>Ga0209792_1000369_pt1 | contig 36474 bp, 38 predicted proteins | sample EBPBio142005_DNA_FD_185860 | JGI IMG/M metagenome (GOLD analysis project Ga0209792, IMG submission 185860) | Wastewater treatment Type I Accumulibacter community from EBPR Bioreactor in Madison, WI, USA - Reactor 1_6/14/2005_ DNA (SPAdes)... | ecosystem: Engineered > Bioreactor > EBPR >... | reverse complement strand
CAGGCGGCCCGCACCAACTGACACAAACTGACATCAGGCGAGTTTCACCGCCGACCAGAGACCCGGATAGTCGGTGACGAAACCGGCGGGCGAAACGGTCAGCACCTCGTGATAGGCGATCCCGGTATAGTCGTAGCGGGTCTCGTCGAGCCGGCGATAGGTCTGCTCCATCCGAGCCACCCGCAAGTCCGGGAAGGCGAACCATGCCGCAGGCGCGAGCGCCGATTCGCCAGTCTTGAGCGCGAAGCGGCGCAAGGCGATCAGGTTCGTGGCCGGCGTGAAGCCAAGATCGACGTCGATCAGGCCTTCGAGATCGGGCCGGGTCTGGCCATCGACGGTCCAGCCGGCTTCGGCCGAATGCACGATCGACAGCGAAAGCGGTTCGCGGTCGACGAAACCTGAAACGTCAGCCTTGCGCGTGACCCAGTCCCGTCCGCATTCGACCCGGTAGGCGAGGCCGCAGAGCAGGCCGCCCTCCTCGATGAAGCTCGCCTGACCGGACAGGGTCCAGCCGTCCGGCGTTTCGACGAGGCGGCAAGCGTCGTGACCCTCATGGTCGAGCCTGCGCCAGAGTATGGAAGCAATAATCTTGTCCATTCGGCGTCTCCTGTAGACGCTTGTATGAAATAGCGGCCAGACTGTCTTTGCCAGCGCACGGCGAGGCGCTGCTGACAGCGTGGGTTCCGCAAGGGCGTCCCTGCGCCGCCTTGACAAGCGGCCTCCTGCGCCCGACTTCATTGCGGCCTAGGTCGGTTGTTATTCGGCCGAGTATGGCCTGCAAATGACGTTTTTCTGCGCTTCCGATGCTCATTTACGCGGATGTAAACTGCGCTTCGGTTCTCGAAAATCGTCATTTTCGACTCATCCTCGGCCAAATAACAACCGACCCTAAGGGAGACGATCGTATGGCCGAAGCGCGACGAACGACCATCGACGCCGACGAAGTCGAGCGCTTTTCCGCGCTCGCCGCCGAATGGTGGAACCCGAACGGGAAGTTCCGCCCGCTGCACAAGTTCAATCCCGTCCGGCTCGCCTGGATACGCGACCAGGTCGCCGCGCGTTTCGGCCGCGATCCGCGCGCGCCGCGCCCATTTGAAGGCCTGCGCATCCTCGACATCGGCTGCGGCGGCGGATTGCTGTGCGAACCGATGGCGCGCCTCGGCGCGGAAGTCGTGGGCGCTGATGCCTCCGCCACCAATATCGAGGTGGCGAAGCTGCATGCAGCCGAATCGGGCGTCACGGTCGACTATCGCGCGACGACGGCGGAAGACCTCGCCGACGCCGGCGAGACTTTCGACGTGATCCTCAACATGGAAGTGGTCGAGCACGTCTCCGATGTCAGCCTGTTCGTGTCGAAATGCAGCCAGATGGTGCGGCCGAACGGCGTGATGTTCGTCGCCACCATCAACCGCACGCTGAAGGCGCTGGGGCTGGCCATCATCGGCGCGGAATATGTGCTGCGCTGGCTGCCGCGCGGCACGCACCAGTTCGGCAAGCTGGTGCGTCCCGACGAACTGGAAAAGGCGCTGGCCGACGCGGGCATGACGATCGTCGAGCAGACCGGCGTGATTTACAATCCGCTCGCCGACCGCTGGCAGAAATCGGCGGACATGGATGTCAATTACATGGTGCTGGCAGAGCGGGCGTAGCCAATCGGCTCAATGATCCCATGGGTTGATCAGTTCGAGACCGGTATTCTCGAAGTGCCGGATGTTGCGGGTAGCAAGCTTGCCAAGATTGACCTTGGCGATTGCGGCGATCATCCCGTCAGGAATTGACATGGGGCGGCCACGCCGGGAGGCATCCCCCATGATTTCTCCAAAGATGAGAGCCGCGCCTTCAGTGAAATCGAATATGCGGCCGGACAGGCGACGGCGCCACTGTACGAGGCCCGCCGCCACGCGCGTCGACCGTTCGGCCGGCGCGATCTTGGAAATTCCAAACGCAATCTCTGCAATCGTGACGGTCGGAAGCGCGAGCTCGATTTCAAAGCGTTCAAGCCAAGACAGAACGGCTTCGGAAGGCCTCAAGCTCAGATGATCCGAGACAACATTTGTGTCTACGAAGATCAAAGATCGATACCGTTATGAGGCTTCCGATGCTCCTTGATCAGTGCTTCGAGGTCGATATCAGTGCCGCACTCCTGCGACACCCGCCGCCAGAAGGACGTGGCCGGTTCGCGCTCCCCTTCTTGCGCATCCAGCAATTCGAGCGCGCGCTCAACCGTCCGCGCGACAGTGCGCCCATGCTGTCTGGACAGACGGTGTGCGATTTCGATCGCCTTGGCGCTTCGAACGGAAAGTTGGGGCTCAGCCATGTCGACGACGTCCAGCCATGTCCATGGCGGGAACATAGATTGAATGCCGCCTGCCATCAAGATGGCAGATGATGGCTAGCCATCAGTGAGACTGTTTCTAGCCATTAATTCCGATCATCGGGAAACGTCGGGATCGGCAGGAACTCGACGCCGTCTTCGATCAGGCCCTTGGCCTCTTCCGTCGTCGCCTCGCCATAGATGCCGCGCGCCTCGGTCTCCCCGAAATGGATTTTCCGCGCCTCCTCGGCGAACTTGTCGCCGACATAGTCGGCGTTCTCGCGCATCTTTTCGGCAAGCTGGCGCAGCTCGCCCATCAGGCGTTTCTGCTCCGCGCTCGCGGCGAGCGCCATCTTCTCTTTCTTCCGTCCGGTCGAAACGGCCGGCGCCATCAGCGACTTCGACACTTTCTGCGAGCCGCAGACCGGGCAATCGACAAGGCCGCGCTTCGACTGGGTGTCGAAGTCGGCATTGTCGCGGAACCAGCCCTCGAACTCGTGGGCCTTGTCGCAGTGAAGGGAAAAGCGGATCACGATGCGGCTTTCAAGGGAACCTTGGGGCGCGCGACCTCCACTGTGAAGTCGCGGGCGTTCTTCAGATTGGGGATCTTCTTGCGCGCTTCCGCCGACGCGGCGGGGTCGATCTCGGCATAGACGATGCCCGGCTCCGCGCCGTCCGCCTCGGCGACGACGCGTCCCCACGGATCGATGACGATCGAATGGCCGTAGGTTTCGCGGCCGTCCTCATGCGTGCCACCCTGCGCGGCGGAGATCACCCAGGCGCCGTTCTCGATGGCGCGGGCGCGCAGCAACACATGCCAGTGCGCCTCGCCGGTCTGGCGGGTGAAGGCTGCCGGCGTGGTCAGGACCTCGGCGCCGGCCAGCGCCTGGGCGCGGAAGAGCTGGGGAAAACGCAGATCATAGCAGACCGACATGCCGATGCGGGCGAAAGGCAATTCGGCGACGACGGTGCATTTGCCGGGTTCGTAGGTGGCGGATTCGCGCCAGCTCTCGCCATTGTCGAGATCGACGTCGAACATGTGGACCTTGTCGTATGTGGCGATCTCGGAGCCGTCGGGGGCGATCATGAAGGCGCGGTTGGCGACTTTCCCGCCCGGCGCGGCGATCGCCGTCGAGCCGACATGGATCGTGACGCCGAGTTCGCGCGCCAGCCGCCGCGCGGTGGAGGCGATCAGATCCGTCTCGCCGTCACGCAGCACGGCTTTCAACTCGTCCTTGTTGCGCATCAACGCGCCGGTCATCTCGGGCGTCTGGATGTAGACCGCGCCATTGGCGGCGGCCTCGCGCACCATGCGCTCGAAAATTTCGGCGTTGCGCTCGACGGACGTACCGGAGCGCATCTGGATGGCGGCGGCCTTGAACACGGTCATCGGGAAAAACCTTTCTCAGCCGGCCAGCAGCGCGTCGAGCTTGCCGGCGTCATTCAGCGCATAGAGATCGTCGCAGCCACCGACATGGGTTGCGCCGATGAATATCTGCGGGAAGGTCGAGCGGCCGTTTGCGCGCTGGATCATCTCCTGGCGCAACTCCGCCGAATAGGTGGCGTCATGCTCGGTGAAGGAGACGCCCTTTTCCGTCAGCAGCCGCTTCGCGGCGGAACAGTAGCCGCAGAAATCGCGCGTATAGATCGTGACGTCGGCCATGCCTGCCTCAAAAGACCCTTCGCCGCCTATATAGTGGCCAGTTCGTCCTCCCGGAAGTCCCCGGGCAAGACGCGCGCGAAGGTGAGGATATCGATGCGCGCCGCGCCGGCCTTGCGCAACGCCCGCGCCACTGCGGAAACGGTCGCCCCCGTGGTGTAGACATCGTCGACGACAAGCACTTTTCGGCCGGCGACCTTGATCTCGGCCTGCGGCGGGACACGGAACGCGCCGCGCACATTGTCCTCGCGCTGCCGCAAGCCGAGCCCGACCTGCTGGCGGGTGGGTTTCACACGGACCACGGCGGCCGGGTCAAAGACCACGCCCGAAAGCCGCGAGACCGTTCGCGCCAGTTCGGCGGACTGGTTGAACCGGCGCGACAGGAAGCGCCGAAGATGCAGCGGCACCGGCACAATGACATCCGCGTCGGCCAGCAATTCGCACCCGGCCCGCATCATCCAGCGCGCCATCCAGGGCGCGAGATCGGTACGGTCGCCATATTTGAGGCCGTGCACCATCCGCCGCGCCACGCCGCCATGAGCGACCGCCGCCCTCGCGCGGTCGAACGGCGGCGGATTGGCGATGGCCTCCGCCGACAGGATGCCCGGCCCCATGTCGTGAGAGAAGGGCGTGCCCAGCACCTCGCACCAGGGCTGTTCGAGGAATTTCAGCGCGCCCCAGCACGACGCGCATAGCGTTCCCGCCTGGCTGACGATGCGGCGGCAGCCCGCGCAAACCGGCGGAAACAGGATGCGCGCCGGCATGGCGGCAACTGAACGCGCCAGGCTCCTGAACTCAAAACCGTTGAACCCCTTCAACTCGGGCCCCTTGAACTCCGGCATCGCATCGGTCACGTGAAGGACGATCCGACGCTATCACGGTTCCAAGCCCGTGCAAGAACGTCTCGCCAGGAGCATCCATGGAGCCCATCGTCGACCCGGACCTGTCGCTGCGGCGCAAGCTGCGCGCGCTGGCGCGTCCGGTCGATGGCGCCGACTTTCTGGCGCGGCGCGTCGTCGACGATCTCGAGGAGCGCCTGTCGACCATATCGCGCCGCTTCGGCGACGCCGCGATCATCGCGCCGCCGGGAGGTGAGGCAGCCGAAAGGCTCTTTGCATCGGGCAAGATCGACCGGTTGACGGAAATCGCTCTCCATCCACGCCTCGCCAAAGGCGCGGACTCGCCTGCGATCGTCAATGAGACGCTGCCGTTCGCGCCCGCTTCGCTCGATCTCGTCGTCTCGCTGCTGACCCTTCACGAAGCCGCCGACCTCCCGGGCCAGTTGATCCAGATGCGCCGCACGCTTCGGCCCGACGGCCTCATGCTGGCGGCGTTTCCCGGTGCGGACACATTGACCGAGCTGCGCGAAAGCCTGCTTGCTGCCGAGACCGAATTGTCAGGGGGCGCAAGTCCGCGCGTCATGCCCTTTGCCGACGTGCGCGACGCCGGCGGCCTGCTGCAGCGGGCCGGATTTGCCCTGCCCGTGGCCGATCTGGAAGCTGTGACGGTGCGTTACGACTCGATGTTCGGCCTGATGCGCGACCTGCGCGGCATGGGCGCGACGAATGCGCTGGTGGTCCGGTCGAGACGACCGGCCCGACGCGACCTTTTCCTACGCGCGGCCGAAATCTATGCCGAACGGTTCGCGGACCCGGACGGACGAATAAGGGCCTCGTTTTCGATCATCTGGCTGTCGGGCTGGGCGCCGGATGCATCGCAGCAGAAACCGGCACAGCGCGGATCTGCCACCGCATCGCTGGGGGAAGCGCTGAAGAAGGCGACCGACGGCGCCTGACGCCCTACAGTGCTAGTTGTCCGAGAATGCTTTCTGCATCTGGCGGTCCTGATTGCTGAACATGTCCTCGACCGCGTTGCCGACCCTACCAACCGCCGCGACAACCACCAGCGAAAGGCAAGCAATGATCAGCCCGTATTCAATCGCGGTAGCTCCGCGTTTGTCCTTCAAAAATGCCTTGAACATGGCCACGACCCGATCCGTTCTGAGGTCACAATAGGCTTGAGCTATTAAGAAAGGTTAATGAAGCAGCATTAACCGGCGGTGAAGGTCAGTTGCAGTTTCCACTGCGCTGGCCGTTGTCATAAATGACGCAGATCGATGTCGGCGAGTCCTGCAGGACGCTCTTGCGCACCGTGTAGCGGTTCCCGGTCGGCACCGAGCCGGTGCTCATCCGGTCGACACCCGCGCCTGCGGCGCCCGCGATCTGGCGCGACTGGCTGTCGGCGATCGGCGCCAGCACCAGGGCAAGCGCGATCGCGGCAGACCCGAACAGCAAGGTAAAACGCAAGATGCCCATGCCGGCGATGCCGAAAACGGACTCGCCCGCCTGATCCTCCGCATCCCACCGGTCGTCGCCACGCATCGTTACGCCTTTCAGGGCCGCCCACGCTGACGGGGCGCCTCGATCGACGACATTTTCACGTTTCGCTAAACGTTCGATTAACGCTGCCGCATCAGAGCAGATCGATGAGGAACGGGATGAGCGGCTCGTCGGCGGGCGGCATGGGATAGTTGCGCATGTCGCGCGGCCGCACCCATTTCAGCCGCTGGCCTTCCTTGCCGACCGGCGTTCCCCAGAAGCGGCGGCATACGTAAAGCGGCATCAAGAGATGGAAGGTCTCATAACTGTGGCTGGCGAAGGTGAGCGGCGCGAGGCAGGCGACCTTGGTCTCGATGCCCAGTTCCTCGGCGAGTTCGCGCACCAGCGTCTGTTCGGGCGTCTCGCCGGGCTCCACCTTGCCGCCGGGAAACTCCCACATGCCGGCAAGCTGCTTGCCTTCCGGGCGCTCGCTGATCAGCACCCGTCCGTCGGCGTCGACCAGAGCACAGGCGACGACCAGCAAGAGTTTCTTCGGCTGTTCGCTCATCGCGGCGCGGGCGGCTGGCGGTAGTGGTAGCGATAGATTTCGCTGAAACCGATCGAGCGGTAGAGCCGGATCGCCGGCTCGTTGTCGGCCTCGACCTGCAGCCAGGCGATCTTGGCGCCGCGCATCCGCGCCCATTTGATCGCCGACAGGACGACGCGCCGGCCATGGCCCTTGCCGCGCTGGCCGAAGCTCGACGCGACCTGGAACAGGCCGGCCAGTTCGCCGTCATGCACGCAGATGGCGCTCGCCACCGGCTTGTCCTCGTCCTCGAGCAGGAACAGTCCGCTTTCGGGCTCGATCGAGCTGACCACTTCGGTGAGGCCGGGGCGGATCGACGGCTCGAAATCATTGACCGTCATCGCCGCATTGATGAAGCGCGCCATGTCGCGCAACGGGATCTGGCTCATCACATGCTCGAAATCGATCGTGTCGAGCGGCAGGGTCATGACGAGCGACTCGGCGAACCGGCTCCAGCCCTGCTCGTCGAGGAAAGTCGCGATCGGCTCGCCGGCAAGCGGCGAGATGCGGAATGTCACCGGACGGGAATAGGCGTCGAAACGCTGCGCCGCGGCGGCAATACGGTCGGCGATGTTGTCGCAATCGCCGGGATCGAGCGGGTTGATCGAATTCAGACGCTTGGCCGGGTGCCCGCCCGTCAGGCGGATCAGCCAGGCGCCGTCATAGTGGAGCGACGCCGCCGGCCAGGCGCGGAACGCCGCCGCCTCGAAGCGGCGGACGACGGGCAGGAATGGAACGACCTGTTCCGTCACGGCCATCACGAGCGATAATCGCCGTTGATGGCCACATATTCCTTGGTGAGGTCGCAGGTCCACACGGTGGCCTTGCCGCGGCCGATGCCGAGGTCGGCGCGGATCGCGATCTCGTCGCGCTTCATGTAGGCCGAGGTGCGCTCCTCGGAATAGCCGGGGTCGCGCTCGCCATTGTGGGCGAGGCGATTGTCGCCGAACCAGATGGACAGGCGGTCGCGGTCCGCCGGCTCGCCGGCCTTGCCGACCGCCATGACGACGCGACCCCAGTTGGCGTCCTCGCCGGCGACCGCCGTCTTAACCAGCGGCGAATTGGCGATGGAGAGCGCGATGCGCCGCGCCGACTTGGCCGATTTCGCGCCAGTGACGTTGATCTCGATCTGCTTGCGCGCGCCCTCGCCGTCGCGCACGACCTGGAGCGCGAGGTTCTTCAGGATCTTGTTCAGCGCCCGGCGGAAACCGGCCAGCCGCGGATCCTTCGGATCGGTGATGCGGGGCGCGCCCTTGGCCTTCCCGGTGGCGAAGAGCATCAGCGTGTCGGAGGTGGACGTGTCGGAATCCACCGTGACCGCGTTGAACGACCTGGCCGTGCCCTTCGACAGCATGTCCTGAAGCACCGGCGCTGCGATCGGCGCGTCAGTGGCGATAAAGGACAGCATGGTCGCCATGTCGGGCGCGATCATGCCGGCACCCTTGGCGATGCCGTTGATCGTCACTTCCGCGTCTCCGACGAGCACCTTCTGCGTTGCGTATTTCGGATAGGTATCGGTGGTCATGATCGCCTTGCCGGCTTCGGACCAGCGGCCCGGCTCGGCGCTTTTGGCCATGCCGGCCAGCAGATGCGTGAATTTCGCCGGATCGAGCGGCTCGCCGATGACGCCGGTGGACGCGAGGAAGACCTCGCTTTCCTTGCAGCCTGCCGCCGCCGACGCGGCCTTGGCGGTGGCCGCCGTCGTCGCCTTGCCCTTCATGCCGGTGAATGCGTTGGCATTGCCCGAATTGACGACCAGCACGCCGGCCTTGCCGCCGCCCAGATTGGCGCGGCAGAGGTCGACCGGCGCCGAAGGGCATTTCGAGCGGGTGAACACGCCAGCAACCTCGGTCCCCTTGTCGAAAGCCATCAGCAGCAGGTCTGTGCGGTTCCTGTATTTGATCCCCGCTTCGGCGGTGGCGATCCGCACGCCGTCGATCGCCGGCATTTTTTCATATTTCTTCGGCGCGAGGGGGGAAACGGTATCGGACATGGCTGGCCTTCGATCGGTGCGGGTCACGTGGCGGCACCGTTTGCCCGAAGCGATTGCCCTGTGCAAGAGGCCGCAGCCCGCCTAACATTGCCCACGGGGCGACGGGTCGGGCGGATGAAAGCTGAGAAAATCGTCGAGGGGCTGTTCTCGATCAACCTGGGAAAGGTCAACGCCTTCCTGCTGGAAGACGGCGACGGCCTGGTGCTGATCGACGCCGGCTACCCGGGCGACGGGCCGAAGATCATCGAGGCGTTGGCCTCGATCGGCAGGAAGCCGACCGACATCCGCCATATCATCGTCACACACGCCCATCCCGACCATATCGGCGCGCTGGCCGACATGCAGCGCCGGAGCGGCGCGACGGTGCTTGTCCATGCCGCCGACCGGGCGATTGTCGAGGGACGCGAAAAGGTCCGGCCGCTCACCCGTGCGCCGGGCTTCGTGTCGTGGCTGATCACCACGCTGTTCATCGGAGCGGCGCCCACGCTGGAGCCGGCCGAGGCCGGCGGCGAACTGGCCGATGGCGATCTGTTGCCGTTTGCCGGCGGTCTCAAGGTCATTCACATACCGGGTCACTGCCTCGGGCAAGTCGCGCTGCTGTGGGGCCGACATGGCGGCATGCTTTTTGCGGCCGACGCCTGCATGAACATGCTGGGACTGCGGGACATGCCGGGCTACGAGGACATCGAAGAAGGCCGCCGCAGCTTGAAAAAGCTGTCGCGGCTGACGTTCGACAAGGCGGTCTTCGGCCATGGCGGCGGGATCAAGGCCGGCGCGGAGAAGGCTTTCCGCGCCAGATGGGGCGCGGAACCGGGATAGTCGGCGACTACTCCAGCCCCTGAAATCCCTTCAGCGCCGGGTCCTTCTTGCATGCCCTGAGCGGCTTGACCGTCGCCGAATGGATCGTCACGACGCGCCATTCCGCGCGATCGACCGTGACCGACATACAGGCGCAGCCATAGCCATAGCTGCCATTGGTCGCCACCCACTGTCCGCCGTTCTCGAAGGACGGCCAGTCGCCGTCGGCCTGATGACCGCCCTGCGAGGCGATGATCCACTCGCCATCCTTGTCGTGCAGCCAGGCGTTCGCCGGGGTCGGATTGACGAAGTAGCCGCAGCGCGTTTCGGCCGCCATCGACGGCGACGCCGAAACCGCGAGAAACGCGGCGACGGCCATGGCACGCATAGTCAACATCATGGCCGTCACCCCTTTTTGGGCTTATTGCGCCGTGTCTTCCGTCTTTTCGAGAGCCTCGACGCCTGATTTCAGCGCCGGGTCGGTGATCTCGACCTTGGCCGCGCCGCGCAGGTTCTTGACCGTCTCGAAATATTTGTCGCGGAAGACCACCTGGCGGATCTGGTCCTTGACCGTGTCGTAGGCCGGCGGCTGCCTCGCGCGCTTGTCGTCGACCTTGATGACGTGGAAGCCGAACTGGCTCTGGACCGGGGTCTTGGTGTATTCGCCGACATTCAGCGCGAATGCCGCGGCCTCGAATTCCGGAACCATCTGGCCAGCGCCGAAATAGCCGAGGTCACCGCCATTGGCGCCCGAACCCGGATCGGTCGACTTCTCCTTGGCGATATCCTCGAACTTCTTGCCGGCCTCGAGGTCCTTGATGACCGCCTCGGCCTCTTCCTTGGTCTTGACCAGGATATGGCTCGCCTTGACCTCGTTGACCGGCTTGGCGGCGGCCATTTCCTTGTCGTAGCGGGCGCGGATCGACTCGTCGTTCACCTGCGGCGCGATGTCCTTCTCGATCAGCTCGGCATGCAGCGCGCGCTGGTTGAGGAACTCCATGCGCCGCTTGAACTCGGCGTCATTGTCATAGCCGGCAGCCTTGGCCTTGTTGGCCAGCACGCGGATTTCGATGACTGCCGACAGCGCGGCAGCGCGCTTCTGCTCGGGCGCCAGTTGCGCGAACTGCTGGTCGAGTTCGCTCTCTGCGAGCTGCACGTCCGCCTCGGTGATCGGCTGGCCGTCGATATTGGCGACGACGGTCGCCGGATCGAGCGCGGGAGCAGCCGCCGCCGGCGGGGTGGCCGGCTGCGCCGGAGCGGTATTGTCCTGCGCGAGGGAAAGGGTCGCCGACGACGCGGCGATGATGATCGCGGCGCCCGCCCGCATGAGACGGGCCTTCGATTTCAGTATGAACATGTATTCAATCTCCTGGCAGGTCCGCAAAGACAGCCGAAACGGGCCATTATGTGGCGGATTTGACGACCTTTCGCCGCGCTGGACGCAACGTTGACATCACGGTTGCCCCTCCTTATCTGTCCACCGACTTGGCGTCCAGAAGCATTTCGGGACGCCTTTTTCTAACGTCCGCCCCTCACGCCGGACGACGCCCAGATCCGGCGCTCCGGCCGGCGGGCTCCTTGTTGAAAGGACCATCCGATGGTCAGCTTCGGCGGCCTCGCCCGCAAGATTTTCGGTTCCTCGAATGACCGCCGGGTGAAAGGCACGCGATCGCGCGTCGACCAGATCACCGCACTTGAACCGGAAATGCAGGCGCTTTCCGACGAACAATTGCGTGAACGCACCGTGATGTTCCGCCAGCAACTGGCCGAAGGCGTCACGCTCGACCAGCTTCTGGTGCCGGCATTCGCCACTGTCCGCGAGGCCGCGCGCCGCGCGCTCGGCATGCGACCCTTCGACGTCCAGTTGATCGGCGGCATGGTGCTGCACGAGGGCTCGATCGCCGAAATGCGCACCGGCGAGGGCAAGACGCTGGTCGCCACCCTGCCCGTCTATCTGAATGCGCTGACCGGCAAGGGCGTGCATGTCGTCACCGTCAACGACTACCTCGCCCGCCGCGACGCCGAATGGATGGGCCGGGTCTACGGCTTCCTCGGCCTCACCACCGGCATCATCGTCCACGGCCTGACCGACGAACAGCGCCGCGCGGCCTATGCCTGCGACATCACCTACGCCACCAACAACGAGCTCGGTTTCGACTATCTGCGCGACAACATGAAATATGATCGCGCCGAGATGGTGCAGCGCGGACACAATTTCGCGATCGTCGACGAGGTGGACTCGATCCTGATCGACGAGGCGCGCACGCCGCTGATCATCTCCGGCCCGCTCGAGGACCGCTCGGAGATGTACAATACGGTCGACAAATTCATCCTCCAGCTCGTGCCGGACGACTACGAGATCGACGAGAAGCAGCGCACGTCCATCTTCACCGAGGTCGGCACCGAGAAGCTGGAGAACATGCTGCGCGACGCCGACCTGCTGAGGGGCGAGTCGCTCTACGACGTCGAGAACGTCGCGATGGTGCACCACGTCAACAATGCGCTGAAGGCGCACCGGCTGTTCCAGAAGGACAAGGACTACATCGTCCGGAACGGCGAGATCGTCATCATCGACGAGTTCACCGGCCGCATGATGCCTGGCCGCCGCTATTCGGAAGGCCTGCACCAGGCGCTCGAAGCCAAGGAGCATGTGGCGATCCAGCCGGAAAACCAGACGCTGGCGTCCGTCACCTTCCAGAACTATTTCCGCCTCTACAAGAAGCTCGCCGGCATGACCGGCACCGCCAACACCGAGGCCGAGGAATTCGGCAACATCTACGGCCTCGAAGTGGTCGAGATCCCGACCAACCTGCCGGTCAAGCGCGAGGATTTCGACGACGAGGTGTACCGCACCGTCGAGGAGAAATACCGCGCGATCATCAAGGAGATCCGCGACGCGCATGAGCGCGGACAGCCGGTTCTCGTCGGCACCGTCTCGATCGAGAAGTCGGAACAACTGGCCGACCGGCTGCGCAGGGAAGGCTTCAACCAGTTCCAGGTGCTGAACGCCCGCCACCATGAGAGCGAGGCGCAGATCGTCGCCCAGGCCGGCAAGCCGGGCACCATCACCATCGCCACCAACATGGCCGGCCGCGGCACCGACATCCAGCTTGGCGGCAATGCCGACATGCGCATCAGCGAGGAGCTGGGCGACATGCCAGCCGGCCCCGAACGCGCCGAGAAGGAAGCGGCGATCCGCGCCGACGTGCAGCGCTTGAAGGAGCAGGCGCTCGCCGCCGGCGGCCTCTACGTGCTCGCCACCGAACGCCATGAATCGCGTCGCATCGACAACCAGCTTCGCGGCCGATCCGGTCGCCAGGGCGACCCGGGCCGGTCGAAATTCTTCCTGTCGCTGCAGGACGACCTGATGCGCATCTTCGGCTCGGACCGCATGGACACGATGCTTGTCCGTCTCGGCCTCAAGGAAGACGAGGCGATCATCCATCCATGGATCAACAAGGCGCTGGAAAAGGCGCAGAAGAAGGTCGAGGCGCGCAACTTCGACATCCGCAAGAACCTGCTGAAGTTCGACGACGTGCAGAACGACCAGCGCAAGGTCGTGTTCGAGCAGCGTCTTGAACTGATGGACGCCGAGGACGTCAGCGAGACGGTCGCCGAGATGCGACAGGAAGTGATCGACGACATCGTCGCGCGCTACATCCCCGAGACCGCTTACGCGGAACAGTGGGATACGGCCGGCTTGAAGGAAGCGGTGGCGCGCGACCTGAACCTCGACCTGCCCCTGGACCAGTGGGCAATGGAAGAGGGCATCGACGAGGAAGCGATCCGCGAGCGCCTGACCACGGCCGCGAACAAGGCCGCCTCCGAGCGCGCCGAACGGTTCGGCCCCGAGATCATGCCGCGCGTGGAAAAATCGTTCCTGCTGCAGACGCTCGACACGCTGTGGCGCGAGCATCTCGTCAATCTGGAGCACCTGCGTTCGGTCGTCGGCTTCCGCGGTTATGCGCAGCGCGATCCGCTGAACGAATACAAGAGCGAGGCCTTCGAACTGTTCCAGGCGATGCTCGGCAATCTGCGCCAGATGGTGACGCAGCAGCTGATGCGCGTCGAACTGGTGCGCGAGCAGGCAGACGCCCCTCCGCCGGAGCTGCCGCCGATGTTCGGCCACCATATCGACGGCACGACCGGCGAGGACGATTTCGGCGAAGGCGCGGGCATGCAGTTCATCTCCGAGGAGATCGTGGCGCCCGAGGCGCGCGATCCGAACGACCCCACCTCATGGGGCAAGGTCGGCCGCAACGAGCCCTGCCCCTGCGGCTCGGGCAAGAAGTTCAAGCACTGCCACGGCGCATTCGTCTGACGCGACCGGAGCGCCGGGCTTCGGGGCAAACCGGCGCGCCTGCCACGCTGCAATAATGTGCCCCGGCGCACGCGCCACCGAATCTTAAGCTCTGCCTGCTAGGCACGGACGACGAATGTTGTCTGGAGTTCGCGTGCGTGCGTTTTTCCGCGGCCACAACCGCTGATCGCCTGCTGCCGCAAGGCTGGGCCGATCGCGCGCGCCCGGCGCTCGACAAGGTCGACGCCGTGCTGTTCTCGCGCGACGAACGCGCGGAAGCCGGCCGCATGTCGCTGATCGCCTTCGCGATCCGCGTCGTCAGCGCCGCCATCGCCTTCGTCAGCCAGGTCTTGCTCGCCCGCTGGATGGGCTCGTTCGACTACGGCATCTTCGTGCTGGTGTGGACGGCCATGATCATCGCCGGCAACCTCTCCTGCCTCGGCTTCCACACCTCCATCATCCGCTACATCCCGGAATATCGCGAAAAGGGCGCGCTTGAGGAGTTGCGCGGCGTCATGCTCGCAAGCCGCCTCGTCGTGCTGCTGGCGTCGACCGCCATCGCCGTCATCGGCGGGCTGGTGCTCTGGTTCATCGCGCCGAATGTGGAGCCCTATTACGTCGTGCCGTTCTTCATCGGCCTGATCTGCCTGCCGATGATCGCGCTCTCCGACGTGGTGCAGGGCATTTCGCGCGCCAATTCCTGGGCGCTATCGGCCCTTTCGCCGACCTATCTCGTGCGTCCTGTTCTCATCCTCGTCTTCATGGCCGGCGCCATCGCGGCGGGCTATCCGGCAACCGCCATCACGGCGCTGTGGGCGACCGTCGCCGCGACCTACGCGACCACGATCTGGCAGCTCGCATCGGTGACGGCGCGCGCCGATGCGCGGGTGCCGGCCGGCCCGCGCCGCTACAACCTGCGCGAATGGTTCTGGGTGTCGCTGCCGATCTTCCTCGTCGAGAGCTTCTTCTTCCTGCTCACCAATGCCGACGTGCTGATGGTCGGCTTCTACATGACCCCGCACGACGTCGCGATCTACTTCGCTACGGTTAAGACGCTGGCGCTGGTTCACTTCGTCTATTTCGCGGTGAAGGCGGGCGTAGCCCAGCGCTACGCACAGTTCACCCATGGCGGCGACCACGACAAGCTCGAGCAGTTCGCACGCGATACGGTGTCGTGGACGTTCTGGCCGTCGCTGGCGATGGCCGTGGTCGTGCTGGCGCTGGGCAAGCCGATGCTGTCCCTGTTCGGCCCAGGCTTCGACGAGGGTTTTGCCTTCCTGTTCGTGCTGGTCATCGGCGTGGTCGCCCGCGCCTCGGTCGGCCCGACCGAAAGCCTGCTCACCATGAGCGGCCACCAGAACATCTGCGCGGCTGTCTATGCCGCGACGCTGGCGCTCAACATCGCGCTGAACGTGGTGCTGATCCCGACGCTCGGCCTGTGGGGCGCGGCGATCGCCACCGCCGGCGCCATGGTGTTCGAGGCCAGCGCGCTGTCCTTCACCGTCTGGCGCAAACTCGGCATCGTCATGACCATCATGGCGCCGCGCAGGGCCAGCGGACCGGTGCTCTGATGGCCGCCATCCCCATTGTCGAGGAGATGAGCGGCAGCGCCGCCGGCGCGATGATCGCCGGCCTGGCGGGCCTCTCCGCCGAACCGGCGTCGCTGGCGCGGCTGGAACTGCTCGCATCGGGCCGCCGTCCGCGCAGCCTCGCCATCTATCCGGCGTCAGCCGGCTTCGACCTCGTGCACGAGCTCGATTTCCTCAGCGCCCGCGCGATCGAGCCCAACATCTTCTTCAACCCGCGTTTCCTCGCCCCGGCCATGCCACGTCTGGAGGACCGCGAGGTGCGTCTGGCGGTGATCCGCGACGGAGACGGTGAGCGCAACCGGCTGCGCATGCTGCTGCCCTTCTCGATCGAGAAGCCGCCGATCCCCCTCGGCGTGCCGGTGATGCGCGCCTGGTCGAGCCCTTTCGGCCCGGTCGGCACGCCGCTGATCGACGGCGACGATCCGGTCGCCGTGGTCGAGGATTTCTTCGACATGCTGGCGCGGCCTCGTCTGAAGCTGCCGAAGGTGATCGTGCTGCCGGACATGCGTCTCGATGGCGTCGCCGCCCGCGTGCTGCGCACGGTGGCTCTGGGCCGCAACCTTTTCATGGCCGAGGCTGCCCGCGTCGAACGGGCCTTCCTCGAAAGCCAGCTCGATGGCGAGGACTATCTGCGCAATGCGCTGAAATCGCATCATCTGCGCGAATTCCGCCGCCTGAAACGGAGGCTCGGCGAACTCGGCGAACTGACCTATTCGGTCGCGCGCCAGCCGGACGAGGTGCGCATCGGCGTGGAAGCCTTCCTCGCGCTGGAGGCCGGCGGCTGGAAAGGGCGCGAACGCACGGCGATGGTGGTCGACCGGTTCCGCGCAGCCTTCGCGCGCGAAGCCGCCTATGGCCTCGCCGAACTCGACATGTGCCGCGTGCACACGCTGGCGCTCGACGGCAAGATCATCGCCTGCCTCGTCGTCTTCATCGAGAACGGCTGCGCCTACACCTGGAAGACGGCGTTCGACGAGGAATACTCGGCCTGGTCGCCCGGCACGCTGCTGATGATCGAGGTGACGAAGAACCATCTCGACGACCCGAACATCATGGCGACGGATTCCTGCGCCATTCCCGACCACCCGGTCATGAACCGGCTGTGGACCGAGCGCCACCGCATGGGAACGCTCGTGCTCGCCCTGACGCCGGACGCCGACCGCGCGGCGCGCCAGGCGGCGGCGCAACTCAATCTCTACACGGAGACGCGCAACATGGCGCGCATCGTCAGGAGCCGGCTGCGCGCGCTGCTGAAGCGGTAGCGGCGGCCTGTGCCTCGTCTTTCGCGCGCTCCCGGAAGAAGCGGCGGATGACCTTGCCGGTCGTGGTCAAAGGCACCTCGTCGATGAACTCCACCTCGCGCGGATATTCATGCGCCGACAGGCGCTCGCGCACCCACAGCTTGATGTCCTCGGCGAGCCTCGCGTCGCCAGAGAACCCGTCGCGCAGCACCACATAGGCTTTCACGATCTCGGTGCGCACCGCGTCCGGCTTGCCGACCGCGGCGGCGATCTGCACCGCCGGGTGCGACGCCAGGCAATCCTCGATCTCGCCGGGACCGATCCGGTAGCCCGCGGATGTGATGACGTCATCGTCGCGGCCGACGAAGGTGACATAACCGTCCGCGTCCATGACGCCCTGGTCGCCGGTCATCATCCAGTCGCCGGCGAATTTGCGCGCAGTGGCCTCATCGTCCTGCCAATAGCCGAGGAACATCACAGGATTCGGCCGGCGCACCGCGATCTGCCCTGCCGCTCCCGGCGCGACTTCCGCGCCTGAAGGATCGAGGATCGCCACCCGGTGGCCGGGCACGGCGCGGCCGATCGGCCCCGGACGGCTGACGCCGAGCGCGGCGCAGGAGCCGAGCACGAGATTGCATTCCGTCTGGCCGTAGAATTCATTGACCGGAAAACCGAAGGCTTCGCGCGCCCAGTCATAGGTCTCGCGGCCAAGCTGTTCGCCCGCCGACATGACCGCACGCAGCGACAGCGGATAGTCGCGCGGATCGACGCCCGAATTCTTCAGCATGCGCAAGGCCGTCGGCGGCAGAAAGGCGATGGTGACCTTGAGCCGCGCCATCAGGTCCAGCGCGACCTTGGGATCGAAGCGCTCGAAGCGGCCGAAGGCGGCGGGAATGCCCAGCAGGAGCGACGGCAGCAGCGCGTTGAGCAGGCCGCCGGCCCAGGCCCAGTCCGCCGGCGTCCACATCACGTCATCCGCCTGCGGCGGGAACTGATAGGCAATCTCGAAGCCCGGCATATGGCCGAGCAGCACGCGGTGGCCGTGCAGCGCGCCCTTGGGCGGACCGGTCGTGCCGGAGGTGAAGATCATCAGGGCCGGATCATCAGGGCCGCTGTCGACCGGAGCGAATTCTTCGGACTGGCTCGCCAAAAGCGTCTCCATCGCGATGCGACGCCACGAGGCGGACGTGGGCGGCGCGGCGGCCGGCTCTGTCTCGATCAGCCAGCGCAGGTCCGGCAGGCCGCCGTCGATAAGGCCGATATTGGCAACTCCGCGCGCATTCGCGATCACCGCCTTGACGCCGGCGAAGCGCAGCCGGAAGCCGAGCGCCTCACGGCCGAACAGCAGCGCCAGCGGCACCGCGATCGCGCCGAGCTTGGTGATCGCGATGTGGCCGGCCAGCGCATCCAGCCCCTGCGGCACGAGCAGCGCCACCCGGTCGCCGGCTTGCACGCCGAGCGAACGCAGGCCGTTGGCCAATGCGTTCGAGCGCGCCCGCAAAGCGCCGTAGCTGTGCGTGGCGACCTCGGCCGCGCCTGCATAGTCGATCAGCGCGATCCTGTCCGGCTCGCGTTCGGCCCAGACGTCGCAGACCGCGACGCCTATGTTGAAACGGGCGGGAATGCGCCAGGCGAAGCCGCGCACCGTCTCGTCAAAACTGGGGTGTCGCTCGAGCAATCCGCCTGTCGGGTCCGATTAGAAAGCGGCCGGAATATTGCGGCGCAACATGGACAAGTCAACGCATGGTCCATGGAGAAAAGAAAAGGCCCGCCGAGGGAGGAGGTTCGGCGGGCCTGATTTGATTGCGACGCGGGAGGAGGTGCGCCGCAACGTTTGTTGGCTCTCTGGGAGGAGGTAGATCACCAACATCTCGAAGATAGCCTTGACCATCCGGTCAAACCAGTGCTGGTTTCGCATGGCAGGTTTGCATTTTTTGCAACGCAGCATAAATTGCGTGCAACGCAGCACAAAATGAGGCACCAGCCCGCTGGATGGCCCAGGACGAAACCGCCCAGCCAAAAGCAACGGCCCGCTGATGGGTCCGGGGCGCGCCATAATCGACGTGAGAACCGCGGTCGAGCGTGGCTAATCGACGGATCGCCAAGCTTCAACGGACCGACGTCAGCCGATGATGGGCCTCTGGATTCTCATTGACCAAAAATGGGACCGGCGTCGCAGGACGGTTGCCCCGTTGCGTCGCCGGTCCCAGTGCGCGGCAGAGGACAGCGGCCGGATGGCGGCCGCCGAGGGAGCCTACTGCCCGACGAAATTCTCCGGAAGCGCGGTATCAGGCGGCACGACCTTCGAAATGTCGGACTTGATCAGCGCCTTCTCTTCCGCCGAGAGCTTATGGACATCGAGATTGTACCGTCCCGAGCTCACCGCCGACGCGAAGACGCCTTTCTGGTCGCCTGAATCCGCACCCGTCACTTTCCAGAACAGGTCTTCGGCGGCTTTGGGATCGGCCCTGACTCGCTGCACGGCCTCGGAGAGCGCATTCGTGAACTTCTCGGCGGCGCTGTCCGACACCCGGTCGTAGCCGGTGACGACCTGGATATGCGTCGGCTCGCCCTGCGGCCGCATGTCCGCGCTCTGCAGCGCGATCTTTAGGTCCGGATAGGTGGCCAGCACGCGCGTGGTGTCCGGCTCCCAGCCCATGGCGAAATCGGCGGTGCCGGCGAGAACCTGCGTGACGCCGGCCAGCATGTTGGGGACCGGTATGAGTTCATACCCGTCGCCTGCGTCGAGGCCGAACTTTTCCTTGATCTGCGCGGCGGTCAGCCTCCACAGCCCGCCGACCGGAGCGGTGACGCGCTTGCCCTTCAGGTCGTCGGCCGAGGCGATCTTGCCGGTCTTGCCGATCAGGTCGGCATTGGCCGTCGCATAGGTCGCGATGATGCGCACCGGCGCGCCCTTCGCGGCGAAGGCCGCGAAGCCGGCGGGACCGCCGGGCAGCATGTCATATTCGCCCGCCGTGAACGCCGTCCAGGCGGTCGGCACGGTCGGATAAAGCTTCACGTCGACCTCGACGCCATGCTTCGCCTGCAATTCCTTGTCCTGTCCCAGCACGACGATCGGCACGCCGCCGAGGTCGGTGTTGAGCGCCCCGATGGAGACTTTCTCGACCGCCTGAGCGTGGGCGGCGTCCGGCGCGACCAGCGCGACGGCGACGAGGCCGATACAGGTGGCGATGCCGCCAAGTGACCGGAGGATTCTATCCAAGCACCTCATTGCATTACTCCTTCCCATTGATGGCCTTGCCGGCCGTTGTGTTCTCAAGAAGCGACGCGACGGCGAGGCACAGAAGGTCCTCGTTCCGCTTCGTCGCGACCTGAATTCCGATGGCCCGCCCGTCCGGCGCATGCCCGCAAGGCATGCTGATCGCCGGCCAGCCGAGGAGGTTGTAGATGTGCACCTGCTCCCACACCGTCGCGGTCGCTTCGATATCGGGAATGCCTTGCCCGCCATGGAGGACGGGATTTCCGTCAACCGGCCATGCCAGGCACGGCATCGTCGGGCAGATGATGTAGTCGTAGGCCGCGTAGCGCCTGACGAAGTCGGTGTTGAACTGCGTCCGCTTCTCGCGGGCCTGCAGATATGTGTCCAGCGTCACACGCTTGCCGGATTCGACCAGTGGCAGCAGTTGAGGCTCGACCAGTTCCGGCGACTTTTCCAGCCAGGGCCGCAGCATCCTCGCCAGCGGCGGATGCCAGAGATGGCACAGCCATTCATTGGTCGACGGCAGGTCGAACGTCCCCTCCTCGATCATGAGGCCTTCGCCACGCAAACCCTCGACGGCCGCCGCGCAGGCAGCCGCGATGACCGGCTCGACCGGCAGTCCCGGGAACTCCGCGATGTATAGGCCCTGCTTGCCGCGCAGCTTGCCGATGTCGGCATCCGCCCGCCAGTCGATCTCGCCGGGCAGGCAGAGCGGATCGAACTCGCTCGCGCCGGACAGTCCGCGCATGGTCAGCACGGCGTCCTCGAGCGTGCGCGACAGCACGCCATGATGCGCGCGTCCTTCCCAGAGATCGCCGCGCGGCCAATAGGGAATGACGCCGTAGCTCGGCTTGAAGCCGACGAGGCCGCACAGGCTGGCCGGCATGCGCACCGATCCGCCGCCGTCGGTTCCGTGCGCGACCGGGCCGACCCCTGCGGCGACCGCCGCCGCCGCGCCGCCGCTGGAACCGCCCGGCGTATCGGTCAGCCTCAGCGGATTGCGGCACGGCGCCTGCAGCAGGTTCTCGGTATTGCCATAGGCGGCGAAGGCCGGCGTGTTCGACTTGGCGAAGATGATCGCACCGGCGCGCTTGAGGTTGGCCGCCGCCGCGCCGTCGAAGTCGGGCAAATTGTTCCTGTGGATGGCGCTGCCCAGCGTCGTGCGGATGCCGTCGGTCGGCTCCGTGTCCTTGATCGAGATCGGCAAGCCGGCGAGCGGCGGCAGGTCGTCGCCGCGACGGTAGACATCCTCCATTCGCCGGGCCGCATCCATCGCCCGGTCGGCGGCGATGGCGAGGAAGGCCGATGTCGTCGCGTTGACCTCGTCGGCCTTCGCGAGCGTCGCCTCCATCAGCTCGACCGGCGAGACCTCGCGCGCCTTCATCAGCGCGAGAAGTCCCGATACCGGCAGGGCGAGCAGCTCCGACGCGTTCGTCATGTCAGTTCAGGGCCGGCATGACTTCGGTGGCGAGGCGCTTGATGCACTTCAGGATGTCCTCGTGCGTCGCGTAGTCGAGCGTGACGTCGACGCGGTCGAAGCCCATTTCCTTCATGCGGCGAAGCTTCTCGATGACCAGGTCGGGCGTGCCGAAGGCGTTCGGCATCGTGTCGTAGATCACCTGGAAATTGTCGAGGAACGCCTCGCCATAGGTCGGGTTCGGCGTGCCCGACCGGTCGGCGACCACGCGCTTGTATTCGACGTAGCGATTGACGTAGCGCATCGTGCCGTCGCCGGCCTGCTCGCTGACTTCGTCGTAATTGTCGCCGACCCAGCCCGGCACGAGCACGCTCTTGGTCTTGTCGGGCGTCGCGTTGGCGATCGGCTTTCCGGTTTCCCAGGCCGCGTCGTAGGCGTCCAGCCAGGACTGGACGTCTTCCCAACTGTCGACCAGCGTGCCGGTCATGAAACCGAGCTTGCGGTCGCCGGCATATCTCGCGGCGGGGATCGAGTTGCCGGCCGATCCGAGCGGCGGATGCGGCCGCTTCCACGGCTGCGGGCAGAGGCTCAGTTCCGGGATCTGGAAGAACTTGCCGTCGAAGGAAAACTTCTCTTCGGTCCAGGACCGGATGATGATCTCCAGCACCTCGTCCGACAGTGGCACCGTATCCTTGATCGGCACGCGATAGACATCCGAGGTGAACGGCGTGTTGCCCTTGCCGACGCCGAAATAGAGACGCCCCTTGCTGATGATGTCGATCGCCGCCCAGTTCTCCGCGACGGTCAGCGGATGGTGGAACGGCAGGATCACGACGCCCGGGATGATCTTGATCTGCTCGGTGCACTGGGCGATCGCGGCCATGATCGTGGTGATCGGCGCGGTGCTGTTCACCGGGAACTTGAAATGCTGTTCCGAGACGCCGAACGCGGCCAGACCCATCTCGTCGGCATAGCGGGCCTCGGCGACGACTTCGCGAATCCTGTCCTGCGCGGTCGAATCGCTGCGTACGAAGCCCTGCGTCAGAATACCGATTTCCATGGTCATTCCTTCCTTGCTGACTTGCCGGCGCCGTGCGCCTGTTGTTCCCGCCGGCCGTCAGGCCGACGCGTTGTCGAGGATCATCTTGTGGATCGCGTCCCTGACGGCGATGAAGTCCGGCGTGCCGGGCGTCGGAACCTCGTCGGTCTGGAATTCCTTCAAAATCTTCGCCGGACGCCCGAGCAGGATGACGCGGTCGGCGAGGAGGAACGCCTCCTCGATATTGTGCGTCACGATGAGCGACGTCATCTCGATCTCCTCGCAGAGCGCGAGGAACTCGGCCCTCAGATCCGCCGCCGTCACCTCGTCGAGCGCCGAGAACGCCTCGTCCAGAAGGATCAGGTCGGGCTCGATCGCGAACGCCCTGGCCAGCGACACGCGCTGGCGCATGCCGCCCGAAAGCTGGCTCGGATAGAGTTCCGCCGCATGCCCCAGATGGACCTGGTTGATCCATTTGCTGGCGGTCTGTTCCTGCTCGGCCTTGGGCTTCTTCAGGATTTCCAGCCCGACCTTCACATTGCCGAGGGCCGTGCGCCATGGAATGAGGCGCGGCGCCTGGAACGCCATGCCGATGCGGCCCTGGAGCGCCTTGTGTTCCTTGTGAGGGTCGGCGTCCGCCACGCGGACGCGGCCGCTTGTCGGAGCGAGATTGCCGACCAGCAGGTTGAGCAGCGTCGACTTGCCCGCACCGGTCCTGCCGAGGATGGCGACGCGCTCGCCCTTGCCGATCTGCAGCGACAGGTTCTCGACCGCCACGACGCCCTTGAACTTGACGTTGACCTTGTCGACGTCGACGACGATGCGCTGTCGAGTTCTCATCGTATGGCCACCTCGCGGCGCCAAGAGAGCAGTCGCGCTTCCACCAGATCGATGATCCAGAGCAGGCCGAAGTTCAGGATGACCATGATGGCGGTCCACGAGAAGATCGTCGCGATGTCGAAATTGGTTTGGGCTTCGCCCATCTTCGCGCCGACGCCGGTGCTCGCGCCGATGAGCTCGGCGAAGACGAGGATGCGCAGGATCAGCGACGAGACCGATCGCAGCGAGATCAGCAGGTGCACGAAGGACTGGGGGATGAGCAGGATGTAGATCACCTGCCATTTGGTCGGGCGGAACTGGTCCACGGCCTCGATCAGATCGCCGTCGAGGTCGCGGATGCCTTCATAGACGGAGATGGCATAGAGCGGCACGCCAAGCGCGAAGCAGATCAGCCAGACGCGGATCTCCGGATTCGAAATCCACAGGCTCGCCACCAGCACCAGCGAAAGCGCCGGGATCGCCTGCATGATGGTGAGCCCCGGCAGCGCGACCAGGCCAATGGACCGCCGGAAGGCGCCCATGACGAGGCCGAGGAACCAGCCGAGCAGCGTGGCGCTCAGCAACGCCACGGCCAGCCGCGCGAGCGTGATCAGCAGGTCGTCATAATTGACCCGAAGGGCCTTGAAGCCGTTGACCGCGATCTCCCACGCCGAGGGAAACAGATAGGGCGGCAGGCTGGCATGGCCGATCTCGATCAAGGCGATGAATATCGCGATCGCCCCGCCATAGCCGAGGATCGTGCGTCGGCGCAGTTGGCGCGCCTTGGCGGCCTCGAAGTCCGCCTCTGTCGTGTTCTGCAGCGGCATCGTTGTCCTCCCTTCTCTGGCGTCCACGGTCTCCCCGCGGGCGTTTTCCAAGGATTGCGTCGATACCGAGGATAAAGCCGGAGCCGTCATGTCCGACACCTGGCAATGGCGTCGATCTCGATGATGAAGCCCGGCGCCAGTTTCGAGATCTCGACCGTGACGCGCGCCGGGGTCTCCGAGACGAAGAATTCGCGGTAGACCTCGTTGAAGCCCACATAGTCGCGCTCGCGGTCGGTCAGGTAGCAATTGGTCTTGACGACATCGTTGAGCGTGCAGCCCGCCGCAGCCAGGATCGACCGGATCTGCTCCAGCACGGAACGGGTCTGTGCCTTGATGCCGTCGGCCGGCTTTCCCGTGGCGAAATCGACGCCGAGCTGGCCGGACACGAAGACCAGGTCGCCCGACACGATCGCCTGCGAATAAGGCAGGTTCCCCCAGTCCCAGGCATCCGCGGTCGAAACGATTTTCTTATTATGTGAGATTGGCATTTTTCTCATACACCAATTTCAAAAATCATCTTTCTGACATTTCAGTAATTGCAATTCGTATTGAGCCGCTGTTAGCTTGTCAAGCGGCCGAAACGGGCACGGGCAAAATTTGCGAATGAGCCGAGCACGACGATGGCGGTCGCCTACCGCCGCAGACAGACAGGAGCTTAGAGATGACGGGCAGCGACGAGAGCGATCTGGCCGAGTTGAAGGCCGGCTTCATCGACGGCCTCGGCTATTGGAGTCCCGGGCTTCAGGCGCTGCTCGACCGGGATCCGGGTTTCTTCTCGGCCGCGCTTGGTCTCGCCCGCGTTCCCGCCCGGTCGGGCGTGCTGACCCCGGCGGTCAAGGCGCTCGTGCAACTGGCGATGGACGTCACCGTGTCACGGTTCGACCGCGAGGCCACCGAACGGAGCGTCGGGATGGCGCTGGCGCGCGGAGCATCCGAGGCGGAGGTGTTGGAGGTCTGCCACCTCACATCGGTGCTCGGCATCCAGTCCTGCGTCGTGGCGCTTCCCGTACTCGTGGACGAACTGTCGAAGCTCGGGCGATCTGCCGAAATGGGGCCCGATACGTTCGATCAACGGCGCGAGGAGTTGAAGGCGGCCTTCGTCGCGTTGCGCGGCTACTGGAGCCCGCTGTGGGACGACCTGCTGCGGAACAGCCCGGACTTTTTCGAAGCCTATACGACATTCTCGGCCTATCCCTGGACCCGTGGAACGCTTGAGCCCAAGGTCAAGGAATTCGTCTATATCGCCATCGACGCGACGACGAACCACCTCTACGAGCCGGGCATCCGTATCCACATCCGCAACGCCCTCGGCCACGGCGCCACCGCTTCCGAGATCGTCGAGGTGCTCGAGATCATCAGCCTCGTCGGAATCGAGAGCAGCGTGCTCGGCGCGGCGGCGCTCCAACACGCAGCATCCGCGAAAAACTCGCCATGACATGCGAGCCGCTGATGCGACCGCGCCGCCGTCATCGGCGAGGAAGCCCGCCCTCAGGCGCTGAGATGGGCTGGAAAGCCGGCGTTTTCGATCAGCGCGCAATTGTCCCACTTGCCGCGGTCGCCGGCAGCCGGGAGCCATCTGGCCGGACCTGACATGGCCCGCGCGAACCGGACGGCCTGCTCCATCATGATCCCGATCTGGCTGTCGGTGCCGCCGTCGCTGCAGGCGTAGTCAGGACCGAAGGTCGTGGTCGCCGTGTTGACGATCACCCCGAGCGGTGTCGGCCAGCCGCGAAGCGAATGCACGATCGAGCGCATCGTCCCCAGCGTCGCGCCGCCGGCCTGCCATCCCATCGCGCAACTGATGACGGCGACCGGAATGCCGTCGAGATAGGGACGCGCATCCGACCTCATGTCCTCGATATAGTCGAGTGCGTTCTTGATGCAGCCGGAAACGGAGCCGTGATAGGCCGGCGTGGAGACGACGAGGACATCGGCCCGGCGCAGTTGGGCGATCATGCATTTCGCTTCCCTGCTCCGCTCGCTGGAGCCGGGATCGTAGATCTGGTCAGGCAACGCGTCGCCGGCGATGGCATGCGTCCTGGCCCCAAGCTGTTCGGCAAAGCTCAGCGCCCGGCGCAGCGCGGTCTCGGATCTGGAATTGGGCCGCTTGGTGCCGCCGATCCCGACCACATACAAACCGCCCGGCTCCACATTGGGCATGTCCGGCCGCTTGATGACGGAATCGGTCTCGCGCATTTCCGGCTCCTCCTTCGATCAGTTCCAAAGCAATTCCGAAACTGTGAAATTTCACATTATTGATATAGTGAAATATAGAGGCGGTCAACCGGCTTCTCGAACAAGTGCCCGACGAACGACACCGCCTTGGAGGCGTGGCAACTATGCCGCCGCTTCCGCCATGGCGGAGCGGCGACGTCGGTTCGATCATAAATGATGAAGGTCTGGCCCTGCGGATCAGGAACGGCGTGCGAGGCTCAGTTCCGACACCCCGCGATTGCGCAAATAATAGTCGATGAAGTCGGGGCTGATGGATTCGCGCATCGCGGTTTCCGCCTTCTTGGGATCGCGGCTGGCGATGCCATCAACCACATTTGCGTGGGACTGGCGGGACTTGGTCCAGGCCTCATCGTCCATTCGCGCGACCGACACCGCATACCAGAAGCGGGATGCGTTGTTGTGCAGCACGACGACCTGCTGTTCCAGGATTCTGTTCTTGGTCGAACGGGCGACCGCGCGGTGGAACGTCTGGTCGAGCTTGAACAACGCGCGGAAGTCCCGCATCTCCGCGATACCGAGGAACTCGTCCGCCAGCTTGCGCATCGTCGCGATGTCGTGCGCGTCCGCGCGCAGGGCGGCAAGGCCGGCGCACTGGCACTCCAGCATGATCCGGGCCTCGAAGACGTCATGCAACTCCTGAACGTCGAGGCCGGCGACGATGGTGCCTGTGCGGGGCTGGCGGATGACCAGCCGTTCGAGGGAGAGACGAAACAGCGCGTCGCGGACCCCGGCTATGCCGATGTCGAAATCGCGGGCGAGAGACTTCTCGTCGAGCCTGGCTCCGGGGGCCAGATCGCCGAAGACGATCGCGTAGAGGAGAGTTTCATAGGCATTCTGGCGGCGAGATGACGAAGGCGCCGCGAGTTCGGATTCGATTGTCGACATATCGCGATTGTGAACTTTCAGTTTTGTGGATGATTGGCACACATGGCCGCGCCGATCAATGCCGGGCAGCCGGTGGGCCAAGCGATTGTCAGCCAACGGTCCGGGCCAGGAGCCTGTGCGGCCAGGTCAGGATCTGGCGTTCAAGATGCCCTCGAGGCCGGCCAGAACCATGTCGACGTAGAGAGCGAACCCGCCATCCAGCGGATTGACGCGTCCGCTCTGCCAGCGGACGATGAACGCTCTGTTCGCCAGCAGATCCATGTGCCGGCCGATCAGCGGATAGTCGTCCGGCGAAAGACCCCTCACCTTTCCTTCAAGCTCGCGCGCCCAGCCGGCAGGATCGTCCTTCGGCATCGGCGCGAGTTCCAGCGTCACATATCCGATCATCGCAGCGACGACGGCGTTGTAGGCGTCGATCAGGGGCCGCCCCGCGAAGCCGGCGGCGGTGAGAGCGGCGAGGATCTGCTCCACGAGCATCGGGTTGACGCCGGCATTGGAAACGAGTTGCGCGCCCAGCAGCGGCGCGAAATTCGGATGGCGCCGCAACGCGTTCCTGTAGCGATGGAAGAGATCGCGCAGCCAGTCCCGCCACCCGTTTTCCGGCCTGAGAGACGGCGCGACATCCGCGAACGCCGCAGCGGCCACCTCGGCGAGGATGGCATTACGCCCGTCGGCGAAGTGCCAGTAGACCGCCGTCGGGTAGACGTCGAGCGTGCGGGCGACATCGCGCAGGCTGAAAGCTTCCAGTCCCTTCTCGTCGATCAGGTCCATCGCAACGGCGAGGATTTGCCCGCGCGTCAGCGAGGCGCCCGTGTCCTTGGCCGGACGTCCCCGCGGCTTCTTCTGGCGACTGGAATCCATCTCGCTTTCCGACCGATTTCGTCAGTAATTGTACAGTTGACAATTAAATTGGGCAATGATGAGTTCCACCCGATCCACAGCGGAGAGCCTGCATGAGCCGCATCGAACCGTCGCAATTGCGCGGCAGGGTCCAGACGGTGACCGGCCTGATCGACCCGGCGTCGCTCGGCCCGACATTGATGCACGAGCATCTGATCTGGGACGTCCGCACGGCGGAGATGGTGGCGACGTCGGACCAGGGCCCCGAGATCGATCTCTGCAACTGCTTCCGCATCAATTACGGACGGCTGAAGATCCCGAACAATCTGATCTCGCGCAGCATCGAGACCGCGGTGGGCGAGGTCAGGCAGATGCAGGCGGCCGGCGGCAAGAGCATCGTCGAACTGAGCTGCGGCGGACTGAAGCCGGACCCAGAGGGCCTCGTCAGGGTCGCGCGGGAAACGGGCGCGCAGATCGTCATGGGCTGCGGCCATTATGTGCATGACTATCAGGACAGGGCGAATGACGACCGGTCCGTCGACAGCTTCGCGCGGGAGATCGCCTCACAGGTGCTGGAAGGCGCGTGGGGCACGGATGTGCGGGCCGGGATCATCGGCGAGATCGGCTGCCAGGTGCCGTGGACACGGACCGAGCGCCGCGTGCTCCAGGGCGCGATCGTCGCGCAGTTGGAAACCGGGGCGTCGCTCAACATCCATCCAGGCCGCAACGAGGACCAGCCGCAGGAGATCGCCGAATTCGTCACCGCGCATGGCGGCGTCATCGATCGGACCATCATCAGCCATATCGACCGGACGATCTTCGACGTGGATCGGCTGCTCAGGCTGGCCGACACCGGCTGCGTGATCGAGTTCGATCTCTTCGGCCAGGAGCAGAGCTACTACTACTGGACCGACATAGACATGCCGAACGACGCGATCCGCCTCAGGCTGATCCGCGCTCTCATCGACCACGGCCATCTCGACCGGATCGTGATCAGCCACGACATCTGTTACCGCACCCGGATGAGCTGCTTCGGCGGGCACGGATACGGCCACATCTTCGAGAACGTGGTGCCCCTGATGCGGGCGCGCGGCTTCACCGAAGCGGAGATCGACGCGATCCTCGTCGGCAATCCGCGACGCCTCCTGACCTTCATCTGAACGGACCGGCCATGAACACCCACAATCCGAGCCGCAACATCGACATCGACGCCGCCCTGGACGACGCGCGCAGGCGCTATGTCGAGCGCAATCCCGACAGCTTCGCCCGCCACAAGGCGGCGTGCGATGTGATGCCGGGAGGCAATACGAGGACGATCCTGTTCCACACGCCGTTTCCGCTCACCATCGCAGGCGGAAAGGGCTGCCGGATCGAGGACGCCGACGGGCACAGCTACGTCAACCTGCTCGGCGAATACACGGCAGGCGTCTTCGGCCATTCGAACCCGGTGATCCGCGAGGCGATCGTCTCGGCCCTCGACCGGGGCATCAACCTGTCCGGCCACAACGCGCTGGAGCCGGACTTCGCCCGCGCGGTCTGCGACCGCTTTCCCTCGATCGAACTGGTGCGCTTCACCAATTCAGGGACCGAAGCCAATCTCATGGCCGTCGCCACGGCCTGCGCCCATACCGGCCGCAGGAAACTGATGGCGTTTCGCGGCGGCTATCATGGCGGGGTCCTCTCTTTCGGCGAGCGTCCCAATCCGGTCAACGCGCCCTATGACGTGGCGCTATGCGACTACAATGACCGTGCCGAGGCGGCCGCGATCCTGCGCGAGAGCGGGGATACAATCGCGGCGATCATCATCGAGCCGATGCTGGGCGCCAGCGGCTGCATCCCGGCGGATGCGGAATTCCTGCGCCTGCTGCGCGAGGAGGCCGACCGCCACGGCATCGTGCTCATCTTCGACGAGGTGATGACCTCGCGCCTCGGCCCCGGCGGTCTACAGACCGAGCACGGCGTCATGCCCGACATGACGACGCTCGGGAAATATATCGGCGGCGGCATGTCCTTCGGCGCGTTCGGCGGACGCGCCGACCTGATGGAACGCTACGACCCGAGGCGCGCCGACGCGATCGCGCATGCAGGCACGTTCAACAACAACATCATCACGATGTCCGCCGGGCTCGCGGCGATGACGCGGGTGTTCACGCCGGAGGCCGCGCAGCGGCTCAACGCCTTCGGAGACCGCCTGCGCGAGCGCCTGAACGCGATCTGCCGCGACGTAGGCGTGCCCATGGCGTTCACCGGCGTCGGCTCGCTGATGACCGCGCATTTCACGTCCGCTCCGCTGAGGAAGGCGCAGGACGCGCAGGCGGCCAGCCAGACGCTGAAGGAGCTGTTCTACTTCGACATGCTGGAGCGCGGCTTCTACCTGGCGCGGCGCTGCATGATCGCCCTGACGCTGGAAATCACCGACGCCGAGGCCGACGCCTTCGTCGCGGCGGTGCAGGACTTCATCGACGTCCGCCGCCCGCTTCTCGCGGCGGCCGGTTCCTGAGGCGGAGTTTCGTCATGGCCAAGGTCGCGATCGTCACCGGCGCAAGCCGGGGAATCGGCAGGGCAACCGCCCTTCTCGCCGCAAAGCGGGGCTGGGACGTCTGCATCAACTACGCGAGCGCCGAGGACAGCGCGCTGGCCCTCGTATCGGAGATCGAGGCGCTCGGCCGCCGCGCCCTGCCCGTCCGCGCCGACATGGGCCGCGAGGACGACATCAGGCGGATGTTCGCAGCCGTGGACGACGCGTTCGGCGCGCCGGACGCCGTTATCTGCAATGCCGGCATCACCGGGCGGGCCGGCCGGATCGAGACCCTGGAGGCCGACATGCTCCGGCGCGTCGTCGATATCAATCTTATCGGCGTCATGCTGACGGCGCGCGAAGCCGTGCTGCGGATGTCGACCAAGCGCGGCGGGCGCGGCGGATCGATCGTCATGCTGTCGTCCGTCGCGGCCACGATCGGCGGCGCCGGCGAATGGCTCCACTACGCGGCCACCAAGGGCGCGATCAACACATTCACCGTCGGCCTTGCCCGTGAGGTCGCAGCCGAGGGCATCCGGGTCAATGCAGTCAGCCCCGGGATCATCGACACGGAGATCCACGCGGCGGCCGGAGCGGGCGACCGGGTCGCGCGGCTGGTGCCGACATTGCCGATGCCGCGCGCCGGCACGGCGGAGGAAGTCGCCGAGGCGATCCTGTTCTTCATGGGACAGGAGGCCGCCTATTCGATCGGCGCGATCCTTCCCGTCAGCGGCGGCCGCTAGCGAGCAGCGGCACAGAACGGGAGAACGGAGAGAATGGCACGCAAGGTCATCATCACCTGCGCTATCACCGGATCGATCCACACGCCGAGCATGTCGTCCGCGCTGCCGGTCACGGCCGAGGAGATCGCAGACGCGGCGATCGGCGCGGCAGAGGCCGGCGCCGCGATCATCCATCTTCATGCGCGCAACCCGGAAGACGGCCGCCCGGACCAGCGCCCCGAGGCGTTCCTGCCCTTCCTGCGGCGGATCAAGCAGCGGTCGGACTGCGTGCTCAACCTGACCACCGGCGGCGCGCCGTGGATGACGGTCGAGGAGCGCGTCGCGCCCGCCCGAACATTCCGGCCGGAGGTTGCGTCGCTCAACATGGGTTCGATGAACTTCGGCCTGTTCCCCATGCTGCAGCGCTACAAGTCCTTTCGCCACGCCTGGGAGCCCGAGGCGCTGGAAGCGTCCCGCGACCTGGTGTTCAAGAACACCTTCGCCGACATCGAATATGCGCTGCGCGAACTCGGCGACGGCGGCACGCGCTTCGAGTTCGAATGCTACGACACCAGCCATCTCTACAACCTGGCGCATTTCCTCGACCGGAAGCTGGTCGAGCCGCCGCTGTTCATCCAGACGGTGTTCGGCATCCTCGGAGGAATCGGCCCACATCCCGACGACGTGTCGCATATGCGGCGGACCGCCGACCGCCTGTTCGGCGACAGCTATCAATGGTCGGTGCTGGGCACGGGGCGCAACCAGCTTCCGATCGCGGCGATGGCTGCCGCGATGGGCGGAAATATTCGCGTCGGTCTGGAGGATTCGCTGTGGATCGCGCCCGGCAGACTGGCGCAGTCGAACGCCGAGCAGGTATTGAAGGCGCGCCAGATCATCGAGGGCCTCGGCCTCGAAGTCGCGACGCCCGAGGATGCAAGGCGGCAGCTCCATCTGAAGGGCGGCGCTGGCGTCGCATTCTGACGGCGGTTCCAGCCGATCGACCGCAACCCCACCACCGGCGGCTTCAACGCATGGGCGTCATGCGTCCGCCCACCCCATCGTCCCCGCCTGACAGCGCACCATTGTCAGCCAAAGGCCGCCGTCTCTTCGGCGGTTCGGCATGGTTGACAGCACCGAAGGGACGTTCTAGTTTTCGAACAATAATGTTCGATAAATGAACAAAAGCCCTTTCGAGGGCGCATCGCGACAAGGCCGATCGAAGGAGGATACCCCCAGTGAGTCAGATCGCCCAGAACTACCGTCCGCTCGATTCGATCACTCCTGCAAAACTCTTTCCCGGCCATGACGAACTTCGCCCGGAAGCGATCGCATCGCTGGCCGGAACCAGCCATATCCTTCATTTCGAAGGACAGGCGCCCGTGACATATTCCTTCGGCGAGAACACGGTAAGCTGGGTTTCCGACCCCTCCCCCAATGTAGCCTTCCCCGTCGGAGAGGCGCGCTACGAGGCGGTGCGCACGCGCGCCGGACTACTTGCCGCGACAATCGATCATCCGGAAGGAAATACGAACACCTTCGCGGTTTTCGACCTCGCCGGACAGCGGGTTCTCTTCGTCAGGACGACGATGATGCGTGGCACGTCCTCCGTGGCAGAGCGAACGGAATTGTTCGAAGCGGGCATAGGCGGGCCGATCCAGACGCCGTTTCCGAAGACTGCGGAGCTGGTGGGCAAACGCATCCACTGGTCCTATGGCGGCACCCACAAATTCGAGCACATCTACATCGAGCCGGAGCTCTACTGCTGGCACGGCATCAAGGGGCCCGAAGCGAACATGGGCGCGGTCGAACCGACCACCGTTCGCAAGATCGCCGACAATCTCTACCTGTTTTCCTGGTGCGACCGGGCGATCCCGTTCAATGGCGCGCTCGTGATCGACCTGATCGACACGCCATCCTCGGCCGGCCGCCTTGTCGGCTGGGATGCGGAGAAGGCGCGCATCAGCCAGGTCATCGTGGGGGCCACCGGCAAACTGGTCAACGTCACCGAATACTGAAGCCCTGGCGGTGTCGGAAACAGTGCTCATGTCCCTCCCTTCCGACCTCGCCGCAAAAATTCTCGACGGTCGCCTCCACCTGGACGGAGACTGGCGGGGTGCGAGCGGCGGAGGCGTTCTCGATATCATCAATCCGGCGACGGGGGTCCAGATCGGCAAGCTCGCCGCGGCGACGGCGGACGATGTCGACGCAGCGGTGAAAGCCGCGCGAAAGGCATTTGATGAAGGCGAGTGGTCCCGTTTGTCTGGCGCTGACCGGGGCAAGCTTCTGTGGACGCTGGCCGATCTCATCGAACGCGACAGGGACAAGCTGGCCTATCTTGAGACGATCGATACCGGCCGTCCGCATTTCGAGCCTTTTGTCATCGAAGTGCCTCTGGCCGCCGACACGTTCCGCCACTTCGCGGGCTGGGCGGACAAGCTGACGGGCAGCACGTTCAATCTTCCTCCCTTCATGGGGCGAGACCGGTTCTCCTACACGGTCCGGATGCCGGTCGGCGTGGTTGCGGCGATCACGCCGTGGAATGCGCCGACCATGATCGCGGCATGGAAGCTCGCGGCGGCGCTGGCCGCGGGGAATACCGTCGTGATCAAGCCCGCCGAAGACGCCTCGCTGACGGCCCTGCGGCTGATGCAACTGATCGAAGAGGCCGGGTTCCCGAAGGGCGTCGTGAACGTCGTGACCGGCTCCGGCGCAACCGCCGGCGACGCGCTGGTGCGGCACCCGCTCGTCGACAAGATTTCCTTCACCGGCAGCACGGCGGTCGGCCGCGGCATCGCCTCCATCGCCTCGGCGCAGATGAAGAAGGTCACGCTGGAGCTGGGCGGAAAATCGCCGCAGATCGTGCGTGCCGACGCGCCGATGGACCTGGCCATCCAGGGAGCGGCGATCTCGCTCTTTGCAAACCAGGGGCAGACCTGCGCGTCGGGAAGCCGCGTGCTGGTCCATCGCGACATATTCGCCGAGTTCGCTCACCGGCTTGCCGAACGGGCCAGGTCGATCGTCGTGGGAGACCCTTTCGATCCAGCCACGGAAATGGGCTCGCTGATCAATGCCCGCCAGCTCGACCGCGTGCTTGGCTACGTCAAGAGCGCGCGTGCCGAAGGCGGAGACATCCTGACCGGAGGCAAGAGGATCGACGGGCCGGGCTATTTCGTCGAACCGACGCTTGTGGTGGGCAACAACAGCATGACGCTGGCGCGCGAGGAGGTCTTCGGCCCTGTCGGGCTGCTCGTTCCCTTCTCTAGCGACGACGAGGCGATCGCGATCGCGAACGACACCGACTACGGCCTCACCTCCGTTGTCTGGACCCGCGACGTATCGGTCGTGAACCGTTACGTGCGCAGCCTCAAGAGCGGGTCGACCTGGGTCAACGCATGGGGACCGCCGCATCCTGCCCTGCCCTGGACGGGCGTGCGTCAAAGCGGCCTCGGCGAGGAGCTTGGGCAGCAAGGCTTTCTATCGAACACGGTCGAGAAGACCGTTTCAATCGTCGCCGAGCAGGCGGCGCAACAATAATATCTGCGGCAGCGCGGACCGGAGCGCCCGCATCATGAAACTGACCGGCACTTAGAAAGGGGAATGCAGATGAAGAAGTTGAAAACAGCATTGGCGCGATTGGCGCTGGCGGCGCCAGTGGCTGCCGCGCTTGCCTTGTCGGGTCTCGGAACGGCGTCGGCGCAAGACGCTTCCGTGTCCCTCATCCAATTGCGCGCCTATATCGTCGCGCCCGCGGGCCTGGAACAGGGCAAGTTCAAGGAGGCGGGCGTCAGCGTCGATCCGAAGATCGTCACCGACAACCTCCTGATCAACGAGGCGATGTCCAGCAACACGTCGGACCTCGCCATTACCGGAACGACCTATCAGGCGCTCGCGGCGCCGGACCTGCCCTATTCGATCATCGCGATCGCCGAACAGTCGCCGGAAGCCGTCGGCATCGTCGCGGCGGCGGACTCGCCGATCAATTCGATCGCCGACCTCAAGGGCAAGACGATCGCCGGCGGCGACGGCGCGCCGATCGCCTATGTGCAGGAAGCGCTGGCCGACGCCGGGATCGGCAAGGACGACTACAAATATGTGAAGATCGAAGCGAGCACCGGCGCCGCGGCTCTGGCCGGCAAGCAGATCGATGCGTGGATCACCTACAACCCCTTCATCGCGTCCAATGTGTCGAAGGGGCTGGCCAAGATCATCTTCACGCCGACCCCGAAATATTTCAACAATTTCGTCATCGTCCTCGCGACCAAGAAGGCGATCGCGGAGAAGCCGGACGCGCTGGCGGCGTTCCTGAAGGGCTATCGCTCGTCGCTCGACTGGGTGCAGGCTAACAAGGACGCAGCGGTTGCGGCCTATTCGAAGGCCACCGGGCTTGAGCCGGATGTCGCCGCGGCTACCTTTGCGAAGCGCAACCAGCAGTTCAAGTCGCCTGACGCATCGGTCGTCGCGGAGTTCAGCCACGAGGCCAAGCTGTATCTGAAATACGGGCTCATCAAGGCCGAGCCCGACTGGTCGAAGGTGATGACGACCGAAATCTGGGACCGCGCCTTCGGTAAGCAGTAGTCTGCACCGCAAGACCTTTGCAGGCAGACAGGATGGCCATGTCCGACGTTCAGACGACAAGACAAGCACAGGTGCCGGCGGATCCCGCCGGCACTCCCGCCCCGATCGCGCGGCGCTCGCCGATCGGGCAATTCGCCAGGGCCTCGGCCCGGCAGTTGGCAGGTTTCCTCCTGCCACTGGTCGTCATCGTGGTCTGGGAGATCGCGGCGCGCGCGGGAGCGGTCAATACCTTGCTCCTGCCGCCACCGTCGCGCGTGTTCCTGACGCTGTGGGAAGCTGCCATCGAGGGATCGCTCTGGGTCGATCTCGGCTACAGCATCCGGCGCTGGATCATCGGCTTCGCCTTCGGCGGCGGCTTCGGCCTTCTGCTCGGAGCGCTGAACGGCCTTTCGTTGCGCAGCGAAAACCTGACGGACACGACGGTTCAGATGCTGCGCACCGTGCCGTTCATGGGTTTGACGCCGCTGCTGGTCATGTGGTTCGGGCTCGGCGAGACGCCCAAGGTCATCCTTATCGCCGTGGCCAGCTTCTTCCCGGTCTACATCAACACGCTCGCCGGCGTGCGCAACGTCAACAAG
>Ga0209792_1000365_pt1 | contig 36775 bp, 30 predicted proteins | sample EBPBio142005_DNA_FD_185860 | JGI IMG/M metagenome (GOLD analysis project Ga0209792, IMG submission 185860) | Wastewater treatment Type I Accumulibacter community from EBPR Bioreactor in Madison, WI, USA - Reactor 1_6/14/2005_ DNA (SPAdes)... | ecosystem: Engineered > Bioreactor > EBPR >... | reverse complement strand
GTCATCCTCCAGGAACTCCTGGATTGGCGACGTGGGAAGCAGGCAACGAACCCCAGGGAGTAGCCGCAGATGAGCGAGCGTTTCAGGGCCATTCTCGTCAACCGCGACGAGGAGAAGAAGCAGTCGGTTTCGGTGACCGAGATCGGCGAGGCCGACCTGATGGACGGTGACGTGACCGTCAAGATCGACGCGACGACGGTCAACTACAAGGACGGGCTCGCGATCACCGGCAGATCGCCGGTGGTGCGCCGCTTCCCGCTGGTGCCGGGCATCGATTTCGCCGGCACGGTCATTTCCTCCAGTCACGCCGACTGGAAGAAGGGCGACAAGGTTATCCTCAACGGCTGGGGCACCGGCGAGACGCATCACGGCGCCTATGCGGCCGTCTCGCGCGTGAAAGGCGACTGGCTGGTGCCGCTGCCGGACGGCATGACGGCGCAGGAGGCGATGGCGGTCGGCACGGCTGGCTATACCTCGATGCTGAGTGTTCTGGCACTGGAGAGGCACGGCATCACCCCAGCGCGGGGTCCGGTCGTGGTCACTGGCGCGGCCGGCGGCGTCGGCTCGGTGGCGGTCTCAATCCTGTCGAAGCTCGGCTATCACGTCATCGCCTCGACGGGGCGGACGTCGGAAGAAGCCTATCTGCGCGATCTCGGCGCGTCCGAAATCATCGCGCGTGATGAACTGTCCGGCCCCGCCAAGCCGCTCGCCAAGGAGCGCTGGGCCGGCGGGGTCGATGCGGTCGGCAGCCATACGCTGGCCAATGTCCTGTCGATGACCTCCTATGGCGGCGCGGTCGCAGCCTGCGGCCTGGCGCAAGGCATGGACCTGCCGGCGTCGGTCGCGCCCTTCATCCTGCGCGGCGTGTCGCTGCTCGGCATCGATTCGGTCATGGCGCCCAAGGCGCTGCGGCTGGAAGCATGGCGCCGGATCGGCTCCGACCTCGACCACCGCAAGCTCAGCGCTCTGACCACGACGATCGGCTTCGATGGCATTATGGATGCGGCCAAGGCGATCGTCGACGGCAAGGTGCGTGGCCGCGTCGTGGTCGACATGACCCGCTGACGCCGCCTTTTTCCGCCATTTCGCTAAAGTTTTAGCGACGGATCGAAACGATTGCTCACTGGCGCGCGGCTAGGCTGCCCGCGTCATGAGTGGGACGACAGACATCGGAGTTCCTGTGGAATCCGCCGAAAAGCCGGCGGGGCCGGTCGGCTTTCGCCGGTTGTTGCCCGATGTCGTCGCCGCGCTCGGAACCTGCGCGCTCGGCATAGGACTGCTCGCCCATGTGACGGGCGCACCGTTGTTCGTCACTCTGGCGCTCGCCGTGCTTGGCGTGATCGGCATCGGCGCGGCGCTGGCGGCGCGGTATGGCGCGCGGCCTGCCGGCGCCCAGCCGCCCGCTGACAGCCGCGACCAGGTCGAGACGCTGGCCGATCGCATGTGGGAGATGCAGGAGAGCGAGGAGCGGTTCCTCGGCCTCATCGATGCGCTCGGCGATCTTGTCGTTCACCGCGACCGCGAGGGGCGTATCGTCTACGCCAACAAGGTGTTCGCCGACCTGCTGGGTCTGGAGCCGCGCGACCTCTCGGGCAAGATGCTCGCTTCGCTCGGCGTCGAGGTGGGCGTCATGCCGGATGCGGCGTTCGCCGGCGGCGAATGCCTTAGCTCGACGGACGTGGCCATTCATACGCGTGGCGGGACGCGGTGGTATTCCTGGATCGAGCATTCGGTGCGCGACACGTCCGGCGACCGCGTCTCGCACCGTGCGATCGCGCGCGACATCACCGCCCGCAAACGCGCCGAGAAATCGATGACGGCGGCGCGCGAGCGCGCCGAACATGCGAGCCTCGCCAAGTCGCGTTTCCTCGCGACGGTCAGCCACGAGATACGCACGCCGATGAACGGCATCATGGGCATGGCCAAGCTTCTGGCCGACACCGAGCTGACCGGAGAGCAGCGGACCTATGTCGGCGCGGTCTCGACGTCGGCGACCGCGCTGCTGGCGCTGATCGAGGACCTGCTCGATTTCTCCAAGATCGAGGCAGGGCGCTTCGATCTGGAGCCGCAGCCGGTCTCGCCGCGCGAGATCGCCGAGAACATCGTCGAGCTGCTGGCGTCGCGCGCCTACGGCAAGAATATCGGCCTGGGCTGCTTCGTCGACCCGTCGGTGCCCGAACGGATCGAGGCCGACCCCGGCCGGCTGCGCCAGGTTCTGCTCAATCTCGTCGGCAATGCGATCAAGTTCACGGACGACGGCGGCGTCGTGGTCTCGGTCACGATGGCGGGCGGCGGCGACGGTCGCCGCATCCGTTTCGCGGTGGCCGACACCGGCCCGGGTCTGGCCGCGGCGGATCATGAGCGCATCTTCGAGGAGTTCGAGCAGGCCGACGGCACGTCGACCCGCCGGCATGGCGGCGCGGGCCTTGGCCTCGCCATCTCGCGGCGCATCGTCGAGGCGATGGGCGGTCAGATGACGATCGACAGCGAACTGGGCGATGGATCGACGTTCACGCTTGAAATCCCGGCAGCCGGTCCCGCCAACGACGCCGCGCGGCCGACGGACGCGCTGGCCGCCTCGAGCGTCGTCATCGTCTCTCGCAACACGGTCGAGGCGGAGGTCATCGCCTCGTCGGTCCGCGCCCATGGCGGAAAGGCCGTCGTCACCCATACGGCGGAGGAGGCGGCCGAGAAGGTCCGGCTCGTCCAGGCGACCGCGGTGCTGGTGGACGCCGCGCTCGAAACGCCGAACGGCCGACTGATCGAGCAGATCAGGCATGGTTACATGCGAGAGCTCGATGCGCTGACGCTGATCGCGCCGAACGATCGCGGCCGGCTGACCGAGTTTCGCGCCAACGGCTATGCCAGCTTCCTGGCGAGGCCGGTGCGAGGCGATACGCTTGTGCGCCAGTTGTTGCGTGGAGCGCTCGACGGCGCGGGACGCGTGGACCGGACGGTCTTGCCCGCTCGCCCTCAGCGCGGCCGGCCGCAACTGTCGATCCTCCTCGCGGAAGACAATCCGATCAATGCCCTGCTCGCCAAATCCGTGCTGACCAAGAGCGGTCACGAGGTCGAGGTGGTGACCAATGGCAAGGAAGCGGTCGATGCGGTGACCGGCAGCATCGGCGGCAGCAGGTTCGACGTCGTGCTGATGGATCTGCATATGCCCGTGATGGACGGGGTCGACGCGATCGGCCTCATCCGCAAATTCGAGGAGGCCAAGGGCCTGCCGCCGGTTCCGATCCTCGTGCTCTCCGCAGATGGCCAGGAGGCGACGCGCCATGGCGTGCTGGCGCACGGCGCCACCGGCTTCGTCACGAAACCGATCGATCCGGATAAGTTGATCGATGCGATCGAGGCCCAGGCCGCCGCGGCGTAGCGTCTCGCCGCTTCCGCGACGCACTCTCGTCATGTAGCTGTAGCATGATGCTCCTATCGGGCGGTGAGGAAAGCCACGGAGATTCGCGCCATGACGCTGACGCTGGATCGAATGACGACACGCACGAAGCCAAAGCCGGCCGCGGAGCCGGTGATTCCGCCGGGCGCGTTGCTGGGCCGCATCGGCGATCTCGAAGTGCGCCTCGCCCGCAACGAGGCGGAGATCGCCGCCGCGCAGGAGGTTCGTTTCAAGGTCTTCGTTGAAGAGCTCGGCGCGCGTATCTCGCCGCATGCCGGCGCCCGCGATATCGACCGGTTCGACGCGTTCTGCGACCATTTGGTGGTGTTCGATACATCCGCGTCGCGGCGCATCGTCGGTACCTACCGGTTGCTGCGCCAGGACGTGGCGCGCGCCAACGGCGGTTTCTATTCCGCCGGCGAGTTCGACATCGACGCGCTGGTGGACCGTCATCCCGGGCGGCGCTTTCTCGAACTCGGGCGCTCCTGCGTGCTGCCGGAATATCGCACGAGGCGCACGGTCGAGCTTCTGTGGCAGGGCATCTGGGCCTATGCGCGCCGTCATGATGTCGATGTGATGGTGGGCTGCGCATCGTTCCCGGGCATCGCTCCGGCCGCTCATGCGCAGGCGCTGTCGTTCCTGGCGCAGAACGCGGTTGCCGCCGACGAATGGCGGATCGGGGCTTTGCGGTCCCGTGCCTATGCGATGGACCTGATGCCCTCCGAGGCGATCGATGCGCGCGAGGCGCTGGCCGAGATGCCGCCGCTCATCAAGGGATATCTGAGGCTTGGCGCGCGCTTCGGCGACGAGTGCGTCATCGACGTCGAGTTCGGCACGACGGATGTCTTCGTCGTTCTGCCCGTGGAGGCGATTTCCGAACGCTACATCAACTACTACGGTGCCGACGCGACGCGTTTCGCGGCATAGTAATCCTCCGCTGGACATACCGGTGCAGCGACTCGTCGCGTTATGCGACGGTCGTCTTGTACTTTAGTCTAGTTTTTGCGCCGGCTCGGCTGATTTTGCCACTTACGCACGCGCAATCACGGTTTTTTCAACCGCTGGTATGTTCCTGAAAATTGAAGCAAACAAGTCAGCGTGCTACATCATTCATATGATGACCAAGGGGGATGGTTCGTTATTATAGGGATATAAATCGGGTTAATATTTGAGAGCTTAAACACCTTTCATACTGGAAGGGGGTGGGGATAAATCTTGAGGAAAATTAATCCGGTCAATATACCTACGGACATTTTAAGAACAGTATCCACGATAGCCGAGCTCGGCAGCTTCAGCAAAGCGGGAGAAAGCCTTGGGCTGAGCCAGCCTGCGATCAGTGCGCAGATCAAGCGGCTACAGATTCTTGTCGGCGGACCTGTTTTCGCACGGACGCCCGGTGGAGTAGCCCTGAATGATCGCGGGAAGATGCTGCTCCCGCATATCCGCCGGCTGCTTGAGATCAACGACCGTATTCTCGGCTTCGGCGGTGCGATCCACGATATGCGCCCGATCCGTCTCGGCCTGAGCGAACTTTATGTCGAGCGCTTCTTCCAGGCCTATGACCGGCGCATCATGGGCGAGATCAGCATTACATGCGACCACTCGCACGATTTGTTGCGCGGCATCGCGGACGGCTATCTGGACGTCGCGTGTCTTTTGAAGCCGACGGCCGAACACGGCACACTCACAAAGGAATGGGAGGAACAGTTCACCTGGGTGCGCAGTCGCGATTTCGTGACGAGCCCGGGCATGCCCATCCCCTATGTCGGCTGGCCGGGGCTGCTGACCGACCAGATCGCCGTCGGCCTGTTCGAGGCCAAGGGACTGGCTTATCGCATGGCGTTCTCGAGTTGCGACCGCGTTTGCCGCGACGCCGCGGTCAATGCCGGGATCGGCGTGGAGATGCTGCCGCGATGGGCGGTACCGCAGCCTCTGATCGAGGCGCGGGACTATTATCTGCCCGCGATCCCGCCGGTCGAGGCCGGCATTCTGATCCGGCACGAGGTCGACCGTTCGGCGCTTCGCGGCCTGCTTGGCGTCCTCGAGGGCTTGAGCGAGGGTGCGCCCGAGGAGCGGGCACATCAAAGAAATGGATGATCGTATCAGAATTGATCGATATAGTTATCCTTCATTCCCCTGAAGATTCGTAGATCAGAACCTTAGCAAAGAAAAAATTGGTTTGAAGAAGACTGGTGCCATGAAAAAGCACCGTCTCTCTCTCAAGCAATTCGCCGATAAAAATGCCGCTACGGCAATTGAATTTGCCATCATTGCGCCGATACTACTTTTGATCGTTTACGGAATCATTTGTTTCGGCGTCTATTTCGGCGCGGTCCATGGCGTGCAGCAATTGGCGGCCGAGGCGGCCCGGCGGTCGATAGCCGGAATTTCCGATGACGAGCGCGTGCGGCTGGCGCAAGCGGCGATCGACACCAATGCGGAATCCTACCCCTTCATCACGCCAGCCCATCTGACGGTCAGGTCGGCGTCGACCGATCCCTCGACGGACTCCTTCACGCTGACGCTCGACTATGACGCATCGGACATGGCCATCTTCAAACTGCCTTATGTCCCGCGTCCACCGACGTCGATCTCGCGCTCGGCCACCATTCAACGGGGAGGCTACTGATGCCGTCGATCGGAAACATTGTTGGCCGCCTGTGGCGGGTGCGATCCGGAAACGTCGCCATCATGACGGCGATTGGCGCGACCGTGCTGATCGGCGCGGCAGCCTTCGCGGTGGACGAAGGCAAGATGTTCATCGACAGGCGTACCGCGCAGAGCATCACCGACCTGGCCGCGCTCGCAGCGGCGGTCAGTCCCGCCAATGCTCCGCTCATCGCGGGCGGCACCGTCAGCCGCAACGGCGTGGCGCTGGCCGCTCCGCTCAAGGTGACGGTGGGGCGCTACGTTCCGGACGCATCTCTGGCCGTCGGTGCGCGGTTCGTTCCCGCCGCCGCGGCGAGCGCCAATGCGGTCCGCGTCGATCTCGCGACCTCCACGCAAACGATCTTCGGGCGCATCTTCAGGGGCGCCGACACCTTGCAGATCAACACCACGGCGACAGCCGTCAGCACAGCGATGGCGTCCTTCGCGATCGGATCGCGGCTGCTGAGCCTGGAAGGCGGCATCCTCAACCAGCTTCTGTCGCAGACGCTGGGCGGCAATGTGAGCCTGAAGGCCATGGACTACCGGTCGCTGGCCGATCTCGACATCAATCTGTTCACCTATCTCGACAAGCTCGCGACCCGGGCCGACCTGACCGCGCTGACCTACGAGTCCGTGCTCGATGCCGAGGTAGGCATCGGCGACGCGGTGGCCGCCCTTCATGACAGCGCCGACGGCACGTCCGCCGTCGGCCGTCTCCTCGGCAGGCTCGCCGCTGCCACGAACGCAGCCGGCAAGCTGCGGCTCGGAAACGCGCTGAGCCTCGGCGACTACGCAAAACTGTCGGTGGCGAGCCATCCGCACGAGGCGGTGATGGTGTCGGCACTCGATCTGCTGAACGCGGCCGCGCGGCTGGCTGGCGGCGATCACCAGCTCGCGCTTGCCCTGGACCTCGGCGTGCCGGCGCTGGCCAACGCCTATCTCGAACTGACCGTCGGCGAGCCGGCGCGGAATTCGGGCTGGGTGGCGGTGGGAACCACGGGCGCCAAAGTGCGGACGGCGCAGACGCGCCTGGCGCTGCGCGTCAAGGTCGCGCCGCTGGGGCTGCCGGTGCAGGTCGACCTGCCGATCTATATCGAGGTGGCTTATGGCCAGGCGACGCTGACGGCGATGAACTGCGGCTCGGCGGCGACGCCCCGTTCGGCGACGCTTGCCGTATCGCCCGGCGTGGTCAATGCGTGGATCGCCGACATGCCGGGGCCGAACTGGGCGGACATGGGCGCCACGCCGACGCCTGTCGCCGCGACCCTGCTCAACGCGCCGCTGATCAAGATCAAGGGCCGCGCCCATGCGGACATGGGCAACATGCAGCCGAAGTCGGTTCAGTTCAGCGCAACGGACATCGAGCGCAGGACGGTCAAGACGGTGAAGACCGGCGATTTCCTGACCAGCCTCACCGCGTCGCTGGTGTCCGACCTGCAGCTTGAGGCCAATGTGATCGGCCTGCCGCTCGGTGTTCCGGGTCAACTGACCGCGCTCCGCACCACGCTATCGGCCGTCACCGTGCCGCTCGACAAGGCGCTGGCGACGATCCTCAGCTTCCTGGGCGTCGGCCTCGGCGAGGCGGATGTCTGGATGAACGGGCTGCGCTGCGACCGGGCCGTGCTGGTGCACTAACCCGGTTCAGCGGAACCGTCAAACCGCTTCGAGGATCGAAGCGTAGTTGGCGACGCCGGAGCCGCCCATGTTGAAGACGAGGCCGAGCTTCGGATCCTTCAACTGGATGTCGCCGGCCTGCCCGGTCAACTGGCGATAGCTGATGGCGTGCATCGACAGGCCGGTCGCGCCGATCGGATGGCCCTTGGCCTTCAGCCCGCCGGAACGGTTCACCGGCAGCTTGCCGTCGGCATAGACCGTGCCGTCCTTCAGCGCGTCGCCGCCCTTGCCGGCGGGCTTCAGGCCCATCGCCTCGTAGATCAGCAGTTCGGCGATGGTGAAGCAGTCATGCACCTCGGCGAAGGACAGGTCGTCGACCGACAGGCCGGCCTCCTTCAGCGCGCCCTGGATCGCGGCTTGAGGGCCCTCGAACTTGATGAAGTCGCGCTTGGAGATCGGCAGGAAGTCGTTGACATGTTTCGTGGCGCGGAAACCGACGCGGTTCGTGCCGCCGACGCCCTTGTCGGTGGTGAGCACGATGGCCGCGGCGCCGTCCGAGATCAGCGAGCAGTCGGAGAGGCGCAGCGGCGGCGCGATCTGCGGGTTCTTCTCGGTGACATTGTTGCAGGCGTCGAAGTCCATCCGGCGCTGCATCTGCGCCAGCGGATTGTCGAGCGCGTTGATGTGGTTCTTCGACGCGATGCGCGCCATCGATTCCAGCGGCGAGCCGTAGCGCTCGCCATAACCCTGCGCCGCCAGCGCGAAGACCTGCGGGAAGGAGAGCGCGGCTTCCGCCGCGTCGTACTGGTAGCCCGCGCCGGCGAGCGACTTGGTCACGTCCGGCGTCGAGCGGTTGGTCATCTTCTCCACGCCGACCACCAGCGCGGTCTTGGCCTCGCCGGCATGGAGCGCGGTCAGCGCGCCGAAGATGGCGGCCGAGCCCGACGCGCAGGCGTTCTCGTAGCGGGTGGAGGGCGTAAAGCGGAAATCGGGCGAAAGCTGGTGGACGAGCGAGGAAACAAATCCGTCGGGCGACAGGCCGGAATTGAAATGGCCGACGAAGATGGCGTCGACATCCTTCGGCGCGACCTTCGCCTCCTTCATCGCCTCGTCGGCGGCCTCAAGCATCAGGTCCTCGATCGACTTGGCGTCGAGCTTGCCGAACTTGGTGTGGCCGGAGCCGATGATGACGGGTTTGTTTGCCATGGCAGATCCTCCTGAAGGGCGGCGAGGCCGCCTTGTGCCCGTGCCGAAAAGATGGTTGCGGCGGGCCGTTCGTTCAAGCTTGAACATGGCGCAAGCGCCCGCGCGCGTAAAGGGCAAGCGGCGAGCAGAGGGTGTGCAGGGATGCGAGGGCCTTTCTCCCCCGCAAGGGGGGAGATAAGCTCTCCGCCATGGCCGATTTCTCCTCCGACCTCGCGAAGCTCCGCGCCGCCATGGCCGGCCTGCCACACGTCACGGAGCGCACCTACTACGGCACGCCGGGCTGGATGGCCGGCAAGAAGATGCTGGCCAGGCTGCGCGAGCCGGGCGTGGTCGTGCTGCCGGTGGCGAGCGAGGCCGACAAGCACCTGCTGATCGAGGCCGCGCCCGACATCTATTTCACCATCCCCCATTATGACGGCTACGCGCTGGTGCTGGCGCGGATGGACGCGATTTCCGATGAGGAGCTGACGCACCGGCTTCGGCTGGCGTGGGACATTCTGGCGACGCCGAAGATGCGGCGGCCGTGACGCCGCTGTCGCCTCCGGGTTGCGTTTCCCATGCCGCCGCCCTAGGCAGGGCGCAAACAAGGAGCAGCCATGCCGCGCCCACCGAACTACAGCCAGGAACGCAAGGACCGCGAGCGCGCCAAGGCGGCGAAGAAGGCCGAGAAGCTCGCCATCAAGCAGAAATCCAGAGAGCGCCCGGAGCCCGACAAGGACGACCTCGACAAGCCGGCCGACGAAGCCGAATAGGCCAGCGGTCAGCCGGGCGCCTTGTCGCTGACGAACACCGAGGCGTCGCGCGCGGCGGCGATGAAGGCGCGGCGCGCGGTCATCGCCGGCTTGATGCCTTCGATCGCGTCGTTGCATGCCTGAAGGGCTTCGCGGTGCTTGGGCCCGCGTTTGCCGGGCCATGAATTGAGCAGATAACTGGTCGCCTCGCTGGCGGACCGGAGCAGGATGTCTGCACCCGGCGCGGGCGATTTGACGGTGACGGGTGTCTCGAAGCGATTGTTTTCCATCGCCGCCTATACGCCGCCCCGGCCACAAAAGCGAATTGATTGCGGCGCGCGGGGAATGGGGAAGCTGCGGGCGCGCGAAAGCCCCGCCGCCTGGTCGTCATTCTCGGGTTCGTTCCGGGAATCGACAGGCGATGGACAATTGGCGCCGACATGGATCGCAGCGCCACAACGATGAAATGACGGCGGATTCCCGGGACAGGCCCGGGAATGACGGTCCTTTTTGTTGCGACGCATCACGGCGGGCCGCGGGCCTGGCCGGCGAGGACTTGGAACAAGGCTGCGACGGCCGCCGTTCCGTTTCGTCCGCGCCCAATTGCCCCGCTGTTTTCGGATTTCGCGCCGCGCCGTAGCCGCAGCAGGGGCTGCGGCGGGGTATCGATGCCGGCGGCGATGTTGAGCACGATCAGCGCCAGCAGTCTGAGCGACATCGACAGGCGTAGCGCCTCGACGCGATCAATGCGGCGGCCGAGCGTGGTCAGCGCCGCGAGGCGATGACCTTCGTCGCGGTCCTCGCCGGCGACGAACGCCATGATGACGGCCTCCGCCTGACCGAGATAGAACAGCCGGTCCGCGCGGACGGAGCTGCGCTCGCGGGTGGAACGCCAGGCGAGATGGGCCATGAACAACAAAAGCGCGGCCAGCCGCCGCAGCACGTCCCTGTCCATGGTTGTATCGCCGTTCATCGCCGTCCTTTCCACGCGACCAGTATCCCGGAGGTTTTGGAGGCGTGGATAAGTCGGCGCGAAAAAACTTTCGGAATGGCGGAATTCCAGCGTTTCGGCGGGAAAGGGCGGCGGAATCTGTCCTCTTTTTTGAAAAGGATTACCGCAGCCTCTCGTCGGGGCGGGTGTGCGCTATTCCCCTTGGATGGCGAGAAGCGAAATCGGCGTCTTGGCGAGTGGGCTTGTGACTGAGCCAAGTGCCAGCTTTCGCAAGAGAGGGGGCATTTTCGTTACGATTGAAACGACCCCCTCTCTTGCGAAATCTAGCACTTAGCTCGCGAAGACCGGCCAAAGGCCGGGCGAGCTAAGATGCTGATTTCGCTTTCTCCCCCGCAAGGGGGGAGATAGGGCGCCTCAAACCCCCGCGCCATACGCGGCGATCGCCGCCATGTTCACGATGTCGCTGTCCTTCGCGTTCAGCGGCACGATCTGCACCGGCTTGTTCAGGCCCACCAGCAGCGGGCCGATGACGGTGGAGCCGCCGAGCTCCTGAAGCATCTTTGTCGAGATCGACGCCGAGTGGAACGCCGGCATGACCAGCACATTGGCCGGGCCTGACAGGCGGCAGAACGGATATTGCCGCTGCATGAGCTTGTGGTTCAGCGCCACGTCGGCGGCCATCTCGCCGTCATACTCGAAATCGACCCGGCGCTTGTCGAGAATGCGCACCGCTTCCTGCACGCGCTCGGAACGCTCGCCCTGCGGGTGGCCGAAGGTGGAGTAGGCGAGCATGGCCACGCGCGGCTCGTAGCCCATGCGGCGCGCGAAGCCGGCGGTTTCTTCCGCGATGTCGGCGAGCTGTTCGGCGTCGGGCATGTCGTGCACGGCGGTGTCGGCGACGATGACCGTGCGGCCGCGCGCGAGCACGATCGACACGCCGATGACCCGGTGGCCGGGTTTCGCGTCGACGACGCGGCGGATGTCCTCCAGCACGGTCGAATAATTGCGGGTGACGCCGGTGACGACCGCGTCCGCGTCGCCCAGCGCCAGCATGGTCGCCGCGAAATGGTTGCGGTCATTGTTGATCAGCCGCTGGCAGTCGCGGAAGAGATAGCCCTTGCGCTGCATGCGCTCGTAGAGATGGTCGGCATAGATGCCGTTGCGGCGCGACAGGCGGGCGTTGATGATCTCGATGCCGGGCTTCGACAGGTCGACGCCGGCATTGCGCGCGGTCTCCTTCATCTGCTCCTCGCGGCCGAGCAGGATGGCCGTGCCGAGCTTCTGGTTCACATAGGAGACGGCGGCGCGCATGACCTGCTCCTCCTCGCCCTCGGCGAAGACGACGCGCTTGGGCTGGCGGCGCACGCGGTCGTAGATGCGCTGCAGGGTGGACGCGATCGGGTCGCGCCGCGCCGACAGCTCCTGCGCATATTTGTCGAAGTTGAGGATCGGCCGGCCGGCGACGCCGGAATCCATCGCCGCCTTGGCGACCGCGACCGGGATGGCGGAGATGAGGCGCGGGTCGAACGGCACCGGGATGATGTAGTTCGGGCCGAACTTCGGCCGGTTGCCCTGATAGGCGGCGGCGACGTCGTCCGGCACGTCCTCGCGGGCGAGGTCGGCCAAGGCCTGGGCGGCGGCGACCTTCATCGCGTCGTTGATCGTGGTTGCGCGGACATCAAGCGCTCCCCTGAATATGTAGGGGAAGCCGAGCACATTGTTGACCTGGTTCGGATAGTCCGAGCGGCCGGTCGCCATGATCGCGTCGGTGCGGATTTCCGAAACCTCCTCCGGCGTGATCTCGGGATCGGGATTGGCCATGGCGAAGATGATCGGGTTCTTCGCCATGGAGGCGACCATGGCGGACGTCAGCGCGCCCTTCGCCGAGAGGCCGAAGAAGACGTCGGCGCCGTCGAGCGCCTCGGCGAGCGTGCGCGCGTCGGTCTTCACCGCATGCGCCGACTTCCACTGGTTCATGCCCTCGGTGCGGCCCTGCCAGACCACGCCCTTGGTGTCGCAGAGGATGACGTTCTCCGGCGGGAAGCCGAGCGATTTCACCAGCTCGATGCAGGCGATGCCGGCCGCGCCCGCGCCGTTGCAGACGAGCTTGGCCGACTTCATGTCGCGGCCGGTGATCTCGAGCGCGTTGATCAGGCCGGCGGTGGCGATGATGGCAGTGCCGTGCTGGTCGTCGTGGAAGACGGGGATGTTCATCAGCTCGCGCAGGCGCTGCTCGATGATGAAACATTCGGGGGCCTTGATGTCCTCCAGATTGATGCCGCCGAAGGACGGGCCGAGCAGCTTCACGCAGTTGATGAACTCGTCGGCATCCTCGGTCTCGACCTCGAGGTCGATCGAATCGACGTCGGCGAAACGCTTGAACAGGACGGACTTGCCCTCCATGACGGGCTTCGACGCCAGCGCGCCGAGATTGCCGAGACCGAGGATGGCGGTGCCGTTGGAGATGACGGCGACCATGTTGCCGCGCGTCGTGTAGTCGTAGGCGCGGGACGGGTCCTCGGCGATCGCCTTGACCGGCACAGCGACGCCCGGCGAATAGGCGAGCGACAGGTCGCGCTGCGTCGCCATCGGCTTGGTCGGGTTGATCTCCAGCTTGCCGGGCCGGCCCATGGCGTGGAAGTCGAGCGCCTCCTGCGCGGAGACCTGGGGTCCGCTTTCGTTATTGTCCTTGCGTGCCATGCGTTTCCTGCCCGGGATTGCGTATTTTTGTGGAGTGTGGGGAATTGAGGCTACACTCCCCGGGGTGAAAGCGCCAAGCAGGAAGACGAAGCTTTTCCTCGTCTTGTGGTGGAATGTGTTTCTAGCGGAAATCCTGTCTCTGGCGGCGGCGGCGTGTATCGCGCTGTCGGGCATGCTGGTCAGCGAGCTGAAAGGGCGCGTCGATGTGGTGCGCCTGGCGCGCTGGCAGTTGTGCGCGGCGTTCGCCATGACCGGGACCGCGGCGCTGGCGACCGGCGGCTGGCGGGCGGTGGGCGCGGCTGAGTTCGGCCTGCTGGCGCTGTCGTCCCTGTTCGGCATCATGATCGCCTCGACCACCTATTACGCCGCGATCTACTCCGCCGGTCCGCGCACCACGGCGCTCCTGTTCACGCTGGCTTCGCCTTTTTCGCTGGCGCTGGGCTATCTGTTTCTCGGCGAGACGGTGAGTTTGATGCAGGGCGCGGGCGTCGCGCTGGTGCTGGCGGGGATCGTGCTGGCGATCGGGCCGCGGCGGCGCGAGACGGTGGTGGCCGTGGAGGGGGCGACGGTGGCGGCGGGAAATCTGTCGGATATTCCGCTTTCAAGAAAATTACCCCCACCCCTTACCCCTCCCCTCAAGGGGGAGGGGGATTCTGAGACGTCGACGCCCCCCTCCCCCTTGAGGGGAGGGGTACGGGGTGGGGGTAGAAGCCTTTCCAGTAGTGCTAGCCTCGGTATCTTCCTCGGCGTCATCACCGCGCTCGGCCAGGCGCTCGGCAGCCTGTTCGCGCGGCCGGCCATGGAGGCGGGCGTCGACCCCTTCGCGGCCATGGCGGTGCGGTCCGGGCTGGCGGCGGCGTTCTATCTCGTGCTGGCGCTGCTGCCGATCGCGGCGCTGCACGCGCCCTACAAATTCCGGCGGAACGATCTCGGCATCGCGGTGACCGCGTCCCTGTTCGGCACCGGGCTCGGCATGAGCTTGTTGATGGCGGCGCTGGCGGCTGGCAATGTCGGCATCGTGACGACGCTCTCCTCGATGACCCCGGTCATGATCCTGCCGATGGTCTGGCTGCGCTCCGGCGTGCCGCCGGTCGCCGCCGCCTGGGCCGGCGCGGCCGTCGCGGTGGCGGGCACCGCGCTGATCAGCCTGGGAGGCGCATGATGGACGCACGGACCGATGCGATGCCGCCTGTCGCCGCGACGCCGATGATGGAGCAGTATATCGAGATCAAGGCGGCGAACCCGGACTCGATCCTGTTCTACCGCATGGGCGATTTTTACGAGATGTTCTTCGACGACGCGGAGGCGGCGAGCCGCGCGCTCGGCATCACGCTGACCAAGCGCGGCAAGCACGCGGGCGAAGACATCCCGATGTGCGGCGTGCCGGTGCATGCCGCGGACGATTATCTGCAGAAGCTGATCGCGCTCGGCTTCCGGGTCGCGGTGGCCGAGCAGGTCGAGGACCCGGCGGAGGCGAAGAAGCGCGGCTCGAAATCGGTGGTGCGCCGCGACGTGATCCGGCTGGTCACGCCCGGCACGATCACCGAGGAAAAACTGCTCGACCCCGGCGAGGCGAGCTACCTGATGGCCGTCGGGCGGGTTAGGGGCGACGAGACGCTGGCGCTCGCCTGGATCGATATTTCGACGGGTGCGTTCCGGGTGGCGGAAACCGAAGCTGACCGGCTGCTGGCCGACATCCTGCGCATCGATCCGCGCGAACTGGTCATGGCCGACCAGGTGTTTCACGATCCGGCGCTGCGACCCGTCTTCGACGTGATCGGCCGCCGCGCCAGCCCGCAGCCGCCGAGCCTGTTCGATTCGGCGAGCGCCGAGGGACGCATCGCGCGCTATTTTTCCGTGGCGACGCTGGACGGCTTCGGAAAGTTTTCCCGCGCCGAACTGTCGGCCGTCGCGGGCGCGGTCGCCTATGTCGAGAAGACGCAGAAGGCCGAGCGGCCGCCCTTGCAGAGGCCGCAGCGCGAGGAGGCCGCGTCGTCGCTGTTCATCGATGCCGCGACGCGCGCCAATCTTGAATTGGTGCGAACTCTGTCGGGAAACCGTGACGGCAGCCTGCTGAAGGCGGTCGACCGCACCGTGACCGGCGGCGGTGCGCGGCTGCTGGCGGAGCGGCTGATGTCGCCGCTGACCGATCCGGCCGCGATCAACGCACGGCTGGATTCGGTGTCGTTCCTGCGGACCGAGCAGCGGCTGCGCGAGGCGCTGAGGCTGGCGCTGAAAGGCGCGCCGGACATGCCGCGCGCCCTGTCGCGGCTGGCGCTCAATCGCGGTGGCCCGCGCGATCTCGGCGCGCTGGCGGCGGGGCTGGATGCGGCCCGGCAGGTCAGGGAATTGTTCGCCGAGGCGTCGCCGCCGCATGAGATCGGCGCGGCGCTCGACGCCATAAGCGGCCTGCCGGTCGCGCTCGCCGAACATCTGGACACGGCGCTCGGCGATCACCTGCCGCTGCTGAAGCGCGACGGGGGATTCGTCCGCGAGGGCTATGACGCGGAACTCGACGAGATGCGCGCGCTGGCGACGGATACCCGCAAGGTCATCGCCGGCATGGAGCGCGACCTGATCGAGGAGACGGGCATCCGCTCGCTGAAGATCAGGCACAACAATGTGCTGGGCTATTACATCGAGGTGACGGCGAACCATCAGGCGATCATGGCCGGCACGGACGAGGCGAAAGCGCGCTTCATCCACCGTCAGACCATGGCGAACGCCATGCGCTTCACGACGACCGAGCTGGCCGGGCTTGAGACGAAGATCGCCAACGCCGCCGACCGGGCGCTGACGATCGAGAACGGTGTCTTCGACCGGCTGCTGGCAGAGGTCGTTTCGGAAGCGGACCGGATTCGTGCCGGAGCGGAAGCGCTCGCCGTGCTCGACGTGTCGGCGGCGCTCGCCGCGCTGGCCGAGGGCGAGGATTACTGCCGGCCGGCGGTCGATTCCTCGCTCACCTTCCGCATCGAAGGCGGGCGTCATCCGGTCGTGGAACAGGCGCTGCGCCGGCAGGCGGCGGACCCGTTCGTCGCCAATGACTGCGACCTCTCGCCCGACGGCAATGATCGCAACGGCGCGATCTGGTTGCTGACCGGACCGAACATGGGCGGCAAGTCGACCTTCCTGCGCCAGAACGCGCTGATCGCCATTCTTGCGCAGGCCGGCTCCTTCGTGCCGGCGCGGTCGGCGCATATCGGCGTCGTGGATCGCCTGTTCTCACGTGTGGGCGCGTCCGACGATCTGGCGCGCGGGCGCTCGACCTTCATGGTCGAGATGGTCGAGACCTCGGCCATCCTGAACCAGGCGGGCGAGCGGTCACTGGTGATCCTGGACGAGATCGGCCGCGGCACCGCGACCTATGACGGCCTGTCGATCGCCTGGGCGGCGGTGGAATATCTGCACGAGACCAACCGCTGCCGGGCGATCTTCGCCACCCACTTCCATGAGTTGACGGCGCTGGCGGGAAAACTGGCGCGGCTGCACAACGTCACCATGCGCGTCAAGGAATGGGAGGGCGACGTGGTCTTCCTGCACGAGGTGGGCAAGGGCGCGGCCGACCGCTCCTACGGCGTGCAGGTGGCGAAGCTCGCCGGCCTTCCCGAGCCGGTGGTGGAGCGTGCGCGTGCGGTGCTGACGCAATTGGAAGCCGGCGAAACATCCGGCAAGACATCGCGCCTGGCGGACGACCTGCCGCTGTTCTCCGCCATGGTCAAACGCGAGCCGGCGGCGAAATCGGCGAAGGCCGACCCGAAAGCGGCGGCGCTGGCGGAAGCGCTCGCCGCGCTGCATCCCGACGAGATGACGCCGAAGGAGGCGCTGGAGGCGATCTATCGGCTGAAGGGGATGGGAGCGACTTAGAACGTCGTCCGACGGGCACTATTCTTCGAACGCTTCCCGCGCCCCTGCGCGGCACGAGTGAAACACTCCGATGAAGGCGAGCTCACGCGCCACGAACCGGGTTCGACCCCAGAAATCTCCCGTTTTGACCGCGGAAGGATCCGGCAGGCTGCGCACGATGCCCGGAAGGCCATTACCGATACATCCATAGACGGAAGCCTGCAAAGCGGAACGGCTGCACGATCTGAAAGTTGCCTTTCGCGATGCGAGGGGGAAGCTGTGAAGCCTGTTCTTCGACTGGCCGAGCAAGAATCCAGCCTCGGAGCTTTGGTAGCCAAGCTTGTCAAGCAGCGCGCCGACACTGGTTCGCTCGGCCTCGAGAGACAGCCGGGGACACGATGCCGCGGCGGCGTTGCCGGCCCATAGCGGCAACAGCAAAGCAAGCAGCAATCCGGGCAGATGCGTCATTGAAACCTTCAAAATCGAGTCACGCGCCCGACCTGACTTGAAATGATGCGCCAATGGCTCCTCCGCGCCAAATTTCCGCCGCCGGACATATCATTTCATGTCGCCCACTTGCACAAGCGCAAATGTTTCGCCGATGATCGCATCTGGCTTGATGTGCACAGGGGGCGCGGGGGATTGAGGATCGCCACAGGATCGCTGCTAACGACCCTTGGCCTGTTGTGGTTGCTTGTCGCCCCCGCGCACGCGCAGGAAGCCGCAGCGACGCTGGATCTCACGCGCCACCCCGTCGGCTATCTCTCGCTGATGATCTTTTTCGTCGCCTACGGCCTGGTGGCCGTGGAGAAGGCGATCGAGATGAGGAAATCGAAGCCGGTCATGCTCGCGGCCGGCCTCATCTGGGCGCTGCTCGGCCTCGCCTACGCCATGAACGGCAACAGCGCCGCGCTCGAAGCCGAGGCCAAGCATGTCATCCTCGACTACGGCGAGCTGATGCTGTTCCTCGTGGTGGCGATCACCTACGTGAATACAATGCGCGAGCGCCGCGTCTTCGAGGTGCTGCGGACCCGTCTCGTCGGGCTGAGGATGACCTACCGCCAACTGTTCTGGATGGTCGGTTCGCTGGCGTTCATCTTCGGACCCATCATCGACAATCTGACCACCGCGCTGGTCATGGGCGCGGTCGTCGTGTCGCTGGGCGTCGGCAACTACCAGTTCATCGTGATGGGCTGCATCATCATCGTCGTGGCCGCGAACGCGGGCGGCGTCTTCTCGCCCTTCGGCGACATCACCTCGCTGATGGTGTGGCAGAAGGGCAAGCTGCAGTTCCTCGAGTTCTTCAACCTGTTCCTGCCCTCGCTGGTGAATTTCCTCGTGCCGGCCGCCTTCATGCATTTCGGCGTGCCGAAGGGCATGCCGGAACCGTCGACCGAGGTGAAGCAGTTGAAGCCCGGGGGCGCGGTCGTGGTCTGCCTGTTCCTTGCGACGATCGCGACCGCCGTCGGCTTCAAGAGCTACTTCCACCTGCCGCCCGCGCTCGGCATGATGCTCGGCCTGGGATACCTCCAGATGTACAGCTACCTGCTCCAGCGCATCGGGCAGCGCCGCAACGATCAGAACATTGCGTTCGATTCGCTTCGCGAGATGCGGCATGTGGAATGGGACACGCTGCTGTTCTTCTTCGGCGTGATCTTCGCCGTCGGCGGCCTGGGCGTGATCGGCTACCTCGCGCAGTTGTCGAACTTTCTGTACGTCGACCTCGGCCCCACCACCGCCAACATCGCCGTCGGCGTTCTCGGCGCGGCGTTCGACAACATTCCGCTCATGTTCGCCGTGCTCACCATGAACCCGGACATGTCGAGCGGCCAATGGATGCTGGTGACGCTGAGCACCGGGGTGGGCGGCAGCCTGGTGTCGATCGGTTCCGCCGCGGGCGTGGTGCTGATGGGCATGGTGCGCAACCACTACACCTTCATGAACCATCTGCGCTGGGCGTGGGCGATCGCGCTCGGCTACATCGCCAGCGTGGCGACGCATCTGTGGTTCAACGCCGCGCTCATGTAGGACGCTTGCATCGGCGACCGACGCCGTGTCGGCCGCCACGCCCGCCGTCTCACGCCTTCGTTGCCCGATAGAGCCTCACCGGCGGTTTCGGCCCGCGCTTGATGACGCCCTTGGCTTCCATGTCGAGCTGGGCGGCCTTCAGCCACCAGCCGGCCTTGGCGCCGCCGGGGAAAAGATCGTCGGGCAGGTGCGCCAGCACGGCCTTGCCGGCTTCGGCCGGCGTCAGGCCCGGCTCCGTGGCAGGGAGAACCTTGAGGAGCGCCGCGCGCATGGCCTCGTATTTCCCGCGGTCGACCCGGTGGGTGTGGCCGGGCGAGGCGAAATTCTGGATCGTGATCTTGTCGTCGGCCTTAGGCATCGACCGCTCCCTTGATTTCGATTGTCGGATTGCGGAAACCCATCGCGATCCATGCCGCGAGAAGCTTCAGGTAGAAGGCGACGGTGTGCGTCTTCAGGTTCGGAATGTCGTCCGGCAGGCGCGACGCGTCGGGCAGGTCGCCGACCATGGTCCGCCGCTCGGGTTTCGGGCGCGACTCCGCCGGCCACAGATGCGTGTAGAGGCTGATCCAGTGCGCGCCTTTCATCTCCTGGAACACGGGCGTGTTGCAGCAGGTGGCGACCACGCGGCGCGTGCCGGCGTCGGCGGACAGGCGGAACTCCTTCAGATGGTCCTGGCCCGCCGCGAAGCGAACGCGGTCCTTGCGGTATTCGGCGCAGGGCGTTGCCTGATACGGTGTCAGGATCGATCGCGCCCCGGGCAGCTTCGCCAGCCGCGCAGCGGCCGCGCGGCAGGAGTCGCACAGGCATTCCGAGACCATGAACGGCTCGCCGTGCACCTCGAGTCGCGTCTGGCCGCAGCGGCATCCGATGGCCTTGCTCATGACGGCTTCTCCTCGCCGACATGGAACAGGGCGCGGATGTAGCGGTCGAGATGGTCGAGGTTTTCGCGCGCCAGTTCCGGATCGTTGCCGGCCTTGGCGAGCACGAAGCCGCCCTGGATGACGCCATGGATGTGGCGGGCGAGGCTCGCCGCCGTCCAGCCGCCGGAAATGCCGCGCGCGCGCCGCGCCGCCTCGATGTCGTCCACCAGCGTGTCCGCATGACCGAACATGGCCCGGCCGCAGGCGTCGCGGATGTCCGGCGAGGTGGCATAGACCTCCTGCGCCATGGTACCGACGAGGCAGGTGAATTCGGGGAGCGTGCCGGCGATGATGGCTTTGCGGAAGGCGACATAGGCCAGCACGCGGTCCAGCGGATCGTCCGGCTGGTGATAGGGCGCGTCGGCGAAGAAGGCGGACGTCGTCTTGCCCCAGTAATCGGCGGCGGCGACGCCGAGCGCGTCCTTCGAGCCGAAATTGTGGAAGAAGGCGCCCTTGGTGACGTCGGCCGCGCGGCAGAGGTCGTCGACGCTGGTCGCCGCGAAACCCTTGGCGCGGATGACGTCGCGCGCCGCATCGAGGAGCCGGGTGCGGGCATCGCCGCGTTCAGGAGAGTTTTTTGTGGGCCTGGGCATGGGTCATTAATACCATACGGTCGGTATTTATCAAGAGGAAAATTCCGGAAGGCATCGTGAGCGGTGAACCGGCTTCCGCCGTGGCCCAAGCCTGCGCCTCTGAATGGGGTATGTGCGAGGGAACGCGCTCTGCTATCGCGCGCCGGTGAAAAGCTTTCTGCACTCCGCCTCGTCCACCCGCCTCGGCATCGCCTTCATGCTGCTGGCGGTGCTGATGTTCGCGTTGAACGACACGATGGGGAAATGGCTGGTCGCCACCTATTCGGTGGGGCAGTTGCTGATGCTGCGCTCGGTCGCGGCCTTCATCGTGCTGGCGCCGCTGATCACGCGGGCGGGATGGCGCACGCTGGTCGACGTGCCGCGGCCGGGCTTGCTCATCACCCGCGCGCTGCTGGCGGCGGCGGAGGTCGGCGCGTTCTATCTCGCCGTCGCCTACCTGCCGCTGGCCGACGTCATCACCTACTGGATGGCCGCGCCGATCTATGTCGCGGCGCTGTCGCCCCTGCTGCTCGGCGAGACGGTGGGCTGGCGGCGCTGGACCGCGATCCTCATCGGCTTCGTCGGCGTCTTGATCGCGATGGAGCCATCCGCCGAGACGCTGACCTGGCCGGCGCTGATCTCGATCGGCGGCAGCATGCTGTTCGCGCTGATGATGGTGGCCGGGCGCGCGCTGCGCGGCACGTCGGATCTGGCGATGGTGTTCTGGCCGGTCATGGTGTCCGGCATCATGGGCGCGGCGACCGTGCCGTTCAGTTGGGTGACGCCGACCGCGTTCGACTTCGCGCTGCTCGGCCTGCTGGGCGTGGTGGCGCTGGCGGCGCATTTCTTCGTCAACCGCTCGCTGGCGCTGGCGGACGCGTCGACCGTCACGCCCTACCAGTACACGCTGCTGGTGTGGGCGGTGCTGTTCGGCTGGCTGTTCTTCGACGAGGTGCCGCGCACGGCGATGCTGATCGGCGCGGCGGTCATCGTGGCGTCGGGCCTCTACATCTTCTTCCGCGAGCAGGCGCTCGGGCGGCGGCCATCGGTGCCGCCCGGCGACATCCCGGCCGGCTGAGGGGCTTTTGCCCCGAAAGGTTAGCGAAGGATGCGAATCCGCATCAACGCGGCATTGGCCGTCATAGACGCGGCGAATGGGCGGGTGAAAAAATCCACCATTTTCAACGAAGCGCGGCTCGCCGGCCTGTAAGCGCGCCCGCCCGCCCGGCGGCGTGCACAACCGCCCATTTCAACGAATCTTAGGCGGCTCGCGCTAGGAAAGAAGCCAAGAGGGTGGGGTAGGCGGTCGACTGCCGCGCTGGCCTGCAGGGCCGACGACGCAGCCGCGCCGCGGATACGGAGCGGACGGATTTGAGAGAGGTCGCGCCAAGGACGACGCGCCTCGGCCTTGCAAGCCTTGCCTGGCCGATCGTGGCGGTGATCGTCGTGCAGACGCTCATAGCGGCGCTGAGCATCTACACGATGTCGGCGGTCCGGGCCTATGTCGGCGGCGAGAGCCTGTGGTCGAAGGGCTACATGGAGGCGATCTACCAGCTTCACAACTTCGCCGAAACCGGCGACGCCGCGCATTTCGCCGCGTTCGAGCGCGAGATCGCCGTGCCGCTGGCGGACCGTTCCGGCCGCATCGCGCTGCAGAGTACGCCGATCGATCTCGACGCGGCGAAGGACGGCTTCCTCGGCGGCGGCAACCATCCCGACGACATCGCGCAACAGATCTGGCTGTTCCGCTACTTCCAGGACGTGGTCTATCTGCGCGAGGCGATCGAACACTGGACGGCGGCCGACAGGATGATCGTGGCGCTGGCCGACATGGCCCGATCGATACGGCTGGAGCGGGCGCTGATCGGCAATCCCGACGCGGCGCGCATCGCCGAATGGCAGGGCCGGATCGACGGGCTGAAGGCCGAGGTGAGACCGCTGACCGACGCGTTCGCCGCCTCGCTTGGCCGCGGCAGCCGCGCCATCACCTGGCTGCTGTTCGCCGCCAACCTGGCGACCGCGACGATCCTGGTGCTGCTCGGCGTGATGCGCCTGCGTTCGCTGCTCAACCAGCGCGCGGCGGTCGTGCGGGCGCTGAGGGCGGAACGCGAGCGCGCGCAGGTGACCCTGTCGTCGATCGGCCAGGCCGTGGTGTCGACCGACGCCGAGGGGCGGGTGAACTACATGAACCGCGTCGCCGAGCGCCTGCTCGGCGTGTCGATGCGCGAGGCCGGACAGGCGAAGCTGAGCCATCTGTTCGAAGTCGGCAACGAGGGCGGCCCGAACATCGAGCAGATCATGGCGCGGCTGCTGAACGCCGAGCCCGTCGCCTCGACGCCGAGCCCGCGCATGCTGACCCGCAGGGACGGCGCCGCGATGCCGGTGTCCATCGTCGGCTCGCCCTTGCTGAGCGACGGCCGCGCGACCGGATCGGTCATCGTGCTGAACGACATGACGCGCGAGAAGGAATTCATCGACCGGTTGTCGTGGCAGGCGACGCACGATGCCCTGACCAGCCTCGCGAACCGCCGCGCCTTCGAGGCGGCCATCTCGGCGAGGATCGCGCAGCTCGGCAGCCAGCCATCGTCGAACGCGGTGATGTTCATCGATCTCGACCAGTTCAAGATCGTCAACGACACCTGCGGTCACGCGGCGGGTGACGCGCTGCTCAGGCTCGTCGCCGGCAGCCTGCGGCCGATCTGCGAGCCGGTCGGCACATTGGCGCGGCTCGGCGGCGACGAATTCGGCTTCCTGCTGGGCGACGCATCACCCGCGGCCGCCGCCGGGATCGCGGAGACCATCCGCCGGACGGTCGAGCAACTGGATTTCCACTGGAACGACCGGATGTTCCGGATGACCGCGTCGATCGGCGTGGTCGAACTGTCCAGCGCCATGGCGACGCTGGAGGACACGCTGCGCGGGGCCGACGTCGCCTGCTACGTTGCGAAGGACAAGGGCCGCAATCGCGTGCATATCCATCGCACGGGCGACGGCGAACTGCAGGAGCGCGTCGGCGAGATGGCCTGGGTCGAGCGCATCCATCGCGCCATCGCCGAGGACAGGTTCGTCCTCTTCTTCCAGCCGATCATGGCGTTGCAGACCGGTGCGGCCGGGCAGCATGTCGAGATCCTGCTGCGGCTGAGCGGCGACGACGGCGCGCTGGTGCCGCCCGGCGCGTTCATCGGCCCTGCCGAACGCTACGGCCTGATGCCGCTGGTCGACCGGTGGGTGGTCGGCGCGACGTTCCGCGTGCTGGCGGCGCGCGAGGCGGCGAAGTCCCGGCCGCTCATCACGACCTGCGCCATCAACCTCTCCGGCCAGACGGTCGCCGACGCGGGCTTCGCAGACTTCGTGCGGCGGCAGTTCGAGCTGCACGGCATATCCCCGCGCCGCATCTGCTTCGAGATCACCGAGACCAGCGCGATCGAACGCCTCGATCTCGCGCGCGCATTCATCGACGAGATGAGGGAGATCGGATGCCGGTTCTCGCTGGACGACTTCGGCGCCGGCATGTCGTCGTTCAACTACCTCAAGTCGCTGCCTGTCGATTACCTGAAGATCGACGGGAGCTTCGTGCGCGACATGCTGCACGACGAGTTCGACCGCGCCACGGTCGAGATGATCCACCGCCTCGGCAAGCTGACCGGCAAGCAGACGGTGGCGGAAATCGTCGAGGACGAGGCGACGCTTTTTGCGCTGCGCGAGATCGGCGTCGACTTCGCGCAGGGCTATGTCATCGCCGCGCCGGCGCCGTTCCTCGTCGCCGCCGAGGACGATGAGGATGCGCCCCGGCTGAAGAGGCGGGCAGGCAATCCGCGCCTCAACTAGAGCATTTCCGCCTCGAATAGAATTGCTTGTCGGACCCCCACCCCTAACCCCTCCCCGCAAGGGGGAGGGGGATCAGGTCTGCGCCAGATTCGGCAGCAACTTGGACGTTTTTGGCCTGATCGAAGGCTCGCGGTAGTCCCCCTCCCCCTTGAGGGGAGGGGTTAGGGGTGGGGGTCCGACAAGCGGTCCTGTTCAAAGCGGAAACGATCTGAACTCCGATCCTACTGACACACGTCTGTCAGCAATCGCTGTCATGCCGGCGCGGCTGCGGTTGGCGGGGACGAATCGGTTCCCTATAACGCCGCCTCCCGCCGGAATTCAGTGCCAGAATCCAAACAATGTCCATTTTCGATCCGAACCGCCGCGCGGCCATCGCCTTCATCCTCGTCGTCGCCGTCATCGACATCATGGCGATGGGAATCGTCATTCCCGTGCTGCCGCAGCTCATCGAGGAGTTCGCCGGCTCGACGGCGCAGGCCGGCTGGATCAACGGCATCTTCGTCGCCTTGTGGGCGGGCATGCAGTTCCTGTTCTCGCCGATCATGGGATCGCTATCGGACCAGTATGGCCGCCGGCCGATCATCCTGTTCTCGGCCGCCGGACTGGCGGCGGACTACGTGCTGATGGCGCTGGCGCCGGACCTGTGGTGGCTGGCGCTGGGGCGCATCATCGCCGGCATCACCACCGCGAGCTTCACCACCGTCAATGCCTATATGGCCGACATCACCGCGCCGCATGAGCGGGCGCGAGGCTATGGCCTGATCGGGGCTGCTTTCGCCGCCGGCTTCATCGCCGGACCGCTGGTCGGCGGATTGCTCGGCGAGATTTCGCCGCGCGCCCCGTTCTGGGCGTCCGCCGCGCTGTCGGGCGTTGTCTTTCTCTATGGCCTGTTCGTCCTGCCGGAATCGCTCGCGCCGGAGAAACGCATGGCCTTCTCCTGGAAACGGGCCAATCCGCTGGGCGCGCTGGCGCTGCTGCGCAGCCATATGGAACTGTCGGGTCTCGCGGTCGTGACCTTCCTGCTCCATTTCGCGCATCACGTGTTTTCCGTGGTCTACGTGCTCTATGCCTACCACCGCTATGGCCTGTCGCCCGGCGATGTCGGCATATTGCTCGCCATCGCGGGCGGCCTCGACGCGGTCGTTCAGGGCGCGCTGGTCGGACCGGCCACGAAACGCTTCGGCGACCGCGCGGTGATGGTGTTCGGCCTGTTCGGCGGCGCGGCCGGCCTCGCCGCCATGGCGTTCGCGCCGACGACGCTGTGGTTCGCGCTGGCGCTGGTGCCGAACGCGCTGTGGGGCTTCGCCATGCCGACCCTGCAATCGGTGATGACGCAGCGCGTCTCGGAAAGCGAGCAGGGCCAGTTGCAGGGTGCGACCATGAGCGTCGCCTCGATCGCCGGCATCGCCTCGCCGATGTTCTTCGGCTGGGTCTATTCGGCGACGACCAGCGGCGAGACCATATCCGGCATGTCGTTCCTCATCGCTGCCGGCATCCTGGCCCTAGCCGGCGTCATCGGCTGGATCGTTGCGCGCCGGGCAGCAATACACTTATAGGGCAACCGTAACGAGGGTTACGGTTTTGGCCGAGGTCACCGCACAACCATCCTTGCCCGGCGGGCGATCGGGCGCGACGGCCGTCGGCGTGCTGCTGGCGGTCAGCCTCTGCCACATGCTCAACGACATCATGCAGTCGCTGCTGTCGGCGATCTATCCGATGCTGAAGTCCGATTTCGGCCTGACCTTCGGCCAGATCGGCTTCCTGACGCTGACCTTCCAGGTGACGGCCTCGCTGCTGCAGCCGGCGGTGGGCATCTACACCGACCGCCGTCCCATGCCCTATTCGCTGCCTGTCGGAATGTTCTCGACCATGATCGGGCTGGTGCTGCTGGCGACCGCGCACACCTATCCGATGCTGCTGCTGGGCGCGGCCTGCGTCGGCATAGGCTCGGCGATCTTCCATCCGGAATCCTCGCGGGTGGCGCGTTATGCGTCCGGCGGCCGGTACGGCCTTGCGCAGTCGCTGTTCCAGGTGGGCGGAAATATCGGCCATGCCGTCGGGCCGCTGCTCGCCGCCTTCATCGTCGTGCCGAACGGGCAGGCCAGCGTCGCCTGGTTCACGGCGGGAGCGATGCTGGGCATGTTCATCCTCTGGCGCGTGGGCCGCTGGTATGCCGCCTACCGCGCCGAGGCGGCCAACCGGCCGCCGCCCTCGACCGTCATCCATCTGCCGCGCCGCCGCGTTATGGTCGCCCTGATCGTGCTGGCGCTGCTGACGCTGACCAAGAACGCCTACACGGCGTCGATCTCGAGCTACTACACCTTCTATGTGATCGAACGGTTCGGCGTTTCGGTGCAGGCGTCGCAGATCCTGCTCTTCGTGTTCCTGGCGGCGAGCGCGCTCGGCACCATCATCGGCGGGCCGATCGGCGACCGGATCGGCGCGCGCGCCGTCATCTGGTTCTCGATCCTCGGCGTGCTGCCCTTCACGCTCGCCATGCCCTATGTGGGTTATGAGGCGACGATCGTCCTGTCGGTGATCATCGGCCTGATCCTGTCGTCGGCCTTCCCGGCGATCGTCGTGTTCGCGCAGGAACTGGTGCCGGGCCGCGTCGGCATGATCGCCGGCATCTTCTTCGGCTTCGCCTTCGGTTTCGGCGGCCTCGCGGCCGCGGTGCTCGGCCTGCTCGCCGACACGCATGGCATCGAATATGTCTACTGGCTCTGCTCGTTCCTGCCGCTGCTCGGCCTGCTCACCGTGTTCCTGCCAAACGGGAAGGAACTGCGGGGGACGTGAGAACCGCCGACGCAGCCGCTTCTAACCGGCCGCGAACCAGTCTATAGACGCCGCCGATGGCGAAAGTCCCCCTGAAGCTCGACGAGATCGTTGACGGCAAGGCGCTGCGCGCGGAGCTTTCCGCGCTGACTGCCTCGACCAAAGGCGACGGCGCGGGCGTGCGCGACCAGGCGCTGGCGATCCTGCGCCGCACGATCGCCGAGGGCAGGGCGCGGGCGGAAGCCATGCTGCGCGAGGACGGCGGCGGCACGGCCTGCGCCGAGCGCCTGTCGCATCTGATGGACGAGGTGATCCGCGCGCTCTACGATTTCGCCACGGAGCATGTCTACCGGTCGAGGAACCCGTCGGCGGCCGAGCGCATGGCGGTCGTGGCGGTCGGCGGATACGGGCGCGGGACGCTGGCGCCGGGCTCCGACATCGACCTGCTGTTCGTGCTGCCCTACAAGCAGACGCCTTGGGGCGAGCAGGTCGTCGAATACATCCTCTATGTGCTGTGGGACCTCGGCCTGAAGGTCGGCCACGCCACGCGGACGGTCGAGGAATGCGTCAGGCTCTCCCGCGCGGACATCACGATCCGCACCTCGATCCTCGAAGCCCGGTTCCTCTGGGGCGAGGAAAGACTGTTAGACGATCTGGTCTCGCGTTTCGACAAGGAGGTCGTCAAGTCGACCGGCCCCGAATATGTGCAGGCCAAGCTCGCCGAACGCGACGAGCGCCACCGCAAGGCGGGCGAGAGCCGCTATCTGGTCGAGCCGAACGTCAAGGACGGCAAGGGCGGCTTGCGCGACCTGCACACGCTGTTCTGGATCGGCAAATATTACTACCGCGTCCGCACCGGCGAGGAACTGGTCGAGAAGGGCGTCTTCACCGACGACGAATACCGGCAGTTCAGGAAGGCCGAGGATTTCCTCTGGGCCGTGCGATGCCATATGCATTTCGCCACCGGCAAGGCCGAGGAGCGCCTGCATTTCGACATCCAGCGCGAGATCGCCGAGCGGCTGGGCTACACCAGCCATCCGGGCCTCTCGGCGGTCGAGCGCTTCATGAAGCATTACTTCCTGGTGGCGAAGGAGGTGGGCGACCTGACGCGCATCTTCTGCGCGGCGCTGGAGGAGGAGCAGGCCAATCACGTCCCCGGCTTCAACCGGCTGTTCCTGAATTTCTCGCGCCGCCGCAAGAAATTGCCGGGCACCAGCGATTTCCTGGTCGACAACAACCGCATCACCATCGCCGACGACAAGGTCTTCGAGCGCGACCCGGTCAACATGATGCGGCTGTTCTGGCTGGCGGACCGGCACGGGCTGGAATATCACCCCGACGCGCTGAAGCTGCTGACGCGCTCGCTCAACCTAGTCGACCGCAATCTGCGCCGGGACGCGGAGGGCAACCGTCTGTTCCTCGACGTGCTGACGTCGGACCGCAATCCCGAGCTCAATCTGCGCCGCATGAACGAGGCGGGACTGCTGGGGCGGCTGATCCCCGATTTCGGCAAGATCGTCGCGATGATGCAGTTCAACATGTATCACCACTACACGGTGGACGAGCACCTGATCCGCTGCATCGGCGTGCTGGCCGAGATCGAGCATGGCGACAGCGAGAAGCTGCATCCACTGTCGCATTCGCTGATGCCGAGCCTGAAGTCGCAGCGCGAACTGCTCTACGCCGCCGTGCTGTTCCACGACATCGCCAAGGGCCGCCCGGAGGACCATTCGGAGGCCGGCGCCAAGGTCGCCCGGCGCGTCGCGCCGCATATGGGGTTCAATGCGTCGGAGACCGAGACCATCGGCTGGCTGGTGGAGAACCATCTGGTGATGTCCGAGACCGCGCAGATGCGCGACCTGAACGACCGCAAGACGATCGAGGATTTCGCAGCCAGGGTGCAATCGATCGAGCGGCTGAAGCTGCTGCTGGTGCTGACGGTCTGCGACATACGCGGCGTCGGGCCCGGCGTGTGGAACGGCTGGAAGGGCCAGCTCCTGCGCACGCTCTACTACGAGACCGAATTGCTGCTGACCGGCGGCTTCTCCGAGATCGCCCGCGTGACGCGTGCGGCAGCCGCCCGCGAGCGGCTGGCCGGGGCGCTGGACGGCTGGAGCGAGGGCGACCGCGAGCGTCTGGTGAAGCTGCACTACGACAACTATCTGCTGACCGTCGATCTGGACGACCAGCTCCGCCACGCTGACTTCATCCGCAATGCCGACGCCTCGAAGAAGAGCCTCGCGACCATGGTGCGCGCGAGGGAATTCGAGGCGGTGACCGAGATCACCATCCTGACGCCCGACCATCCGCGCCTCCTGTCGGTGATCGCGGGCGCATGCGCGGCGGCGGGCGGCAACATCGTCGACGCGCAGATCTTCACCACCACCGACGGCCGCGCGCTCGACACGATCCTGATCGGCCGCGAGTTCGACCGCGACGAGGACGAGCGCCGCCGGGCGGAGCGCGTCGGCAGGCTGATCGAGGACGTGCTGTCGGGAAAATCCTGGCTGCCCGAAATGATCGAGAAGCGCACCAAGCCCAAGCGCGGGTCGAGGGCCTTCCGCATCGAGCCGCGCGCCGAGATCCGCAACACGCTGTCGAACCGGTTCTCGGTGATCGAGGTCGAGGGTCTGGACCGGCCGGGCCTGCTGTCGGAAATCACCGGCGCGATCTCCGACCTGTCGCTCGACATCGCGTCCGCCCACATCACCACCTATGGCGAGAAGGTCATCGACACGTTCTACGTGACCGACCTGACCGGCCAGAAGATCGAGAACCCGACGCGCCAGGCCGCAGTCCGCGAGCGCCTGCTGGAAACGCTGGAGCAGGGCGGGCATTCGAAAACCAGGAAGGCGGGAGCCGAGATGGTGGCGGCGAAATGAGCAGCGCAGACTTTTTCCTCCCCCTTGAGGGGAGGGCGGCCGGACAAGGTCCGGCCGGGTGGGGCAGCCTCCACCGGTACGCCCTTCTTTTGCAGAACTGGATCGAGCCTGTCCTTGGCTGCCCCACCCGGTCGGCCGAAGCCCGACCGTCCTTCGGACCCCCTCAAGGGGGAGGGACCCCATGAGCCTCGTCCAGAAATTCGCAACCGTCGGCGCCGCCACGCTGGCCAGCCGCATTCTCGGTTTCGCACGCGAGGCGCTGATGGCGGCGGCGCTCGGCGCCGGGCCTGTGGCGGACGCCTTCTACGCGGCGTTCCGCTTCCCCAACCTGTTCCGGCGCCTGTTCGCCGAAGGCGCGTTCAACGCCGCCTTCGTGCCGCTCTTCGCCAAGGAGATCGAGGCGAACGGCACGGACGGCGCGCGGAAATTCTCCGAGGAAGTGTTCGGCATCCTGTTCACGGTGCTGCTGATCCTGACCATCGCCATGCAGATCGCCATGCCGCTGCTGGTGCGCACCATCATCGCGCCGGGCTTTGTCGGCGACGCGACGAAGTTCGACACGACCGTGCGCATGTCGATCATCATGTTCCCCTACCTGATGTGCATGTCGCTGACGGCGATGATGAGCGGCATCCTCAATTCGCTGCACCACTATTTCGTCGCGGCGATCACGCCGGTGCTGCTCAACATCGTGCTGTCGGGCGTGCTGCTCTATGCGCTACTTTCCGGGCATGAGGGCCTGAGGACCGGCTACGACCTGTCATGGGGCGTGCTGGCGTCCGGCCTGCTGCAATTGTTCGTCGTGCTGGTCGCGGTGCGCCGGGCCGGCATGACGATCGGCTTCCGCCGTCCGCGCATGACGCCGAATGTGAAGCGCCTGCTCTGGCTGGCGTTTCCGGCGGCGATCACCGGCGGCATCACCCAGATCAACCTCGTCATCGGCCAGATGATCGCGTCGAGCAAGGAGGGCGCGATCTCGGTGCTGCAATATGCGGATCGCGTCTACCAGCTTCCTCTCGGCGTCGTCGGAATCGCGGTGGGCGTCGTGCTCCTGCCGGAACTGGCGCGCGCCCTGAAGGCCGGGCACATGAAGGACGCGGCGAACCTGCAGAACCGTTCCGTCGAGTTCGCGCTGTTCCTCACCCTGCCGGCTGCCGCGGCGCTGCTGGTCATGTCGGAAGAAATCATCCGCGTGCTGTTCGAGCGCGGCGCGTTCACTCCGCAGACGACCGACCGCGTGGCTGGCGCCCTCGCCGTGTTCGGCCTCGGCCTGCCGGCCTTCGTCATGATCAAGGCGTTCACGCCGGGCTTTTTCGCGCGCGAGGACACGCGCACGCCGATGATCTTCGCCGGCGTTTCGGTGCTGGTGAACGTCGCGCTGGCGCTGACCCTGTTCCCGACGCTGGGCGAGACCGGCATCGCGACGGCGGAGTCGACGGCCGGCTGGGTCAACGCGGCGCTGCTGTTCGCCACGCTGGCCTGGCGCGGCCACTGGGGCAACGACCTGCCGCTGCTGACGCGGCTGCCTCGCCTCGTCTTCGCCGCGGCCGTGATGGGAGTGACGCTCTGGTTCGCGCTGGGATGGCTGGAGGCGCATCTGGAGCCGAGCCAGCCCTTGCTGACGCAGGCGATCGTGCTGGCGGGCCTGATCGCCATGTCCATGGTGATCTATTTCGGCGTCGCCTTCGCCACCGGCGGGGCGAACATCGGCATGATCCGGCGCAATGTGAAACGCGGGCGTGGAAGCGCTGCCGCGCCACCGGACGGCGAATAAAAGAATTTAGTTCAAAATTAACCGACCGGGCTGCCGGTCGCTTAAGGAAACCCGGCTATCGTAACGCTTTCGGACATTCCTCTTCGGCGGAATGAAACGGGCGGGCCTTGGATGAATCGGTCTGGACGACTGCATTATGTCGACCACCTGCGGGTGGCGGCGTTCCTGATTCTGATCGCCTATCATTCGTCGGTCGCCTTTTTCCCCGACATGAACTGGCTGATGGAAAGCGCGGAAAAGAGCGCGCTGCTGTCGTCGATCATGAAGTTCCCGCGCGCCTGGCGGCTGGCCCTGCTGTTCTTCGTCGCCGGCATGGGAACCTGGTTCGCCTTCCGCTCCAGCTCGGGCCGGGCCTTCCTGACCGACCGGTTCACGCGCCTGTTCGTGCCGCTGATCTTCGCCATGTGTGTCATCATCGCGCCGCAGGTGTGGTTCGAGCGCGTGCACGAGAACGGCTATCACGGCTCGTTCTTCCATTTCTGGGTCCATGACTATTTCACGCAGGGACGCTACCCGACCGGCAACTTCACCTGGGCGCATATGTGGTTCGTCGCCTATCTACTGGTGATGACGGTGCTGGCCTATCCGCTGTTCAGGATCATCACCCATCCTGCCGCGCGCCGGATCGGCGAGGTCTTCGAGACGGTCGCCGCGTCGCGCTGGCTCTATGCGCTGTTCCTGCTGCCGCTGGCGCTTCATGTCGTGCTGACGCCGTTCTTCCCGCGCCAGACGAATGCGCTCTACAATGACGGCGCGTGGTTCGCGGTCTGGTCGAGCTGGTTCATGCTCGGCTTCATGGTGGCGCGCCATCACCTCGCGATCATCGGCGGCGTGATCGAACGCCGCTGGCTGAGCGCGTCGCTCGCCGCAGGCCTGACGGCGCTGCTCTATGCGTTCTCGTGGCTCGGCAATGAGACGATCGGCTCCTACGACAATGTCACCACGCTTTACGCGGCCGCCATCTTCGCGCTGGCGTGGACCATGATCCTGGCGCTGGTCGGTTTCGCAGCGCTCCATATCAACCGCCCGAACCGGGCGATGACCTGGATGAACCGGAAAATCTATCCGCTCTACATCGTCCACCAGACGGTCGTCGTGGGCGCGCTTTATGTCATCCTGCCCTACGGCTTCGGCGTGTGGACGAGCTATGCCGTGGTGCTGGCGGCGACGATCGGATTCTCGCTGGCCTTCGCCGTGATGGCGGATCAGTTGCCCTGGCCGCTGCGCGCGCTGGTGGGTCTGCTGGACAAGCCGCCGGTTGCCGAGAAGTCGCCGGTCGCCGTGCGGCAGCGCTGACAGGGTTACGCAACGACGTCCAGGTCGGTCAGACGAAACTCGTCGTCGGTCGACAGGATCGGCACCCCGTAATGTTTCGCGCATGCGTAGTGGAAGCAGTCGGCGAGGTTCAACCGCCGTTTGCCTGACCCAAAACGCTCCATCGCATGAACAGCGAGCGACGTTGAAATGTCTGCGGGAGGAAGGTCGACGAGTTCGATGCCTCGTTCGTCCATGAAGCGTCGGATAACTTTCTCAGCCTCGGTGAGGGGGATGCCAAGTTTGCGGACACCGGAGATTGCCACCGCCGCTTCCCAGACCGCGATCGGCGACGAACTCCGCGTCTCGGCCGTCTCAAGCGCTTCGGCGCAGCGCGCGCCTTCCGGCTCGTCGGTAAGGATTGCGACAAATGCAGCAGCGTCGATAAACATCAATCATCGTCTGTTGAGTGAGGTTCGCCCGACAGTTCGTGAAAGAAGGAACGCGGCAGCGGCTTGCGCGCCTGCTCGGTCAGGACAATACCGTATTCGGCTCGCAATCGTTCGGCGGTCTGCATGACCGTTTCCGATTTTCGGCGGCGCTCTATCGCCTCCCGCATCGCGACGATGACCGCTTCGGACAGTCCGATTCCCTCCATTTGCGCCAGCTTGCGTGTCAGTCGATCTGCCTCTTGGTTGGTAATGTTGATGGTCATTGGGGCTCTCCATCCTGATATGTAGACTAGTTGTGCTACATAGAGTAATCAACACAAAAATCGCGCCTTGATCGCTGTCGCGCCTTCCGCCATAAGCCGCGCTGTTTCGCCTGCCCTGATGGGATGATCTCCCGGGGCTTGGGCCCTCCACCAGCCACGGAACCACAAAAATGTCGTTCAAGCCTCTCGTCTTCTCGGGCGTCCAGCCCACCGGCAATCTCCATCTCGGCAATTATCTCGGCGCGCTGAAGAAATTCGTCGCCTTGCAGCAGATGAGCGATTGCATCTACTGCGTCGTCGACCTGCATTCGCTGACCGCGCAGCTCGTCCATGACGATCTCGCAGACCAGACACGCCAGATTACGGCCGCCTTCCTCGCCGCCGGCATCGACCCCGGGAAGCACATCGTTTTCAACCAGTCTCGCGTGCCGGGCCACGCGGAACTGGCCTGGATCTTCAATTGCGTGGCGCGCATCGGCTGGATGAACCGCATGACGCAGTTCAAGGACAAGGCCGGCAAGGACCGCGAGAACGCCTCGCTCGGCCTGCTCGCCTATCCGAGCCTGATGGCCGCCGACATCCTTCTCTATCGCGCCACCCATGTGCCGGTGGGCGACGACCAGAAGCAGCATCTGGAGCTGACCCGCGACATCGCGCAGAAATTCAACAACGACTTTTCGGCGCGCATCGCGCAGATGGGCCTCGGCGTCGAGATGAAGGTCGGCGACGAGACGGTGAACGGCTATTTCCCGCTGACGGAGCCGGTGATCGAGGGCGAGGCCACGCGTGTTATGTCTCTTCGAGACGGCACCAAGAAGATGTCGAAGTCGGATCCGTCGGACCTGTCGCGCATCAACCTGACCGACGACGAGGACACGATCTCGAAGAAGATCAAGAAGGCGAAGACCGATCCGGAGCCCTTGCCGTCGGAGGCGGCGGGCCTGAAGGACCGGCCGGATGCCGACAACCTCGTCGGCATCTACGCGGCGCTCTCCGACATGACGCGCGACGAGGTGTTGCGCGACTTCGGCGGCCAGCAGTTTTCCGTCTTCAAGCCGGCGCTGGCCGACCTCGCCGTGGCCAAGCTCGCGCCGATCGCCGGAGAGATGCGGCGCCTGATGGCCGATCCCGGCCACATCGATGCGGTGCTGAAGGACGGCGGCGAACGCGCGGGCAAGCTGGCCGAGGCGACGATGAGGGACGTGCGCAACATCATCGGGCTGCTGCAGGATTGAGGACGGCTTGGCCTATCTTCATGGCGACATCGTCGAGACCGTGCGCTCTCAAGACCGTGCGTTCATGGTTGAATTCATCGCACGTCATGATGGCTTGTTCGAGTTTCGGGCGTGGCATGAAGTGACGGAAGAGGATTCACCGCTCGGACCTGATACATACTGGGACTGCGACCTCCACTCTGGTCTGTACCCAAGCCTAGAACTTGCCCAGGCCGACGCGGTGGGACTTGTACTCTGGCTGCGCGACCACCGTCACTAGCCTGCCTTGCCGCCGGGTCCGCCCGGTGGCAGATTGCAGCCGATAAACCGGACCCCCATCGATGGTCTCCAAACGCCTGATCCGTGAAGCCGGCCATCGCCGGAAGTTCCTCGCGGTGATCGACGACACGCCGGAATGCGAGCGGGCGGTGGCCTATGCCTCCCGGCGCGCACAGTCGACGGGAGGGGCGCTGATCCTGCTCTTCGTCATCGACGCCGCCGACTTCCAGCATTTCCTCGGAGTCGAGGCGATCATGCGGGAGGAAGCCACCGCGACCGCGCAGGGCGCGCTCAACAAGTTCGCGGCGATGGTGCGCGAGCGCAACGGCATCGAACCCGAACTGGTCATCCGCGAGGGCAGCCCGACATCGGAAATCCACAAATTGATCGAAGACGACCAGGACGTCGCCATCCTCGTCCTGGCGGCCGGCGCGGCCAAGGAAGGGCCGGGGCCGCTTGTCGCGTCCGTCGCGGGCAAGGCGGCGGCGTTTCCGATTCCGGTGACGATCGTGCCTTACAACCTGACCGACGAAGACATAGATAGTCTGGCATAGAAATCGGGTGAGGACTGTCCCGGTCCGAAGCCGGGCAATATCGCTGTTGCGGCTTGCATCGGGCAGGCTGAAGGCTTAGTTTAGAACTATTCCAAAGAATTGACCGCGCCAGGAGGCGACCCATGTTCATCCAGACCGAAGCGACGCCCAATCCGGCGACTCTGAAGTTCCTTCCGGGCGTCGTCGTCCTCAACGAGGGCACGGCCGACTTCCGCGATGCGGCCTCCGCCGCCGACACGTCGCCGCTGGCCGCGGCGCTGTTCACCGTTCCCGGCGTGACCGGGGTCTTCTTCGGCTACGATTTCGTGACCGTGACGAAGGAAGAGGACCGCGACTGGCAGCATCTGAAGCCGGCGATCCTCGGCGCGATCATGGAGCACTTCATGGCTGGCCGTCAGGTGCTGGCGCAGGGCGCGAGCGACGCGGCCGATGCCGAGGCGCTGGGCGAGGAGTTCTACGACAAGGCGGACGAGGAGATCGTCGTCACCATCAAGGAACTGCTCGACACGCGCGTGCGCCCGGCGGTGGCGCAGGACGGCGGCGACATCACCTTTCGCGGCTACCAGGACGGCACGGTGTTCCTGCACATGAAGGGCGCCTGCGCCGGCTGCCCGTCTTCGACGGCGACGCTGAAGCACGGCATCCAGAACCTGCTGAAGCATTTCGTGCCGGAAGTGCAGCAGGTCGAGCAGGTTGCTTGAGGGAATAGGGCAGTAGGGCAGTAGGGCCTGTCCCTCGACGCCAAATTCTTTTGGAGTCCGAAGTTGACAGCCCGACAGCCCGAGATTTGATTTCCCTACTGCCCTACTGCCCTACTGCCCTACTGCCCTACTGCCCTACTGCTCCAATGAAAAAGCCGGGCCCCCCGACCCGGCTTTCTCGCCCCCG
>Ga0209792_1000363_pt1 | contig 37006 bp, 38 predicted proteins | sample EBPBio142005_DNA_FD_185860 | JGI IMG/M metagenome (GOLD analysis project Ga0209792, IMG submission 185860) | Wastewater treatment Type I Accumulibacter community from EBPR Bioreactor in Madison, WI, USA - Reactor 1_6/14/2005_ DNA (SPAdes)... | ecosystem: Engineered > Bioreactor > EBPR >... | reverse complement strand
GGCAGGGATGTTGGCCGGGTAGGTGACCGTCAGGGCGTCACAGGTGGGGGCGGCGTACTGCCAGTCCCAGTCGAACGTCATTGCACAGTTGCCCCCGAGCGGGATGTCCCCGCCGTCCGAGCCCTTCTTGTACCCGTCCGTCCAGGTCGTGTACGCGTAGGCCCAGGGCGCCTTGGTCGACGTGCCGGGAACCGAGATAGTACCGAGCGTGTAGCTGCCCGCACCGGTGGAGGCCACGGGACCGTTCGTCATCCCGTCGTTGCTCGTCGGGGTGCTCTCGAACGATGTCGTGCCGGTGCGCCAGTAGGTCGACCCGGCGAGCGATGTGCTCGAGACGGTCAGCGTGTAGGTGACGTCGTAGTTGCCGGTGGTCGTGTTGCAGACCGCGGTGGCGTTGAGGTCACCCGTGTGAGCCGACGCGGGCATTGCGACGGCGACGACGGACAGGCCGACTGTGAGCAGAACTGCGCCGAGCGCGGCGAGGAACTTCTTGAACACGGTGCGTCTCCTGGGTAAGGGAGTTCGGGCTGCACCAAACGACCACGCGCCTCGGGAGAGCGCACGGGTGGATCGGGTAAGGCTCGACATTGCTTCGGGGTGCGTGTCGAAATTTCGGGTTTCAACATGCGCAATGCTCGCCAAAACTAGCATGTCGGCCGAAAGGAGGACAAGCCCCTCCTCGAGGGGCCATCATGCGAGGGATGCCCGCCCGCTTACCCGAGCGGGCGGGCATCCGTTTCACCGGCTACTCGCCGGCAGTCTCGCTTCTGCGACGCATGATGAGCAGCACCGCGCCGAGGAACAGCGCGCTCCCTCCCAGGGTCCAGCCGAGGTAGGACGCGCCAGCGCCCGTGAGGGCGAGCGTGGTCAGCTGTCCGCAGGCCACCGTGTCGACGAAGGAGAACGTCGGCGGGTCGACCCACTCGAACTCCAACCCGTTCGGCGCGACCGGCTGAGCGGTCACCGTGACATCCAGTGCGCCGGACACGGGGTAGGTGCCCGCGAGCACTCCGGGGGTTCCGTTGACGGTGAAGGTCACGTGAGTGGGGTCGTAGCCCTGCGCGACTCCGAGCGTGTAGGAACCCGCAGCCGAGCAGGTCGCCTGAGTGAAGACGACCGTCGGCATGACGAGCCCCAGGGTGCCGAGACACCGAGGGTCGTCGTCCGGGAAGATCGCATCGAGCGTGCCCGTGAACGTCTTCGTCAGGTTGCCCGGGTCACCGTCGGCGAACTCAGCGCCCTGGTTCGCGGTCGCGACGATCGAGAACGCGAGAGGCGCCGGGTCGGTGTCAGCGCCCCAGGTCGCGTTCGAGATCGACGATCCGGCGATGTTCGGAGCCTCGGCCGCGAAGCAGGATGCCGGAGTGAACGCGAGGGTCGCCGTTGCAAGGTCGGGCACCTCGATGCACGACGGGTCGTCGAGCACATCATCGAGCGTTCCGTTGAAGGTCTTCGTCACCAGGTTGCCCGGGTCACCGTCGCCGTCAGCGAACTCGGCACCGTCCACGGCCGTGGCCACGACGTGGTAGCCCAGAGTGCTCACGTCGGTGTCCGCACCCCAGGTCGCGTTCGAGATCGGCGAGTTGGCGAGGTCGAGCTGCTCGGGGGCGTCACAGGTGGCGGGAATGAACGTGAGGCTGGCGGTGGCCAGGTCCGGCGTGACCACCGAGTCGGGGCATCCCTGAGCCAGGATGTCGGCACCAGTGACATCGGGTCCGTAGTTCGGGTACAGGGTGTCCAAGTTCTGACCGGTGGGGAAGTCGGGGTCGATCACCGGGATGATGTCGCCGGAGTGGTTGCCGTGACCTGACACGATGGCGACCGCGGGAAGGGGTCCGAGTTCGAGCCATCCGTTCTTGGCGCCGACCACCTCGGTCGCATGGCAGATCGTGTACATGGTCACCCCCGGATCGCTCTCGAAGCACTCGCCGTCATCCGCGATGTACCCGTCCGGCACCTCGGTCTGGATGCCGTCGATGTTGGTGCACACGTCGGTGACGGGCGGGTAGCAGTTGGTGCCATCCGTCGTGTAGTCCGCGGGCACCTCGGTCTGGATGCCGTCGATGTTGGTGCACACGTCGGTGGGCGGCGGAGGAGTCGGCAGTTCACAGCCGTTGGCGAGGATCTCCGCGCCGGTGTAACCGCCCCAGACAGTGTCGAGGTTCTTGCCGTCGGGGGTTCCCGCGGTGATCGGGATGATGTCGTACTCGTGGTTGACGAAGTGGGCACTGTCGACGACGGAGCTGTCATCGACGGGTGTGACGGTCCAGCCGTTGTCGGGCTGGTTGGGTCCCTTGGCGTGGCACACGTCGATCTCGGTGTGCCCGGTGTCCACGGGTTTGTCGGCGAAAGCGGGGGCGGTCGTGCTCAGAAGAGCACCGGCGACCAGGCCGAAGGCGGCCAGGGTCGCCAAGAACTTGTTCTTGGTCATGAGTGGGGGGTCTTTCCGGTCTTCGGGCAGCGCGAATCAACTCGCGCTATGGCGCGGGTGTGTACGGGATTCCGCCCGGGACGCGGATGAGGGTAAGCAGAACTGCGGGGGAACGCGACAACGCACGAAGACGGGAAAGCGAAGGCGGCCTTATTCGGGTATGGCTCTATCGCGGGTGGTTCGGGGTATCACCTTCTCGGGAACAGCGGGTGCGGAGGTCGGGTAGATCCTCCCTGTCGGTGGCGACGCTATCACGTCCCCCACAAGGCGGACAAGAGTGCTGAGCCGCTCTCAGTGAACGTACTCGAGGATGTCGAACCCGACGGTGCGCATCGCATCCAGAACCCGCAGTCGCGCCTGCAACCCGTCGTCGTTGAACTGGATGGAGACGGCGTAGGACACCGCCCGGTTCGCCCCTCGCAGCGCTCCCGCCTCGGCCCGCACACCGTGGTCGGTGCCGGTCTTGTTGACGAGCAACGTGTTGTGGTCGGTGCCGCGGTGCGACAGCGGATCCAGGCCGAAGGCGCTCGCCACGAGGGAGAGATCGCTGTTGAGGCTGAGCCAGCCCATCACCCGCTGACTCGTGAGGGGATCCACGATCTCGTTGCGGGCGAGGGCGCCGAACAGCCAGGCGAGTTCGGCGGTGGATCCGACGGACAGCTGCGGCGCGTCATCCGGACCCCGGCTGTCACGCACCAGATCCAGCAGCGCGGTGCGCATGAGGCCGAGGGACTCGGTGCGGGCGCGCACCGCCGCGAGGCCCACCTGCCGGAGCAGTACGTTGGTCGCCAGATTGTCGCTGGTCGCCCCCACGATCGTGGCGAGGTCGGCCACGGGCAGGGACGGGGCCTGGAGGTGCTGCCAGATGCCCGAATCGCCCACGGCGTCGCGCGGCGTCTTGTCGAGGATGCCGTAGCCCGAGAAGTCACGACTGGTCAGGCGTGCCGACACCTCGATGAGCAAGAGGATCTTTCCGATGCTCGCGGTGGGCAGCACGATGCGGTCGTCGATCGCCAGGAGCGTCTTGCCCGAGTTGAGGTCGACGACGCTCGCGGAGACTTGCGCGCCCTCGTAGGCGAGCTTTCCGAGCGCGCTGAAGGTACTGGCGAAGTTCTCGGCGTCTCCAGTACCTGCGTGACGAGCCGCCCGGGGTTTCAGGGCTCGTTCACGTCGCTCTCGGGTGCGGGACTGATCTACCAAATGGTGACGCGATCCTTCGGGTCAAGCCATAGTGCATCGGATTCGGCTACCTCAAAGGTGTCATAGAACTCGTCGATATTGCGAACGATCTGGTTGCATCGGAACTCGTTCGGCGAATGCGGGTCTATCGAGAGCAGCCTCACGACCTCCTCGTCGCGAGCCTTCAACTGCCACGCCTGCGCCCAGGAGAGGAAGAACCGCTCGGCCCCCGTGAGCCCGTCGATGACCGGGGGTTCCTCGCCGGCGAGCGAGATCAGATAGGCCTTCCACGCGATGCTCAGGCCGCCGAGGTCGCCGATGTTCTCGCCGATGGTGAGGGCGCCGTTGACGTGATGGTCGGGAACCTGGCGTGGAGCGAGAGCGCTGTACTGCTCGATCAGGCTCTTCGTGCGCTCCTCGAAGGCGGTCCGGTCCTCCGGCGTCCACCAGTCAGTCAGTCGGCCGTCGCCGTCGTACTTGGAGCCCTGGTCGTCGAATCCGTGCCCGATCTCGTGGCCGATCACCGCACCGATCGCGCCGTAGTTGGCCGCGGCATCCCTGGTCTCGTCGAAGAAGGGGAACTGCAGGATGGCCGCCGGGAACACGATCTCGTTGAAGCCGGGGTTGTAGTAGGCGTTGATCGTCTGGGGAGTCATGAACCACTCGTCGCGGTCGAGCGGCTTGCCGATCTTGCCGAGCTCGCGCTGGAACTCGAACTCGTTGGTGGCCCGCACGTTGCCGATCAGGTCGGTCGCGTCGATCTCGAGGCTGGAGTAGTCGCGCCACTTCACCGGGTAGCCGATCTTCGGAGTGAACTTGTCGAGCTTGTCGAGAGCGCGCGCGCGAGTGGCCTCCCCCATCCAGTCCAGGCCGGTGATCGACTGCCGGTACGCCTCGACGAGATTGCCGACCAGCACATCCATGGCGGTCTTCGCCGCCTCGGGGAAGTGCCGCTCGACGTAGATGCGGCCGACCGCTTCACCGAGTGCCCCCTCGACGAGCGAGACGCCGCGCTTCCACCGCGCGCGCAACTCGGGCGTGCCCGTGAGGGTCTTGCCGTAGAAGTCGAAGTTCGCCTCGACGAAGTCGCTCGACAGGTACGCGGCATTCGAGCGGATGACCTGCCAGGCCAGCCAGTCACGCCAGGCCGGAAGATTGTCCGCCCGCAGCACTGACTCGAGTCCGGACATGAAGCTCGGCTGGCGCACGACGACCTCGTCGAAGGAATGGTCGGGCACGCCGAGGGCGCTCAGCCAGACATCCATGTCGATGGCGCCTGCGAGGTCGTTCGCCGCGGACCAGAGCATGGGGTTGTAGGTCTTCTCGCTGTCGCGGTTGGCGACGTTGTCCCAGTGGTGCGTGGCGAGTTCGGTCTCGAGGGCGACGATGCGGGCGGCTCGGACCGCAGAGTCGTCGAGACCCGCCAGGCCGAGCATCCGCTCGACGAAGGCGAGGTACTTGGTGCGGATCTCCGCGAACTTCTCCTCGCGGTAGTACGACTCATCCGGGAGGCCGAGCCCGCCCTGCTCGAGGAAGACCAGGTACCGCTCGGGCTGGCCCGGGTCGTTGTCGACGAAGACCTGGAAGAAGCCGCTCGAACCGCCGCGCTCCAGGCGCCCCAGCGTCTCGAGCAGGGAGTCGATCGAGTCGACCTTCTCGGCCTCGGCGATCGCGTCGGCGATGGGCTTCGCGCCGAGCGCCTGCACCCGCGCCTCATCGAGGAAGCTCGCATAGAGATCGCCGACCTTGCGGGCCTCGGTGCCGGGTTCGGCCGACTGCGATTCGACGATGATGTCGCGGACCGCCTTCTCCGCCTCCTCGGCGAGCAGGTAGAAGGAGCCATACCTCGCCTTGTCGCTCGGGATCTCGGTGCGCTCGATCCACTTGCCGTTCACGTGGCGGAACAGGTCGTCCTGCGGCCGGATGGTGGCATCGAGCTCGTCGGTGGCGATGCCGGAAGTGAGGGGGCTGTCGGTCATGCGAGCCAGCCTAAGCGTTTGGACCGGGCCGTGCCTCGGAGCCGGGCGCGGGACCCGTGGTCGTGCCGATCCGCAGCGTGCTGGAGAACCACGCGGGCTCGGCCTCGGCACCGCCGAGAAGTGCGATGACGGCCCGGCCGGCGGCGCGCCCCTTGTCGACGGCGGGCTGCACCAGCGTCGTGAGCTCGTGCGGGGATGACCCCTCGAGGCGTACCCCGTCGAAGCCGACCACGCTCAGCTCCCCCGGCACCGAGATGCCCGCCTCCTCGGCCGCGCGGATGACGCCGAGCGCCAACAGGTCGCTCTGGGCGATGACCGCGGTGGGCCTGGGGTGGCGCGCCAACAGTTCGCGCCCGGCCTCCAGTCCGTGTTCGATGCTGCTGCCGGCCGCAACGACTCCGGGCGCCTCGGGGAACACGTCCCGCGCCCCCCGGATGCGCTCGAGGGTCGTGTGCGCCCGGCTGGCCGCGATGCGCTCGGGGTCGAGCGGCCCGCGCCGCCTCGATCCCTCGAGCGGGAGGGTGACGAGCCCCACGGCGGTGTGGCCGAGTTGCTGGAGGTGGCGGGCGCCTTGCGCCGTGGCATCCCGGTTGTCCAGATCGATGGCGAGCACGCCCGGCATCGGCTCGGCCTCGATGGCCACGATCGGGATGCCCCGCTGACGGAACGCCTGCACCGGCCGGTCGAGTTCCCGGCTGCACCCGATGAGGATGACGCCGTCCATCGGCGCGAGCGAGATGTCGGCTCCACCCTCGCCGGTTTCGGTGAGCAGCAGCAGCCCGAGCCCCTCGGACCCGAGGGCATCGGCGATCCCGTCGAGCAAGGCGACGTTGATGGGGTCGCGGAACGCGTCGCGGAGGCGATCCTCGATGACCACGCCGACGATGCCCGACCGACCCCGGCGCAACGACTGGGCTCTGGGGTCGGGCCCCGCGTAGTCGAGCTGCTTGGCGGCCGCGAGGACCTTCTCCCGGGTCGCCTCGGAGACCGGACCGGCGCCACTGAAGGCCAGCGACGCGGTGGATGGGGAGACTCCGGCGAGCGCGGCAACGGCGGCGAGATTGGGTCGCCCCGCTGACTGGGTTGCCTCGGCGTTCATGCGTTGGTAGCTTAGTCGAATCGAATCGATCGAATCGATTCGACACCGTCCACCACCACCCCGAGGACCTCGATGTCGAAGACCGCCCCGACACCCACCAGCTACCCCGGGGGTCTCACGCGCGGGCAGACCGTCGCGTGGCGCAATGCCATCTTCGTCATCTTCGCGATGCCGGGCGTCGCGATCGCGAGCTGGGTCTCACGCCTGCCGGCCGTGCGCGATGCCCTGCAGATCGAGCCCGCCCAGGTGGGCCTGCTCATCTTCGGGATGGCCGGCGGTTCCATCCTCGGTCTCGTCGTCTCGAGCCACCTCATCGCCCGCATCGGCGGTCGTGCCGCCATCACCTGGGGGCTGCTCGCCACCGCGGTGGGACTCGCCATCGCCGGGATCGGCGGGTCGACACCCAACTTCGCCATCGCCTTCGGCGGCTTGGTCATCTTCGGTGCGGCATCCGGTCTCACCGATGTCGCGATGAACGTCTCCGGCGCGGCCAACGAGCGCGCACTGCAGCGTTCGATCATGCCGATCTTCCACGCCTTCTTCAGCTTCGGAACCATGGTGGGCGCCGGACTCGGTGCGCTCGCGGAGGCCGCGGGGCTGCCGATCGTGGTCCACCTCGCGCTGGTTGCTGCGGCGATCGTCGCCGTCGCACTCGGCGTGCAGCGGTTCGTGCAGCCCGAGACCGTGGTCGGCGCCGATGGCGAGCCGGTCGTCGAGTCGGAGGCCAGCGCCGGGTGGCGCGGTCGTCTCGCGATCTGGAAGGATCCGCGCACACTGCTCATCGGGGTGATCGTGCTGGCCGCGGCGTTCGCCGAGGGCTCGGCCAACGACTGGCTGGCCATCGCCATGGTCGACGGCCACGATGTCAGCAACGCGACCGGCGCCCTCGTGTTCGGTGTGTTCGTCACCGCCATGACTGTCGGACGTCTCACGGGCGTCTTCCTGCTCGACCGCTTCGGCCGGGTCGCAGTGCTGCGCGCATCGTTCCTGCTCGCCGCGATCGGACTCGTGATCGTGATCTTCGTGCCGGTTCCGGCGATCGCCGTGGCCGGCACCGTGTTGTGGGGCCTCGGTGCGGCCCTCGGATTCCCCGTGGGCATGTCGGCCGCCGCCGACGATCCCCGCACGGCCGCCGCACGCGTGAGTGCGGTCGCGACGATCGGCTACTTCGCCTTCCTGGTCGGGCCTCCCGTCATCGGTCTGCTCGGTCAGTACATCGGAGTGCTCGACGCCCTGCTCGTGGTACTCGTGCTCTGCGCCATCGGTGCGCTCGTCGCGGGTGCGGCCCGCGAACCCGCCACCGGCACTCCAGCTCCCGTCGACACCTTCAGCGACCCTCAGTCGTCGTAGTCACGCCGGTGTCAGCCCTGCGGCTACACCATCGTCGTAAGCACTCCTCCATCAGCGCGCACGGCAGCACCGTTCGTGGCGGACGAGCGGGCTTGCCAGGTAGAGCGCAAGGTTGGCGATCTCGCTTGGGTCGATGAATCGTTCGAGAAGGGAAGTCAGATTGCCACCGATGATGGCGGCCTTCAGGTGGTCCACCTCCATCGCCTGGGCCTGCGCGATCTGCTCGACAACGCGAGCGACCCCATCTGAATAAGTAGGGCCGCCCAGAATCGTGTTCACCGTAACGTCGGCGCCGCGGGTGAGCTTGGCCAGACCGTTGCCGAGAGCCAGCATCCCCGCCTTCGTCACGCCGTAATGCACCATGTCTGCGGGGATGTTCACCCCGGACTCGCTTCCAATGAAGATGATCCGACCCCACCCTCGTGCCAGCATGCCGCTGAGCACGTGCCTCGAGAGCTGCACACCACTCATCACGTTGACGGTGAAGTAGCGCTGCCAGTCGGCGTCGGTCAGGTCTCCGAAGGGTTTGACCTCGAAGAGACCGACGTTGTTCACCAGGATGTCGACATCCCCCAGCGAGGCGAGCAGCTCCTGCACCTGCTCCGCGTTCTCGAAGTCCGCTGCGATGCCTGAAACGGCCGCCCCGGGAACGTCGAGCCTGAGGCTTTCGGTCGCACTCACCACTCGGTCTTCACTGCGTCCGTTGATAACCACGGACGCGCCCTCGACGAGCAATGCCTTCGCGATCGCGTAGCCAATCCCCTGCGTCGAACCACTCACGAACGCCCGCTTGCCGGTCAATTGCAGGTCCACGACTCTCCATTCACTTGCTTGATCAAGTAAAACGTAGCAGCAATACTTGACCAGGCAAGTAAATGCTCGGGCGACGACCTCTCGCTTCGCGTAGTGTGTTGACGTGTCCGACGACAACGTTCCTGCCGCGCTCCGTGGCGACGATCTGGAGACATGGTCGGCCTTGGCCACCGTTCTGGAGTGGCTTCCCGCGGCGCTCGACGCGGCGCTCCAGCGGGACGCCGACGTGACACACTTCGAGTACGGAATCTTGTTCGCGCTGGCCGACTCGCCCCAGCGCAGCCTCCGCATGGCCGTGCTCGCCGGCTACGCGAACAGTTCGCTCTCCCGCCTGTCTCGCGCGGTATCGCGGCTCGAGGCGAAGGGATGGGTGGCCCGCACCCCCGACTCGGACGACGGACGATCCACCCTGGCCGCGCTTACCGATGTGGGTCTGGAGAAGTTTCAATCCGCCACTCCCGGCCATGTGCGGATCGTGCACCAGTTGGTTCTCGACCCGTTGACGCAAGCTCAGGCCCGCCAGCTCCACGCCATCAGCCGACGAATCATGGGCGCAATCCGAGAGGACGAGGGCTGGACGCCGTCGTCCGCCGAACGGAACCGTTGACCGGTGCTGAGGTGAGAAGATCGCTGAACCGACCCGTACTCTGGGGTGGTGCGCCTCGTCATTGCCCGCTGCTCCGTTGACTACGCCGGCCGGCTCTCGGCGCACCTGCCCCTCGCCACTCGCCTGCTGCTGGTGAAGGCCGACGGCAGCGTGCTCGTGCACAGTGACTCGCTGAGCTACAAGCCGCTGAACTGGATGAGCCCGCCCTGCACGATCGCCGTCATCGAGCCCGAAGCCGAGCAGGCCGATGCCGGCGTCATCGAGGTCTGGAAGGTCGCCCAGGCCAAGACCGCCGACCTGCTGGTGATCTCGATCCACGAGATCCTGCACGACAGCGCCCATGAACTCGGTCACGATCCGGGACTGCAGAAGGACGGCGTCGAGGCCCACCTGCAGAAGCTGCTGGCCGAGCACATCGAGCTCCTCGGCGAGGGCACCCGGCTCGTGCGGCGCGAGTACATGACGGCGATCGGCCCCGTCGATATCCTCGCGACGGATGCCTCCGGCCGCAGCATCGCGGTGGAGATCAAGCGGCGCGGCGACATCGACGGCGTGGAACAGTTGACCCGCTATCTGGAGCTCATGAACCGGGACCCGCTGCTCGCCCCCGTCACGGGAGTGTTCGCTGCCCAGGAGATCAAGCCGCAGGCCCGCACGCTCGCCCAGGACCGTGGCATCCGCTGTCTCGTGCTCGACTATGACGCGATGAGGGGTCTCGACGACTCGCACAGCCGCCTATTCTGAACCAGTGACCTCTCCCGACTGGACGTGCATCCTGTTCGACCTGGATGGCACGATCGCGGACTCCGCCCCCGGCATCACCGCCTCGCTCGGCTTCATGTTCGAGGAGATGGGACTGCCGGTGCCCTCTCCCGACGAACTGCGCGAGTGGGTGGGCCCGCCGATCCTGGACTCGTTCCGCGACCGGGCCGGGATGACACCCGCCGAGGCCGCGCAAGCACTCGCCATCTACCGCCAGCACTACCTCGAGCACGCGGGCAACGGATCCCCGATCTTCGAGGGCATCCCGCACGTGCTCCGCTCAATCCACCACTCGGGCACCCCACTCGCGCTCGCGACCTCGAAACCCGAGTTTCCCGCATCGGTGATCCTCGACCACGGCAACCTCACCGCGAACTTCCGGGTGATCTCCGGCGCATCGATCGACGAGATCCGCAGCGCGAAGAAGGACGTCATCGCGGAGGCGCTGGCGCGATTCCGCATGATCGGCGTCGACGTGAGTCGTCCGGTGATGGTCGGTGATCGGGACTATGACGTGGAGGGGGCGGCCGCCAACGGCGTGCCGGCGATCTTCGTCACCTGGGGCTACGGAAACCCCGGCGAGGAAGAGGGTTCCATCGCCCGGGTCGGCCACCCTCGCGAACTCATTCCACTGCTGCTGGCGTGACCTCGCGTCGGGGGAGCGAACGGCCCAGTGCCACCATCAGGATGATGAGCGAGCCCGTCAGCACGATGTGACCCATGCCGGCGATGCCGGCGATCGCCGCCGTGGACTCCTGGCCGAGCACGGTGAGCGTGCCGTGCCAGACCATCATCGCGGTGCTGACGACCAGCCCGGCGTTGAAGAGCCAGAAGAACCACGGGAACAGCCGGTTGCCGGAGAGGCCGAAGACCTTGTCGAGCACGAGCACGACGAGCAGCAGGAGAAACCCGAGGGTGAGCAGGTGGGTGTGAACCACGCTGAGTTGCGTGGTTCCGTCTTCCGGGAACCCGGTGAACTTGGTCAGTTCGCGGTAGTAGACGCCGGCCGCAGCTCCAGCGATGAGGTAGGCGAAGGCGGCGATGAAGAGTGAACGCACGGGGGTCCTTTCTGTTCTGACCCCATTCTGCCCCGTCGGATCAGCGGGGGCAGTGCATGCGGGTGGAGTGCCGGTCCTGGCTGCGGTCGAAGGTGTGATCGTCCATCGGCTTGCCGCACAGCGGACACGCCTTCGCCCCGGTCGGCGGGAGCGGCTCCTCGTCGTAGGGACCCAGCGGTGGCGGCCCGATGAAGGGCAGCAGGGCATCATTGAGTCGATCCCACCAGGGTACTTTTACTTCGCTCACAAACAGTTAGTATACTGATCAAATGGCTGCTGTCGACCCGCTCGCCCTCGACCGCCAGGTCTGCTTCGCCCTCGCCGCGGCCTCGCGCAGCGTGATCGGTCTCTATCGTCCGGTGCTCGAACCCCTCGGGCTCACCCACCCGCAGTACCTCGTCATGCTCGCGCTGTGGGAGCGCAGCCCGCGCACCGTGCGCGACCTCGGCGAGACCCTCCTACTGGAGCCCGCGACGCTCTCCCCGTTGCTCAAACGGCTCGAGGCGTCCGGGCTCGTCACACGCGAGCGCAACCCGGTGGACGAGCGCAGTCTCGACGTGGAGCTCACCGAGGCCGGACGGGCGCTCCGCGACGAGGCCGAGAAGGTACCCGGACAGATCGTCGCCCGACTCGGAATGAACGTCCCGGAGCTCGAACGCATCCGCGACGATCTGACCACCCTGATCGCAGCGGCCACCCGCTAGCGAGCCAGCCGCTCCACGATCGCGCCGTAGAGGCCCGGTAGAGCGGATGCCACGGGCACGATGCCCCCGCGCAGCGGCGAGCCCGCCGCCGCAACCAGCCCACGCGTGAGCACTCGGAAATCGCGCGTGACCCTGCGCCACTCCCCCTCATAGCGGGCCGGAGCGTCATCGACTACCGCCCGCACCGCCACCCGGGCCTGCTCGAACCCCAGGCGCAGCCCCTCGCCGGTGATCGCATCGACGTAGCCCGACGCGTCCCCGACCAGCAACACCCGGCCGGCCGTGCGCGCCGACGCGCGCTGGCGGAACGGCCCGGCCCCCCGCACCTCGCTCACCGCCTCGGCGCCCGCGAGGCGCTCGCCCAGTTCGGGGACTCCCCCGACTGTCGAGGCGAAGTCGGTGTGCGGCGGCCCGAGCACGGCGATCCCGGTGAGCTCGGCGGTCAGCGGGGTGACATAGACCTCGGCGCCACGGGTCCAGTGCACTTCGATGAGGTCGCTCCACGGCGCGATCGCGTAGTGGCGGCGCAGCCCGAAGCGGCGCCGGCCGCGCACGGTGCGTTCGAGACCCGTCAGGCGTCGCACGGTGGAGTGCAACCCATCGCAGGCCAGGAGGTACCGGGCGGTCACACCGGCGGCCGCCACGGAGGTGTCGGTCTGGCTCACGGCCTCCACGCGCGCCGTGAGCCGCGTGATGCCCAGCTCCTCGGCCCTCGCGGCGAGCGCGTGATGCAACGTCGTGCGGCGAACTCCCCTGCCCTCACCCGAGCGGAAGAGGTGGTCGGCACGCCGGATGGGGGTGCGATACGAGACCCCGCGCAGCGGCATCCCGTCGGGGTCGACGCCCAGTCGCGCGAGCAGGGGAAGCGCGCCCGGCATGAGCCCCTCGCCGCAGGCCTTGTCGATCTCCCCCTCGCGGGGTTCGACCAGCGCCACTGTGAGACCCGCGAGTCGGGCTTCGATCGCGGACGCCAGTCCGACGGGCCCGCCGCCCACGACCAGCACGTCGACGTCGGTCATGTCAGTTCGCGCAGCGCACGATTCTCGGTGGGGAGGCGGAAGCCCAGCAGCAGCACCGCATTGAGCACGGTGAAGGCGATCGCCGTGATCCAGGCGGTGTGCACGAGCGGCAGGGCGATGCCCTCCACCGCGACGACGACGTAGTTGGGATGCGTGAACCAGCGGTACGGACCCCGGGCGACCACACGAGCAGCGCCCGGCACCACGATCACCCGGGTGTTCCACTGCGCGCCGAGGGACGCGATGATCCAGTAGCGCGCGACCTGGCACGCCACCGCGATCACGAGCATCGGCCAGCCCAGCCACGGGATGAACGGGCGATCCAGCAGCACGACCTCGGCTATGCAAGCGAGAAGCAGACCGGTGTGCAGGGCGACCATCCACGGGAAGTGCCGCTGCCCGTACTCCCGGCCACCCAGCGCGAAGGCCGCCGCGGCGTTGCGCTTCGACACCCTCAGCTCGTACAGCCGCTCCACTCCGGTGGCGAGCACGAAGGCGACGTAGAGGATGACGCTCACGCCGCCCACTCCAGGAGAACGAACTCGGCACTCACCCCGGGGCCGAGCGCGAACAACAGGCCCGTGGACCCGGGCGGCTGGCCCTCGTCGATGGCGTCGGCCAGCACGTGCAGCACCGCCGCGGAGGAGAGGTTGCCGACCCGGTCCAGCGACGCCCACGACCGTCGGAACGCCTCGGCAGGAACGTCGAGCGAGTGCGCGAAGGCGTCCAGGACCCGCGGGCCGCCGGGGTGGGCTACCCAGGCCGTGACATCCCTGAGGCCCTTGCCGTTGTCGGCGAGGAAGGCGGCGACCTCCGCAGGGAAGTGCCGCTCGATCACCTCGGCGACTCCCGCCGTCAGGACGATCTCGAAGCCCGTTCCGCCGATGTTCCAGCCGATGACCTCCCGGGTGTCCGGGAAGAAGGAACTCCGGGTATCCACGACGCGCGGTCCGGTCTCCGACCGGTTCTCGCCGACCATGACGACCGCTGCGGCGCCGTCGCCGAACAGCCCGGTCGCCACGAAGTTGGCGATGGTCTCGTCGTCGCGCTGCAGGGTGAGCGAGCACAGCTCGACGCTCAACAGAACACCCACCTGGTCGGGATGCCCCACCAGATAGTCATTGACCCGCGCGATGCCCGCGGCTCCCCCCACGCAGCCGAGGCCGAAGGAGGGCAGCCGCTTCACGTCGGGACGCAGGCCCAGTCGCGACACGAGCAGCGCGTCCACGCTCGGAGCCGAGATGCCCGTGACCGAGGTGAACATGACGAAGTCGACGTCGGGCGGCTCGAGTCCGGCATCGGCGAGCGCCGTGCGCAGTGCCCGTTCGGCGAGATCGGTCGCCACCTCGATGAAGGTGTCGTTGGCGTGACGGAAGTCGCCGAGATCGCGGTACTGCTCGAGCGGCAGGGCGGTGTGTCTCGTGCCGATGCCGGACGACGCGTGCATCCGTTCGAGCACGGCCCTCTTGCCCGGCAGCGCCGATATCAGCGGAGCGAGCTCGGCGGTGATCTGCGCCTGGGTGTAGGCGTACGCGGGCAGGACGGGAGCGACCGCCGCTATGCGTGACATTTCCCGAACCTAACACGGCGCGACGCACTGCGGGCTGGGGGCTTGACGCGCTAGCCGGTCACCTTCACCGTGAACGTGAGCGGCTGAATCCCGCCCTGCGCGTTCGTGAGCGTGACCTCGGTGGTGCCGACCTTCAGCGGCTTCAGTCCCGGATTGAAGGTGGCGCTGCCATCCTCCCGACCCTGCACGAACTCGAGGATGCTCGGGTCGGCGATCTCGGCGGTGTAGCTGTCGACGGCCAGGTCGCCCGTATTGATGTTGATCACCTGATTGAGCGCGACATCCACGGTGGCGCCCTGCAGGTCGCCCACGCTCACGGTCACGGGAGCCACCACGGGCTGGGTGGGTGCGCAGGCCGACAGGCCCACGACGGCGGAGACGGCGACCACGGCCGCGAGGATTCGGAAGCTCTTCATGCCGCTCATTATTCAGCGCCCGGATGACCCGAACAAGACCTCTTACTGGGGGGTCGGCAATGGGCGGCTGAAGGCCACGCGCGGCTCGCCCGGACCGTCATAGTCTGGGTACGCACGCACGCCATCGATCTCCTGGTCGCCGTGCGCCTCGAACCCCATCGCGGCGTGGAACGCCTGCGACCGCCGGTTGAACGGCCCGGTGATCGCGCGCACCTCCGAGCATCCGAGATCCGCCATCGTCTCGAAGAAGAGAAGGTACAGCTCGCGCGCCAGACCACTTCGGCGCAACGTGGGGTCGACTCCGACGAAGTGGATGTAGCAGACCGCGGGGTCGTCCTGCGACCGGAAGCCGATGAGGAACGCACCGATCTTGCCGTCTGCGGTCTCGACGATCCAGCTCGTCCGCGTGAAGAACTGGAAGAACAGGCGGGGCATGAGCAGGCCGAGCATTGCGCGATTGGGGGTGTCCCACCACCGACCGATGGCCTCCACCACCGTGAGATGGTCGCTCTCGACGGTGTGCCGTATGCCGTACGCGACGGGCAACTGGATCATGGTCACAGGGTAGACAGCGCGACCCGATTCATGTGGGAACTCTCAGGTGCAAGCGGGTCGGCCCCTGTGAGACTCCCAGACTCGCGGCCTAGCGTGAGCCCATGGGGATGGCGCCAGCGCGGCACTTCGCGCTTCTGTGGCAGGTTCGGGCGGAGCACGGGGGCATGACACGCGCCGTGCTGCAGCGCTCGCGGGACTTCGTGCGGGCGGGCATCCCCGGCGTCGACGTCCTGACCTTCGATGAGTTCGAGGGCTACGACCGGCTCGAGAGCGACTTGAGGTCACGAGGCGAACTCAGCGCGGGCGTGCGACTCGTGAACCTGTGGGACTGGCTGCGAACGTCGGCGCCGCTGACGGATGCCTCGCCCGACGTGACGTCGTTCAGCCCCCTCGGGTCCGGCGTTCCGGTGGTGGGACGCACGCGCACGCGGCTCGCCGACGATGGCATCACGGTGCTTCAGGTGGACCACCTGCGCGACGACGGGAGCCTGCTCGTGAGCGACCGGCGGGATGTCGAGAGTCCGGGCATCCACGGAGGTCGCTCCGTCGTGCTGTGCGACCCGACCGACCGACCGGTGAGGTCTTGGGCATCGATCTGGGGTCTCTACCGCTTCTGGCTCGATCGGCTGCGCGCCGGTAGACCGGCGATCATGATCGTCGACAGCAAGACGAGTGCGCGCTTCATGGCGACCTATCGGCGCCCCGACGTGCTGACCGTTCACGTGGTGCACGGCTCGCACCTGGAGGGGGACGTGCGTCCGATCGCGCCGCTGCGTGCCACCAGGGCCGAGACCTTCCAGGCGCTCGAGAAGTTCGACCGGGTCGTGGTGCTCTCATCCCGTCAGCGCGACGACATCCGCACGCTGCTGGGCCCGACCCCCAACGTGATAGTCGTGCCGATATCGATCGACCTTCCCCGTGCCGCGGATGCTCGCCGGCGCCGACCGATGACGTCCGGCATCATGCTGTCCTCGCTCATCCCGCGCAAGCGCGTCGACCACGCCATCGAGGCCGTGCGCGGCACGAGCGTCACCCTCGACGTCTTCGGCACCGGCGGCGAGCGCGACCGTCTCGAGAGTCTCGCCGAGCAGACCGGCGGGCTCGTTCGCCTCGCTGGCCACGACCCGCGAGCCCGCAGCGGACTGCGCGACCGGGGGTTCCTCCTGCTCACCTCCGTGTCCGAGGGCCTGCCCCTGGTGCTCGCGGAGGCGATGGCCGCGGGGTGCGTGCCCATCGCCTATGACATCCCGTATGGCCCCGCCGACATCATCCGGGACCGGGACAACGGGGTGCTGGTCGATTCGGGAGACATCGCCGGACTCCGGGATGCGATCGCCTGGCTCGGCACCCGTTCCGCTCGGGAGCTGCGCGCCCTGCGGCGGGCCGCGCGCCGAACCGCCGAGAGCTACGGCAGCGAGGTGGTCACCCGTCGCTGGCTCGACGAGCTCTCCGAGGCGTGGGACGAGAAGGTGCCGCCGGCGCCCCGCCGAGGCGTGACGTCACGGGTTCGGTCCCGAGCGAGGCGCACCCTGAGGCCGATCGCGGCGCGCGTGCGGCATCTCGTCGGCGCGCCCTAGGCGGCGTCGCTGGCAGGCAGAAATAGTTCAGGCCGCCTCCACAGGAGACGGCCTGAACATCTGGTGCGCGAGGGGGGACTTGACGCCCCGCCGGCACGGCCGTCACATCGCCAGGTAGCCGCGGTTTCGATACGCCGCTGCGCGGCTACTCAACCGGCCGAGTCACACTGGGCGATGCGCCGGAACCAGCGCGGCGGGGACCCCGGCGGGTTCGCGCCGGCCCCTCCCGACAATGAAGAAGGCGCCACCCGGGGGCGGCGCCTTCTTCATGGTGCGCGAGGGGGGACTTGAACCCCCATGCCCTCACGGGCACACGGACCTGAACCGTGCGCGTCTGCCAATTTCGCCACTCGCGCTCACCTGCCGACGCTCACGCGTCAACTGAGCGAGATTATCACAGTGGCGCGCCCGCTAGCATCGGGAGTCCCATGGCATCGACCACGCGCGGCGTCGCGCTCAACAGCACGCTCATCGTCGTGGCCCAGTCCACACAGGCGATCGCGATCGGGGCGATCGCACTGTTCCTGCCCCTCATCCGCGCCGATCTCGGCCTCAGCTTCTCGCAGGCGGGACTGCTCGCGGCGGTGGCGACCCTGTCCTACGCGGTGATGCAGATCCCCGCCGGGATCGTGGCAGACCGGGTCAGCCCGAAGCTCGTCTTCGCGATCGGCATCCTGGGGGCCAACGCCCTGGCCATCGCCTTCGCCCTCAGCCCCGACTTCGGAATGATGCTGGCCACCCAGGCCGTGGGGGGCGTGTTCCGCGCGTTCATGTTCATCCCCGGCATGATCCTCATCGCTCGCCACTTCTCACGCGAGCGGCGAGCGACCGCCCTCGGCCTGTTCGTTGCCGGTGGTTTCTCGTCGAACATCCTGGTCAACCTCGTCGGCCCGTTGCTCGTCGGCCCGCTGGGCTGGCGCGGCGTGATCCTCCTGTCGTCAGTGCTCGGCCTCGTGGTGCTCGTCGCGTTCTGGCTGCTCGCCGACGACGGACCCGACCGCGCACTTCCCGAGCGGGTCCCGTCGCGCTGGGTGTGGGCCACCGCGGCGTGGTGGCTGCTCGGAGTCATCCAGTTCACCCGGCTCTGGATCGTCTCGGGCTTCACGTTCTGGCTGCCCGCGTTCCTCATCGAGGACCGTGGGTTCGCTATCGGCGCGGCCGGAGCGGTGGTCGCCCTGTCGTCGGCCATCACCGCCCCGTCGAACATCGGCGGGGGCATCCTGTCGGATCGGCTCGGGCGCCCGCTGCTGGTGATCGCCCTGTGCCTCGGATCGATGACCGTGCTGCTCGGCATAGTCGGCGAGGTCGACAACGTCCCGCTGCTGCTCACGGTGATCGGGCTCCTGTCCGTCGTCATCCAGCTCTACTTCGGACCGCTCTTCGCCGTGCCCGCGCGCATCTTCGGGCCCCACCTCGCCGGCCTCAGTTCGGGCTTCGGCAACTTCTGCGCGAACCTCGGCGGCTTCGCCTCGGCCCTTCTGCTCGGTGTGCTTCGGGATGCCACGGGATCGTTCACCCCCGGCTTCCTCGCCCTTGCCGCAATGGCGCTCATCGGCTTCCTGGCAGTGCTCGCGCTGTGGCGGACAGGTGCCGTTCGGGACCACCGGCTAACATCGTGATAGTCAGCACGGGCAATCACGAGGAGAGTCTTGGGTCTTCTGGACAGCTTCGAGAAGGGTCTTGAGCGCGCCGTCAACGGCGCTTTCGCCAAGACCTTCAAGAGCGGTCTGCAGCCGGTGGAGATCACGAGCGCGCTCCGTCGCGAGCTCGACACCAAGGCTGCGGTCGTCTCGCGCGATCGCATCCTCGTTCCCAATTCCTTCACCGTGCGACTGGGATCGGTCGACTACCAGCGCATGGTGGCCCTCGGTCCCACGCTCATCGACGAGCTGACCGAGCTCGTGCAGCGCCACGCCGCGGCTCAGCACTACTCGTTCGCCGGAGGGATCTCGATCGCGCTTGCCGAGGATCCGACGCTCAGCCAGGGCATGATCGAGGTCGCGTCGACCAATGTGAAGGGTGCGGTGGCCTGGACTCCGGTGCTCGACATCGGCGGCAAGCGCTACCCCATCACGCACTCCCGCACGGTCATCGGGCGAGGCAGCGACGCCGACATCACCGTCGATGACACGGGCATCTCCCGACGGCATGTGGAGATCCTCTGGGATGGCACGCGCGCCCAGGTCAATGACCTCGGCTCGACCAACGGATCGCTTCTCAACGGCACTCCGGTGAACAAGGCGCCCCTCGCGCCGGACTCGGTCATCGACATCGGGCGCACCCGCATCGTGTTCCGGGTGCTGGCCCAGGCGGCCTCGGTCGACCAGTTCGCCGACCTGCGCACCGAGCGTCCCGGGGGCGCCCGATGAGCGAACTCACTCTCCTCGTACTGCGGCTCGCCTTCCTCATCATGCTGTGGGGCTTCGTCTTCTCGATCGTCTACGCACTGCGCTCCGACCTCTTCGGCCAGAAGGCGCGACGGATGCCCGCCCCCGCCGCGAGCGTCGCCGCACCCGCAGCGGCCACAGTGCCCGCAGCCGCCGCCCCGGCACCGAAGCCCGCCATCCCGCTCGATCCCGTCGGATCGCTGCACGCCACTCGACTGGTGATCACGTCCGGAGCGAAGGAGGGGCTCGAGATCGACCTCCCCGAGGAGCAGCTCACGATCGGCCGGTCGAGCGAATCCGGACTGGTCATCCGGGACGACTACACCTCGACGCATCACGCGAGGCTCCTGAAGTGGAACGAGGGCTGGGTCATCCAGGACCTAGACTCGACGAACGGCACGTACCTGGACTCGGTCCGCGTGATCGTTCCCACGCAGGTCCCGCTGAACACACCGGTGAAGATCGGTACGACCAGCTTCGAACTTCGGCGGTAGGTGATGGCCAGTACTGACAGGAGTGCTGCCGTCTCGCACGTCGGCAAGGTGCGCTCCAACAACCAGGACAGCGGATACGCCGGCCAGTACCTCTTCCTCGTCGCCGACGGCATGGGCGGGCACGCCGGTGGTGATGTCGCGTCCGCGATCGCCGTCAAGCGCATCGCCGAGACCGACCGTCTCTACACCTCCGCCAACGACGCCGAGTTCGCCCTCCAGTCGGCCCTGCTCGCCGCCAACTCACTGCTCGCCGAGACGGTCTTCGAGCACGGCGAGCTCACCGGCATGGGCACCACGGTCAGCGGACTGCTGCGAGTCGGCGACCAGGTCGCCATCGCGCACATCGGTGATTCGCGCATCTACCTGTTCCGCGACGGGGAACTGCGCCAGATCACGAACGACCACACCTTCGTGCAGCGGCTGGTGGACAGCGGGCGCATCACCGCCGAGGAGGCGGCCGTGCATCCCCGTCGTTCGGTGCTGATGCGCGTGCTCGGCGACGTCGACGCCTCACCGGAGATCGACACGACCGTTCTGGAGACGAAGCCCGGCGACCGGTGGCTGATCTGTTCCGACGGTCTCAGCAGCTATGTGGGCGAGGAGAAGGTCGCGAGCGTCCTCTCGACGGTTCCCGGCGCGAAGGATGCCTCGGACCGCCTGGTCAAGGAGAGCCTCGATCAGGGCGCTCCCGACAACGTGACCGTGGTGCTCGTCGACGTCGACGACTCGGGCGACTCCTCCCACACCCCACCGGTCACCGTCGGATCCGCGGCGTCACCACTGTCGTTCGACGGCGAGACAGGTCGGCGGCCGCTGCGCCTGCCGAGCCTGCTGCTGCATCCGCTCAAGGCGACCCAGCCCGACGACAGCCACTTCGAGCCGGAGTCGGACGAATACCTCAACGCCCTCATCATCGAGGACCGCAAGCGCGCCCGGCGTCGCCGCATCACCTGGCTCGTCTTCGCGGGGCTCGTCGTCGCGATCATCGCCGCGACTGCCGTGCTCGGCTACCACTTCACCCAGCGCCACTTCTTCGTCGGTGCCAGCGACGGCAGGGTCGCGATCTTCCAGGGAGTGCAGCAGGATCTCGGACCGATCGAACTCTCCCACGTCTACGAGCGGACCACCATCGACCTCACCGATCTCCCGCTGTATCAGCGCCAGCAGGTGGAAGCCACGATCAACGCGGAGGATCTCGCCGACGCCCGTCGAATAGTGGATAAGTTGTCGGATGTCCGAATCCCCTAGGTCACCCTTGACGTCGACGATCCGGCTCACCCTTCGGGCGCCGGCGCGGCTGCGCAACCTCGAACTGGCTCTGCTGCTGTTCGCGATCGGCATCGACGTGACGGCCATCGCGCTCGTGCAGCTGGGCGCGCTCGGAAGCCTCGACACCTCAGTTCTGCTGCTGTCCGGGCTGCTGGGCGTACTGCTTCTCGGGATGCACGTGACCCTGCGATTCGTGGCCCCCGACGCAGACCCCCTCATCCTGCCGATCATCACGGTGCTCAACGGGCTCGGCATCGCCATGATCTACCGCATCGGACTCGCCGACGACGACTCGGGATGGGACAACTCGGGGCTGCGGCAGATGGCCTGGACCGCCGTGGCCATCGCCATCGCCATCGGGGTGCTGCTCGTCGTGCGCAACCACCGCGTGCTCCAGCGCTACCGCTACATCGCGATGTTCAGCGGCATCCTGCTCCTGCTGCTGCCGATGCTGCCCATCGTCGGGGCCACCAAGAACGGTGCTCGCCTCTGGGTCGAACTGGGGCCGTTCTCCTTCCAGCCCGGTGAGTTGGGCAAGGTCGCCCTCGCGATCTTCTTCGCCGGATACCTCGTGACCGCCCGCGATTCGCTCTCGATGGTGGGCCGCCGTTTCCTGGGCATGCAGTTTCCCCGCGCACGCGACCTGGGTCCGATCCTCGTCGTCTTCGCCGCCTCGATGCTCGTGCTCGTCTTCCAGCGAGACCTCGGCACGGCCCTGCTGTACTTCGGCCTGTTCCTGGTGATGTTGTACGTCGCGACCGGGCGTGCGAGCTGGATCGTTCTGGGTCTCAGCATGTTCCTCGTGGGCGCGATCGTCGCGAGCCAGACCCTCAGCTACGTCGGCGGACGGGTGAGCACGTGGCTCGACCCGTTCAACCCCGAGCTCTATGACGCTGACGGCGGCAGCTACCAGCTCGTTCAGGGCCTCTTCGGTCTCGCCGACGGCGGCCTGATCGGCACCGGTCTCGGCCAGGGTCGACCCGACATCACCCCGCTCGCCGAGAGCGACTACATCATCTCGGCCCTCGGTGAGGAGCTCGGCATGGTGGGCCTGTTCGCGATCCTCGCCCTGTACCTGCTGTTCATCTCCCGCGGCTTCCGCATCGGCTTCGCCGGCCAGGACGACTTCGGCCGCCTGCTGGGAGTCGGGCTCTCCTTCGTCATCGCGCTCCAGGTCTTCGTCGTGATCGGCGGAGTCACGCGCGTGATCCCCCTCACCGGCCTCACCACCCCCTTCCTCGCGGCCGGTGGGTCGTCCCTGGTGGCCAACTGGATCATCGCCGCCCTTCTCCTGCGACTCTCCGACAGTGTGCGCAATCAGCCTCGACTGGTCGTCGACCCGCTGGATGCCACGGACAATCGTCTGGTCGTGGGCCAGTGAACAAGGAGCTCAAGCGGGTCAGCATCGTGGTGCTGCTGATGTTTCTCGCACTGTTCGGCTCGAGCACCGTCATCCAGGTGCTGACCGCCGACGACCTGCGTGCCGACGGTCGCAACTCCCGCACCCTCTACGCGAGCTACTCGGCCGAGCGCGGTCCGATCCTCGTCGACGGTCAGCCGATCGCCGAGTCGGTGCCCACCGACGACGAGTACAAGTTCCAGCGCACCTACACCGACGGGCCCCTGTTCGCGCCGGTCACCGGCTACTTCACGTTGAACCAGGGCAACACCGGCATCGAGGGCAGCCTCAACGACTACCTCAGCGGAACGTCCAACAGCCAGTTCCTCGACCAGGTCAACGCGCTGCTCACCGGGCAGAACCCCAAGGGCGCCGCCGTCGAGCTGACGCTGGACCGCGACATCCAGCAGGCGGCCTGGGACGCGCTCGGTGACCTGCAGGGCGCCGTCATCGCGATCAATCCGAAGACCGGGGCGATCCTCGCGATGGTCTCGAAGCCCACCTTCGACCCCAACACCCTCGCCGGGCACGACACCGACCAGGTGATCGCGACCTATGACCAGCTGCTCGCCGACCCCGCGGGGCCGCTCTTCAACCGTACGCTCGCTGGCAACCTCAACCCTCCCGGGTCGACCTTCAAGCTCGTGGTCGCCACCGCGGCATTGGAGAGCGGTGCGTACACCGCCGACAGCCAGTTCCCGAACCCACCCCAGCTCCAGCTCCCGCAGAGCGACAGCGTGATCATCAACTCGGGCGGGGATGACTGCGGCGGAGCGCCGACCGTCTCGATCTCGGACGCGATCCGGCTGAGCTGCAACATCCCCTTCGCCGAACTCGGCCAGGCGATCGGAACCCGCGAGATCCTCTCGCAGGCCATGAAGTTCGGCTTCAACTCCAGCGTCTCGGTTCCCCTCGAGTCCACCCCCAGCGTGTACCCCCGCGCCCTCGACGAACCGCAGACCATGCTGTCGGCCTTCGGACAGTCGAGCGTGCGGGCATCCCCGTTGCAGATGGCCATGGTCTCGATGGCGATCGCCAACGGTGGCACCCTCATGACGCCGAACCTCGTGGAGTCGATCACCGCGCCCAACCTGACGGTGCTCCAGTCGCTCCAGCCGAGCGTCTACGGACAGGCGATGAGCCGGGAGACGGCGGCAGCGATCACGCAGATGATGGTCGGCTCAGTGAGCAACGGCGCGGCCAGTAATGCCAGAATAGACGGAGTCGATGTCGCGGGTAAGACCGGTACAGCCGAGAACGGCGAGGGTGATCCCTATACCCTCTGGTTCACCGGTTTTGCCCCGGCCAACGACCCCCAGGTAGTTGTTGCAGTGGTCGTCGAGAACGGTGGCGGACAGGGACAGTCCAGCTACGGGAACGCGATCGCAGCTCCCATTGCGAAGAAAGTACTAGAGGCGGTGCTATTCAGATGAGACCCACCAGCGGGCTCACCTTCGGGGGCAGATACCAACTCTCCAGCCGTGTTGCGATCGGCGGCATGGGCGAGGTCTGGCAGGCGACCGACCTCGTCATCGGTCGAACCGTGGCCATCAAGATCCTCAAGGACGAGTACCTCGGCGACCCCGGCTTCCTCGAGCGCTTCCGCGCGGAGGCGCGTCACGCCGCACTCGTCAACCACGAGGGAATCGCCAACGTCTTCGATTACGGCGAGGAGGACGGCAGCGCCTACCTCGTCATGGAGCTCGTCCCTGGGGAGGCCCTCAGCGCGATCCTCGAGCGGGAGCGGGTGCTCCCCACCGACAAGGTCCTCGACATCGTCGCCCAGACGGCCTCGGCGCTTCAGGCCGCACACGCTGCGGGACTGGTCCATCGCGACATCAAGCCCGGCAATCTCCTCATCACGCCGGAGGGTCGGGTCAAGATCACCGACTTCGGAATCGCCCGCATCGCGGATCAGGTTCCCCTGACGGCGACCGGACAGGTCATGGGCACTGTGCAGTACCTGTCCCCCGAGCAGGCGAGCGGTCACGCGGCCTCGCCCACGACCGACATCTACTCCCTCGGCATCGTCGCCTACGAGGCTCTCGCCGGCCAGCGCCCGTTCACGGGCGAATCGCAGGTGGCCATCGCCATGGCGCAGATCAACGAGACGCCCCCCGAGCTGCCCGTCACCATTGCCGAGCCGGTTCGCAATCTGGTGTACGCGTGCATCGCCAAGAACCCCGCCGACCGACCCGCCTCCGCTGCCCATCTGGCACGTGCGGCCCAGTCGCTTCGGCGCGGAGATGTCGCGGCCGCGGCAGCGGCCGTGCCCGGCATCCTCGGCACCGGCTCGCACGCCGCAACTGTCGGCCCCAACTACGGACAGAACACCACACAAGCGACTCGAGTGCTCCCGGTCAACGGTGCGCTCGAGACGACCGACGCCCCCGAGGAGCGCCGCCGCAACCCCTGGACCTGGCCGCTCGTGGCCATCGTGTCCCTGCTCGCTGTGGTGCTCATCGGCACGATCATCGCGCTGCTCGCGAACCCCGGAGGTGGGGACACCCCGTCGAGCCCGCCGCCCAGCTCTCCGCCGGCGTCGTCGCCGACCCCGACTCCGACCGCGACCAACCGCGTGTTCCTCGATGAGACGCTCGTGATCGGCCGCACGCAGGACGACGTGCAGGCCTACATCGCCAGCCTCAACTTCGGGCTCGTGCTCGACCCGAAGCAGGGAATCGCAGCGCCCTCGGAAGATCAGGTCGGCTTGGCCTACAGCGTCAACCCGAAGGGCAACGTGCGCAAGGGCGAGACGATCACGGTGAACTTCTACACCGAGATCCCGCCGCCCTCGGCACCCAAGCCGACCGCCGTCACGGCTCCGGCCGGACCGTGGCTCTCCGGCGAGGACGTCACGGTGAACTGGCCGGTCTACAACGGATGCCCGTCGGGGCACCCGCTCAGCGGCTTCAACTTCCAGATCACCAACGGAACGGCGGCGAGCAACAACCCCGTGTCGTCGTCTGCCACGAGCCTGTCGATCGAGTTAGGCACCCCGGGAACGACCACAATCGCCTACACCGCGCTGTGCACGGACTTCGAGTCGCCGGTCTCGGACGAGACCTCGGTCACAGTCAACTGACACGGTGGCCCCGAGGCCACCGGGTACACTCTGTTGAGATACTGTCGGACTTCCACCGGGGAGAATGCGCGTGACTGAAGGTGTGGCACAGGGCGTGCGTCTGCTCGCCGGGCGCTACGAGCTCGGCGCGCTGATCGGGCGCGGCGGTATGGCCGACGTGCACGTCGGAATGGACACCCGACTGGGTCGTCGGGTCGCGGTCAAGCTGCTCAAGCCCTCCCTGGCCAACGATCCCGCGTTCCGCACGCGCTTCCGGCGTGAGGCTCAGGACGCCGCCAAGATGGCCCATCCCACCATCGTGCGAATCTTCGACGCTGGCGAGGAGTCGATCCGCGAGGCGAGCGGGGCAGAGACTCTCGTGCCCTTCATCGTCATGGAGTACGTCGACGGTCGTCTTCTCAAGGATGTGCTCGCCGACGGGCCGCTCGAGCCCGCCGAGGCTACCCAGATCATCAGCCAGGTGCTGACTGCCCTCGAGTACTCGCACCGCGCGGGCGTGGTGCACCGCGACATCAAGCCCGGCAACATCATGATCACCGCGAGCGGCCAGGTGAAGGTGATGGACTTCGGTATCGCGCGGGCGATCTCCGAGTCATCCGCCACCATCGCGGAGTCGAGCGCGATCGTCGGCACCGCCCAGTACTTCTCACCCGAGCAGGCGCGCGGCGAGAGCGTGGATGCCCGCACCGACCTGTACTCGACCGGCATCGTGCTCTTCGAGCTCCTGACCGGCCGGGCCCCGTTCCGCGGCGACAATCCCGTGGCCGTCGCCTATCAGCACGTGAACTCGGACGCCGTCGCCCCCAGCACGCTCAATCCGAAGGTCTCCCCGGCCCTCGATGCGGTCGTGCTGCGGGCGCTCGCGAAGGACCGGTTCGCCCGCTACCAGAGCGCCGGTGAGTTCCGTGCGGATGTCGAAGCCGCGGCAGCCGGGGAGGTACCCGCCCGCAAGCAGGTCGCAACCAACGACTTCAACGCGACGCTGTTCGGGGTGAACCCGAGCTCCGTGGCCGGCTCCGAGGCGACCCTTCGCCAGTTGACGGTCGACAATGACGAGCGTCTCGTACGCACCCAGAGCCGTCCCCCGGTGGCGTGGATCTGGGCGGGCATCGCGAGCATGGTCGTGATCATCGCCGCAGTTATCTTCTGGACGTTCAACCTCGCTCCAGCGCAACTCACCGCGAACGTGGCGGTCGAGGTGCCCGACGTGATCGGCCAGACCTACACCGACGGATCCGCCGCGCTCATCGACGCCGGTCTGGTACCGGAGAAGATCTCTCAGACGAGTGACACCGTGCCGGAGGGCGCGATCATCAGCACGGACCCTCCTGCCGGAATCACGGTGAACCCGGGTCTGACTGTCACGGTCTACGTCTCCCTGGGTGAGACTCCCGTGACCGTGCCGAACGTCGCCAACATGGCCGAGGCCGACGCGATCGCTGCCATCGAGGCCAAGGGGCTGAAGTACGGCAGCACCACACAGACCTACTCCCCGAGCGTGAGGCAGGGTGTCGTCATCGACTCCGATCCGCCAGGAGGATCCGACCGCGTGGATGGCAAGGTCATCCGCGTGGGTCATGAGGTCAACCTGGTGGTCTCCAACGGACTCGTGCAGGTTCCGGATGTCACGGGCAAGTCCATCGCGGAGGCCTCGAGTGCGCTCAACGCGATCGGACTCAACCCCACGGTCCAGGTGGATCAGGGCTGCTCGGGCGGGACCGTCGCGAGCCAGTCGATCGTGGGCGACCAGCCGCAGAAGTCGGCGATCAGCTTGCGCTACTGCGGCGGCTGATCCGTCGGGGCGGTACCGCCGAGTCGGTCGAGTAGCGGCGAAGCCGCGTACCGAGACCTAGCTGAGCTTGACGAGCGGCGTGAGTCCGCGGGCCGTCTCGGCAGCCTCGGGCAGGCCGGCGACGGCGAGCCAGTTGCCGAGCATCCGGTAGCCGCCCTCGGTGAGCACCGACTCCGGATGGAACTGCACACCGTAGATCGGCAGGCTCTCGTGGCGAACGCCCATGATCACCCCGCCCTCGGTGCGTGAGGTGACGATGAGGTCGTCGGGCACGGTGCCGTCGACGATCGCGAGCGAGTGATAGCGCGTCGCTACGAAGGGCTGGGGAACGCCGTCGTAGAACGCGCTGGAGTCGTGGGTGATGAGCGAGGTCTTGCCGTGCATGAGCTCCTCGGCGTGCGTGACCGTGGCGCCCATCGCCTCGCCGATCGCCTGGTGTCCCAGGCACACGCCCAGCAGGGGCTGGCCCGATTCGAGCACCGCCCGCACGATGGGGATGCTGACACCGGCCGCGGCCGGGGTGCCGGGGCCCGGCGAGAGCAGCACGGCGTCGTACTCGCGGATGACCTGCGGCGCGTCATCGACGCTGAAGGCGTCGTTGCGCAGGACCGTGGTGTCGGCACCCAGCTGGAGCAGGTAGCCGTTGAGGGTGTAGACGAAGCTGTCGTAGTTGTCGACGACGAGTACCCGGGTCATTGCCCCTCCACGGTGACGTCCTGGGGGGTCATGAAGTCGTTCACCCAGGGGAACACCCAGAGTACAAGAACCGTGAGAAGCGCGGCGGCCGCGACGGTGAGGATGAGCACCCGCAGCCACCAAGGACCGGGCAGCACCCGCCAGAGCGCGCCGTACATCAGCCGGCCGCCGCTGCGGCCGCGACCACAGGAGCGAGCTCGGGCGGCGGACCGCCCGCGCGCGGGTACCAGGTGTCGAAGACGCTGTAGGCGATGATGCGCTCCGCCGCTGTCGTCTTGGGGTTGCAGCTGGTGAGGGTCAGGATGCGATCGGTCGGCGCCGCGTCCGGGTTCTGCGGAACCGCAGCAAGCACGTCGACACCCGTGGGCATCACGTACGAGAAGGTGCGGAAGACATAGCGGTACCAGCCGTCCTCGGTCTCGAGGTAGATGCTGTCGCCCACCATGAGATTGCCGATATCGCCGAGCGGTGCTCCCCATCCGGTGCGGTGACCGGCGAGCGCCACGTTGCCCACGTCGCCCGGCATCTGCGTGCCGGGGTAGTGGCCGATCCCGTCGGCCAGAGCGCCGTGAACGGCTACGCCCTCGAGGATGGGGCGGGTGTAGTCGGAGCCGAAGCGCGGGATGATCAGGTTGGCGAACTGCACGTCATCGGCGGGCGCCTCGGCCATGACGATCGGAGGGCCGGGGTCGGGTCGGGTCGCTGGGGCCGGCGCTGCCGCCTCCCCCTTGTTCCAGGTCTGGCTCTGCTGGATGGCCTGGTCTTTCTGCTGGCCACCGACCACGATGTCATTCAGCCAGACCTGCCAGCCGAGGAAGAGCAGGACGAGCACTCCGGCGGTGATGAACACCTCGCCGAGCACGCCGACCACGGTCACGCGCGAACGCCTCTCGGCGCGTCGTCGCGCCACTCGTCCGTCCACCAGAACCATGCTCACGATTGTACGATGCGGTGGCTGAGAGAGCGCCGCGTCATCCCCGACCCAGGCCCCGCGCGGGCGATGAGGCTAGAATCTCTGCATGGCCCGTACGACCGCACGCAAGTCCGACCGTCCCGCAGAGACGCGATCCGGTGAACCTGCTCCGAACCCGGTATGGTTCAAGCCCGTCATGTTCGGCTTCATGCTTCTGGGACTGATCTGGATCATCGTCTTCTACGTGAGCCAGAGCCAGTTGCCGATCCCCAACCTGGGCAGCTGGAACATCCTCATCGGCTTCGGGATCATGTTCATCGGGTTCCTCATGACCACCCGCTGGCGCTGACCTGCGCTTTTCCTGAACTACATCGATGTAGTTATACCCACTGTGGATTGCGCTGTGGATAACTTTCGGGGCTAGACGACCGGGCGGAGCGTCACTGTCGCGATCGTGATGACCACCAGCGCCACGGCGATTCCGACCGTGAGCAGAATCTGGCTGCGACGCTGATCGCGGTTCCTCGTGCGCAGGAACACGAATGCCACGGCTGCTCCGACCGCCAAGCCACCGACGTGGGCCTGCCAGGCGATATTCAAACCGGGAACGAATCCGATCACCAGGTTGAGCACGATCAGGATGATCAGCTGCAGATTGTTGCCGCCCAGTCGGCGCTGAATCACGAAGAAGGCGCCCAGAAGCCCGAAGATCGCCCCGGATGCCCCGACCACGGCGATCGTCGGAGCGAGCAGCAGCACGGCCACCGAACCGCCGAACCCGCTCAGCAGGTACAGGGCGAGGAACCGGCCACGCCCCAGAGCACGCTCAAGGATCGAGCCGAAGATGTACAGCGAGAACATGTTGAGCGCGATGTGCGGGAACGATCCGTGCAGGAACAACGACGTCACCATCGTCCACGGCAGCTGCGCGGTGTACCTCGGACGATAGGCGCCGAAGATGTCCACGAGGGTGCCGACCGTGCCCGGGATGTTCTGGGCTACGAAGACGAGCACGCACAGCGCGATGATCGAGTAGGTGACGACCGGGGTGCTGGATGAGCGCAGCGCGGTCATCACCGCGGGGCGCGTGCGGGGCGCGGTCGCCCGCGCCTCCCGGACGCACTCGGGGCAGTGCACGCCCACCGCGGCCTGGGTCTGACACTGCGGGCAGATGGTGCGGCCGCAGCGTTGGCACAGCACGAAGCTCGGCCGATCGGGATGCCGGTAGCAGACTCCCCGCGACGCATCCGGTGTCGTCGACACCGATCAGACTTCGTCGACGGTGATGCTCTCGATCACGACGTCCTTGAGGGGCTTGTCGCGCGCGTCGGTCTCCACGGCCTCGATCGCGTCGACGACGCGCTTGGACTCCTCGTCGACGACCTCGCCGAAGATCGTGTGCTTGCCCTGCAGCCACGGGGTGGGAACCGTGGTGATGAAGAACTGGGACCCGTTGGTGCCCTTGCCTCCGCGAGTACCCGCGTTGGCCATCGCGAGGATGTACGGCTCGCCGAACGTCAGCTCGCCGTGGATCTCGTCATCGAACTCGTAGCCCGGGCCGCCAATACCCTGTCCGAGCGGGTCGCCGCCCTGCAGCATGAACTGCTTGATGATGCGGTGGAAGATCACGCCGTTGTAGAGCGGGTCGGTCGAGACCTTGCCGGTCGCGGGGTGCGTCCACTCCTTGGTGCCCGTCGCGAGACCGACGAAGTTCGCGACCGTCTTGGGTGCGTGATTTCCGAACAGGTTCACCTTGATGGTGCCGAGATTGGTCGTGATGGTCGCAACAGCGGTGTGGAGAGGCATGGCCACAATTCTTGCACAGCGCCCCCTGCGCTCCGGCTGCTAGCACCCAGCGGGCTCCCAGTCAACGCGGTACCGATCACGGGGCGCGCGTGACAAGATTGGCTTGATTCCCAACGATCCCATCGGAGGTCTGACCGTGGCACTCTCGCGCAAGCGCCAGAAAGAACTCAACCGCCTCAAGAGTCAGGCCGAGGACCTGTGGGACGACCAGAAGGAACTCCTCGATCACGCCGCCAAGGTGGTGCGCGAGGCCAGCCGACAGGCCGCTCACTACACCCGTGAGGAGGTCGCTCCCCGGGTGCGCGAGACGTACGAGGACCGGGTGAAGCCCGCCGTCGCATCCGGCGTCGCGGGCGCGCGCTCTGCGGCGCTCAGCACGCGCGACCGCCTCGTCGACGATGTGCTCCCGGCCATGTCATCCGCTCTCGGCACCGCCCTCGCGGCGATCGAGGTGGCGAAGAACAAGCAGGTGCGCGAGGCCATCAGCCGTGCCACGAAGTTCGGCATGGATGTCGGCACTCAGGTCGGCATCATCAAGCCGAAGCCAGTGGGTGCCGGTCGGTACATCCTCATCGGGATCGGTGTCGTGGCGGCTGCCGCAGTCGCCTACGCGGCGTGGCAGACCCTGCGTGCCGACGACGACCTGTGGGTCGAAGACGAGCCCGAGGAACCGACCGCCGGTTGAGTAGCCGCGTGGCGGCGTATCGAAACCGCGCCGCGACGCCGCGCCCCTAGGCTTGGCGCATGGCTGAACCCGTGCTGCAGGTGCGCTCCGAATCCCGAACCGTCGTAGGACTCGAGTCGGAGGCCATCCTCGTGGGCGGCATCGCCGCAGCGATCGGCGCGGCGACCGGGGCCATCGCCTTCGCGGGCACCGAGCCCGGCCTGTGGGGTGGGTGGTCGATCGGCCTGCTCGCGGCCATCGTGGTCGTCGTGCTCGGGGCGACTTCGAGCTACATCGGCTACTGGCGGGCCCGCCACCTGCCCGGCCAGCAGTGGCGCCTGACGCTGCCGCCGTGGAAGTTCATCCTCGACGCGACCAACGTCGCCGCGGTGCACGCGCTCATCGCCGCGATCGGAACCATCGCCGCCTTCGTGCTGCTGTCGCTGAGCTTCCGCGGGGTCACACTCGACGGCTGGGTTGCCGCGGTCAGCGTCGCGGCCGCTGCCGGACTCACCGCCTACTGGATCTATCTCTCCGTCTCGAAGATCGACACCGGCAAGCTCTCGATGCTGCTGGTGCTGTTCATCTCGATCACGGTGCTGACCAGCATGGCGACGGCGTCCGATCCCGAGTGGTGGGTCTACCACTTCAGCAAGCTCGGCATGCTGGGCGACGGCTCGGCGAGCCTGTTCAACATCTCGCTCATCATCGCGGGTCTACTGGTGACGACCTTCTCGCTGTACCTGCAACGGGACATCCGGGCTCTGGTGGATGCCGGGGTGCTGCGCTACCGCTGGAGCGCTCGCACCATCTCGCTGCTGTTCATCGTGATGGGTTTCATGCTCGCCGGCGTGGGGCTCTTCCCGCTCACCGTCAGCGTCACCCTGCACAACATCTGCGCAGCGGGAATGGCGGTGGCCTTCTTCTTCCTGCTGCTCGGTTCGCCCTTCGTGCTGCGAGGGATGCCCGTCGCCTTCTTCGCCGTCACCGGCGGGTTCTTCGTGGCCATGGTCGGTGCGGTGATCCTGTTCGCGGTCACCGGATACTTCAATCTCACCTTCTTCGAGCTCGTGGTGTTCATCATCATCTTCGGCTGGATCGCGACCTTCATCCGCTTCCTCGGGGCCACGGTCGCGCAGGCCGAGAGCGTTCGGTAGGTCTTCACCGAGCCGTCAGGCGTGTCGCCCTCACGGGCTCGCGCGGGGCTGGGATGATGGCGCTGTCCGGCCGCTGACTCCGGGCACTCCCGACTCCTCGCCCGTCACGAAGGGGACCCATGCCCGGCCTCTCCCGCAGGCAGTTCCTGCTGACGGCCGCCGCAGCCGCCGCAGCCGCGTCGGTGCCACTGGACGCTCTCGGCGCGGCCGCCGCGACACCCGCTGTTCCCGCCGCGGACACTCCGAGCACGCTGCTTCAGACGATCCTGCAGGGCGGCAAGGTCACCGGGGAGTATCGCAGGCTCATCGCCGGTCCCGGCGAGAGCTACCTGCCGCGGGTCGACCTGCTCGGGCGTGCCCCCGCCGCCGCCCGCGCCGCCGCGCGCCGCTCGCTGCTCTACATCGGCCACCTCTCCGACATGCACGTGATCGACGCCCAGTCGCCCGGACGCATCGAGCCGATGATCGTGCAGGACCACTCCGCCTGGGGTTCCGCATTCCACCCCCACGACCCGCTCTCCCTGCACGTGACCTCCTCGACTGTGCAGAGCTTCTCGGCGCTTCGGTACAGCCCTCTGACCGGAGCTCCGATGGGCGCGGCGATCGTCACCGGCGACAGCGCCGACATGCACTCCCACAAGGAGCTGCGCTGGTACATCGACATGCTCGACGGCGTCACGGTCGACCCGGCCGTCACCATCGGCCGGCAGTTCAACGGTGTGCAGGCCTGGGCCGAGGCCGTGTGGGCGTACCGTCCCGGCAACCCGACCGGCGGCGCTTTCGGTGACTACGGGTTCCCGAAGCTGCCGACCCTGCTCGACGATTCGGTGGCGCATCCGGTCGAATCGCCGGGAATGCCCGCCCCCTGGTACGCGGTGTACGGCAATCACGACACGCTGCTGCTCGGCACCTTCGACCTCAGCTCCCAGCTGCACGCCCTCGCCGTCGGCGGCCAGAAATCCTGGTCGCTGGATGCCACGGCCTCCACGATTCTCGGCGGCTACGCGGCGACCACCAGCGCGCTCGGCCGTGCCGCGGATGCCGCGGGCGTCGCCCTCGGCCGTCCCGGATTCCACGCCGTTCCCGCCGACCCAGACCGCTACCTGTTCGCGCAGGCGGAGTTCATGGCGGAGCACTTCCGCACGCAGAGCGCGCCCGGTCCGGTCGGACACGGATTCACCAAGCACAATCTCGAGACCGGCGAGACCTGGTGGAAGGCCGACCTCACCCCCTTCGTGCGCGCGTTCGGACTCGACACCTGCAATCAGGTCGCCGGGCCCGACGGCGCGGTTCCCGACACTCAGTTCCGCTGGCTCGAGCAGGAGCTCGCCCAGGCGCAGAAGGAGAACCGCCTGGTTCTCATCTTCAGCCACCACAACAGCCTCACCCTCGAGAACCGGGCCCAGCGCCCGGGCGACACCGAGACGCTGCACGGTGCCGAGGAGTTCGTCGACCTGCTGCTGCGCTTCCCGGTGGTCGTCGGCTGGATGAACGGCCACACGCATCTCAACCAGATCCTCGCTCACGGCACCGCGACATCCGGGTTCTGGGAGATCACGACCGCCTCGTGCATCGACTTCCCTCAGCAGCAGCAGGTGGTGGAGATCGTCGACAACCGGGATGGCACGCTCTCGCTGTTCACGACGGTCGTCGACCATGCCGCACCGGTATCACCCGGCACGGGCGCGACCACCCTCGACCTCGCGGCGCAGAGCCGGGAGTTCGCGCTCAACGACTGGGCGGAATCGCCGGTGATGCGCCGCGGGTCGCCGCTCGACCGCAACACCGAGCTGCTGCTGCCGGCCCCCTTCGACCTGTCCACGATCTCGGATGCCACGGTCGAAGCCGAGCACGTCGCGGCCCGCGCCCGGGTGCTCGCCCACGAGAGCGGACTCACCGCATGAGAAGGCTCCTGCCCGTGGCGCTCGTCGCCCTCACCCTCGCCGGGTGCAGCCAGGTCGCGGCCATCGCTCCCGTCGGCGGAGCCCGTGTCTCCGAGGTGCGGTACGCCGCCCTCGACATCCTCGTGCGCGAGGAGGTCGACGTGCTCGCCGCACCGGTCTGCGAGGCGGGTGACGACCGGGAGGTCACCTGCGCCGGCACGACGCTGAGCGGCGGGACGATCGAGGTCGTGTCATCCGCCACCGATCAGGCGAACCTCACGGTCACGGTCGATGGCAGCGTGCTCTACTCCGGCAGTATCCAGGACGTGCTCGACGCGGCACTGGAGCCGGCGTCGTGAGCGGCTGGGGTCGCGCACTGGGCGCGAGCGCACGCATCTGGGTTCCTGTGGCGGTCGGGGTGACGGCCGCGCAGACCCTCCTGGTGCTCGGCGACCCGGTGCCTCTCGCCTCGCCCGCCTTCGTGGCGCTGACTCTCGGCTCCGGTGCCGCCTTCGCGATCGGGCTGTGGCTGGTCTCCCGGGCGCTACTGCTCGCCGTCGACGGTGAGCCGGTGCGCTGGCGGGCCGTGCTGCTCTCGCACTCGGCGCTGCTCTGGGCGATCGTCGTGGTCGTGCTGCTGGTGCTGCTCGCGCTGCTGAGCCCGTACCTCACCGTGGTGGGACTGTGGTTCGGGCTGCTGGTCATGCCCGCGGCGGCGGCCGGGGCATCCAACGCCCTGTCCGGAGCGTGGGCAACCGTGCGGCGCCGACCCGCCCGGGTGATCCTCGGCGCACTGCTCGTGGCCGTGATCTGGGCGGTCGGCGCCGTCGGGATGCTGCTGCTCGGCTTCTTCGTGACCGGTCCACTCTCGGTGGCGCTCACCTGGCTCGCCCTCACGGTGGTGGGCACGGTGCTGCTCGCCGCATGGACCGGGCTCTACCGCAGGGCGCTGCCTACGGCTTGACCGCGATCACGGTCTTGCCGGTCGCGTGTCCCTCGCCGATGTAGCGGAGGGCTTCGGTGACCTGCTCGAGCGGGTAGCGCTGCTGGACGGCCGGCACCACCGTGCCCGCCTCGAGGTACTCGCTCAGCGCGACGAGGTCGGCGGTATTCGTGGTTCCCAGAAGGGTCACGAACTTCTGGCCGCGCGGGCCGAACAGACCCGCGCCGAGCTGGCGCTGCATTCCGCCGAGCACCGGGCCGCCGCCCTCGCCGCCCACGAAGACGACCGTGCCGCGGGGCGCGAGCACCGCACGCAGGTCGGCGATGGGTCGGATGCCCGCGATGTCGAGTATCACGTCGTACTGCCCGGTGCCCAGGTCATCGACGGTGTAATCGACGACCTGATCGGCGCCGAGGCCTGTCACGAAGTCGATCTTGCCGGGGCTCACCACCGCGGTGACGATCGCCCCCTGCGCCTTCGCGAGCTGCACGGCGAACGAACCGACGCCGCTGCCTGCGCCGATGATGAGCACCGACTTGCCGGCGATGTCACCCGCGCGTCGGAGCGCCTGCAGGCCGGTCAGCCCGGAGACCGGGGATGCGGCGGCCTGCTCGAACGACAGCCCGGCGGGCATCGGCGCGAGCGCCTTCGCCTTCGCGACCGCGAACTCCGCGAAGCTCCCGGTCGCGCCGCCGAACACCCGGTCGCCCGGGGCGAACCCGGTGACACCCTCGCCGACGCGCTCGACGGTTCCCGCGACATCCATCCCCAGCACCTTCTGGCGGGGACGACGCAGTCCGAGGAAGAGCCGGGCCATCAGCGGGGTTCCGGTCAGGAGGTGCCACACCCCGCGGTCGAGTCCCGCGGCGCGCACCCGGATGAGCACCTCGCCGGCGCGCGGCTCGGGCTCGGGGGCATCCCGGACTTCGACGACGCTGGCGTCACCATACCGGTCGTGCATTGCTGCTCTCATGATTCGTTCTCCTGGGGGTATTGGAAGACGTCGTCGAGGCCTACCCCGAAGACGTGCGCGAGTTGGAAGGCCATCTCCAGCGAGGGCGAGTAACGACCCTGCTCGATGGCGATGACGGTCTGGCGGGTCACTCCGATGCGGTCGGCGAGCTCGGCCTGGGTCATCTCCCCATGAGCGAACCGCAGCTGCCGGATCGAGTTGGTGACCCGGGTTGGCTTCACCATGTCTGGAATCCGCGACGGTAGGCGACGAGCTTGGCGATCGAGGCGACGATGCCGGAGAGAACGAAGCCCAGGTAGATCACGTTCGCGATCCAGAAGTACGGCGCTTCGATCCACGCCAGAATCAGGGCGCTCACGCCGCCGATGACGACGAACGACGATCCGATGTGCTCGCCCAGGCGGTTGATCTCCTTGTCGCGCTGGT
>Ga0209792_1000359_pt1 | contig 37487 bp, 38 predicted proteins | sample EBPBio142005_DNA_FD_185860 | JGI IMG/M metagenome (GOLD analysis project Ga0209792, IMG submission 185860) | Wastewater treatment Type I Accumulibacter community from EBPR Bioreactor in Madison, WI, USA - Reactor 1_6/14/2005_ DNA (SPAdes)... | ecosystem: Engineered > Bioreactor > EBPR >... | reverse complement strand
AGGCCAATCCACGCTCGATTTCGCGCGCGGCCTCGCGGCGCGGGGCGTACCCTTCATCTTCGCAACCGGCCTGGCGGACGATCAGGAGATAAGCCGCGACTTCCCGTCGGTTCATGTTGTCAGCAAACCCTATCGCGGACCCGAACTGATCGAGGCGATGGCCAAGGCAAGGGCCGGCCTGAAATAGCCGGCCTGCGACCGCTAGTTTGTCGTGCCGAGGATCTGCGCCGAAATCGCATCGGGGCCGTAGTCGGCTTCGCCGGACACGTTCAGCAATTCCTGCAGGCGCGAGCGCGCCCGGCTGACGCGGCTCTTGATCGTGCCGACGGCGCAGCCGCAGATTTCGGCCGCCTCCTCATAGGAGAAGCCGGATGCGCCGATGAGGATGATCGCCTCGCGCTGATCTTCCGGCAGCATGTTGAGCGCGCTGCGGAAATCCTCGAGATCGAGCTTGCCCGGCTGGCTCGGGTGCACGGCGAGTCTCGCCGTCATGATGCCGTCGGTGTCCTGCACCTCGCGGCCACGCTTGCGCATCTGCGAATAGAATTCGTTGCGCAGGATCGTGAAGAGCCAGGCCTTTAGATTGGTGCCGGGCTGGAAGCTGGCGTGCTTGTCCCAAGCCTTGACCAGCGTCTCCTGCACCAGATCGTCCGCGCGGTCCGTATTGTGCGTCAGCGACACCGCGAACGCGCGCAGGTTCGGGATGGCGTCCAGCAAACCGGACTTGAATTCAGGTGAAATGGTCATCCGGTCAATTGCCGTTCCGGGAGGATTCGGCTTTGTCCAGTTGGTTCAGAAGCTGCGCGAAACGGTCTGGCACGTCTTCCGATACGACTTCGTCGTAAAGCTGACGGAGCTTGCGCCCGATTTCCGAGTTTGCGCCGAGTAGTTCCGAACTCGCCTCTTTCCGTGGGGAAGCGAGCGGCTCGCGGTCTTGTTTATGATTCATTCCTGGAATTCGCCCTTTGCCGACACGTCGCCCAACGCTCACCCCGGCTTTTACCCATGACTCGATGGCGCCCTCCGGCGCCGTACTGGCAGTCGAAACTCGTACGTGCAAATTTAGTTCCACACCACGGAACTTTTTTTTCGCCGGGCCGTTTTCGTGCGGATAGGCCGCTCGTATCAGCGGCCATTGTCATTGAGGGAGACAATCATTCATGAGCCTTTCCGCAAGCATCGCGCCGCATCTTCCCTACCTCCGGCGCTTCTCGCGCGCCGTTTCGGGATCACAGACCAGCGGCGACGCCCACGTCGCGGCGGTGCTCGAAGCGCTCATTGCAGATGTAGGCATTTTCCCGGAGGCATCGAGCGACCGGGTCGCCTTGTACAAGCTGTTCGCAAAGCTGTTCTCGTCGACGGCCACCAACGTGCCGGCCGAACAGCCTTCCGCCCAATGGGAGAAGAAGGCCGCCGCCAATCTTGCTTCGATCGCGCCGCTGCCCCGGCAGGCCTTTGTCCTCGTCTCGGTCGAAGGGTTCAGCGATGAACAGGCGGCGGAGATTCTCGACGTATCGGCCAAGGAATTCTCCGAACTGATCAGCGAGGCGTCGACCGAGATTTCGCGCCAGGTCGCGACCGAAATCCTGATCATCGAGGACGAACCGCTGATCGCCATGGACATCGAGGAAATGGTCGAAAGCCTCGGCCACCGCGTCGTCGGCACGGCACGCACGCACAAGGAGGCGGTGGCTCTGTTCGCCAAGACGCAGCCGAAAATGGTGCTGGCCGACATCCAGCTCGCCGACGGAAGCTCGGGCATCGACGCCGTCAACGAGATCCTCTCCTCGACCGCCGTGCCGGTGATCTTCATCACCGCCTTCCCCGAAAGGCTGCTGACCGGCGAGCGGCCTGAACCGGCCTTTCTCGTCACCAAGCCGTTCAATCCGGAAATGGTGAAGGCGCTGATCAGCCAGGCCCTGTTCTTCGACCGGCAGGCGCGCGCGGCCGCCTGACGCGAAGGCACATACCAATCCTTTATACGCGCCGGGCCTTGCCCGGCGCTCTTGCATCAGACAACGACCATGCTGTTTCTCAGCCGGCCAACATCGCCCGATGGGAACCTAGCGCGCGACGCGGCGTTGTTTGTCACGGCAACCGAATATTGGGGAGTAAACAGATGCTGTACTGGGCTCTTGTGTTTCTTGTCGTGGCGATCATCGCCGGTGCTCTTGGATTTGGCGGCATCGCCGGCACGTCGGCGGGTATCGCCCAGGTGCTCTTCTTTATCTTCCTCGCCTTCCTCGCGATCTCCCTGATCGCTGGCTTGATTCGCCGAGCCGGATAAGGACGCCCCAGTTCCGGAAGCATGCCGATCCCCCTCAGTTGTTTCCGGGGCCTGTCCGGGCCGTGTCCTTTCGGGCTCGGTCCGGCGGCGCGTTCTGGCTCAGACCGGAAACCGACCGGCATGAAGGGGCACAGTGGTGGCAACGCATGAGGAGGGCGGCATCTCCCGAATGAACGGCTCCGGCAGCCGCTATCTGCTTGGAGCGTTGCGTAACAGCGGTGTGGCCGTCTTCTATCAGGACCGGGACCTTCATTATGTCTGGGCGGAGAACCCGCCTGCCGGCTGGTTCCGGACAACAGTCGGCGGACAGGTCGACCGCGAGATATTCCCGGAAGAGCAGGCGCTGATCGTCGTCGCCGCCAAGCGACTCGCCCTCGACGAGCGCCGCCAGACAAAGGCGGAAATCGAACTGTCCGGCGAACGCGGGCTGCTGTGGTTCGAACTCTGGTTCGATCCCGACCTCAGCGCCAATGGCGGCATCGCCGGCCTGATCACCACGGCGCGCGAGGTCACCGAGCACAAGCGCAGGGAGCAGACCTTGCGCGCGCTGCTGCGGGAGGTCAGCCACCGTTCGAAGAACCTGCTGGCCATCATCCAGAGCATCGCCACGCAGACCGGGCGGTATTCCGACACGATCGGAGAATTCCTGACCCGGTTCCGCGGCCGGCTGCAGTCCCTGTCGTCGTCGCAGGACCTCGTCACGTCGTCGAACTGGCGCGGCGCCGATCTCGGGCAACTGGTGCTGGGCCAGGTCGGCCGCTACTGCGCCGACCCGAACCGCAACATCAACCTGTCCGGCGACAACCCTTATCTGAATCCCAACGCCGCCTTGCATGTCGGGCTGGCGCTGCACGAACTGGCGGTCAATTCCGTGAGCTTCGGGGCGCTGGCCAATGCCGACGGCCGCGTCGACATCGCCGCGCGCCGCATCGGCGGACGGCACGACGGCGACATGGTGCTGGAGTGGATGGAAAAGACGCCAGTCGCCCCTCGTCTCGACAGCCAGCGTTTCGGCCGCATCGCGCTTGAGAAGGTGGTGCCGGTATCGCTCGGGAGCACGGCGAGCCTTCAGGTCGAGGACGGGATGATCGTTTACCGGCTTACCTTGCCGAGGGACTCCTTCCAGCCGGACGGCGCGGCTTAAGTGTTGATTTACCATAAAAGCCCATTCTGGCGTGACCAACCGGTGGCGCACGGGGAGGTTGTCGTGGCGCGGTTTTCACCTGGCAATGACGCCGACGCCCGACCGAACCTGCGACTGAGCGGCATCGAGGACGCCGCGCGCCTGTCGCTCGGCGACTTCGACGAGCAGGATGGTCCGGCCCCTGCGCCCTTTGCCGATCCGCCCTCTCTGCCCGCCGCTTCCGCGGTCGCGCTGGCCTATCTGGCCCTCATCCTTGTCTGGTTCAGCGCCTAGCACAGGCCCCGGTCTGGAACTTTTCATGCGCGCCTGACGTTTCATGCGGCGAGAGGAACGCGTCATGGAACACATCGCTGCCTTGCTGCTGATTGTCGGATGCTCGGGTGATCTGAAGGCCTGCGACGAGCTTCCGTCGCCCGTCACCATCTTTGAAACCTCCGCGGAATGCGACGCCCAACTGCCCGTCGCGCTGCGCGAATTCGGCTCGCAGCGTCCCAGGGTGCTGGCGACATGCGTCCCGGTCGACCCCGCCATGGAGGAAGAGGACGCCGAACTGGTCTGGGATATTGCGCCGGACGGCACATTGCGCGCGTCGGTCGAGTCAGCCAACATGAATATTGCCGCAATCGCCGGTCACTCAAGACATGAGTAACTAACAGGAGATTCCGGCGCTTGCCGGATTTTACGTCTGCATCCGATCGGACTAATCTGGCGGCTGGCAGATTTTTCAAGGAGAGAGACAGACCATGAAGAAACTCATTATTGCCCTTGCCGCCGTCACGGCGCTCGCAGGATGCACGACCGCCGAGAATGACGCGGCCGTTGGCGCGGCGGCGGGTGCGGCCATTGGCGGCATCGCTACCGGCCGTGTCGGCGGCGCCGTGGCAGGCGCGGTGATCGGCGGCGCGGGCGGCGTCCTGCTCGGCGCTGCAACCCGTCGTGGCGAATGCCGCTACCGCGACCGTCGCGGCCGCATCTACTACGCGCGCTGCCCCGCCGGCTATTGATCGGCCTCTGACGATCTAAAGGGCCGGAGCCATGGTCAGCCGTGGCTCCGGCCTTTTTCCTTGTCGGCGGGCCCGTTCAGCGGGATTGCGATCTCGATGATCATGCCGTCGTCGGGATAGCGGCGCTCGATCGAGCCGCCCAGTTCCCGCACGATGTTGGCTTCGATCAGCTTGGAGCCGAAGCCGCGCTTGACCGGTTCGCTCAGGCGGCCCGAGCCCTGCTCCCGCCAGAAGATCACCAGATTGCGGTCGTGTTCCCGGCCGGTCACGTTCCATCTGACCGACAGATCGTTGTTGCCGCCGGCCAGCGCGCCGTATTTCAGCGCATTGGTGGCGAGTTCATGGAAGGTGAGGCCGAGCGCCTGCGTCGACGCCTGATCGATCTCGACATCGGGACCGCTCAGACGGTCCTGGTTCATGTTGCGGCCGAGCACCTGCTCGATCTCCTTGGCCAAGAGCTCCCGCAGGTCGGCCCCCTGCCGCGACGAACGCGTCAGCAGGTCCTGCGAAGCCGCCATCGCCTGCATCCGCGCGCTGAAGGATTTGACGAAATCATCCAGGTCGGTTGTCCCGTTCGCAGTCTGACGTGCGATGGCGACGACGCGGGCGATCGAATTCTTGATCCGGTGATTCATCTCCTGGAGCAGCAAGTCCTTCTCCTGGAGGTTCTTCTCGCCCGCCGCGTTCAGCGCGCTGACGGCGGCGAAAGCCTTCTCGCCGGACGACGCCACCCAGGCCAGCGCGACGGCCAGCAGGAGACCGAGCACACCGAAGGCCAGCGAGATCAGGCGGGAGGTCGGCCATTCGAAGCCGGCGGTCGGCTGGAACAGCAAGGTCCATTGCCGGCCGGCGAACTGCATGTCGCGGCGCGCCTTCAGGTCGGCGCCCGCCCGGTCGTCGGGCGCGACCTGCGCGCTGAACAGCAGGTTCGCCTCGACGGGATCGCCGTCATACACCTGGATCGCCAGCGGCAGGAGGGGCGCCTTGGCAAGCGCCGCGCTGAACAGGTCCTCGCCCCTGAACGCCGCATAGACAAGGCCGGCCGTCGCCGCCACGCGGGCGTCGCGCGGCGCATCACCGCCGACGCCGAGGATCAGCGGCAGATAGACCAGAAAACCGGATTCGTCGGAACCTCCTTCGCGCGCGAGCCCGACGCGGCTTGTCGCCTGCGGCTCGCCCGTCTCGATCGCGCGGTCGACGGCCGAACGGCGGACAGGCTCGCTCATCATGTCGAAACCGAGCGTCGCGCGGTTGGTCTCGTTGGTCGGCTCCAGCAAGGTCACGACCGCGCGGCTGAGCTGGCTGGTCCCGGGCCAGATGGGCCGCTGGTCGCCATAGTTGCGGATCAGGTCGTTCTCCGCCGCCGCTTCCGCGCCGGTGCGGATCAGGCGGGCATAGCCGATCCCCCTGATGCCGGCGTAACGGCCATCGATATCGAGCGCCAAGACGAAGGACCGCAGCGCGTCGCGGCTGACGGAACCATCGCCGCTCTTGAACAGCGCAACCGTCGCCCGCAGCAATGACAGATGCAGCTCGAGCCGGGTCTCGATGCGGCTGATGGCGTCGTCGGCCGCGCCTTCCAGCTTGAGCCGCGCGGCCTCCGTCGCGGCCATGTAGGCATAGCCGGCGGTGACAGTGCTTGCAGCGGCGACCGTCAGGAAGATAGCCGCTGGGAAGAACCGCCGAAATGCACCAATCCCGGCCACGCTGCCTCGTCTCGTTGTCCGCTCGCCCACCAATAGAGGATGCGGCCGGCAATTCAACGTGCAGGTCGGGGGCTGCGATTACCCCAGCGGCAATGGCGCCAGATCGACATGCGATCCGACGAGCATCGAATTCAACGGTTTGAAGCGGCGTTTCAGGAGGTGTCGGGACAGGGTGCGAGCGCGATGGTGAGCTGCGACAGCGAAGACCGGCCAAAAGGCCGGGCGAGCTAAGGTGCTGATTTCGCGTCCTTCGGACCCCACCGTAAGGGGGGGAGATAAGAGCCGCGCATCAGATTGCAGGCCCCGTACCTAGGCGGCCTGCTTCATGGCGCCGGGGCCGGGAATGGCGCCGGGCGGACACTTGCCGAGGATGATCATGCCGAGCACCTCGTCCTTGGTCACGTCCTGCGTCCGCGCGGTGCCGACGACCTGGCCGTTCTTCATGACGCAGACGCGGTCGGCGAGATCGAACACGTCGTGGATGTCGTGGCTGATCAGGAAGATGCCGATGCCGTCGGCTTTCAACTGCTTCACCAGTTCGCCGACCTGCGCGGTCTCCTGCGGTCCGAGCGCGGCGGTCGGCTCGTCCATGATCAATATCTTCGCGTCGAACAGGATCGCGCGCGCGATCGCCACCGACTGCCGCTGGCCGCCCGACAGTTTCACGACCGGCTCCTTGAACCGCTGGAAACGCGGATTGAGCCGACCCATCACCTTGCGCGCCTCGGCCTCCATCGCCACGTCGTCCAGCGTGCCCCGGCCGGTCAGGATTTCACGGCCGAGGAACAGATTGGCGGCGGCGTCGACATTGTCGGCCAGAGCGAGCGTCTGATAGATCGTCTCGATGCCGTATTTCTTGGCGTCGCGGGGATTGTTGATCGTCGCTTCCTCGCCGCGGATGAAGATCTGCCCGCTGTCGCGCTTGTAGGCGCCGGACAGGACCTTGATGAAGGTCGACTTGCCCGCGCCATTGTGGCCGAGCAGCGCCACCACCTCGCCCGGATAAAGGTCGCAGGACGCGCCGTCGACGGCGCGGATGCCGCCGAAGGCGATGGAGATGTCGCGCATGTCGACGAGCGGAGTGCCTTTGTCAGCCATGACGCGTTCCTCCTAGAGCCTGTTTCGGTAGATCGTGTCGAGCCACACCGCGACGACGAGCACCGCGCCGACGACAATGTTCTGCAGCGGCGTGTCGATGCCGAGCAGCACCATGCCCGATTGCAGCGACTGCATCAGCAATGCGCCGAGCATCGCGCCCGCGATCGTTCCCGCGCCGCCGGCGAGCGACGTGCCGCCGATGACGGCCGCCGCGATCGTCAGCAGCTCGTCGAGCGTGCCCTGAGCGTTCGTCGCCGCGTTGAGGCGCGCGGTCGAGATGGCCGAAGCGATCGCCGCGAGCAGGCCCATCAGCATGAAGATCTTCAGCGTCACCCATTTGGTGTTGATGCCGGCGAGGTTCGCCGCTTCCGGATTGCCGCCGATGGCGAAGACGTAGCGGCCGAAACGGGTACGGGTGGTGATGAAGGTCATCACGATGCCGACGGCAAGCGCGATGAGCACCGGAATGGCGATGCCGTGGGCGATGAACAGGCCGCCCTCCGGGATCTCCATATTGTTGGCCTCGGCATATTGCCGGACGATGCCGATCGGCCACGGATAGGAATTGGCGATCCACACCGCGCCGAGGATGACGCCGCAGGTGACGGCCCCGAGAAAGACCTCGGCCCAGACCGGACGCAGCGGGAACTTGAAGCGTTTGCGCTGCGTGCGGGCGCTCATCAAAAGCCACACCACCGCGACGCATCCGACAAGGGCGACGACCCAGCTCCAGAACGCGCCGATCGCGCCGGCGGGTCCGCCACCCATCAGCCGGAACGTCGCGTCCATCGGCGCGATCGTCTGGCCCGACGTCACCCACCAGGCCGCGCCGCGCCACACCAGCAGGCCGCCCAGCGTCACGATGAAGGCCGGGATCTTGAGATAGGCGATGAGATAGCCCTGGAACGCGCCGATTACGGCGCCGGTGACCAGGCCGACCAGCAGCGCGATCACCCAGATGGCCGGATGGCCGAGCGGCAACCCCATCGTCTGGATGAGGTAATGCGCCTGCGTGAAGCCCATGACCATGCCGACGAAGCCGAGGATCGAGCCCACCGACAGGTCGATGTTGCGCGTCACGATGACGAGCACCATGCCGGTCGCCATGACGGCGACGGAGGCGGACTGGACAGAAAGGTTCCAGAGATTGCGCGGCGTGAGGAAGAGGCCGCCCGACAGGATGTGCAGGCCGATCCAGATGATCAGCAGCGCTCCGACCATGCCGAGCATGCGGGTGTCGAGTTCGGTCGCCTTGAGAAAGCGCGCAATGGGGCCGAGGTCACTGGCTCGCGCGACATCGGCCGGCGAGTTCTGCGTCGCGTCTGTCATGCTTTCCTCCCGGTACGGCCGGTCTTTGCCGGCTCGCGCCGGCGCCCACCTTAGAGAAACGCCGCGGTTTTCGTCAAACCGCGGCGTCTCGGAGACTGTCAGTCAGTTTCAGCCGCAGGCCGGAGCCTTGCCGGCGGGCACGCCCTGGCAGACCTCGTCCTTCGTGGCCCAGCCCGCGTCGATCACGACATTGAGGTTGTCCTTGGTGATCGGGATCGGGGTCAGGAACACCGAGTTCATGTCGTTGCCGCCCGGCGTCTTGAAGGTCTGGACGTTCGGGATCTCGGTCATCTTCTTGCCGTCGGCGAGCTGCGAGGCGATTTCCGCCGCCGCCTTGCCGAGTTCACGCGCGTCCTTCCACACCGACACGGTCTGCGTGCCGGCCGCGACGCGGTTCAGCGCGGCCTTGTCGCCGTCCTGGCCCGAGACCGGGACGGTGCCGGCGAGACCCTGCGCCTGGAGAGCGGCGACCGCTCCGCCGGCGGTGCCGTCATTGGACGCCACCACCGCGTCGACCTTGTTGCCGTTGGTCGTCAGGATCTGTTCCATGTTCTTCTGGGCGTTCGCCGGGAGCCAGCCATCGGTATAGGCCTCGCCGACATTCTTCACCTTGCCGGAATCGATCGCTTCCTTCAGCACTTCCATCTGGCCGGAGAACAGGAAGTCGGCGTTCGGGTCGGACGACGAGCCCTTGATGAAGGCGTAGTTGCCTTCCGGCTTCACCTTGAACACTTCGCGCGCCTGCATGCGGCCGACTTCCTTGTTGTCGAAGGTCAGGTAGAAGGCGGCCGGGTTCTCGATCAGGCGGTCATAGGCGACGACCGGAATGCCTTCGGCGACGGCCTTCTCGACCGCCGGGCCGATGGCCGAGGCGTCCTGCGACAGGATGATGAGGGCGTTCGCGCCCTGCGAGATCAGGGTCTCGACGTCGGTGAGCTGCTTGGCGGCGGACGACTGCGCGTCGGCCGAGATGTATTTGTCGCCGGCGGCCTCGATCGCGGCCTTCATGGCGGCCTCGTCGGTCTTCCAGCGCTCTTCCTGGAAGTTCGACCAGGAAACGCCGACCACCTTGTCCTTGGCTTCCGCGACGGCGGCGAGCGACATGGACATGGCGACACCCGCCAGCATGGCGGTTGCAAACTTCTTCATGTTTTCCTCCCTGCGCGCCGAAGGGCGCTCGTGAAATGCGGGCCCTCTTGCCCGTCGAAGCTTTTTTTCGAGCCTCGAAAAAAATAATGACTCACGCTCCGGCATCTGTCAATATCCATTTCGCCGATGCCGATTTCGGCTTCGAAACCGGCCGGCCCACGCTAAGAGGAAGCGGGCGAGGAGGAGATTCGGACCGTGACCGTCGGCATCCGGCATGACGATTTGCGCCGCCGCAACAGGGCCATGGTGCTCGGCGTCGTGCGCCGCGCCGGCCAGCCGTCGCGCACAGAGATCGCGGCGGCGACCGAACTCAGCCATTCGACCATTTCCGCGATCGCGTCGGATCTGATCGCCGAAGGCGTGCTCAAGGAAAGCCGCGCCGGCGAGGCGTCGGCGCTGAAGCGCGGACGGCCGCAGGTGGCGGTCGGGCTGAACCCGGATGCAGGCTCGGTGATCGCCGCCGTGTTCTCGATGAATGCGATGTCGGCGACGCTGATCGACTATGCCGGCTCGGTGATCGCCGAGGAGAAACGGCGCGTGCCGACGCTCGACCTGTCGCGCGAGGACCTGATCTCGGAGATGATCGAGGTGGTGCGCCTGGTCGTCGCCGCCGCGCCGGAGACGCCGATGCGGATCGTGCTCGCCATCCAGGGCATCACCGATTCCTCCGAGCGCAAGCTGCTGTGGTCGCCGATCACGCCGCATGGCGACATCGACTTCAGCGCCATCCTGACGGAGCGCTTCGGCGTGCCCGTCTCGGTCGAGAACGACTGCAACATGATCGCGGAGGCGCTGCGCTGGCGCAGTCCCGAACGCTACGGGCGCGATTTCATCGCGGTGCTGCTGTCGCACGGCATCGGCATGGGCATGGTGCTGCGCGGCGAACTGTTCAGCGGCACCCAGTCATCGGCCGGCGAATTCGGCCACATGATCCACATGCCGAACGGCGCGCTGTGCCGCTGCGGACGGCGTGGCTGCATCGAGGCCTATGCCGGCAATTACGCGATCTGGCGCAACGCCAATGGCATCGCCGACGACCGGATGATCGCCTCGGACATCAGCGACGCGGATATGCTCGCGCTGGCCGACCGCGCCCGCGCCGGCAACCAGCGCGCCCGCGACGCCTTCCGCATCGCCGGCGAGGCGATCGGGCTCGGCCTCGGCAGCCTGTTCGCGCTGATCGATCCGGCGCCCGTCGCCTTTGTCGGGCACGGCGCGCACGCGTTCGACCTGATGGAGACGGCGATCCGCGAGGCCGTCGCGCGCACGGCCGGCGGCCAGCACGCGAGTTCGCTTTCGCTCGACACGTCGCCGGACGAAGCGCCGCTCATCCGCGAGGGATCGGCGATGCGCGCGCTCGCCGCGATCGACCGGCAGATTTCGGCGGGCGTCGCGCCGGAACGATTGTCGGCCTAAACTATTCCGGCGACCATTTCGCTGGCTTCTCGCCGGGCTCCAGCATGTAGAACCCGTCGGCGGCAATCGCCTGCCAGTCGCCGGCCTCGCCCGACGGCCAGATGACGCGGACATCGGCGGACGTCTCCTTGCCGAGACCGAAATGCACCCAGCCCGCCTGTCCTCCGGCATGGCCGCCGCCGGACGTGATCTCGCGCCGCGCGACATGTCCGCCGCACCGCACCTCGATCCATGCGCCGATTGCATCGACATTGGGAGCCGGCTGCCTCAGTCCGAACTGCAACCAGCGCCCCGCATCGGCGGTCGCATTGCGCCAGATCTCGGCCTTGTCGTTGCGGTTGACGACGACGAGGTCCACAAGCCCGTCGAGATTGAAATCGGCCAGCGCCGCCCCGCGCGCCGAGCGCATGCTGGCGATGCCGGCGCTTTCACCCGCCTCCACGAATTTTCCGTCCGGCTGCATCATCAGCAGATTGTTCGGGTCCTTCATGGCAAAGTCCGGCATCTCGGACACATTGCCCTTGGCGACGAACAGGTCGGGCCGGCTGTCATTGTCGACATCCTCGAACTGCGCGTGCCACGCCGTCGACGGTTTCACTTCGCCGCCTGTGTAGGGGCGGTGCGCCGTCACGCCTTTGGCGAAGGCCACGTCGTTATAGGACGGCTTCGCGTCCGCGCCGGGCGTCGCGAGCGCCTGAAGCTTGTTGTCGGCCATCGAGGTGAGGAAATATTCGGGGTAGCCGTCCTCGTCGAGGTCGCGGCTGGCGATGCCCATGCCCCAGACTCTCAACACCTTCCAGCCCTCGTCCGGACCATAAAGCTTCGGCGGCTGGCCGGGCTCGATGCGCCAGAGCTGCTCCTGCCCGCCCTTGTAATATTCGCGGTCGTTGGAGACACGCAGCGACGGCGCGCCGGACCGGTTCCAGTCCGTGAACAGCATCGACAGCGCGCAGTAGCTCGGCTTCAGCGCGACCGGCGGCGCGAATTTCTGGCCATCGCCGCGGTGCAGCCAGTTGTCGCTGCAATTGCCCCATGGAAACGCCTCATAGGCGCGGTCGATGTAGTTGCCGATCGCCAGCGTCGGCCAGGTGGCGTCCTTCTCCCACGTCGCCGCGAAGGCGGTCGACCAGGCGTCTCCGCCGTCGAAATTCCAGCCTTCATTGGCGCGTTCGAACCGGCATTCGCCCTTGCCGCGCATGACGACGTTTTCGCCGACCCTGAGCAGCACGACGTCCATGATGCCGTCGCTATCGACATCGAGCGGATAGGCGCCGGCCACCTTGTCCAGTTCGAGACCGCTCTGGCTTTCCTCGAATTTGAGCGGACCGCCCGCCTGCCCCGCATTGCGGTAGAATTTCGCCGGCAATTCGCCTCCGGAGAGCAACAGGTCCGGCATGCCGTTGCCGTCGCAGTCAAAGCTCACCGCGCCGCCGCCGACCATGTATTCCCACTCGCCCCTAAAGGTGGAGTCGATGCCGGCGGTGGCGGTTTCATCGGCGAATTTCGGCGTGCCGGCGGTGGCGGGCGAGGTGGCGAGAATTGCGGCAAGAGCAAGGGCTATACCCCCACCCCTCACCCCTCCCCACAAGGGGGAGGGGGATCGCAACCGTCGCAGAATCCCCCTCCCCCTTGAGGGGAGGGGTACGGGGTGGGGGTAGTTCGCCCACATCGTGATCACCCTATCGCCTCGTCTTCAGCGCGACCGCATAAGCCCCGATGCAGCGGCCCTGCTCCAGCCCGTCGACGATCGCGGAGTGGAAATGGATGCCGCCATAGAGCCGGGAGATGCCCGCCTCCTCGGCTGCTTCATGGAAGCTCCTGTAGTTGCGCGGATTTCGCCCGTCCGGCGAGCCGGTATTGTCCTCGAAGGCGTAGTTGTCGCCGAAGAACGCGGTCAGAACCGCGTCCATCGCACCCGACACGGTGCTGTGTCCGCTCGGATATTCGGGGAAGGGCGGCGTGTTCAGGAGCGGTTCCCATTTGGGATCGATGAACTTGCGGATGTAGGTGACCGGCCTGACGAGATTGTATTTGTATTTCGCATCCCAGCAGCCGACGAAGGCGTCCGACATGGCGACTCCCATGCGCGCCAGGAGGTCGACGAACCGGTCGAGCGGCAACGCGTCGCGTTCGGCGACCTGCAGCGCGATCGAAACCCAATGCCCGGGCGGGGTCATCGACAGCATGGGATCGTCCGACCAGAAGCGCGCGATGGCAGCCTGCTCGGCGGTCAAGCTCTTGCCGGCGTCGTAGACTTCCTTCGCTTCCTTGAAGAACTGCGAGCCGGGATCGGTGCTGAAACCGGGATAGCCCGGCGTTGGACAGGCTGCGCCCGACGGCGTCACGAAAGTGCGGTTGTTGCCCCAATCGGGCAGCAGCGGATATTGCTGCTGCCGGATCGCGTTTGTCGGCACCCATTTGTCGTCACCCGTGGCCAAAACCATGCCTTCCGGGAAACCCATATTGGTGACGACGGCCCCGCCATCGCTCTGCGACCAGTCGTGGATGTGCGCGGCCATCGCCTTACCGAAAGCCTCGCTGCGCGAGACGACGTCGTCCGGCACACCGTCTACGGCGAGCGCGCGCCATTTCGTCTGGGCGATCTTGATCGCGCGCAGGCCGGTCGGACCCGTATTGCCGAAATAATAGTCGATCGCGTCCGACATGGCGGCGCTGATGATGACCGTCTCGTCGTAGGCCGCGCCGGCATCCCGCGCGGGAACGGAATCGAGTTCGCGCAACTGCCCGACCAGCGACACCAGCTTGTCAGAGCCACCGACCGCCGACTCGAAAGCGGTAACGCCGAGATAGCCGAAGGACCGGCTGGCGACGGGCGGCGAATAGGTCGGCGTGTGCCGGACCAGTTCGTTCATCAGGAAATACCAGTCGCGCAGGATCTTTTCAGGCGACGGCCGATCGGCGGCGGATGCCGGCAGAACGGCGCACCACGCCAGCACGGCAAGGGCGAGCACGGCGAACGCGCGGCCGAATGCACCCATCCATATCCTCCCGGTCGCGCCGCTTCGTATTTTTTTCGGCGCTCGGAATAATATGCATAGCCAATGCCGTTCGGCAAGGCGGGCGCGTTCACCCTCCCCTCAAGGGGAGGTGGGCGCTACTCTTCCTGGATGGCGTAGCCCGATCCGCGGATCGTGCGGATGACATCGACCTGGCGGCCGGCATTGACCGCCTTGCGCAGCCGGCCGACATGGACGTCGACCGTGCGCTCATCGATGTAGTTGGTGTCGCCCCAGACATTGTCCAGCAACTGCCCGCGCGAATAGACGCGGCCGGGATGGCGCATCAGGAATTCGAGCAGGCGGAACTCGGTCGGGCCGAGGCGGATCTCGTTCTTCCTGCGGTAGACGCGGTGCGATTCGCGGTCGAGCACGATGTCGCCGACCTTGAGCACCGAGGACAGGACTTCAGGCTTGGCGCGGCGCAGCAGCGCCCGCACCCGCGCCATGAACTCCGGCGTCGAGAACGGCTTGACCAGATAGTCGTCGGCACCCGTGGCGAGGCCGCGCACGCGGTCGCTCTCCTCGCCGCGCGCCGTCAGCATGATGATCGGCAGGCGCTCGGTCTCGGGCCGCATCCTGAGACGGCGGCAGAGCTCGATGCCGGAGACGGCCGGCACCATCCAGTCGAGCACAAGAAGGTCCGGCACGTTCTCCTGAAGCCTGATCTCGGCCTCGTCGCCGCGCGTGACGATCTCGACCTGGTAGCCTTCCGCTTCGAGATTGTAGCGCAGGAGGACGCCGAGCGGCTCCTCGTCCTCAACCACCATGATCTTCGGTGCGATCATGCCTCGCATTCCCTCAGGCCGCCGGCGCCGTGATCGTTCCCGTCTCGTCCAGCTTCGGACGGTGGACGGAGAGCTGCGTGCCGGTCATCACATAATAGGCGTTTTCCGCGATGTTCGTCACGTGGTCGCCGATGCGTTCGAGGTTCTTGGCGCAGAACAGGAGATGCGTGCACGGGGTGATGTTGCGCGGGTCTTCCATCATATAGGTCAGGAGTTCGCGGAAGATCGACGTGTACTGGATGTCGATCTGCTCGTCGTCCGCGCGCAGCGTCACCAGCGCGTCCGGCTTGCGCGCGACGTAGTTGTCGATGACGCCGTTGACCTGGACCAGAACGAGGTCGGACATGGCGCCGATCGAATGCGACAGCTTGCGCGGGATCGCCGTCTGGCCGACAGCCCCAACGCGCTTCGCGATGTTCTTGGCGAGATCGCCGACGCGCTCGAGGTCGGCCGCCATGCGGATCGCGCCGACGACGGCGCGCAAATCCTGCGCCATCGGCTGGCGCTTGGCGATCAGCGTGATCGCGCGGTCGTCCAGCTCGCGCTGCCGGGCGTCCATGATCGCGTCCTCGGAAATGACGCGCTGCGCCAGCGCCGCGTCGGCCTTCAGCAGCGCCCGCGTCGAATTGTCGACCATCGTCGCCGCGCGGTCGCCCATGTCGCGGATGAGGCGATCGATATGCTCGAGCTCCTCGTCGAAGGATGTGACTGTATGCTCACCCATTGGTGTTTTCCTCTGAGGATGAGGTCGGGGCAGAATACCCCCACCCCGTACCCCTCCCCTCAAGGGGGAGGGGGATTCTGCAACGGTGACGCCCCCCTCCCCCTTGAGGGGAGGGGTACGGGGTGGGGGTCAGTTTCAGCGACATTGACAGCCTCTGACCGTCACCCGAAGCGGCCGGTGATGTAGTCCTGCGTCCGCTTGTCGTCGGGCGAGGTGAACATCTTCTCGGTCGCGCCCTCCTCGACCAGATAGCCGAGGTGGAACATGGCGGTGCGCTGCGAGACGCGGGCGGCCTGCTGCATCGAGTGCGTGACGATGACGATCGTGAAGTTCTGCCGCAGCTCGTCAATCAGCTCCTCGATCTTCGCGGTCGCGATCGGGTCGAGCGCCGAGCAGGGTTCGTCCATCAGGATGACCTCGGGCGACACGGCGATGGCGCGGGCGATGCACAGGCGCTGCTGCTGGCCGCCGGAGAGGCCGGTGCCGGGCTCGTGCAGGCGGTCCTTCACCTCGTTCCACAGCGCCGCGCGCTTCAGGCTCTGCTCCACGACGCCGTCGAGGTCCGCCTTCGTCTTGGTCAGGCCGTGGATGCGCGGACCGTAGGAGACGTTCTCGTAGATCGATTTCGGGAACGGATTGGGCTTCTGGAAGACCATGCCCACGCGGGCGCGCAATTCCACCACGTCGATCGACTTGTCGTAGATGTCTTCGCCGTCGAGCGTGATCAGGCCTCCGACACGCGCCGAGGGGACCGTGTCGTTCATCCGGTTCAGGCAGCGCAGGAAGGTGGACTTGCCGCAGCCCGACGGGCCGATCAGCGCCGTCACCTGCTTCTCGCGGACGTCGAGATCGACACCGAACAGCGCCTGCTTCTCGCCGTAGTGCACGGTGACCTTGTCGCCCTTCATCTTGATGGCTTCGTTCGTCTTTGCGTTCATGGCGCTCGACACCGCCTCTTCGATTTTCTTCTCGGTCATGATGTTCATGGCTTACCTCAAAACTACCAGCGGCGCTCGAACTTGCGGCGCAGGATGATGGCGGTGATGTTCATGGCCATCAGGAAGACGAGCAGGATGATGATCGCGCCGGACATGCGTTCGACGAAGGCGCGTTCGGCCTCGTTGGCCCACATGTAGATCTGCACCGGCAGCGCGGTGGACGGCTGCAGCGGCGTCGACGGATAGTCGGCGACGAAGGCCACCATGCCGATGAGCAGCAGCGGCGCGGTTTCGCCGAGCGCGCGTGCCAGACCGATGATCGTGCCGGTCAGGATGCCCGGCATGGCGAGCGGCAGGACATGGTGGAACACCATCTGCATCTTCGACGCGCCGAGTCCCAGCGCCGCCGAGCGGATCGACGGCGGCACGGCGGCGAGCGCCGCGCGGGTGGCGATGATGATCGTCGGCAGGGTCATCAGGGACAGCGTGATGCCACCGACCAGCGCCGCCGAGCGCGGCATGCCGAGGAAATTGATGAAGACGGCGAGGCCGAGCAGGCCGAAGACGATCGACGGAACCGCTGCGAGATTGTTGATGTTCACCTCGATCAGGTCGGTCAGCCGGTTCTTCCTGGCGAACTCCTCCAGATAGATCGAGGCGGCGACGCCGATCGCGAGCGCCAGCACCAGCACGATGACCATCATGTAGAGCGAACCGACGATGGCCACGCCGATGCCCGAGGTCTCCGGGCGGCTGGAGGCTCCGAAGGTGAACAGGCCGGTGTTGAACTTTTCGGCCAGCGTGCCGTCGCCGGCGAGCTGGTTCATCCAGATGACCTGCTGGTCCTTCACCTTGCGCCGGGCCTCCGGCACCGAGAGATCCACCTGGCCCTTGTAGGCCGAGTCGATATTGGCGGACGCCAGCATCGACACCTCGACAGTCCTGCCGATGACGGACGGGTCTTTCATCACCACGTCGCGCAACTGGACGCGGGCGCTGTCCGAGAGGATGCCTTTCAGCTTCGCCACGGTCGGCTTGTCATCCGGCGAGATGCCGAGCTTGGCGATCAGCGCGTTCTGGGCGAGCTTGTCGTAATTGGCGCGGATCAGCACCGATGGGTCGGTCGCAGCCTTGTTCTGGGGGTCGATGACCGACGCCTCGAAATTGACCGGCAGCGTGACGTTCGTCTGCCAGAAGGCTGTGTAGCCCTTGGTCACGATCGAGCCGAGCATGATCGCGAGGAACATCAGGCCGAAGGTGATCGCGGCGATGCCGTAAGCCTTGAAGCGGGCCTCGGCGGCGTAGCGCTTCCTGATGCCGATATCGCGGCGCGGAGGACGCGCGGCGGTCGGGAGCGCGGCGTCGGATGTGATGACGGTCATTCGTACTGCTCCCGATACTTGCGCACGATCGCCAGCGCGACGACGTTCATCGCCAGCGTGACGAAGAACAGCGTGATGCCGAGCGCGAAGGCGACCAGCGTCTGCGGCGAGTTGAACTCCAGGTCGCCCGTCAACTGGTTGACGATCTTGACGGTGATCGTTGTCATCGCCTCGAACGGGTTGGCGGTGAGGTTGGCGGCGACGCCAGCCGCGAGCACCACGATCATCGTCTCGCCGATGGCGCGCGATGCGGTCAGCAGGACCGCGCCGACGATGCCCGGAAGCGCCGCCGGCAGGATCACCCGCTTGATGGTTTCGGAGCGCGTCGCGCCCAGTCCGAGCGAGCCGTCGCGCATCGCCTGCGGCACGGCGCTGATGATGTCGTCGGAGAGCGAGGACACCACCGGGATGAGCATCACGCCCATGACGAGGCCGGCGGTGAAGATCGACTGCGCCTGGATGAAGGGGGAGCCGCCGGCCAGCGCGGCGGACAAATCGCGCAGCCAGGGGCCGAGCGTGATCAGCGCGAAGATGCCGTAGACGATGGTCGGGATGCCCGCGAGCAGTTCCAGCGCCGGCTTCACCACCGTGCGCACCCCGCGCGATGCGTATTCGGACATGTAGACGGCCGACATCAGGCCGACCGGAACGGCGACCAGCAGCGCGACAAGCGCGATGTAGAGCGTGCCGGCAAGCAGCGGGATCAGGCCGAACTGGCCCTGCGACGCTTCCGCGCCGGCGGCGGCGAAACGCGGGTCCCATACCGTGCCGAAGAAGAAGGAGAGCGGCGAGACCTGGCCGAAGAACGTGATGGTCTGGAACAGCATCGACAGCACGATGCCGATGGTCGTGACGATCGCCAGCGTAGACGCCGTGAACAGCGTGCCGAGCATCACCTTCTCGACCTTGTCGCGGGCGCGGGCGCGCACCGCGATCTGGCTGAGCCCGAACAGCGCGCCGCCGACCGCGAGCGCCAGCGAAATCAGACCGCCGATCCAGGAGAGCCGCGACCGCGTCGCATTGGCTTCGACCGCGATAGGGATCATGTAGTCCCTGGTGTCGGTCGCGAGCGTGATGCCCTTGGCGGCGAGCAGCGGAATGAGGTCCGCCATCGTGGTCGGCAGTTTCGCGGCGTCGACCGGGTCCAGCCGCTGTATGCCGCTCGCAAGGCTCTTGACCATGGTCGTCGACGTATGGGCGGTTTCGCCCGAGGCGGCCGTTATGCGCTCGCCGATCTGGCGCTCGACATAGCTGCTCTGGCCGATCGACCAGACGATCAGGAAAAGCAGGGCCGGCAGCGTTGCCAGCAGCATCGCCCAGGCGCCGTGATATTGCGGCCGCGAATGAACCTTCTGGCCGTCGGTGCGGACCGAGCCCGCGCGATTGCGCCCGACGACGAGCGTGGCGACGCCAATGACGATGATCAGCAGAAGGGCGAGAAATCCGGACATGCAGCAGCCTTCGTCGGCGAGGCGAAAATGAAGAATGAATGGGGCGCGCCGAAGCGCGCCCCAGACCGATTACATCGTCTTGCCGCCCGAGAAGGCGTCACGCTGTTCCTGGCGCTCGGCATCCGGAGCCGGAACGAGGCCGTATTCGGCCAGCGGGCCGTCGGGGCCGATCATCTGCTCGTCCAGGAAGAACTCGACATATTCCTTCAGGCCGGGGACGACGCCGAGATGCGCCTTCTTGACGTAGAAGAAGAGCGGACGCGACACCGGATACTCGCCCTTGGCGACGGTCTCGACCGACGGGGTCACGCCGCCGACCGTGGCGACCTTCAGCTTGTCGGCGTTGTTCTCGTAGAAGGAGAGGCCGAACACGCCCACGCCCTGCTTGTTGCTATCGATGCGGGCCAAGGTCTCGGTGTAGTCGCCGTCGATGTCGACGGCCTTGCCGTCCTTGCGAACCGCCTTGCAGGCGGCGTCCGCGGCCTTCTCGTCCATGCCGCCGGCCTTGGCGGCATCGACGCCGCCGAGCGCATGGCAGCCGGCGATCAGCAGCTTCTCCTCGAACACCTCACGGGTGCCGTGCTTCTCGCCGGGGATGTAGGCGGCGATGTCCCAGTCCGGCAGCGCCGGATTGACCTGGTTCCACTTGGTGTTCGGGTTGTCGACCAGCTTGCCGTCCACGACGACCTTCGCGGCAAGCGCCTTGTAGACGTCCTCGGGCGTCAGCGCCCAATCCGGGCCGGCGGCGTCGGTCGCGAAGACGATGCCGTCATAGCCGAACTTCACTTCCTGGATGTCGTTGACGCCGGCCGTCTTGCAGGACTCGACTTCCGTGTCCTTGATCTTGCGCGAGGAGTTGGCGATGTCGATCGTGTCCTCGCCGGCGCCCTTGCAGAATTCCTTGATGCCGGCGCCCGAACCGCCGGACTCGACGACAGGCGTCTTGAAGTTGGTGAAGGTTTCGCCGAAGCGCTCGGCGACGATCTTGGCGTAGGGCAGCACGGTGGACGAGCCGGCGACCTGGACCTGGTCGCGCGCGGCGGCGTATCCGGCGGATGCGGCGAGCGCGATCGCGGCCGCCGATGCGGTAAGGAGAATTCTGTTCATGGCCTGCTCCTGTTCGGAAAACGGGTGGGGGCTTGTCCCGCCCCCGTCACAGGCGTGGCATTAGATGGCTCGTGTAACAGTCTTGTGACAGTTTCGTAACGATTGGGAGTCGCGGCCCGGGATAGCGGGAACAGCCGGGGTTCAGCCGGCCTGCATCGCCGGCAATTCGGCTTCCATCCAGCGGCTGATCTTGCCGAGCAGCGCGTTCGGGCTGATCGGTTTCGGCAGATAGTCGTCCATGCCGACATCCATGCAGCGTTCCCGGTCGCCCTTCAGCGCATGAGCCGTGACGCCGACGATCGGCACGTGGCTTCCGGTGACGGCTTCCCGCTGGCGGATCGCCTGCGTCGCCTCGAAGCCGTTCATTCCCGGCATGGAGACATCCATCAGGATCATGCGCGGCTTGAGCCGCTCGAACGCGTCGAGCGCCAGCCTGCCGTTTCCGACGATCTCGAACCGGTAGCCCGTCTCGCCGAGAATCTGCGTGAACACCAACTGGTTCACTTCATTGTCTTCCGCGATCAGGATGTCGATCAGGCCGTCGTCTCGATGCCCGGTCGCTGCCGGCCGGCTTTCGGCGGCCTGCATGCGCAGTTCCGCGACCGCCGTTTCAAAACTCTCGGCCAGAACGCCCGCCTGGCCGGCTGCAAGATGCTTCTTCTGGATCGACGTCACGATCGCATCCAGCAGCGCGGACGACCGCGCCGGCTTGATCAGATGCGCATCGATGCTGAGATCGCGGTATTTCGACAGGGATTCGTCGACCGATGTCAGCAGGACGATGGGGGTCGAGGCGAAATAGGGGCTGGAGCGCAGGAAGCCGGCCAGATCGGCGCCGGTCATGCCCGGCATCTGGTAGTCGAGCACCGCGCAATCGATCCTGAGCCCAAGCTGCTCGACCGTGCGCAGCACCTGGATCGCCTCTTCGCCATCCTTCGCCGCGCAGGCGTCGAACGACCAGGAATTCATCTGCTCCATCAGGATGGCGCGGTTGATCGAATTGTCGTCGACGACGAGCACCCGGGCGCCCGACACGTCGAGCGGAATATGCCGTTTCGACGGATTCTGCTCCGCATTGTCCAGCGACAGTTTCACGATGAAGGTCGAGCCGCGTCCCTCCTCGCTCTCGACCGAGATCGAGCCGTGCATAAGCCCCACAAGACGCGAGGTGATGGCGAGGCCGAGACCGGTCCCCTCGTGGCGACGCGTCGAGGAGGAATCGACCTGGCTGAATTTTTCGAAGACGGTCTGAAGCTTGTCGGCGGGAATGCCGATGCCGGTATCCGAGACGGCGATCGTCAGGTCCGTCCGGCCGTCCGCCGCGGCGCCCATCACATTCACGAGTACATGGCCGGAATCGGTGAACTTGACCGCGTTGCCCATCAGGTTGGTGACGATCTGACGGATGCGCCCGACATCGCCGACGAAACGGCCGGGCAGGCCGGGCTGGACCCGGACGATCAGTTCGAGATCCTTCTCCTTGGCGCGCGTCGAGACGAGCGTCGCGACGTCTTCGATCGCTTCCGACAGGCTGAACGGCGCCGGATCGAGAACGAGCTGGCCAGCGTCGATCTTCGAGAAATCGAGGATGTCGTTGATGATCGTCAGCAGCGCGTTGCCGGACTTGACGATGATGTCGGTGAAGGTGCGCTGCTTCGGGTCGAGGGTGGTCTTGGCCAGCAGCTCCGCCATGCCGAGCACGCCGTTCATCGGCGTGCGGATCTCGTGGCTCATATTCGCCAGGAATTCGGACTTGGCGCGGTCGGCGAGCACGGCGCGGCGCTGCGCCTCCTCCAGCTCCTGCTCGCGATGCTTCAGCTCGGTCACGTCCGTCGTCGACCCGATCAGATAGCGCGAACCGTCCGAGGCGGCCATCATTCCCTTGCGGGCGATCTGATAGCGGATCGAGCCATCCGCCTGCGTTACGGTCTCGTTGATCTCCAGCCGCTGTCCATGCCGCAGCACGTCGCGGTCGCCGTCCATGAAGACCTCGCCGTCCGGGCCGAAGATCTCGGCGTCGGTCCGGCCGACGGCCTGCTCCTTCGTGAAGCCGGTCAGCTCGCACCAGCCGCGGTTGACATACATCAGCTTCAGGTCGTCGCGCTTGGCGTAGATGGCGACCGGGACATTGTCGATCAGGTTCCGGAACACCTCGTTCTCGGCCATGCTCTCGACAAGGGCGGCCTCGCGGTCCTTGAGCTCGGTGATGTCGACGCGCACGCCCACGAAAGCGCCGTCGGCCGTGCGCGTGTCGAACACCTGGTGCCACCGGCCGTCGGGATTGCGCCGTTCGGAAACGCTGCGTACCGATGCGTAACGCTTGAGATATCCGTCTATCCACGCCGCGCGGTTCGCATCGTAGAGCGCGTCGAGCGCCGCGTCGCCGGTGTCCCGGAAATAGCCGGCGTCATGGGCGAGCTCGATCGCCTGGCGCAGCGGCGCTCCCGGGACCATGGCCGGAGCGAGCGCGGGCATCGCCTGCTTGATGATGTCGTTGGCGAGCACGTAGCGGTCGTCGCGGTCGTAGATGATGACGCCGGCCGGCAGCGAGTCGATCACGGCGGCCAGATGCTGGCGGGCCTCGTCGGCCTCGGTCTCCCGGCGCTTCATCTCGGTCACGTCGAAGACGAAGCCGGCGACGTAGGATTTGCCGCTGTCGGTGTCGACGCGGTTCTTGCGGACGATGCGGGATTTCCATTGCCCGCCGTCCTGGAAGGTCTCCTCGCTCTCGTGGAGCTGGCTGCTGCGCAGCACCATGGCTTCGGATATTTCGAAGCGGGCGGCTTCGTCGGCCGGCAGGAAATCGGCCGCCTGCCTGCCGATCATCGCCTCGCGGGTGCAGCCGAAGATCCGGGCGAACGCCTCGTTGACGAGAACGAAATTCAGATCGGCGTCCTTGATGAAGATCGGGTCGCCCACGCCGTTGATGACGGCCTCCGCCAGCCTCGACCGCTCCAGCGCCTGCGCCAGCTCGGCTTCCCGCTGCTTCTGCTCGGAAATGTCGAAATAGGTGACGAGCCGCTGGCCGCCCGACAGATTGGTGACCGAATAGATGAGCGTCCGGCCGTCGGCGCGCTGGAACTCCCGGGGAGCCACGCTGCCGCGGCCGATCTCGGCGAGCCGCGTCGCGACATAGTCCTCCCAGTCGCCGTCCACAACGTCGTAGATGCCACGGCGCCGGTTGATGTCCATCAGCGCCCGGAACGGCTGTCCGACGCCGACTTCCTCGGGCGTCACCTTCCAGAGATCGTAGAAGGCGCGGTTGACGACCACCGTGCGAAGATCGGCGTCGAGCACGACGACGCCCATCGGCATCGCGTCGACGGTGCGCTGGAGATCGTCGGCCGTCGCGTAAGTATCGGGAATGGCCGCACCGCGATCGTCGCCGCCGGTTTCGCGCGACCGGCCATCCGCGCTCTCAGCGAGATCGCGCAGCTTCTCGGTCTCCAGCCCTCCCGACGACCCCTTCGTCACCGCCCTACTCCGGAACAGCGCCTCAACGCTCCTGCTCCGGCGGCGGCGGCTTTCACCACGCTATGCCACACCGGCCATACCCTCTCGACACCCCCAGCCGTTAACTATGCGGGAGAACGATTAACGATTGGCTAAGCATGTTTTCAACTCAGGCGGCCGCGCTTTCAGGCCTGCGCGCGGCGGCGGCGCATTGCCGGATGATCGCCTCCGCCCCGTCCAGCAACTGGCCGCGCGTCAGCGTGAACAGGCTGTCGCGGCGGGCAGACGGCAGCTCCGCCAACTGGTCGTCGAGATACGGAATATGGACGAAGCCCGACATCGGCGGCCGGAAATCCGGGATCGACCCGGAACGGGACAGGTAGAACGTGTAGTTGCACAGATAGGCGCCGGCATTGGCCGACCGTTGAACCGGCAGCCCGCGCTTGCGCAGGTCGCCCGCGATCTCGCGCAGCGGCAGCATGCCGGGCAGCTTCGCCGGCCCTTCGCAGACAAGCTCGGTCGCTGGCAAATTGCCGGACGCATCGACCGAAACCATCGAACATCTGTTGCGCGCGGTCGATTCCAGCCGGAAGCCGCGCGCCGTATCGGCAAGGCCGAAATGGATCGCGATGTCGGGCCGGACCTCGCGGCCCAGATCCGCCAGCAGCGACGGCACGCGGCCATATTCGACGGGCAGCACGCGCAGCGACAGCCTGACGCCCTCGGGCGCCGGCCGGTCCGACAGCATCGCGATCAGTTCCTGCGATGGGTTCACCGGTGCGCGCGGAAACGGTGAAAAGCCGGTGACGAGGACGCTGAGCGTCATTCGGCGACCCAGCGGGTCAGCGTCACCCCGTTGGCTTCGTCGATCAACTTCACGCCCGCCGGAACGAGACCCACTTCCGCCAGGGCCGTTCGGGGATGACCGTGGCTGAAACAGGGGATGCCGCCGGGCAGGACGAAACCGTGCACCTCGGCCAGCAGGAATTCGTCGTAGAGGCGCAGGAAGTGGTCGAAGACGAGCCGGCCGCCGGTGATGGCGACAATACCTTCGGGCAGGCTCATACGGTCGAGCGCGTCGGCGACCCCCAACCCCTCCGGATTGAACAGCGATGCCAGCACATCCTCGCCGTCCTGGCCGAAATCACGCACCACGGAGCTGAAGACGAGCCGGCGGCGGCCGGGATTGGGGTGGCGGCGATGGCCTTTCGAGCCCAGGACGACGACGCTGGCCTCATCCAGCGCGGCCTGGAACAGCGCCCAGTCGGCTTCGTTCTTCAATTCGTGCGGCATTTCTCCGTCGCGGTCCGCGATCATGCCGTCCGCGGACACGATGGCGTGTCCGACGATAGGATAGTGCTTGCCGTGGAGGGTGATCATCTGGCCTTGCCGGTCGGTTTGGTACGCCCAAGGGGAATCGAACCCCTGTTTGCGCCGTGAGAGGGCGCCGTCCTGACCGCTAGACGATGGGCGCGAACCGGAACAGGGCCGATATATTCTGCCCTGCCTCCAATTGCAACCGCCAGCGCCTCGCGGCGTTGTGGTCCGCAAAAACACTTCCGCTGCGTTCACACTATTGTCGAAATCATCCCGGATAGGGGCCGAAATCGAATTTTGACGGCCTCGAACGGAGCTGATCATGCCGACCAAGACCGCTCGCATCCTTCTCGCCGCCTTGATGGCCGGCAGCGTCCCCGCGCTCGCCAGGGCCGAATCCTTCCGCGTCGACTATTCCGTGTCGCTGCTCGGCCTGAACATCGCGCGCTCGACCTTCAACTCGACGATCGACGGCGACACGTTCAAGGTCAACGGACGCCTCTCGTCGTCCGGCATCGCCAAGATCTTCGATTCGACCAAGGGCACGGCCTTAGTGTCCGGCGGTTTCGGGACCGATGCGGCGCGCGCCGACCTCTATCTGGTCAACTACACGTCCGGCGACAAGAAAAAGAAGACCGAGATCGCCTTCGCCAACGGCACGGTCACCCGCACCGAGAACGTGCCGCCGCCGCGCCCCAACCGGAAGAACTGGATCGACGTCAGCGCCGCAGACCTGAAATCGGTCACCGACCCGCTGTCGGCGACCATGATCCGCGCCTCCAGCCTGGAAGACGTCTGCACCCGCACGATAAAACTCTATGATGGCGAGCTGCGCGCCGACCTGCAGCTTTCGCTGGTCAAGGTCGTCCAGGCGGAATCGAAGGGCTATTCGGGCGACGCCGTGACCTGCCGCGCCAAATTCGTGCCCCTCGGCGGTTATCGGACCAACAACAAATCGATGAAGTTCCTGCAGAACGAGAGCAAGATCCTCATCACTTTCGCCCCGCTCGGCCAGACCGGCATCTATGCGCCGATCAAGGGTTCGGCTACGACCGAGATCGGCACGATCGTCGTCACGGCGAACCGATTCGAGGCCATCCAGTAGTCCGGCGTTTTCCCGCCGGCCAGGCGGGAGTGGGGATTGGGCAAGGCAACTCTGATCGGCTTTTCGGCGGTCGCCATGTGGGCGCTGCTGGCGCTGCTCACCGACGCGTCGGGCGAGATGCCGCCGTTCCAGCTCTCCGCGATCTGCTTCGCCATCGGCACGGGCGTCGGCTTGCTTGCCCGCGCGCTTGGCCTGGCACCGGCGCCGACCGAACCCATCCCGCCGGCCGTCTGGCTGATCGGCATCGCGGGCCTCTTCGGCTATCACTTTTTCTACTTCACCGCCCTGCGCGCCGCCCCGGCGGTCGAGGCCAGCCTGATCGCCTATCTCTGGCCGCTGTTCATCGTGCTGGGCTCGGCCCTGATGCCGGGCGAGCGGCTGCGCTGGTTCCACATCGCAGGCGCGCTGCTCGGGCTCGCCGGCACGGTGCTCATCGTCACCAAAGGTGGAGCCGTCGCCTTCGACCCGCGATATGGCTTCGGCTACGCCATGGCGCTGGTCTGCGCCTTCACCTGGGCGGCCTATTCGCTGCTGTCCCGCCGCTTCCCCTCTGTGCCGACCTCGGTCGTCACGTGGTTCTGCGCCGCCACCGCCGTGCTGTCGCTGCTGTGCCATCTGCTGCTGGAACAGACGGTGTGGCCTGAGAGCCCGGGCCAATGGCTGGCCGTCGCCGGCCTCGGCCTGATGCCGGTCGGCGCGGCGTTCTACGCCTGGGACTACGGCGTGAAGCACGGCTCGATCCAGGTTCTCGGGGCCGCGAGCTATGCCGCGCCCTTGCTCTCGACGCTCGTGCTGATCGCCTTCGGCTTCGCCAGGGCTGAACCGGTGATCCTCGCCGCGTGCCTGCTCATCACGGCCGGTGCGGTGCTGGCTGCGAAAAACATGTTGTTCGGCAAACGAACCCCGGCAATGGAGCAAGCATGATGCCTTTTCCCGGCGGCATCGAAAACGTCTCCAACGGCACGCTGATCTTTTCGGCGCTGCTGGCGCTCTACTATCTCTTCGTTGTCGAACGGCCGCCCTCGCACCGGCGCACCATTGTCAAGGCCGGCAGCGTTGCGCTGCTCGCCGTCCTTGCCTTCATGGAGAGCGGGCCGATCCTGCTGATCGCCGCGCTCGCGCTGAGCGCGATCGGCGACGCCTTCCTCGCCTATCGCAGCGACCGCGCCTTCATGGGCGGGCTCGTCGCCTTCCTGCTCGGGCATCTCGCCTATGTCGCGCTGTTCCTGCTCGGAGGAGGCGGGATCGACGCCATAGCGGGGTGGCGGATGGCGCTGGCTGTCACCATGGTCGTCGCCGTCGCGGGCTCGATCGCCATCCTGTGGCGTGGCGTTCCGGGCGCGCTGAAACTTCCGGTCGTCGTCTACTCGCTGGCGATCCTGGGGATGGGCATCGCGTCGCTGACCGTGCCGAATCCGGTGGTGACGCTGGGCGCGGTCCTGTTCATGGCCTCGGATTCGCTGCTTGCGCTCGGCCGGTTCAGGGGCGATCTGGCGGAAGGACGAGGCTGGATGCCTTACGCGGTCTGGGCGCTCTACTACCTGGCCCAGGCGATCATCACGCTCGGTGTTCTCGCGATCGCCTAGAATTCCGAATAGGCGGCTTCGACGTGACCGGCGGCCTGCTGCGTCTCGCCCTTCGACGGCCGCGTCAGCGCCAGCACCTCGGCCGCATCGGCGCGGGTGATGTTGCGCAGGAAGCCGATCAACTGCTCGTCGTCATCGGCCGGGCGTGGCGCGGCCGCCTGGCTGCGATCGCCGGCGGTCGAAACAGCCGGCCCGTGTTTAGCAACGCCGGCGGGAGCATATGCGCCGCCAAAGCCCGAGATAATCATGATGGTTGGTATTCCAGATCCCCGATGGGTCTCTGAATAACATCGGAACTCTGCTCTTCCGTTTCGGGCAGGAAGCGCATTTGCATCAAATTCTATCGAATTGCCTTACCGGCCGGCCAGCGCCGCCGAGATCAGCTTTTCGGCGTCCGGGCTCGCCCACTCCGCCGGCCCGTTCATGTTGGCGATGACGCAGCCGTCGCGATCGACCAGCAGCGTCACCGGCAAGCCGAGCGCAAGGTTGCGGCGCTTCAGGTCGTTGAACAGCGCCAGCGTGTTCTCACGGTAATAGCCGAGGTTTTTTATGCCGGTTTCCGCCAGGAAGGCTTTCGGTTTCTCGTCGCCGCCGGTGTCGACATTCATCGCCACCACCTCGAAATCGGCGCTGCCCATCTTGCCTTGCAAGGCATCGAGCGCCGGCATCTCGGCGCGGCAGGGCGCGCACCATGTCGCCCACAGGTTCACCAGCAGGATCTTTCCCGACATGGCTCCGAGCGTCGTCGGCTTGCCATCCGGGCCGTTGAAGGCGAGCGAAGACAGCGATTGCGGCGGATCGGCCGCCGCCATGGCAGCGACCTGACCGGTCGCCGCCTCGGCGACAGACTTTGCCCGCGCCTCCTTGGCGGGGCATGCATTGTCCGCGACCTTGGCCGCGGGTGCGGCCGCCATCCGATCCGGCGTGTTGCCAGAGGTGCCGCCGGCGACGTATACCGCCACCGCGCCGGCCAGCAGGCCTGCAACCGCCGCGATCGCGACCGGGAGGAATCCCGGGAAAAGCTTCTTGCCGTCGGACATTCACCGTCTCCGGAGCGCCGTAAACACCATGACCGAGAAAAAGGCCAGCAACGAGATGTGGGGCGGACGTTTTGCCTCGGGTCCGGCCGCGATCATGGAAGCCATCAACGCCTCCATCGGCTTCGACAAAAAGCTCTACGCCCAGGACATCGCCGGCTCGCTGGCGCATTCGCGCATGCTGGCCGAACAGGGCATCATCACCAAGGCCGATCAAGAGAAGATCGCTCACGGGCTGAACACGATCCTGTCAGAGATCGAGGCCGGCAAATTCGAGTTCTCGACGCGGCTGGAGGACATCCACATGAATGTCGAGGCGCGGCTGGCCGAGCTGATCGGCCCGGCGGCCGGACGCCTGCACACGGCCCGCTCGCGCAACGACCAGGTCGCCGTCGACTTCCGCCTCTGGGTCAGGAACGAGCTCAACCGCACCGCCGAGGCTCTGAAGGGCCTGATCGCCACTTTCCTGACTCGCGCCGAGGAACATGCGGCGACCGTCATGCCGGGCTTCACCCATCTCCAGGCGGCGCAGCCGGTCACCTTCGGCCATCATTGCATGGCCTATGTGGAGATGTTCGGCCGCGACCTGTCGCGCGTGCGCGACGCGGCCGAGCGGCTCAACGAAAGCCCGCTTGGCGCAGCCGCGCTCGCCGGCACCCCCTACCCGATCGACCGGCACATGACAGCCGAGGCGCTCGGCTTCCGCGAGCCGACGCGCAACTCGATCGACTCGGTGTCCGACCGCGACTACGCGCTCGAATATCTGGCGGTCGCGGCGATCTGCGCCACGCATCTGTCGCGGCTGGCGGAGGAGATCGTCATCTGGTCGACGCCGCAGTTCAATTTCGTGCGCCTGTCGGACTCGTTCTCCACCGGCTCGTCGATCATGCCGCAGAAGAAGAACCCGGACGCCGCCGAACTGGTGCGCGCCAAGACCGGCCGCATCAATGGTCATCTGGTCGGTCTGCTGACCGTGATGAAAGGCCTGCCGCTCGCCTATTCGAAGGACATGCAGGAAGACAAGGAAGCCGTCTTCGACGCAGCCGAGACGCTCGACCTGATGCTGGCCGCGATGACCGGCATGGTCAGCGACATGACGGTGAACGTCGCGGCCATGAAGAAGGCCGCCGGCGCGGGCTATTCGACCGCCACCGACCTCGCCGACTGGCTGGTTCGCGCGCTGAACCTGCCGTTCCGCGAAGCGCATCACGTCACGGGCCGGGTGGTCGCGCTGGCGGAACAGCAGAAGAAGAGCCTCGAACAGCTCGCACTGTCGGACCTTCAGTCGATCCATCCGGCCATCACCGACGATGTCTATTCGGTCCTGTCGACCGCAGCTTCGGTGAAAAGCCGCAAATCCTTCGGCGGCACCGCACCGGCGGAAGTGAAGCGGCAGGTGCGCTACTGGAAGAAGCGGCTGGCGAAGGCTTAGAACCGCATCAAACGGGGTGCATCGGCGGAAATTCTCCGCTAAACACGGGCTCACCATTTCGAGGATTGCACGTTGCGACCGCTTCTGACCGTTCTTCTCATGATTGCCGTAGCGAGCGTTGCCGCTTGCGGCCGGCGCGGCCCGCTGGAACGCCCCGTCGACGTGCAATACGAGAAGGATCGCGAGGCGGCGCGAAAGGCCGGCCTTCCGGCCCCGCCCAAACCGTCGAAGGAAACGCCCGAGCGGCCGTTCATCCTCGACGGCCTCATCGACTGACACCGCTTCAACCTGTCCTGACGGGCAATTTCCGTGAACCATTTCGACTATCGCGACGGCGTGCTGCACGCCGAGGATGTGCCGGTGCCGCGGATCGCGGAGGCCGTCGGCACGCCGTTCTACTGCTATTCGACCGCTACGCTGACGCGCCACTACCGCGTCTTCGCGGAGGCCTTCGCCGATCTCGACGCGCTCGTCTGCTACGCGATGAAGGCGAATTCCAACCAGGCGGTGCTGCGCACGCTGGCGAAGCTCGGTTCCGGCGCGGACGTCGTGTCCGAGGGCGAGCTGCGCCGCGCGCTCGCAGCCGGCATCCCGGCGTCGAAGATCATGTTCTCCGGCGTCGGGAAGACCGCGCGCGAGATGGATTTCGCGCTCGCCGCCGGCATCCATTGCTTCAACGTCGAATCCGAGCCGGAACTGGAACTGCTTTCCGCGCGCGCGGTCGCCGCAGGAAAAGTCGCGCCCGTATCCGTCCGCATCAACCCGGACGTCGACGCGAAGACCCACAAGAAGATCTCGACCGGCAAGGCCGAGAACAAGTTCGGCATCGCCTGGCAGCGCGCGCGGGCCGTCTATGCGCGCGTGGCCGAACTGCCGGGCGTGCGCGCTGTCGGCATTGACATGCATATCGGCTCGCAGATCACCGAGCTGCAACCGTTCGACGATGCCTTCGCCCTGCTGGCGGACCTCGTCGGCACGCTGCGCGCCGACGGCCATGACATCCGCCACATCGACCTCGGCGGCGGCCTGGGCATCCCCTACCGGCAGGACAATGACCCGCCGCCTCTGCCCGACGCCTATGCGAAGATCGTGCACCGTCACGTGAAGAAGCTCGGGCTGAAGGTCATCTTCGAGCCAGGGCGGCTGATCGCCGGCAATGCCGGCATCCTCGTCTCCGAAGTGATCTACCTGAAGGAAGGCGACGCCCGGAGTTTCCTCATCGTCGACGCGGCGATGAACGATCTGATCCGGCCGACGCTCTACGACGCCTTCCACGATATCCGTCCCGTCGTCCTCAAGCCGCAGGATGCGCCGCGCATTCGCGCCGATATCGTCGGCCCGGTCTGCGAGACCGGCGATTTCCTCGGCCATGACCGCGACCTGCCGCGCCTCGACGCGGGCGACCTGATCGCGGTCTCGACCGCGGGAGCATACGGCGCGGTGCAGGCCGGCACCTACAATACGCGCCTGCTCATCCCCGAAGTGCTGGTCGACGGCGACCGCTTCCACGTCGTGCGCCCGCGCCCGACCTATGACGAGCTGATCGGGCTGGATTCCATTCCCGACTGGCTGAAATAGAGAGGGCTCGCCTTGGCCCGGTACGACATCGTCATCGTCGGCGGCGCGATCGTCGGATCGTCGGTCGCCTGGGCGCTGCGCGAGGAAGGCTTTTCCGGCTCCATCGCCCTGATCGAGCGTGACGCGAGTTTCGCCCATTCGGCGACGACGCTGTCCTGCGCCTCGATCCGCCAGCAATTTTCGATTCCCGAGAACATCCGCCTGTCGCAATTCACCCTCGGGCTGTTTCGCCGGCTGAAAGAAGAATTCGGCTCCGACGCCGACATCGGCTTCCGCGAGAAAGGCTACCTGATCCTCGCGACTCCCGAAGGCGAACCGATCCTGCGCGCCAACCATGCGGTGCAGATGGCCGAAGGCGCGGACATCGTGCTGGAGAACGGCGCCCAGCTTGAAAAGCGTTTTCCCTGGCTGTCGGCGGACGGCATCGCGGCGGGTGCCTATGGCCGCTCGGGCGAGGGCTGGTTCGACGCGCACGCCTATCTCCAGCTTTTCCGCCGGGCGTTGAAGACGCGCAATGTCGATTTCGTCGCCGGCGCGGTCACCGCGATCGAACGCCAGGGAAATTCCGTTTCATCGGTAACGTTGGATTCCGGCGATCGGATCGCGGCCGGAACGATCGTCAACGCCGGCGGCACCAATGCCGGCCGCGTCGCGGCGCTCGCCGGCATTGTGCTTCCCGTCGAGCCGCGCAAGCGCTCGGTCTTCGTCTTCGAGGCGCGGGAAAAATTCGACGACATGCCGCTGCTTGTCGATCCATCCGGCATTTATGTCCGGCCCGAAGGCTCTGTCTACATCACCGGCGGCGCGGAACCGGAGGACACGGACCGCCCGGCCGATCCGGGCGATTTCGAGCCGGACTGGAGCCTGTTCGAGGAGACGATCTGGCCGGTGCTGGCGACGCGCATCCCCGCCTTCGAGGCGATCAAGGCGACGCGCGCCTGGGCCGGCCACTACGACTACAACACGCTCGACCAGAATGCCGTCATCGGCCGCCACCCGGAGGTCGAGAACTTCATCTTCGCCAACGGCTTTTCCGGCCATGGCCTGCAGCAGGCACCGGCTGTCGGCCGCGCCGTGGCGGAACTCGTCATCCACGGCGGCTACCGCACCATCGACTGCTCCGCCTTCGGCTATGAGCGGATCGCGGCGGGCAAGCCCTATCGCGAGCTGAATGTGATCTGATCGGCGTCAGTCGGCCGCCAGGATGCCCGCATCTCGCGCCGCCGCGGCGAAAGCATCCCGCGCATCGCCGATCGAGCGGTGACCGTCGATCACCTTCAGGCATGTCTCGGAGGCATCACGATGCCGTTCGTCGCGCTCTCCCGGCCAATCCACGCCGGCGAGCAGGTCATAGGCTTGCCGGACCGAACGGACAGACTGGACGCCGGAAGGGCCTTCTATCGACACAGGGTCCGCAAAGATCTTGTCATCGGGTTCGGGCTGCATGGTCCGCAACGTCGCGGTCATCCGTTCGGTTCCGTCTCACGCGATGACCTGGAGAGCGAAAGGGCGTTGCCGAGCGCGTGGCCGTTCGCCGTATTGTCGAAGATGCACCAGACCTCCGCGCCGCTCGCTGCCGATTGAGCCAGGCTGCGGCCGATCGCGGCGAGCCTTTCGGGACCATAGTCGGAATAGTAGACCTCCGGCGTTCCGTGCAGACGGAAATAGGCCAGGCCGCGCCAGCCGGCCGGCCGGTCGCCGCCCGTCGAGCGCGGCGGATCGGCGGCGACGCGGGCGATCCGATAATTCGTCATCAGGGTCTCCGCCTCCTGTCCGAACCAGCTTGCATGGCGCGGCTCCAGCGCGACATGTGACGCGGTCTTTGCGCGCAGCATGCGAAAAAAGCTTTCGGCCATCGCCGCGTCGAACCGCAGATGCGGCGGCAGTTGCGCGAGAAGCACGCCGAGCTTGCCACCAAGACCGTCGATCTCCTTGAGGAGCCTGTCGAGCGCCGCCTCCGTGCCGGCGAGCCGGGCTTCATGCGTGATCGTCTTCGGCAGCTTGACCGCGAAGCGGAACCCGTCGGGAACGGAGTCCGCCCAGCGCCGATAGGTCTCGGGCCGGTGCGGCCGGTAGAAGGACGAGTTGATCTCGACGCAGTCGAGGCGCGCGCCGTAGCGTTGCAGATGGGTCCCCGACGCCGGAAACTCGGCCGCGTGGCGTGACGCGACGCTCCAGCCCGCGGTCCCGATGAACAATCGCCGCTTCTCCATCCGATCGATGTGGAGGACCCGTCCGCCCCGTCAAGTGCCGAGGCGTCTTTCCGCTTTGCCTCGGGGCAGAGTCTGTGTATTGCGTTGCCGCACCTTTGGCCGAAGGAAGATGATCGATGGATAAATTCACCACCCTGACCGGCGTCGCCGCGCCCCTGCCGATCGTCAATGTCGACACCGACATGATCATCCCGAAGGATTACCTCAAGACGATCAAGCGCACGGGGCTCGGAACCGGCCTGTTCGCCGAGATGCGCTACAATGAGGACGGGACGGAAAACCCGGACTTCGTGCTGAACAAGCCGGCCTACCGCAAGGCGCAGATCCTCGTCGCCGGCGACAATTTCGGCTGCGGTTCGAGCCGTGAGCATGCGCCCTGGGCGCTGCTCGACTTCGGCATCCGCTGCGTCATCTCGACCTCGTTCGCCGACATTTTCTACAACAACTGCTTCAAGAACGGCATCCTGCCGATCACGGTCAGCCCGGAAGATCTCGACAAGCTGCTGGACGACGCCTCGCGCGGCGCCAACGCGACGCTGACCGTCGATCTCGAGAACAACGAAATCCGTGGCCCCGACGGCGGCATGATCAAGTTCGAGCTCGACGCCTTCAAGCGCCACTGCCTGCTCAACGGCCTCGACGATATCGGCCTGACCATGGAGAAAGCCACCGCGATCGATTCGTTCGAGAAACGCAACGCCGAACAGCGTCCCTGGGCATGACCGGCATGCGCCGGCTCGCACTTGCCGCGCTGCTGCTGGCCGGCCCGGCCGCGGCGCAGGAGAATGTCGAGACCTTCGATTTCGAAGGCGGCAAGCTCACCATCACCGAGAAGGATACCGGCGAGAAGGAAGTCGCCTTCAACGGCACGCTTCTCGCATCCAACTATTTCGTGTCCTTCGACCGCGAGGTCGAGGTCGCCGGGACGAAGGTCGCGCTGGTGACGGTTGGCGAGGGCGGCAATGCCTGCGCGCCCGGCACGCTGATCGTCTGGAAGGATGGCGACGAGGTCACCGGCGATTATGTCGGCAATGATTGCGGCGCGCCGCCGCCCGCCGTGTCCGACGACCGCATCCTGTTCGTGCCTTACATGCTGCCCGGCGCGACCGAGGACGTGATGGCGTGGACGCCGGACGAACGCGTCCATCTGGCGGGACGGCTGAGTTTCGCGCCGCAGCCCGGCACCAATTGGGCCGAGCTGGAGCCGGCGAAACTGGCGCACATGCTCGACGCCTTCCGCAACGCCGATGTCTACAAGGGCGCTCAAGCCATCCTCGGCAAGGGGCTGAGCGACTTCGCCACGTCGCTGTCGGTCGGCGGCGGGCCGGAGACGCTGCCGTCGGGTGCCGTCTGGTCGAGCGGCTGCGTGCCGCATGCCTGCGGGGTGTCCGACGGCTTCATGGCGATCGATGCGAAGGGCAAAAAGCTCTACTTCGCACAGCAGCAGGACAAGGGTCCGCCGAAGGCCTGGCCGGATGCGAAATCCTGGCCGGCGGACATCCGGGCCGCGATGACGACCGCCATCGGCAACAAGCCATGACCCGTCGGCTCATCTCGACCGGCTCGCCCTTCGAGAAAACGGCGGGCTATTCCCGCGCGGTCGTCCAGGGCGACTGGTGCTTCGTCTCCGGCACGACCGGATACGACTACGCCACGATGACGATGCCCGACGGCATCGAGGACCAGACCCGCAATTGCCTGGCGACCATCGGCAAGGCCCTAACGGACGCTGGCTTCGACATGGCCGATGTCGTGCGCTGCCACTATTACGTGACCGACCGCGCTTTCGTGAAAACCGTCTTCCCGATCCTCGGCGAAACGTTTGGCGACATCCGGCCCGCCGCCACGATGATCATTTGCCAGCTCAACGAGCCGGAGATGAAGATCGAGATCGAGGTGACGGCGCTGAAGCGGTCTACGTCCGGCAGATCCTGAGGATATCCGCCGCCGCCTTCTTCGCGCCGGCCAGCGGATAGCTGTCGGATTCCTTTCCGACCTTGATTATCATCTTGCCCTTGGCGGACAGCATGGCGATGAGGTTGGCATCGAGTTTCGTCCGGCCTCCGAGCACGAACAGATCGTCCATCTCCAGCCGTTCGCCGGTTGTCGGGATCGTCAGCGTCTTTCCGCCGGCGGCAAGCTGCACGTCCATTTTCATCCCGACCTTCGCATTGTCCGGCTCGAATGCGTAGGTGAAGTCGAGCCGGTCCGAGCCCTTCTCGCAGGCGAAGGTGATGTCAACGATGCCGGATTCCGGCACGCCATACTGCAGCGACGCGCCGTCGTCGTAGGACTGGCCGATCCATTGCATGTCGTCGGCCAGCGCCGGCGAGGCGGCAAGGCCCAATGCGACCAGGATCGCCCGCGTCTTCATGAATACCCCCAAAATGCGGCCTCACGGCAATTCTCGGGCCTCTGCGCGCTTGACTTCCCGCCCGCATCGCCGTTGAGAACAACCCGACCTTCCCTACAGCAGGATATCGACATGGCTGCCCGAAAACTACTCCTTCTTCCCGGCGACGGCATCGGCCCGGAGGCCATGGCGGAGGTGAGAAAGCTCGTCGCCGCGATGAACGAGGATGGCGCCGGTTTCGAGACTGACGAAGGCCTGGTGGGCGGTTCGGCCTATGATGCGCACGGCAAGGCCATCTCCGAAGGTGATATGACCAAGGCCATGGCGGCGGACGCGGTCCTGTTCGGCGCGGTCGGCGGGCCGAAATGGGCGGACGTGCCTTACGAAGTTCGGCCGGAGGCCGGCCTGCTGCGCCTGCGCAAGGACATGCAGCTCTTCGCCAATCTGCGTCCGGCCATCTGCTACCCGGCGCTGGCTGCGTCCTCCTCGCTGAAGCCGGAAGTCGTCGAGGGCCTCGACATCCTGATCGTGCGCGAGCTGACCGGCGGTGTCTATTTCGGCGAGCCGAAGGAGATCATCGACCTCGGCAACGGCCAGAAGCGCGGCATCGACACCCAGGTCTACGACACGTTCGAGATCGAGCGCATTTCGGGCGTCGCTTTCGAGCTCGCGCGGACGAGAGGGAACAAAGTTTGTTCCATGGAGAAGCACAATGTCATGAAGTCGGGCGTTCTCTGGAAAGAGGTCGTCGCCCAGACGCACAAGGCGAAATATTCCGATGTCGAGCTGACCCACATGCTGGCCGACGCCGGCGGCATGCAGCTCGTGCGCTGGCCGAAGCAGTTCGACGTGATCGTCACCGACAACCTGTTC
>Ga0209792_1000351_pt1 | contig 37909 bp, 23 predicted proteins | sample EBPBio142005_DNA_FD_185860 | JGI IMG/M metagenome (GOLD analysis project Ga0209792, IMG submission 185860) | Wastewater treatment Type I Accumulibacter community from EBPR Bioreactor in Madison, WI, USA - Reactor 1_6/14/2005_ DNA (SPAdes)... | ecosystem: Engineered > Bioreactor > EBPR >... | reverse complement strand
GCGCTGTACAAGGAACTCGCCCCCGGCAACATCGACTACGACGGCAAAGGCAAGTTCTACGTCCTCGGTCCGAGCTTCCAGCCGATCTTCGATTTCCCGCCCGAGCGAGTGTTGTCGTGGCTGACACAGGGGTTTGGCGACGGTGAGCCGATGCACATCAAGGCCTGGGTGGCCAGCGAGAGCCCGTCCCGGCTCACCCACCCTGACCTGGACATCCTGGCGAGCGTGACCCGTGCCATCCACTATGAATGCCCGATGGGGATCGAGTACCACTCCATCTCCAGTGGCCGCACCGTGCGGGAGATCGTCCCGTTCGCGTTGATTGACAACGGCCTGCGCTGGCACGTCCGTGCCTTCGACCGCAAATCGCAGGAATTCCGGGATTTCGTCATCACCCGGATCAAGCGTCCTGTGGTGCGCAAGGGGCAGCCCGTGGCGCCCCACGAGATGAGCGATCAGGACATTCAATGGACACGGATCGTCGAGCTGGAGCTGGTTCCTCACCCGGATCAGCCCCGACCAGAAATCACTGAAATGGACTACGGCATGCGAGGCGGCGTGCTGCACATGAAGCTGCGCGCCGCCACCGCTGGCTACATCCTGCGCAAATGGAGTGTGGACTGCTCCCCCGACCATAGCCTGCGCGGCCATGAGTACCGGCTTTGGTTGAAGGACCACCTCGCCATCTACGGCGTGCGCAATGCAGTGCTGGCGCCGGGGTATGCATCGCCGAGTGCAGAAACGTCGATTGCTGACTGAACGGAAACGACCATGAAGCTGATCCAAAACACCGGAACACAGCGCGTCATCGACTTGATGCAGCCCCACCTCAAGCACGGCAACCGACTCGACTGTGTAACGCCTTCGTTCTCTCTCTACGCCTTTGCAGAAATCCGGGAGGCGTTGTCTGCTCTGGATCGAGTTCAATTGATCGTGCCTCCTGACAACGAGGCACTTGAACTCTTGGGTACGGAGAGCGACCGCGCTGCACGCAATCGTCTGCAGGCACGCTGGTTGGCCAATCAATGCGCGAAATGGATCACAGAGAAAGTGGCGCTTCGGCGGGCATCAAAAGGGGTGCCACAGGGAGCTGCCGTTATGCGCGGTCCGGGCGGGGCCCCTGCACAAGTGGTCCTGGGCTCGTTCGCCTTCAGTACGTCTGGCCTTGGCCTGACGCCGGGCAACCCGCTGAACCTGATCCAGACATCAGAAACGGCCGATGAAGCCGCGCAACTCGCCCAATGGTTCGATCAGCAGTGGTCAGGCCTGCAGGGTGCTGCTGCCACCGACTCCAAGGACTACAGCAACGAGAGCGAATCCGTTCTTGAAGCACTGCAGGCGCTGGGTGAGCACCGCGATCCCTTCACCATCTACACCTTGATGCTGCACCGCCTGTTTCAGGACAGCGGTGACGAGATGGACGAGGAGCGCATCGTCAAGTCCGCCACCGGCATCCGCAATACCGTGGTGTGGAAAAAGCTCTTCAAGTTCCAGCGCGACGGTGTGGTGGGTGCCATCGACAAGCTGAACCGCTTTGGCGGCTGCATCATCGCCGACAGCGTGGGTCTGGGCAAAACCTTCGAAGCCCTGGCCATCATCAAGTATCACGAACTGCGCAACGACCGCGTGCTGGTGCTGGCGCCCAAGCGCCTGCGCGACAACTGGACGCTCTACAAGGCCAACGACAAGCGCAACATCCTTGCGGCTGATCGGTTCAACTACGACGTGCTCAACCACACCGACCTGTCGCGCGATGGCGGGGTGTCTGGTGACATCGACCTGTCACATGTGAACTGGGGCAACTACGACCTGGTAGTGATCGACGAGTCGCACAACTTCCGCAACAAGGCCACACACAAGGGCAAGGAATCGCGCTACGACCGCCTGATGCGACGCATCATCCGCGAAGGCGTCAAGACCCGCGTGCTCATGCTCTCGGCCACGCCGGTCAACAACCGTCTGGCCGACCTGCGCAACCAGATTGCCTTTGCCACCGAAGGCGATGACGCCGCCCTGATGGAACATGGCATCGCCAGCATCGAGGCCACCACCCGCAAGGCGCAGGCGCAATTCAACCGCTGGCTGGCGTTGGACGAAGCTGAAAAGACCCCCACCCGGTTGGTTGAAATGCTGGGGTTTGACTACTTCACCCTGTTGGATCATCTCACCATTGCCCGCTCCAGGCGGCATGTGGAGAAGTATTACGGCACCAGCGAGACCGGCCGCTTCCCCGACCGACTGCCTCCCATCAACATCAAGGCCGACGTGGACCTTGCAGGCGAGTTCCGTTCCATCCGCGACATCAACCAGGAAATCCGTCGGCTCACCCTCGCCAGCTACGCGCCGCTGCGCTATGTGCTGCCCCACAAGCAGGCGGCCTACGACGCCAAGTACAGCACCCAGGTGCGTGGCGGCGAAGGTTTCTTCCGTCAGGCGGATCGTGAAGAAAGCCTAATCCACCTGCTGCGCGTGAACGTGCTCAAACGCATGGAAAGCTGTGTGTCGGCCTTCACCCTGACCGTGCAGCGCCAACTCAAGGATGTAGAGAACACACTGGCACGCATCGAATCCCACGCCGAAGCGCTGGAGGAAATCGACATTGCCGACGTTGATATCGACGACCCTGCATTCGAGACCTTGCTGGTCGGCCGCAAGGTCAAAGTGCTGCTGGGCGATGTGGATCTGATTCGCTGGAAGCAGGACCTACTGGAAGACCGCAACCGCTTGGCGACCCTGCTGGCGGCAGCGCGCCAAGTGGATGCCGCGCGCGATGCCAAGCTGGCAGCCTTGCAGGGCATGATTGCCCGCAAATGCGCCCAGCCCATCAACACCCACGATGGCAAAGCCAACCGCAAGATCATCGTGTTCACCGCCTTCTCCGACACGGCGCACTATCTCTACGCCCAACTTGCCCCCTGGGCCAGGGATACGCTGGGTGTGCATTCGGCGGTCGTCACAGGCAGTGCCGGCATTCAAACCACCATGCCGGGTTTAAGTAAGCGCATGGGCGATGTGCTCTCGGCCTTCGCGCCGCGCGCCAAGGAGCGCCCGCAAGACCTGGCGGATGAAGGCGAAATCGACCTGCTGATCGCCACCGACTGCATCTCTGAAGGGCAGAACCTGCAAGACTGCGACTGGCTGATCAACTACGACATTCACTGGAACCCGGTGCGCATCATCCAGCGCTTTGGGCGTATCGACCGCATCGGCTCGCCCAACCAGCGCATCCAGCTCGTGAACTTCTGGCCCAACATGGAGCTGGAGGAATACATCAACCTGGAACAGCGCGTCAGCGGCCGCATGGTGCTGCTCGATGTCTCGGCCACCGGCGAAGAGAACCTGATCGAGCAACAGTCCGGCAACGCCATGAACGACCTGGAGTACCGGCGCAAGCAACTGCTCAAGTTGCAGGACACGGTGATCGACATGGAAGACCTGTCAACCGGCGTGGCGATCACCGACCTCACCCTGACCGACTTCCGCATCGACCTCGCGCAGTACCTGAAAGCGCACCCCGGCAAGCTGGACACCCAGCCGCTGGGCGCTTATGCAGTCACCACCACGCTGGATGCCGACATTCCGCCCGGCGTGATCTTCTGCCTGCAAGCCTACGGCCCGGCAGCAAAGCCCGCCACAACGTCCGACTACCCGCTCGCACCGCACTACCTGGTGCATGTCGGCGATGACGGCACCGTGTTGTTGCCCCACCCCCAGGCCAAGCGCATCCTGGATCGCCTCAAGCGCCTGGCGCTGGGGCGCGAACGGCCAGATGACAGTGCCTGCGCACGTTTCGACAAAGCAACCAAAGGCGGCGAGGACATGCGCCACGCCCAGAAGCTGCTCGCTGCGGCGGTGGCCTCCGTCGCCGGGAAGCAAGAGGAACGGGCCGTGGCCAGCCTGTTCACGCCCGGCGGCACACACGCCATGAAAGGCGAGTTCGCCGGCAGCGGCGACTTTGAGGTGGTGGCATTTCTTGTCGTGCTGCCCGATGAGCAGAGTATTTGATAACAAGGACCCGCATGAGCTTTCGCACCGCCGAACCCGCATTGAAAGATGTCCTCGATGGCATTGCATCGGGGCAAATCCAGCTTCCTGACTTCCAACGCGGTTGGGTGTGGGATGACAACCATATTCGGTCGTTGATCGCAAGCCTCTCGCTCTCCTACCCGATTGGCGCGGTCATGTTTCTGGAAGCAGGCGGTGTGCCGTTCAAACCGCGCCTGTTTGCCGGCGTCAACCTGCAGCCGGCGCCTGCTCCAAAAACCCTCGTACTTGATGGTCAGCAACGCTTGACCTCCATGTACCTGGCGCTGCGCAGCGGCCAGCCAGTGCCGACACGTACGGAGAAAGGCGCGAATATTCGCCGCCTGTATTTCCTTGACATGACCCAATGTCTGGATGAATCGGCCGACCGTGAAGATGCTGTGCTTTCAGTGCCGGAGACGCTGCAAGTCACGTCGGATTTCGGCCGAAAGGTCGATCTGGATGTCAGTACACCTGATTTGCAGTACAGCCAGCGGCTCTTCCCCGTGGCATTGTTGTTCGACATCCAAGGTTTCATGGCCTGGGAAAGCGGTTTCAGCGCGCACCATCAGTTCGCAGCGCAAGCCATGCAGTTCATGCAGCGGTTTCGTAACGAAATCTGGCTGCGCTTCCAGCAGTTCAAGGTGCCCGCCATCGAACTGACCCAGGACACGCCGCGCGAAGCCGTGTGCCAAGTCTTCGAGAAGGTCAATACCGGTGGCGTGACGCTCACCGTCTTCGAGCTAATGACGGCAACCTTCGCGGCCGATGAATTCAACCTGCGCGATGACTGGGAAGCTCGGCAGGAGCGACTGACGGCCAAGCACGACGTGCTCACGGCGGTGGACGGCACCAGCTTTCTCACCGCAGTGACCCTGTTGGCCAGCTACCGTCGACACAAAACGCATGGCACATCCGTCAGTTGCAAGCGTGCCGACGTGCTGAAGCTGCCGCTGGCGGACTTCAAGGCGCTGGAATCTGATTTGGAGAAAGGCTTCAAGCGGGCAGCCGAGTTGCTGGCGGAGGAAAAAATCTTCGACGACCGAAGCCTGCCTTATGCCACGCAACTCATTCCGTTGTCGGCCATCTGCGCTCATTTGGCAGACCGCACCACGCAACATGGCGTCAAACAAAAGCTGCTGCGCTGGTACTGGAGCGGTGTTCTGGGTGAACTGTACGGTGGCGCCAACGAAACCCGTTTTGGCATGGACATCCAGGATGTGGTCGCCTGGGTCGAAGGCGGCAGCGAACCGCGCACGGTGCGCGACGCCAACTTCGCGCCGACGCGCCTGCTGTCTCTGCAAAGCCGCCTCGCAGCCGCCTACAAGGGGCTGGCCGCCTTGCTCATGAAACACGGTGGTCGGGATTTCGTCAGCGGTACGCCGATTGACCTCAACACCTACTTCAACAACGCCATCGACATCCACCATGTGTTCCCCCGTGCCTGGTGCGAAAAGCAGAAGTTGCCCAAGGAGAAATGGAACAGTGTGGTCAACAAGGCCCCTCTGGCTGCTGGCACCAATCGTTTCATCAGCGGGGATGCGCCCAGCGTGTACCTCGCCCGCATCCAGAAAGCCAAGCAGGTGGCCCCCGATAGCCTGGACGAGTTTCTGCTCTCCCACCTGATTCCGGTGCCTGCGCTGCGCTCGGATGACTTTGATGCGTTTGTCCGCCAACGCGCCACCGCACTGTTGAAACTGATCGAGCAGGCCATGGGCAAAGCCATTGCCGGGCGCGACAGCGAAGAAACGGTCAAAGCATTTGGAGCGGCACTGTCGTCATGAGCAGGTCGGATGTCGTCAGTGCCCTGTGTCTTCCCGATAGCGCGCGGGTGGATCAGCGCGTGCCCAAGAAGCTGTTGCTGGAGAACGCTGCGCCCACCGCGTCTGACAAGCGCTTGATCTCCGATGCGATTGAAGACATCCAGTGGCTGGCCGCCCTGAAGCCCAACACCATCGGCGTGCCCGAATACCGCGATACGCAGCGCGAATACCTGGAGGTCGCGGTGCTGGCCGCCACCTTGCGCGGAGCCATCAAGCCAGCCAGCCTTTCACGCCTTGCAGAACTGGTGCATCGGGCTGTGCCTTACCCGGTGCTGTTGCTGCTGGATGAAAAACGGGCTGAAGGGCCAACACTGACCCTCACGCTGGCGCATAAGCGCTGGGCGCATAACGAGGCGGGCAAGATCGTGCTCGACGGTGACGTGGTGTTGGCCTCGCTGTTTCAAGCAGCCGATGGCTCACCTGGAGCTGATGCGAAGGCGGCGTCCCACATTGAGCAGGATTTCATGCAGTCGCTTGCGCTTGCGCGTCAGCCCCAGGCTTCGCTACATGCCCTCTATCAAGGCTGGATCGTATGCGTGCAGGCCCTGCACGCAGCGCGAAGGACGGGAATCTATCAAACCGCTGCAACACCCGAACAGACCGCGGCGCGACGACAGGCATTGATCGATTGCCAGCGGCTGGAAGGCGAAATCAGTCGCCTGCGGGCCGAGGCGACCAAAGAAAAACAACTGGCGCGTCAGGTGGAACTGAACCTGACGCTCAAGCGCATCCAGTCCGAACTGGCCGCTGCACAACAACAGCTTTGAAGATTGAACGAATGACGGAGAAGACCATGGAAAAACTCACGGCAGCCAGCCCGGAAGCCCAATCCGCCGACCTGGTGGCTGGCAATATCGAACAACTCAAGGCGTTGTTCCCGGAACTGCTCACGGAAGGCAAAGACGGCGTGGCCGTGAATGTGGACGTGCTCAAGGCGCTGGTGGGCGATGCCACCGTCACCGATGCCGACGAGAAGTACGGCCTCAACTGGCACGGCAAGCGCCGCGCCCGCCAACTGGCCCTCACGCCCAGCACCGGCACCCTGCGCCCCTGCCCAGAAGACAGCGTGGATTGGGAGTCCACCCAAAACCTGATGATCGAGGGCGACAACCTTGAGGTGCTCAAGCTGCTGCAAAAAAGCTATGCGGGCAAGGTCAAGCTGATCTATATCGACCCGCCGTACAACACGGGCAAGGATTTTGTGTACCCGGACAATTTTCAGGACAACATCAAAAACTATCTGGAATTGACCGGCCAAATTGAGGGTGGGCAGAAGATCAGCAGCAATACCGAAGCCAGCGGGCGGTTTCATACTGATTGGCTGAATATGATGTATCCGCGACTGAAGATCGCGCGCGACTTGCTCAAAGATGAAGGTGTCATTTTCTTGTCCATCGACGAAAAGGAAGTGGCCAGGCTTCGGGTGATGCTGGATGAAATCTTTGGCGAGGAAAACTTCGTCTCCAATTTGGTATGGCGATCAAGGACATCAATTTCAGATGATCAAGAGGTCTCTTTGAATCACAACCACACGCTGATCTATTCAAAGCGTAGAGAAGCGTTGGAGTATCACGGTGAACCTCTTGATGAGTCAGAGTACGACAACCCCGATGCCGATCCCCGGGGCGCATGGAAGCTCGTGCCGCTTGATGCAAACAAGCCCGGCGGTAACACGATGTATAAAATTCGCAACCCCAAGACTGGAGTTGACTATTGGCCGCCAACAGGGCGCAGTTGGGCAATCAACCCGGAGGAGTATCAGCGATTGTTCGACGACGGCCGAATAAAGTTCGGCAAGAGTGACGACGCGGCACCCAAGAAGAAGCTCTATTTGAAAGAGCGCCTAACAGCAGGCGAAACCCGAACACCAAGTTCAGTCTTAATCGACGCAGGAACCACGAAGGATGGCACAGAGGAATGCTCGACCATCATGGGTAGCAAGGGCGTCTTTGATTACCCAAAGCCAACTTCACTGATCAGCCGGCTCATCCAGTATGGTTCATCGGCAAATACTGAGTCCATTGTTTTGGATTTTTTCGCCGGATCGGGAACTACCGGTCATGCAACTTGGTTGAGGAGCGTAATTGATGGACGATTACGGCGCTTCATCCTTGTGCAACTGCCGGAGCTACTCGACCCAGCGGATGTGAATCAACGTGTTGCAGCCAAGTTCTGCGACAAGCTGGGGAAGCCACAAAATATTGCGGAGCTGACGAAAGAGCGACTTCGTCGGGCAGGAACGGCGGTCAAGGCCGACAACCCTAAATGGCAAGGCGATACCGGCTTTCGCGTATTCAAGCTAGACACCTCCAATATCCGCGCCTGGAATCCAAAACCGGACGACCTGGAAGCCACACTGTTCGATCATCAGGATCACCTGCTCGAAGGCCGCAGTGAAGCCGATATGCTTTATGAGCTATTGCTCAAGCTCGGCCTCGACCTGTGCGTGCCCATTGAGAAGCGCAGCATCGAAGGGCTGGATGTGCATGCCGTGGGCGGCGGCGTGCTGCTAGCCTGCCTGGCCGAAAAGATCACCCGTGAGCAGGTGGAGTCACTCGCCCAAGGCATCATTACTTGGCACAAGGAACTGGCTCCCGCTGGCGATACCACTTGCGTGCTCCGCGACAGCGCCTTTGCCGATGACGTGGCCAAGACCAACCTCGCCGCCATTCTGGAACAGTACGGCATCCAGAACGTGCGCAGCTTGTGAGGAAAAGCTATGAGCGCAACCAACTTCAACACTGAAAACCGTACGTATCGGCAATTGCTTGGCAATGGGTTGACGTACCGTATTCCGCGTTTCCAGCGCGATTATTCATGGGATGAAGAGCACTGGGAAGATTTGTGGACAGACATCCTTGGCACGTTGCCGGAGGATGGCGAGCCCGCGCACTATATGGGCTATCTGGTGCTGCAAACCGGCGATAACAGGACTTTTGAGGTCATTGACGGGCAGCAGCGGCTCACCACATTGAGTTTGATCGTTTTGGCGGCCATGCGTCTGCTGGATCGGCAGGCGGTTGATGGAGACCAGAAAGAGGCCAGTCAGAAGCGACTGGAACAGTTGCGAGCCACCTATATCGGGTATCTGGATCCTGTCACGCTTACCACGCGCAACAAGCTTTCTCTCAATCGCAATAACGATCCTTATTATCGGGATTACCTTGTCACATTGAACTACCATCTTCCGCAACGTGGTTTTCCTGCCTCCACCCATGCCATGCGCAAAGGGTTCGAGTGGTTCGAGCGTCGTTTGCGCGAGCAGGTGAAAACCGAGCCCGATCAAGGCATGGCATTGGCGCGGTTCATCGATACGTTGAGCGACCGGCTGTTCTTTACGGTCATCACCGTGGCCGATGAGTTGAATGCCTACAAGGTGTTCGAAACACTCAATGCCCGTGGCGTGAGACTGTCCGCGACCGATCTTCTGAAGAACTATCTCTTTTCCGTGCTGGCACGTGGACAAGGGGCAGAAGCGGAACTGGATGAACTGGAGCGGCGCTGGGAGTCGATGGTGGGCCGTCTGGGGTCGGAGAGTTTTCCTGACTTTCTGCGTATGCACTGGAACAGCCGCCAAAGCTTTGCGCGGCAGGCTGAGTTGTTCAAGACCATCCGTTTGCGTGTACAAAGCCGCGAAGCGGTGTTTGCCTTGTTGCGTGACATGGATGAGGACATCGACAGTTATCTGGCGTTGACCCAACCAGAAGGCTCCCAATGGTCAGGCAACTGCAAACAGAGCGCGCTGGAACTGCGCATGTTCTCGGTGCGCCAGCCGTATCCGATGTTGATGGCTGCCAGCCGCAAGTTAGGCAGCGTGGATTTCGAAGCCTTGCTGCGTGCGACCGTGGTGATTGCCTTTCGCTATAACGTCATCGGTGCCCAACACACCGGCGAGCAGGAGCGCCACTACCACTCTGCTGCACTGCGCTTGCATAGAGGTGAGGCGACGACGCTAGTGCAAGTGCTGGACGTGCTCAAGCCCATATATCGTAGAGATGAGGCCTTCCGGACTGATTTCTCGGAAAAATCGATCAAAACCACACAAACCCGCAACGCTAAGATCGTGCGTTACATCCTATACAAGCTGGAGCGGCAGGCAGGCGGGTGGGACTTCGATCGTGATTCGCCAGCGTACAACATTGAGCATGTCTTGCCGCAATCGCCGGGCGTGGGCTGGGAGATGTTTGCTGACCGCGATCTGGATGCCTTCATTTATCGCTTGGGCAATATGGTCATGCTGGAATCGAGCGTTAATCGTGACATTGGCAATGGAGCCTATGCCCAAAAGCGTGGAGCTTTGCGAGAAAGCACCATCTCGCTGACGCACCGTTTGGCCGAGGAGAACGAAGATTGGACACCGGAACGACTGCAGGCCCGGCAGAAGCAATTGGCGAACTTGGCGACGACCGTTTGGCGTGTGGCGCAACTGTCATGAATGGCTTGTTTGTGAAATGCGCTGCGTGTTTGCGGAGCCTGAAATCTGTTTTGGACTCCACAAGACTGCTTGCGTCGGTTGCAGACTCCGCAAGCTTCTTTGTGGAGTCTGGATTTGATTTTGGACTCTACAAGCACGTTTGTGTCAGTTGCAGACTCCACAAAAATGGGGGAAGCGTATGAAACTCCACTTCGAGCCCAACCTCGACTACCAGCTTCATGCCATCGAGGCGGTCTGCGACCTGTTCCGCGGCCAGGAGCAGTGCCGCACCGAATTCACGGTGACCATGAGGCTGCCCGACGAGGCACAGATGTCGCTGGATGTGGCGCAGTCTGACCTTGGCATGGGCAACCGCTTGACCCTGCTGGACGATGAACTGCTCAAGAACCTGTCAGACATCCAGTTGCGCGGTGGCCTGCCGCCCTCCGGCTCGCTGACCTCGGGCGATTTCACGGTGGAGATGGAAACGGGCACCGGCAAGACCTATGTGTACCTGCGCACGATCTTCGAGCTGAACAAACGCTACGGCTTCACCAAGTTCGTGATCGTGGTGCCGTCGGTAGCGATCAAGGAAGGCGTTTACAAAACCCTGCAAATCACCGAGGAGCACTTCAAGGGGCTCTATGCGGGTGTGCCTTTCGATTACTTCCTGTACGACTCGGCCAAGCCCGGGCCGGTGCGCAACTTTGCCACCAGCGCCAACATCCAGATCATGGTGGTGACGGTGGGTGCCATCAACAAGAAGGATGTGAACAATCTCTACAAAGAGAGCGAGAAAACCGGCGGCGAGAAGCCCATCGACCTGATCAAGGCAACCCGGCCGATCATCATTGTGGATGAGCCGCAGAGCGTGGATGGCGGCCTGGAAGGCCGTGGTAAGGAAGCGCTGGATGCGATGAACCCGCTGTGCACGCTGCGTTACTCGGCCACCCATGTGGACAAGCACCACATGGTGTATCGCCTGGATGCTGTTGATGCCTACGAGCGCAAGCTGGTCAAGCAGATCGAGGTGGCCTCAGCCACGGTAGAAGACGCGCACAACAAGCCTTTCGTGCGCCTGGTGAAGGTGGAAAACAAGCGCGGCCGCATCAGCGCCAAGGTCGAGCTGGATAAACAGGCCGCCGCTGGCGTGCAGCGGGTGGAGGTGACGGTCAGCGATGGCGACGACCTTCAGCAGAGCGCCGATGGCCGCGCGATCTACGCCGATTTTCGGGTGGGCGAGATCAATACGGCCAAGGGCGAGGAGTTCATGGAGCTGCGCTACCCCGGCGGCGAAGTGTTTTTGCAGCCTGGCCAAGCCCACGGTGATGTGGATGCGTTGGCCGTGCAACGCGAGATGATCCGCCGCACGATCAAGGAACACCTGGACAAGGAAAAGCACCTGCGCCCATTGGGGATCAAGGTGTTGAGCCTGTTCTTCATCGACGCGGTGGATAAGTACCGTCAGTACGATGCGGACGGCCAGCCGGTCAAGGGCGTGTATGCGCAGATATTCGAGGAGGAATATCGCCGTGCCGCCAAGTTGCCGGCCTACCAGAGCTTGTTTGCCGAGATCGACCTAGCGTCCGCCGCCGAAGAGGTGCACAACGGCTATTTCTCCATCGACAAGAAGGGCGGTTGGACCGACACCGCCGAGAACAATGCGGGCAACCGGGAGAACGCCGAGCGGGCCTACAACCTGATCATGAAGGAGAAGGAGAAGCTGCTGTCTTTCAGCACGCCGCTGAAGTTCATCTTCTCCCACTCCGCGCTCAAGGAAGGCTGGGACAACCCCAACGTGTTCCAGATTTGCACCTTGCGCGACATTCAGACCGAGCGCGAGCGTCGCCAGACCATTGGCCGCGGCCTGCGCCTGTGCGTCAACCAGGATGGCGAGCGGGTACGCGGCTTCGAGGTCAACACCCTGACTGTGGTGGCCACGGAAAACTACGAACAGTTTGCCGAGAACCTGCAGAAGGAAATCGAGAAAGACACGGGCATACGCTTCGGCATCGTGGAGCAGCACCAATTTGCCGCCATTGCCGTGACCGGCGCTGATGGGCATGCCGCACCGCTGGGCATGGAGCAATCGAAGGCACTGTGGGAGCACTTGAAAGCTGCCGGCCATATTGATGCCAAGGGCAAGGTGCAGGATTCGCTGAAAACGGCGCTGAAGAACGGCACCTTGGAGCTGCCAGCCGAGTTTGATGCACAGAAAGCCCAGATTGCCGAAGTGCTGCGCAAGGTATCGGGCCGACTCGACATCAAGAATGCCGATGAGCGCAGGCAAGTGCCGCTGCGCAAGGGCAAAGATGGCAAGGCCATTTACCTGAGCGACCAGTTCAAGGCGCTATGGGATCGCATCAAGCACCAGACCACTTACCGCGTGCAGTTCGACAACGCCAAGCTGGTGACGGATTGCATTGCAGCGTTGCAGAAAGCCCCGGTGATCGCCAAGGCACGGCTGCAATGGCGCAAGGCCGACATTTCTATCGGCAAGGCGGGTGTCGCCGCGACGGAAAAAGCGGGCGCGGCGACTGTGGTGCTGGACGAGGCGGATATCGAGCTGCCGGATTTGCTGACTGACCTGCAGGACCGCACCCAGCTCACCCGGCGCACCATCGTCAGCATCCTGACGGGAAGCGGCCGCCTTCATGATTTCAAGCGCAACCCGCAACAGTTCATCGAATTGACCGCCGAAACTATCAACCGCTGCAAGCGCCTGGCTCTGGTCGATGGCATCAAGTACCAGAAATTGGGCGACCAGCATGTCTATGCGCAAGAGCTGTTCGAGAAGGAAGAACTCACCGGCTATCTCAAGAACATGCTCCAAGATACCCGCAAGTCGATCTACGAGCACGTGGTGTACGACTCGACCACTGAGCGGGACTTCGCCGATGGGCTGGAGAAAAACGAAGCCATCAAGCTCTACGCCAAGTTGCCAGGCTGGTTCAAAGTGCCCACGCCGCTGGGTACCTACAACCCCGACTGGGCCGTGTTGGTGGAAGAAGACGGCACCCAGCACCTGTACTTTGTGGTGGAAACCAAAAGCAGCCTGTTCACCGACGACCTGCGCGACAAGGAAAGCGCCAAGATCGAATGCGGCAAGGCGCATTTCACGGCGCTGGGGGTTGGTGAGAACCCAGCCCGGTATGTGGTGGCGCGCTCGGTTGACGATCTTTTGACCGAGGCGGCAAAGGGGTAGGTCCTGCCGTCGGTGCGACGAGACAAGTTTTCGTCATGACTACGTGCGAACCCGTAATTTTGGATAAAGGAGTTTTTAATATGAGCAATATCCCATTCGATCCGTCGAAATTCACGGCACCGAAAGCGAAGCCTCTACCCGTCGTGCTTCTTCTCGATGTCAGCGGCAGCATGAGCGGAGAGAAGATCCGCAATGTGAATGATGCCGTTCGCGATATGTTGGATACGTTCAGCGACACCGAGAACGGTGAAACTGAAATTCATGTGGCGATCATCACTTTCGGCTCTCAGGTAGTGCTGCATCAGCCGCTTGCCAGCGCCAGCGATATTCATTGGCAGGATCTTTCTGCTGGCGGCATGACCCCGCTTGGCACGGCATTGCAAATGGCCAAAGCGATGATCGAGGACAAAGATGTCGTCCCTTCGCGTGCGTATCGTCCGACGGTCGTATTGGTTTCTGATGGCGGGCCGAATGATGCGTGGGAAAAGCCTCTGAACGCATTCATTAGCGATGGTCGCTCTGCAAAATGTGACCGTTTGGCAATGGCGATAGGCGCTGATGCTGACGAGGCAGTACTTGGGAAATTTATCGAAGGCACCTCTAATCGCCTCTTCTACGCAGAGAATGCCAAGCAGCTACGTGACTTCTTCAAGTTTGTCACCATGTCGGTGACCATCCGCACGAAGTCACAGACGCCAAACAATGTGCCTGAAGCGAGCGCCATTGACATCCAGCCCGCCACAATCGAAGCACGTCAGGATAAACAGAACTCTGCGACACAAAGTTCTTCGACAGAAGATGGAGGGTATTGGTAATGGCGCAAGCAATTGGCGATCCAGAAGAGCTAGAGCGCTTCGCCTATTCGTTACAACAGTTTGTCGATTCGCTCAACGATGCAGTAGGCAACCTTAACGGTGCCTTTGCTTCACTCGGAGACACCTGGCAAGACGAAAAGCGGGCGCGATTTGAGGAGGATTACAACGCGCTCGTTCAGCAGTTGCAGCACTTCAACGACAACGCGTCCGAGCAGGTTCCATATCTGGCAGCGCTCGCGTCGCGCCTGCGAGATTATTTGCAAAGCTAAGGGCAGCGAGGTCGCAGTGGCACAAGTTTCAATTGGGCAAGTGGAGAATCTGGAAGACCTCGTGCGCGAGCTGCAGTCAGTGCGCGAGGCGCTAGAGGCCGCATGTCGCGAACAAATTGCTGTTGCGGAGCAGAAATGTGCAGAGGCTCGTGAAGAAGCGCAGAGCAGCGCAAGCATGTTGGAAAGCGCCATCGAGCAGGAGCAAGCCGCCACGCAAAATGTCGATGGCGCTGAACAAGCGCTTGATAGCAGTCAGAGCTCGCTTTCTTCCGCCCAGTCTTCGCTATCTGCTTGCCTTGCTCAGCCGCACGATGACGATGGACGTTGCCCAGACTGCTCCGGCGAGGACTCTGCCGTCACCGAAGCAGAAACCGCTGTTGAGCAGGCTCAGAGCATGCTGGAACAAGCAAGAGCAGAGCTTGAGGTGGCGACAGGAGATCGCATCTCCATGGAGCAGCGCATGGATCTTGCAAAGCAGGCCCAGGCGATGGCCGAACATGCCCTGGAGCAGGCCCTACAAGCATGCAATACCCACTTGGCAACTGTCGGTCAGGCGATTGAAGTTGGCACTGCGCGCTTGATATCCGCGCAACAGGCACTGGATGCCTATCTCGCGACAAACCCGTCCGCTGCGCAATTCCATGCATGGTTGAAATGGGACCCTGCCAAAGATGGCCGCCCTGTGACTCCGGATATGTTGCGAGACCGCATGAACCTATCGTCAGAGCAGAGACGATTGCTTCAGGAATATCTTTACGACCGTGATCCAGCGTATCGCAAGCAGGTCGATAAATTTCGGAACCAATGGGTAGCCGCCAAGGGTGATGCAGAGCGAAACATCGTCGCACGTAAGGCACGGATACACCTGAGCGGTGAATTCGGGGAGCAGATAGTTCGGCACGCACTTGCGCCACTTGGCGGCCGGATCGAGACGCAAGGGCGAACCTTTGTGGGCGATAACGGACGCTACACAAAAACAGATTTGATAGTCACTGACTTGCGGGTTCCGGTCATTCTGGGGCGTGGTGAGGGCATGGGGGCTCCTGTGGGAGGCTCGATGGCATTCGAAGTGAAATGCGGCAAGGCGGAATACCTCTATTCGCAGAAAGATCACATGATTTTTCAGGCCGAAGGGCACAAGCAAGCAGACGCGCAATGCACTCTTTGCTCACGAGACATCCACGATTTGCAAGAAGAAAAACAGAAAGAACTGCGCGATGCCCTGCGCGAAGCTGGCTCACCGATGGTGGGAATGTTGCCAAGGAAAAATGAAATAGATCAGTCCTGTCTTGATTTCATCCGCCAAAACGAGGAGGAGCAACCATGAAAATACGTTTCGCAATTATTAGCCATGACCTTCTCGCGCAAGTTCGAGCTGAAGTTGACGTCCTCCTGCGTGCAGTCAATGTCGGAGATATGGATGGCGTGGATGCGTCCACCACACGCCTCTTGGAGCTGACAGTTAATTGCAGATCGATTGAGTTGTCCGAGCAAGAGTGGCGCGCATTTCTAAACGAAATCAGGGTCAAGAACCCCGAGTTCGAATCGAGCTACCTTTTGCCTGGGACTATTTGCGCCCCCCTATTTCCAAAGCTCTCGGTAGCTGACGACTATGTTCTCGAACTTCCAATCGATGGTGATATGGAAGAGGAGGAAGCTAATGTTTGATGAGGCCTTTGGAATGACTGCGATGTGTACTGGAAAATTTCGCGAGGGAGTGCGTGATACGTTCGGCGCATCCATTGTTGCCGATGTACTTGATCCGATTCTCAAGGAAGTCGATTCACTCCGCATTCTCAATGCTGCTTTCAAGCAGCAAGCGTTCGCCATTGATCGAACCTTGAATGATGCGCGCGAGCTGCAGTTCAAAGACAGTGGGTGGAATCAATGAGTCGAAGCGCGAAGGATATTCAGAGCGTAATTTCCAAGCTACACAAGGCAATTGCGGACTATCAAGAAGGTTGTGCGCGCATCGACCGCGAATTCGATACCACTAAAAAAGCATTAAACGAAGATCAGGAGCGCAATCGGAGCATAAGGAAGTCGAATTGGCAGGCAGGCTTTGCCAAAGAGTGGGAAAGAAATGCAACTGCTATAGCGAACGCAAGTTCGCAGCTTAGACAACATCAGCCTGCCTTCGTGGATTTTGTCGTAGACAAGCCATTGATGGCATCGGAAATTCCAGCAGGTCTTGTGCTTGGCTCGGAGCAAGTCTCTTTTGAGAAGCTCTCTTGTCATACCTCAAAAGTCATCTCATTTCCCTTCTCCAGCGCTCTTATTTTTCCACAAGGCGATGCAGAGCAGAAACACCTCGTGCATTGTCTCTTGTTACGGTTGCTGCAGGCTTTGCCAGTAGGTCAAGTAGAGTTGACACTGATTGACCCCCTGCAGCAGGGGCAATCGGTCGAGCCATTCCTACCATTGCTGAAGGTTGAGCAATTGGTGCCGCAAGGTCATGTTCTTACTCGTTCGGACGAAATCGAAGCCGCGCTCGGCAAGCTGACGGACGAAATCGAGGAGTTGATCCAGCAGCGGTTCAATGACAAGGCATCCAACTGGTCACAATACAACGCAGTTCAACCCGATGCCCCGTTGCCTTACAAGGTAGTACTGCTCTTTGATGTGCCAGAGCAAATATCGGAAAAATCTCTTTGGTTCCTTGGACGCATTTGCGAAAACGGTCCACGCTGCGGTGTGCTGCCCATCATTGCAATTGATGAGCAGCGCATGGAAGACCGGCGATATGAAAAGCTCAACGCCACGCTGAAAAACTCAACCACGCAACTGAATGATCTGTTGCAACGCGCTGGGGCTGGCGAGCTGTCATTCACATACCAGCCGGAGCAATGGCCGCGACAGGATGTGCTGGATGGCTTTCTCGCAAAGCTCGTTGAAGATTGTGCTGCCAAGACGCGCTTCAAGAAAACGATGCCTGATCTCTGGACGAGCTTCGGCAAGGGGGAGACGACTCTTGGTGGCTTTGATATTCCCATTGGCTGGACGACCGCAGGCGACTTCGCGACCCTGAGACTGGGCGCGACGGACTCCGAGCATCATGTACTGCTTGCGGGGAAGACAGGCTCGGGAAAATCCAATCTGCTCCATGTTTTGATTCACACGTTATGCGAGAAATATCCGACCGAGGAGCTTGATCTTTATCTACTGGATTACAAGGAATCGACTGAGTTCAATATTTACGCAACGCCCCCAGTCCCACAGGCCCGCCTTGTCGCTACGGAAAGTGACCCTGAATATGGCGTCACTGTATTAAGGCATCTTGTGGATGAACTGGAAACGCGTGCACGCATATTCAAGTCAAAAAATGTCAACGATTTCAGCGAATACCGTAAATCAAGCGGGGTACGGTTGCCCCGCGTTCTGCTAGTCATAGATGAGTTCCAAATTCTGTTCTCAGAAAGTCGCCAGGTGGCAGAAGCTGCTGAGCAGCTGCTGTCGAAGCTCTTGAAACAGGGGCGCTCGTTCGGTATTCACATCCTCCTGGCTACTCAGACTTTGAAAGGCATCAACGCGCAGTCAATCGGAAGCATCATCACCCAGTTGGGATGCCGTATCGCACTGGCTTGTGGGCAGGAAGACTCCGCAATGATCCTCGGGGGCGGGAACTGGGCAGCCGCAGAGCTGCGCAGCCCACCTGAAGGCATCATCAACAATGCTAACGGTGCCAAATCCGGCAATGTGAAGTTCATGATTCCATTCGCCGGAGAAAGCGAGCATCGCCGTGATTTGTTGACGAATTTGATAGTGCGTACATCTTTTTCTGGGGAGGCTGCAAAAACCAAAATCTTCAGCGGAGCATTCCTTCCGCAGATGCCGTCTCCCTTTGAATATCAGACAGCTTGTGCGCATGAAGAAGCTCTTCTTTTGGGCGAAAATCTCGCATTCGATTCAAAACCGTTGACGGTATCACTTACTCGTCGATCCGCGTTCAATGTTCTATTCAGCGGCTACAACGACCACATTCACGATGGACTCCTGTCCGCTACGCTTTTTAGTCTGACTTTCGTCGATGGCTTTGATGAAATCGTGTACTTCAACGCGCGCGGGGTCCCCCCAGGAGGAGGATTCTCAGCCGCAGCGCAGATGCTCGGTGCACGCCTCAAGATATTCGACGATATATCCGAGCTACCACTTCAAGCGATATCAGACGATATTGGGAATCGCCGCGTAGCATTGATTATCGATGGCCTGGATTCCGAGAAAGCACTACAGCCAGCCCCAGCGTTTAGATCGCTCAAGCCTGGCGAACCACCTACCCCGGCTGACTTGTTAAAGCGTCTCGCCGAGGACGGCCCAAGAAAGGGGACGTTTGTATTTATTTTTGTTGACCGTTGGCAGCGCTGTGCCAGTGCCTGCAAAGACCTTTTCTCCTTTTTCGAATTGCGCGTGGCGTACTGCATGAATGAAGACGATGCCGGATCGCTTGTGAGTGGCGGTGTTGGTAAGTTCAAAGGTATTGAAAAACCGAGCCGAGCTGTATTCGTAAACAAAATGACGAATGACATCACATGGTTCCGGCCATATGTTCAGGAAAGCACTCAATGAAGAGATTTCTGCTCACGTGGTATGGAATCACCGATTTTCGCGCGTCTCTGGGGTTTGAGAATACCGACGGCCCTATTGCGAGCGCCCTTGCGGGCGCGTCCTACTCGGACATCATTATCCTGGGTTACACCCGGACGGATAATGATGCCAGCGAATTGATCGAGGCACAGAAGACGTTCACGCTTGAATTGGCGTCAATACGAAGCATGGGGCAAGAGAAAGACTGGAAGCTTACTAATCAGTTTGTCTCCAGGTTCGCCAATACCTCTGTCGCACATGAACATTTTGAAGCCTGGCTGAAAAAGAAAGCCGCCGCCCTGGGCTGCAACGCAAGGATCCGTTTAAATAGCGAGAAACTTTACCAGCTCAACGACACCGAAGGTATTTACGCTAGCGCAATGCGGGCGCTGGATGGGGTTGAACAGGAGCCAGGTGAAAAGCTCGTCACGCTCTATCTCAGCCCAGGAACTCCGGTGATGGCCTTTGTCTGGGCGCTCGCGGCGCTGAGCTACCCTGAGCTCAAAAAAAGACTCATAGCATCGTCCATCATTGGCAAAGCACCTGAAGTCATAGCGTTGCCTGCTGAGTGGCTTGAGCGACACAGCTCAAAACAGGCTGCGATCCGAGGCATCTCCAACGGGTTCGATGTGACATTCCATCTTTTTGGTGAGCAACGGATGCCTGCCTTGTTGAGCATCCGGCAATTTGAGTCGGCGCATCACATTTTTGTCAACTCAAAAGACTTCCCTGCTGCATGTATGCAAACCTTTATTGGCTCTCGGGACCTGCATGAACTTACCGTTGACCCCTGGGATGATCGCGCTGTTCACGAACAAATCACCGAGCTGGCAAAGCAATTTCCAGAAAAAACACGAATTGGAATCAATTTAACTGGCGGCACAAAATTGATGTTTGCTGGCGCGCTCTCTGCTGCACGTGAACTGGGCGCTGTTCCGTTTTATTTTGACAGCAAGAATCGTCGCGTCATATTCATTGACAGTGTTCGGCGCGAAAAAATCAGGCAGATTGATTCAATCGAGACATTTTTGCACCTGAATAGCGATGGTTTGGAGATTGCAGGCAGTTCCTTCATGAAGGATATATCGCCAAGTCGCCAACTTCTGACCGAGACCCTTTGGCTGCATCGTGACAAGGTGCGTAGATTTTATAGAGAACTGACCGACTATAACAATGCATTCAGGCCATTCGAGATTTGTCGTGACGGCTTCAATTTCAAGCTGGATGACATGGAGGCAGTATCCGTCCAGGGCTACGGATTAGATCTGAGATTTGAGAAATGGCCTGATTTCGCCAAATACCTATCTGGCGGCTGGTTCGAGGAGTTTGTTTATTTGCAGTGCAAACCCTACGAGGATGCTGGAGTCATTCAAGACTTGCGCATCAATGTCAAGCTGAACTTGAATTTAGAAGAGTCAAAAGGCTATTCGAGCTTCGGTGTTGAATACAACGAGCTGGACATCACATTCACCGACGGTTATTCGCTTTATATCGTGGAATGCAAGGCGGGCAATGTAACGCAAGAGCAGATTATGAAGCTGCAGAACCTTGTGCGCTTCTACGGAGGAATTGAAGGTCGCGGTATCGTTGCCTGCTGTGTTCTCCCAAATACTGAGTCGGTCAAGAAAAAAATAAAAGATGCCAGGCTGATGCTTTGGAGTGGTGCATCACTTTCTGAGCAGATAACGGCAATGATGAACAGCATCACTGAGCGGGCTGAAGCGAGTGAGGCAACGCCATGATGCTCCATTTGGTTTGCGACATCTCCGGCAGCATGAGTGAAGGAGGCAAGCCCTTCATCCTGCGAACCTTGGCCACGACCGTGGCGCAATGGGTGCGGCATGGGTATGGACAGGCGGAAATCCGCCTTTGTGCTTGGAGCAGCGAGGCACGCAGCATCCCGAACTGGAGCGTCACGGACGATCTCCCGGTGGAAATGCTGGTTTGCCATGGAAGCACCAATGGCGAGGCGCTGGTTCAACTGTTGGGTAGCGAGCCGGATGGAAAGGTTCTGATTCTCACGGATGGATTCTGGACAAGAGACGACGTGAAGACTCTGAGCCGCTGGCAGGAAGGCCTACCGCCGGATACGCTGCGCGTCATCCAAATCGGCGCGGATGCCAACCCGCATCTTTCCAAGGGGCTCAAAGGCGCAAAGGTGTTTGCCGCAGAAGAAGTGCTCGCCGTACTCGATAACTGGCTGCAGGCGGATGAGGAATGGGCATGACGCTTTGGAAAAGTTTTGGGGCAAGCGTTCGCGGCCCGAGCCATATCGCCGAAGGTTTGCCAAATCAGGATGCATGGGCGAAGTTTCACCATGTTTGGGGTGATGGCATCGTCGTGTCCGACGGGGTTGGCTCCAAGCCCTTCTCCAGCTTCGGCAGCCATGCTGCCTGTCTCGCCGTCGAGTTCGCAGCCCGGGCTTGTTGCACCAGTGGTGAAATCGAACACAACGCGCTGTTTAGCAACATCCAAGCTAACTGGCTGAGGCTTGTTGCTCCGCTGGAACCTCGCGATTGCGCGGCCACCTGTCTTTTCGCACTACGCCTGGATGGCGTAATCCACCTAGGGATGCTTGGCGACGGACTTGCCGCTATTGCCAAGTCCGATGGATCAGTCGTTTCGCTGTCGGAAAACAAGACACAAGGCTTCTCCAATATCACCATTGCGCTGTCCTCCAAGGTCTCCGCCAAAGACTGGCAGTATTTGTCGCTGCCGGGGGAGCAGTGCATCGCAGTATTGCTCTGCACTGATGGGGTGGCTGACGATTTGGATAACGCTGACGGGTTTGTGAGCAGTTTCGCCGAAACGCATCGAACCCTCGCGCCGGTAAGTGCCAACCGGCGCATCCACGAGATGCTCGAAAACTGGCCCACGCCCAAGCACAGCGACGATAAAACCCTCGCCTGCCTGTGCAGTGAGGAGGTTGCAGATGAGTAACGCCGAACACCAGGCTCTGAAGCCACTTGTGGATGAATACGACAATGTTCATCAGATGGCCGATGAGCTTGCGCGCGGTGGACAAGGCGTGGTCTATCGCACCAAGGATGCGGATTTGGCCGTCAAGCAGCCGCTGGACGCAGCCGGCCAGCCGGACAAAAACGCCAATCTGCGCGAGCGCTTCCAGCACGTCCGCCTGTTGCCCATACCACGGCGCATCCCCGTTTCCCTGCCACTCGCCATCCTGCGCGACGAGCCGGGCTATGTGATGCGTCTGTTGAGCGGCATGAAGCCCTTCGCCAGTTTCGATTTGGACGGCAGAAGCAAAAAGAAGCTGGAAGATCAAAGCCAAGCCTTGCCCCAATGGCTGACGAAGATTCCTGACAAGGACCTGGCGCTGCGACTGCTGCATTACGCACAAACTGGCTCCACCCGCCGCCGTTCGCTCGCGCTTGCCAAGTGCGCTGCCATCCTCGCCCGCCTGCACAGCGCGGGACTGGTCTATGGCGACATTTCCACCAACAACGCTTTCATTGGCGAAGACGACACCACCGATGTCTGGCTCATAGATGCCGACAATATGCGCCTGGAGTTACCCAGCGGCGGCGTGTCCGTCTATACGCCGGGCTACGGTGCACCGGAGGTAGTGCAGGGCCGTGACCAATCCCGCCCGCGAACCGACTGCTGGGCTTTCGCTGTGATGACATTCAAGCTACTGGCGCTTTGCCACCCTTTCATTGGCAAGAAAGTACTGGAGCCCGAAGATGAAGAAGACGGCTGGGATGCCGACCCTGCGCCCAATGGCACTGCCACCGATCTGAACGAACAGGCATTCGCTGGTTTCTTGCCTTTCGTGGATGACGAAAATGACGATTCCAACGAAGGAGTTGGAGGCCTGCCCCGTGTATTAGTCGCAACAGAAGGATTACGCCGCCTGTTTCAGGAAACTTTCGGTGCAGGACGTGAACTGCCGCACCGCCGCCCGACAATGGCGTTCTGGATATTGGAGCTTGCGAGGGCGGCGGATCAGTCGCTGGATTGCCTCGAATGTGGCATGAGCCATTTCGCCGATGAATACGCGCAATGCCCGTATTGTGGCGCGGCGCGCCCGGCTTTCATTCGCGTCAAAACGCCACGTTGGGAAATCCTGATTCCTGGTGGTGCCACGGAGTTCAGATTGCCGCAGCGGCTTTTTCACCCGTTTTCATTCGAGTATTTCGATAACACAGCATACGAAGCCATGCTGAACTTCGCGGCCAAAACCGCAGTCCCCGTGCGGGGCACGCTGCCTTTCCCGGACAACCTCACCTTTGAGTTCGTAGAGGCCTGCAAATGAAGTTTCAGGACATTCCTGTCAACATCATAACTGTCCGCATCAAGCGGTCTGACAATGTCGAAGCCCTGCAAGAGCAGCCAGTATTCTCGGTAGAGGCCAGCCTATCCCGCGCAGATGAATTTGAAATCCGCCTGAGAGACGCGGTTGTTTTCGTTCGCCCCGTCGCGGCTGTTGACATCCGCCGCCTCAACGCTGAACTTGCCAGTGGGCGTTCCCTGCTTGCACAACTTGAAAACCCTGCCGCCGATGGCAGCATCGAGTTGAAGATCGGTTTTTTCACCGGCGTCTGCATGGAAATGGGCGATGTTGAAATCGGTGTGGATGAGTATGTGCAAGAAAAGATGCGGACGAAGGGCGAGGCACTTTACAAGAGGCTGGGCGAACTTTGCTGCTTCCAACAGGGAAACGACGCATTTTTCTTCCTGACTGCTGGCCCGGCGATTGATGAAGAACTGAAACCTGTCGGCGAGGACACGCCACGCGATGCAGCTGCGGAGCCGACCCGAATAAACGCTTTCTGTGTTACTGGCGAAGGTATCCGCTTCATTGCCACCGAAAAAGCAATGCCAGGCGGCCAAACCATCTACATCGCCACACGCATAACCAGGACCAAAAAAGAACCCGACCGCGCCCTGCGCCTCGCCAAAGGCCGGCTGCGTTTTGCCGATTGGACACAAGCAGGGCAAGTGCAAACTCTTGCCAAAGCGCAAATGCGCGCTCTTACCCAAGACGACAACAGCTACCTGAAAAAGTGGGATGAATTTGGTGACATGGAGGGCGAATTGCTGCTCAAGCAAGCGCGCGAAGTGGGGGCTTTACAATTCACAGAGATGGCTCAGGAGCGGGATGGAACCGTCACGGTTCGCATTTCACAGGCACTTGACTCTGCATTGAAAGCGCTGAGGAACGGTGCCGTACCTGAAGTCGAGTTGGTGGATGAACTGCCGGACTATTTGAAAGATGAACGCTTGAGCTTCAAGGATTTTGCAAGTGGAATTGAGCAAGCGGAGAAGATCAAGCAGGGCGACGGAAATCGCGAGCAACGTGAAGGAAAGACCTACCTTGATGTCGTCGGGTTTGACCAGGAAACCCGTGTGCTTACGCTCAAAATCGAGGCTCTGCCCAAGGAATCCGGCACGCTCATCCTGTCGCTGGCCGGTGAAACCACCCAGATCAAACGGCGTATGGCGGCCCGTCAAGCCATTCTGGAAGGCCGTTCCGCCAATCCACAGCTTGGGCTATTGATTGAGGAACAGGGGCAAATCACACAAGTCCGCCCGCCGCAAAAAGTCCAGTCACTCACCGCATTCGTTCGCAACAAGGTCTTTCGCAATCCGCCAACCGTCATGCAGGAAAGGGCTATTGAGGTTGCGCTGAATACGCCAGATCTCGCGCTTATTCAGGGGCCGCCGGGAACGGGAAAAACCACCGTCATCGCCGCCATTCTGGAGCGGCTGAACGAGATGGCCGACAAGCGCGGCGCGAACATCAAAGGCCAAGTGCTGCTGACCGGCTTTCAGCACGATGCGGTGGAAAACATGATCGAGCGGCTCTCGCTCAACAGCCTGCCCGTGCCGAAATTCGGCAAACGGTCTGGCGCGACGGAAGACGATCTCAGCACCTTCGAGCGCAGTCTTGAAGCCTGGTGCAGCTCGCTTGCCACCGAACTGCGCGAGCGCAATCCCCAGATTGCGGAAGCCGAGCAGGAGCGGGAAATAAAAAACCTGTGCCTGCAATATGTCCAAGCCCCGTCACGCGCGCTCGCCGCCAACCTTGCTGGGAAAATCACAGCGCTCGGCAGTGTAATTCTTGGCGAAGACGGCGCTCGGCGGTCGGCGAATTTGGCGAAAAAGCTCGCGCACGAGGAAAACCTCAACGATGGCTCCACCCAATGGCTTGATGCAGCGCGCCGTCTGCGTGTTCGCCATGAAAGCTTTTCTGACGACGGGCCAGAAAGGGCGATGGACGCACTGGATGACCTGCGTGATGTGCTTGAAGAAGACGAACGCAAACTGCTGGACAAAGCCAGTCTGTGGCGCAATGAAGATGGCCCAGCGCCATTTTTGGACAACCTGGTCGCGTTGAAAAAGAGGCTCTTCGCCCGGTTCACCGCTCCACCGATTTTTCGCGTGGAAAAGCAGAACGACGCAGTGCTTGCATTGGCAGAATTCGCCATACAACGCATCAAAAACGCCGAGTATTCGGCTAAGGATAAAAAATCTGCTGCGCTGGCCGAGTTTCTGGCCGAACTGGAAGGCAACCCCTATGGCATGGTAGATGCCCTGTCCGAATACAGTTTTGCCTTTGCCGCCACCAGCCAACAGAGCGTCAATCGTGATATGCAAAAGCGCAAAGGGCTTGTCGGGCGCGACGTCAATGAAAACCAGAAAGGCATGGAATACGAATATGTCATCGTGGATGAAGCCGCTCGCGTTTCACCCCGCGACCTGATGGTTCCGATGGCGCAAGGCAAGCGCATCATTCTGGTGGGCGACCATCGGCAGTTGCCGCATATCATTGATGAGGAGGTAGCACGCCAAATGGAGGCTGGCGAGGCAGCATCGGCCGACGAACCGGCACAGAATGAAACTGACTGGCTCAAGAAATCCATGTTCCAGTATCTGTTCGCCACCCGCTTGAAAACGCTGGAAGACGGCGACGGTATCTCCCGCCGTGTCACGCTCGACAAGCAGTATCGGATGCACCCACTGCTCGGCAGCTTTATCAGCCGCAATTTTTATGAACGCTTCGATCCGACGGAACAATTCGGCTCTGGACGGCCTGAAAGCGATTTCGCCCACAACCTGCCCGGCATAAACGGTAAACCTGCTGTGTGGCTGGACGTGCCAGCGGCGAAAGGCAGACACCAGCGCAGCGGAACCAGTTGGACGCGCCCGGCAGAGGCCACCGTTATTGCCCGCCAATTGCAGGCGTGGATGAGTTCAGATGCAGGCAAAGACCTCTCGTTCGGCGTGATTTCGTTCTACAAGGCGCAGGCCGAACTCATCAAGAGACAACTCGGCAGCATCGCGGACGACGAGAGAAAACTCCGCGTCGGCACGGTGGACTCATTCCAGGGCATGGAGTTCGATGTCGTCTTCCTCTCAATGGTGCGAACCTTGCCGCATAACTGGAAATCCAAGAGCGATGACCGTGAAAAGCAGGCCACAGGGTTGTTCGGACACCTTTGCCTTTACAACCGCCTGAATGTCTCGATGAGTCGTCAGAAGAAGCTACTGGTGGTCGTTGGCGATACGGGTTTGCTGCAAAGTGAACTCGCGGCGGACTTTGTGCCGGGACTGGTGGATTTCCTTCGACTATGCCGCGAGCAAGGAGTGGTGCTGCCATGCTGAAGCTCCTTGATTACGGTAAACCTGCCCCCTTCGGAGGGATCATCGGCAGGCCTCGCCACCTCGCGTGGCCGGTGAACGTATACCGCGTGACCTTGCCCAGAGTTCTTGACGATGGCGATGGCTTGAACGCATTTGAACGCGTCATCCTGAAACTGCTTGAAACTGTCGGCTTGATGAACGCCGATGCGCTGGCGGATGAAACCCGCATTCCAGTCGATTTGGTCAAGAGCGTTCTGCTCCGTTTGCAAGACAAGGACTTGATTGACGACCACCATGCCATCATTGAGCGGGAGCGCGAAGAAGAATGTGCCCCGGCATTCGTTACCGCGCTTTTGTTCCGCGAACTCGCCACTGGAAAAATTCTGCCCTTCCTGCATTGGCTGGACGACACAAACCCCATGCGGAAAAAGGAAAACGAGGACAAAGACTTCCGGATAATCCGCTGGGATGGTGTCCAAAGAAAAGCGATACCCGCGCCGCGTGATGTAATCAGAACTTTGCGCGCAATGAAAAAGCGCTCGTCTGCGTTCGGCAAGGACACCAAGATGCCCGTAGTCCAGCAGATCACGATAGTCGCCGAGCCCGACCTGCTTCACCTTGACTGCCCTATCGCCATCCAGAAAAGCGATGGCGAATTCCGCATCGCCGACCCATTCGGCAACGGTTTTTCCTTGATTCTCGAAAAATCGTTCGAACAGTTGCTTGAGCAGGAGGAAAGCCTGACCACGTGGCTGCATGGTTGGAAGCAGTCATTGAGCACTCCTCGTCCAGAAAAGCAGGATGCCACGGTCAAAGAGCCGTTCGACAACGACGCCAACTGGCAAAGTTACCCGAAGCTCGTCGCTAATTTGCGCCCCTTGCGGAATAGCCCGTTCCGCTCCATCGCCCAAATCCATGCCGCCATCGAATGGGCACTGTTTTATGCCAGTTGCCGCCGGCCGGTTGATTCCGTCATTAAAAGGCTGAAATTCACTGCGCAAGACCAGCACGCCGCCCTGCTTGAGCAGGCCGCGAAAACCGTCGGTCTTGAGCCGCCGCCGAACGGCTTCAGACCGATTCGGGAAGGTAAGCTGCGGGAATTTGAGGTCGGTGGTGCGTTCCAAGAGACGGTTCTCGCGATCGCTCTGCTTCAAGCGCAAGACGATGCGTTGCATCCCTTGCGCCGTGTTGTGGTCGCGTATTCAGACCTCATTAACCGCCTTCTTGCCATCAACGCCAAACGTAACGAGAAGGGCCACGGCAAGGGTGGCGCGGACGCCCCGCAGCAGGCACTGACTGACGATTCGTTCATGCGCGAAGTCGTTCATGCGCTTGTGCCAGACATCATCTTTACCGACACGCCTCCTACCGCGCCAAACAAGGACGAGCAGGGTGATGCACTGCTGGATGCCCGTACCAGCATTCAAGAGGAGTTCGGCCACCAGCTGTTCAACCGCCTGGGCGCAAACCTGCAAGACCGGCTGGTTCACGCGGAGCGTTTTTTCCAGTCGTGTCATGACGGGGATGACTCTTTGGCCTATGTTCGCGATCTTTATGCCGCAATCCAGTCATCATTTGCGAGAGCTTTGGCAGGCAGGCTGCCGCCTGATACCTGTGAAGGGCAGATCAAAGACATGGCTGAAAGTAAAGCTGCTGAGGCTGGTTTCTGCGAGGGCTTACCTGAGAGCCTGCGCACCGTCAAAACGTCGGCTGTGCGTCAGACACTGCAAGGCGGCAGCCAAACACTCGGAGCTTGCGTTCTTGCATGGTTGCTGGTGAGCGATGCTGATGAACTTGCCGCAATTCATGACACGCAGCCGTCCTTGATCGGCGATATGGCAAACCTTATCGCTCGGCGTGGGCATGGCAACGAGCCGCTGCCATTGCCCAAAGAGAACATCGCACAGCTTCGCAAAGCTGCTTTCACAACTATCAGAACACTTATGGAATCTTGAAAATGAACAGCCCCGTCCAACCCGACACCGAAGCCCAGCGGCTTGCCGATTTGAACGCGCGTGAGAGCTGGATAAACACCAAGGAAAGCGAAATCGCCAGCCGTGAAACCGCCGTGGCTACACGTGAAAGGGATGCGACTGCAGAGCGTCAAGTCATCGAGCAAGACAAGGCCAAGCTGGCGCAGCGCGAGCAGGCCGTCACGCAGGCTGAGCAAAAGTGTGATGCAGGTTTTGCCGATGAACGAGCCGCGCTGAATGATGAGCTGCGTGAAAAGCGCGCCCAGGGCGAAAGAGCAATTGCCGAGATGCGAGAGAAAAACCTTTCAGCGTTGGAGGTTGAAATTTCCGAGCTGAAAGCAAAGCGACTGGGTGCGGTTGCCCATGCCGAAAACGCCGAACGGGAGCGCATTCGGACAGAAATCGCCCAAGAGCGCGATGCATGGACAAAACAACAGGGTGACGCTCGAAAGCAGTTGAATGCAGAGCGCACGGAATTTGAGAAACAAAAAGGCGCACTCTCCGCCTTGCAAAGCGAAGTCGAAGGAAGACAGGCAGAGCTTGAGACTTCAGAGCGGACACTCGAACGCAAAGAACAACGGCTGGAACAGCAGAACCAGAGGCGCAGCGAGCAACTGGACGATGAGGTTGAGAGGCGTGTTGAGGATCGCCGAAAATCGCTAGAGGCTGCTCTGCAATCTGCCAAAGAGGAAAACATTCGACTGCGCGAGGCGTTTAAAACTCAAGACGAACTTCTCGGCGCGTTCGAACAGTTAAAGTTGCAACTTGGTGGCAAAGACCCTGCTGAAATTCTGCGTGCGCTGAACAGCCAGGCCGACGAACTCAAACGCCTACGAGAGGAGCTTGCTACCCGACCTACTGAGGAAATGCGCGAGCGGTATCAAGCCCTTGAATCAGAAGCCAAAAATCAGAAAACACGGGCAGACCAGTTAGAACGGCAACTTTCCACCAATGAGGCTGCGGTCGCTGAAATTGGCGAGCTGCGCCGTCAAGGCTCGGAGCTCAACGCCGAAAACAAATCTCTGGCGCAAAGGGCATCCATCTTCGAGGGAGCAGCCAACGAAGCGCAAGCCGAACTCAAGCGTTTGCGTGCAGCTTATGAGCGCCCTGCTGAAGTTACCGCTCGCTACAAAGAAATTGAGATGCCGCACATCAGTGTGGATAAGGTCAAGCAGCCGGTGCAGCACGAGATCGATGAGCTAACTTGGCTCACTGGGATTGGTAATGCTTGCGATACATACGGACTACATTTCAATCCACGTATTTTGAAAGCTTTTCATACAGCTCTCAAAACAGCGGAATGGTCGCCGCTCACTGTCCTGGCAGGGGTTTCCGGAACCGGAAAATCCGAACTGCCGCGCCTCTACTCGCACTTTGGCGGAATTTATTTCGAGCCGCTGTCTGTCCAGCCTAATTGGGATTCGCAGGAATCCATGCTGGGCTTTTTCAATTCCATAGACAATAAATTCGATGCACAGCCGGTGCTGCGTTTTCTCGCGCAAAGTCAGATATCAGGCCGCGAACAATATGAACAGCGCATTAGACGTTGGCAGAGTATGTCGCCAGATCAGCAAATAGCACTTGACCCTGAGAAGGACAAAGAGCTGATTGAAGCGTTGAAACAAGCAGATTATCCAGGATTGCAGGACGCAGTGTGTCTTGTTCTGCTTGATGAGATGAATCTGGCACACCCTGAGCTTTATTTTGCAGAGTTTTTGAGCAAGCTAGAACTGCGGCGTGGCAGAAAGGGTGATGATGTTCCGTTCATACCGGTGAAAATTGGCGCCGGCATGGAACCCTATAAGCTTCCCCTCGGTCGTAATGTACTCTGGACAGGGACGATGAACCAGGACGAAACCACCAAGTCCCTTTCGGACAAGGTGCTTGACCGTTCCATCATCATCAACTTTCCGCGCCCGACGGAACTCAAACGCCGCCTGAAGCTTGCTCCACTTGATGACAAAAATCGAGGCCCGGCGCTACACAAAACGTCGTGGCAGAGTTGGCTAGCACAGGGCAGCAACTTCTCCGACGATCAAGTCAGCCCGTTCAAAAAATTCATTGAAGCAATCAATGCTTCTTTAGCGGTTACAGGCCGTGCCCTCGGTCACCGCGTTTGGCAATCCATTGAATACTACATGGCCAATTACCCGGATGTCCGTGCTGCACGCGATAAAGATGCGCTTGCCAGAGCTATGCATGTCGCCTTCGAGGATCAACTCGTGCAGAAGGTCATGCCCAAATTGCGGGGTATTGATACACGCGGCAAGAGCAAGACAGAGTGCCTGGACAGGATTCGTGGACAACTCGTTACAGGAATCGGCAGTAACTCATTCAATCTGACAGAGGATTTCGACCTTGCCTGTGATCTTGGCTATGGTCAGTTTATTTGGCAATCGGCAAATTACCTAAACGTCGGTGACACGGAAACCAATGATAGATCCACGGCCAGTCGAGACTCGGACAATGCTGAATTGCCACACTCCCTTTTTATGAAAGATGAACCAGATTCAGACAAGCGTCATAAAATGTGGAACTTAAAGACACCAGAGCAACGAGATGAGCTGCGCGTGAAACTTGAAGAAAATGCCAGAGCAGGAAGGATTCACGCCAAGCAATGAGTATTACTCTGGAAAAAATCTATACCGACTTCCGTGCCAAAGAAAAACTTGCCAAAAAACTGCTTGAGCAAATGAATTGGTTTGGTTCAATCACGGATTTCGATCCTAAGACCGGCGCGGCTCTGCCGAAATCCTTGTCAGGGTTCCTCGCCAAAGTCGCACAGCCAGAAGCGAGTGAGATAACCCGTGACCGCCTTTGGCGCATAACGGAACACTGCCGCGCTTCTGTCGGGCGATTATTTCATTCTCTCAACGAAAGTCCTCGCCGCGAACACGCTCTACTGCCTGTTCATGCTGTGCGTGAACTGGATGCCAACAGTTTTATTAAGCTGAGTAATCGTCCGGGTCGTACCATTCGGGAAAAACTGGCAGGTAACCCCTACATACAGGCTGTGCGTCGTTTTCAATCCGTCGACCTGCCGGAAAATCGCTTGCTGAAAGCCTTTGCCATTCGCCTTGCGGAAATGCTTGATTTACGCGGTGATTGTCTCGGTCAAGAGGATGAGCTTCTATCAAAAATCTACTTATGGTTGCGTTCTGATGAGGCGCAAGCCATCGGCAATTGGGAAAATCTGCCACCTAACAACACGCTACTAGCACACCGAGATTACCGTCACGTGTGGGATGCATGGCGCTGGCTGCAAACCCTCGATGAGGACATCACCAGCGACCTTTCTCAACTGGATGTCCGCGAGAAAACCATGCGCCTTTGGCAGCAATGCGCGCAAATGTGGCTTGATGGAAAGCATCTTTTTGCTGAGATACCGTTACTATTCGATTATGAAAAGTTTGAGATTCTTCCGTGGACTTCCAAGCCACCTTTGTTCAAGGAAGTGAAGTACAAGATGCCCCGGCATTTGCGACAAAGCGCGAGTGCCGAACCAATTTGTGTTGATATCACAGCCCTGCATCCCCGCTATGCCATTGGTGACGGAAAAGGAGCGCAGTCGCTGGCGGCCCCCTTTCTTTGGCAGAGGTGGCAGCGCGAAAATGAAACCGTTGACATCGAACTCTTTGGTTCCGATGCCGTTTGGCTGAATCCCGATGCGACCACCATTTCTGCGCCAGATCTGTTTTTCGCCAAAGACAACGCCACTGAGCTTTTTGACCCCGCCGCCCGCGCGTTCACTACTCGGCTACGCGAAGAGTTCAAGAACGATACACTCATCTGGCTTGCGCCTGACTTTCTCAACGATTTCGAGCTTGAAGTCATCCGTCGCAACCTCAACGCGCGTTTCCCGAATGCCGAGCCGTTGCCGCGAAGTGTGGCGGCCGTGTTCGCTCAAGCTGACCCGGCCAAAATCACGGGCGAGGGTTACGCCATCATCGTCGTTGATTCCATTGGCGGCAAGACGACCGCCACCAAGCTCATCGCCAAGCGCGACAAAAACCTGGCGAAACGTCTTCCCATCACCAAAGGCTTTTATTGGGAGCGTTGCCCGCCGGTTGTTATCCCTGGCGAGGAAGCAGAAAGGCTAGGTGGCAGCGGCTACGACATCATCACGCTGGATGCCAACGGGCGGTGGCACGATGCGATCCGCCCGGCAAAGCCCCCATTCATTGAGGCAGCACACCTGAAGCGTATTCCAAACATCGGGAATTTCGCGTTCTGCATCAATTTGATGGAAAGCCCCGTTATGGGCGGAATCCATCTACATGCTTTACAACAACAGGTGGCTGATATTCCACTTTGGCGCGACCAGATTCCTGAGCTTTCAGTCAAAGTGATGAAGGATGGACATCAGCAACGATTCCACCTGGTTTTGCGCGGAACGACAGTCAAACCCATTCGGGGTAAACCCGTCACCATCCCGGTTGATGAATTCTTCACACTGCCCGCTGGCAGGCCGCATTACTCGTTTCCGCTCTATGTCGGCGATAAGGGTGACGACTTCGGTTTCTCTGCTCGTCTCGATTCACCCGCCTTCCCATTGGAAAACAAGGTTGACTGCGAGTTGAACCTGACCTTTGAATACGGCGCGGATGATCCCTATAAACTCGTCTTCACACCGCGCGACAAATCTTTCCCACCCATCCGCGCTACCTGGCGACGCACGGAAGAAATCACCGATGCCCCTGCGCCGGAATATCCGCAGCCAATGACTTGGGCGGAGTTGCAGCGGTTTCCGAAGCAAGACAGTAATAAAACCTCTGATCTGTTGGACTGGGTGGAAAGGGCAATTGAACAGCTTGACCGTGATTTTTACATCCGCCCCAAACAGAGGACGACTGGCACGGTAAACAGAAAGTGGCTGACCGACAAAATAGGCGGGCAGTTTACCTTTGCTACATGTAAATCCACCGATGAGTCTGTATTCATTCATCAGAACAGTTTTGTTCATGAACTGAGCTACGCCGACTTCACTGAGGGGGCAGAAATTTCATTCGAGCTTCAGGAGCGCGATGGGAAATTCTCTGGCTGGAAAGTGGCAGGGCCGAGATACAAAGATGAAGTGCGTCTGAAAAACTTTGACGAAGAATCAGCAAAAAATCTGGTTGCCAGTATACGCAAGAGACTTTACTTTCCTGTCATTCAGGTTTGGCGCGATGGGCGCTCGACTGGAGACCGTGAATGTCCGAAAGGGTTTGCCGACGCAATGAAGGCCAGAGGAGAACACCTCGTTGCCCTGCTGAACGAGAGTGGCATTCCTGAGCAAGTAAAGAATGAAATTCGATTTCTAATGGCCTGTATGCACAAGGATGCGCCTGAAAATTGCGTTCAGTGGATAACCGGGCAGGTTGAGGGTCAGAAAATTCGTGACCTGCGAGCCGTCGGCTTCGCGCTTGGTGATGTTTCGCAGCAATGGCAGAAAGATTTGCTATCCCAGCTCGTTGCGAATCCGTCAAATGACGCGCTCAGTATTTTGGCCTATGCCATCTGGCGAGAGCAGCAGTTTGTTGAGAAATTCAGCCTCGCCAACTTGCAGTCCATTCTGAATGCTCTGAACATCATGCTCAACATCAAGCAATATCCGCCCCGGAAAGACGAGTGGACTGCTCGCAACTGGATTCGCGCCACGACAGAACCGCTTGAACTTCTGCTCGGCCTGCTTCGCACCCGTGCATCATCCACCCCCGAAATCAAGATTCTCCTTCAGCCGCATCAAAAAATCACCAAGGAATTGGCCAAGAAAATCGAGCGAGTGACAGAAATTGTCACACTGTCCAACATCAAGCTCTTCTCCCGTGTGAAAATCAACATCCAGAAACCCTCAGGCGACCGCACCCCCGATCTGCTCTACGCGCTGCGCCTGTACCTCACTGGTGACGATGGTGCGAACGCTATTCACATATCTAGTGTTTCTGATGGAAATACTGATGAGACCATTTAATTTTGATAGATGATTTTCATATCTTGATCTTCATAGGCCGGGAAATTTCATTGAAAATAGATATGGGTTATTTGGAGGCGTAAATTCGAAAACCATTTCTGGTTTGATAAGTAAATAGCCATGTAGCTTCCTCGATTTTCTGGCGCCTGTGACTTCGCAAGTCCAGATGTTCAGGCCACTTGGTTGCTTGCGATGCAATTGCAGTCGCTCGAAGCGCTTCTGCACCCACTGCCAATCCTGCAGGTTCTCCTGTTTGGCCAGTTTGCCTACATGCGGGTGTTCCTGCGCATAGCGCTGGAACACGCCAGGGCTGACCAGGTAGGCGGTGTCGCTCACGGTATGCACCAGCGCTTTCGCATCGTTGATGATGAGCCGCCGCGTGGCGATGCCATGTTTCAGCCACGCCATGAAGTGCTCGCCGGATGGCTGTGTCGTCGAGGACGTGAAGGCCGGTGACGAAGGCGCAGCGGCGGCCAAGGGCGGCTGGGTCGCATCGGGGAGAGTTGCGGGTACTTCGTCCGGGACGGTTTCCACATCCTGATCTGTGGTTGGCGAGTTTCCCGTTCCCACCATCGCCAGCATGTCCGCTATGACGTCGGGGCTGGCCTGGGCCTTGGGTGGAGGGGCTGAGGTGATGCCACTACCCTCCGCTGGCGGAGCGTTTGGATTCTCCAAAGCGGACGTCACGCCGTTCGCAGAAAGGGTGGCTCCTGCTTCGACATCTTCAACTGCGGTGGGCGTGTCGATCGTCAACGTCCCGGTGAACGGTGCCGGTCGCTCACCAGATTCCCAGATCAGCGCGGGTGCCAGCCGTAGCAACGTAAACGAGTGGCTCCAGCCGGTGGAACTGGTCACGGTCGCACGCCAGATCGCTTTGCCGTCCGGCGTGGGCTGCAACATGCCGTGATCCTGCAGCACGTTGAACACGGCGGTGTTGTTCGCTGGGATGCCGTCGATGCCTTGGGACAGCAGATGTGCCCGAAGCTTGTCCGAAACCGTCTTGCTCACCAGCCACAAACCATCCTCGGTGAGCCAGCCATCCGAGGCTTCGTGTTGGTTCAGCTTCAGCTCCTCCTTGAGCAGGTAACGCAGCCCGTCGAGCAGCTTGCGTTGCAGTGCGTGCTTGGGCGCGGCCATGGCGCGTGTGGGATCGCCGCCCAGTTCCTGGGCCACGGAAGCTCGGTCGGCCTGCACCACCAATTCGCCCAGCACGCCAGCGTGCTCGTACTGCCCGGCCAGGACGTAGAGCAGCGGTGCCCACAGCGACGGATAGCAGCTGAGCCAATCCAGGACTTCACGGTCAAGCAGTTGCCGGTAGAGCAAGCCTGTCGCGGCGCTGTGGAGCCGGTACTCGCGATCGTCTCGGTAGCGGAAGCGGTATGGCTGGCACAGCGGGCCGTGCCACGGATGCCAGATCGAGCCGTCGGCCAGCTCGACGTGCAGATCGACGGCGATCTTGCCGATGTCGTGCAGCAGTGCGGCGTAGGCGACGGCAGCGGTCCAGGCTTCGGCTTGCGCAGCCTGATCCTCGGGGTTGGCGCCGATGGGCAGCAGATGAGACTGGCGCAGCTTCAGGCTGTAGGCGACGATTTCCAGGCCGTGGTCGAGCATGCCGCCTGGGTAGGCATGGTGATGTGCTTCGGATGCAGGGAAAGCCTGAACCAACTCGGCATAACGTTCCATCGGCGTGCGGTACAGCGCGGCGAACTGCTTGCGCGAGAGCGAGGTGCGCTGCCAGATGTGTTCCAGCAGCTTCTGCCGGCGCGGTGTCGCCAGCAGCGATGCGGCCGATTCCGGTTGCAGCAGCCCTTTCGGGAGATCGGTGACGGGTGCAGGCGACGGAGCGGCAGCGACCGGAGGCCGTTTCCGCTGGAACAGAGAGAGCATGTGGGTGTCCTGGTGGCGGGCAAGCGGGCGGCCTTTTCGCCTTTTCGGGTAGGGCCTTTCCCCTTGCACCCCATTCCCTTGCCGTTTCGGCCCTTTGGCCTTTAGAAGCCTTTGGATATAGAGCGGTGAGCATTGGTTGTCCACCGTCAATGCGGGTATGGCGGGGCCGGATTGATGCAGGAAGGCTGGCTGTTCCCACCCTACGATGAGATTCATTGTTGGATGCTGGAGGACCCCGGTGAGACCTTTCATTGACGAGGTAAGGATATTTCCTTACAATACGGGCATTGCGATCAAGAGAGCCGCCATGCCTGCCATTCACGAAGTTGCCACGCTGACCTCCAAAGGCCAGATCACGCTACCCAAGTCCATCCGACAGGCACTTGGGGCCGATACCGGCAGCAAGCTTGCGTTCGAGCTTCGTGGCAGTGAGGTCGTCGTGACCCGCGCCGATGCCGAGCACGAGGACCCGGCCATTGCCGCGTTTCTGACCTTGCTGGCCCGCGACATTGAAGCGGGTCGGAATGTGCGCGGCCTGCCCGAGAATCTGGCTCGCACAATGCTGGAGCACGCGGGGCACAAGGTGGACCTGGGCGATGATTTCGATGAGGACGTGGAAATCTGATGCAACAGCATGGCTGGACACTGCTGTTCCACGACAACCTGATCGAGCAGTTGATGAAGCTGCGCGCGGCTGTGCTGCGCGCCCAAGGCAACGACCCGGAAGGGTTCGGATCGAACGCCAACGTCAAGTTCTTCCGGGCCTTGACCCAGTTGATACAAGACGTGATACCGAGTGACCCGGCGCGCGATGAGTACCGGCAAGGCAACACCATGGGGCCGGCATATCGCCACTGGCGGCGGGCCAAGCTCGGAAGGCGATACCGGCTGTTCTTCCGCTACGACTCGAAGGCGAAGGTCATCGTGTACGCCTGGGTCAACGATGAACAGACCCTGCGGTCTTCGGGAAGCAAATCAGACCCGTATGCCGTGTTCGAGAAGATGCTCGGGCGCGGGAATCCGCCGGACGAATGGAGCGCATTGGTACAGGCAAGCAAGCAGGATTGGAGCAAACTGGAGTAGTGATTTCACATATAGCAGGTGACGACCATGAACACGACGACCCGCATCAGCACCGCAGAACGCCTCGGCCGTAGCTTTGGCCGTGGATGGCGCGCCTATGCGCGTGGCGAACGACGGGCGTCGAGCTGGTTGGTGTACAGGGGCGTGCCGGTAGTTGGTGCCACCGTGCTGTTGTGGGTGGTCAAGCTGGCCGTGCTCGGTGTACTGCTCTATTCCGCGTTCTGGCTGGCACTGCTGTTGGTTTGTGTCGTGGCTGTGGGATGGGCAGCAAATCA
>Ga0209792_1000344_pt1 | contig 38695 bp, 34 predicted proteins | sample EBPBio142005_DNA_FD_185860 | JGI IMG/M metagenome (GOLD analysis project Ga0209792, IMG submission 185860) | Wastewater treatment Type I Accumulibacter community from EBPR Bioreactor in Madison, WI, USA - Reactor 1_6/14/2005_ DNA (SPAdes)... | ecosystem: Engineered > Bioreactor > EBPR >... | reverse complement strand
TAAATATTTTTTTACTATATTTGACATAAATATTGGTTTGTTTGACGACTTCAAGATACTGAATTTCAGTATCTTGACCAATATTTATTCAAATTATTTTACATCAAATAATTACACCCAACGGGTTAAATGTAGTTTTTCTTTATATTATAATGAAGAAATTTTGTTTGGATATTGTGTGATTTTAAATTCTATTTTTGAATTTTTGTTTTCTGATTTAATCTTATGCTTTAATTTTTTAAAATAAAATTCACTTGGAAAAGGCGATATATAAATTTCATTGTCTGCCCATTTTCTAATATTTATTGCATAAACTTCCTCATTGTTTACTCTGATTATTTTAGCAAATGCTTTATATTTTTTGAACATTTGTTCGTCATTAAAACAAAACCACATGTTTTTTGCTTTTCCTGAATATAAATCAAATGATAAATAGGTTAGGTTTACAACATTAAATAAGTGTAAAAAAGGTATTGCAAAGAATATTATTGTAAATGCTGTTGTCTTCTTAAAATTTAAAAAACTTATTTTTATTGATAAAAGAGAATATAATAAAACTATTTGAAGAATGTTCCATGGAATTACAATGTAGTTCCATTTCAATATTAATAATATTGAAATTATAAATAAATGCATCAATATCAATAAACAAACACTATATTTTCTAAATTTATTGGTAAGTAAAGCAAAAGCTAAAGTGATTTCAATAATTGGTACAACCAAACCTATATAGTGAAAAAATAAATTTTGTTTATAAATATGAAATACTTTATTAAGTAGTAATTTTTCCCAAACTTGATGCAAAAAAGCTCCAGAAAATTTATTTGCTCCGGAAAAAAAATAAATAGAAAATAATAATAGCAGCACCAATGCTTTTCTTTGTTCTATGGGTTTTGAAAACAAAAAAATCACAAAAATCAACAAACATTGATATGTATAAGGTTGCAGCTGGTTAATATCTAAACATATAAGTAATAGTTGTAAAACTACAGATGCAATTATGGCGCTCTTATTTTGTTCAATAAAAATGGATAATAATAAACTTAATAAAAGCAGTAGAAATATTGCTTGCCCGAAAATTGGTGATAGATTTTCAAAAAAATCACAAATTGTTACTTTTGGAAACAATGGATTACCAAACCAAATTTTTGAAGTTGTTAGATGAAATCCTAATAAATAAATGGAAATAATTTTTTTCCAATACTGAAAAATGTTATTGTCATTAATCACGTTATGAAAACTGACTCATTTGATAACATTTATAAAGAAGATTGTCTTTTATTTCCCAGATGGCAAAAAAATGAGCTAAAAGCATTTCTTCGCGTGGGTTTTCGATAGTTTTTACGAAGTGTGAAAAACGTACGCAAACAGTATTATTTTCTTGAAGTATATGGCTTATTCTTATTTTAGAACGAACGTAAGCTTTGTTTAATTGGTCGCAAAGTTGCAAAACATCGTCATGATTCATTTGTATAAAACCTTTGCTACTATTCCAATCTACAGTAATATCAGGATGCAATAATGGTTTTACTAAATCTTTGTTGAGTAACACATCGGATTTATATAAATCTAAAACAACATCTTTTGGGTTCATTCTTTTTGATTTAAAAGTTCAGGTATTCTCTTAATATACGCCATTTGTTTCATTTTCTCACGAGCTTCTTCTGCCGGAGAACCAAAATAGGTTTTTCCGCCTTCGAGATTTTTAGAAATTCCCGATTGTGCCCAAATAATAGCTCCGGTTCCTATGGTAATAGCGCTGGTTGTACCAACTTGTCCCCAAATGGTTACTTCGTCTTCGATAACTACGCAACCTGCAATTCCTGTTTGTGCAGCAATAAGGCATTTTTTTCCAATAATAGTATCGTGCCCAACATGCACTTGGTTGTCTATTTTTGTACCATCGCCTATGGTTGTGTTTCCTGTAACGCCACGGTCTATGGTACAAAGCGCTCCAATTCCTACATTGTTTTCTATGATAACATTACCGCAAGATAAAAGCTGGTCAAAACCTTCGGGGCGTTTTTTATAATAAAAAGCATCAGCTCCAATAACTGTACCTGCATGAATTATCACATTATCGCCAATAATACAATGGTCATTGATTACCACATTGGCATGAATTATTGTGTTTTTACCAATCGTAACATGGTTTCCAATAAAACAATTTGGCTGAATAACGGTATTTTCTCCAATGGTTGCCAATGGTGAAATTGCCGAGTTGCAAGAAGTAAATGGTCGGAAATGATTGGCTAATTTGTTGAAATCTCTAAAAGGATCGTCTGAAATTAACAAAGCTTTGCCTTCTGGACAATCAACTTCTTTGTTTATTAAAACAATAGTTGCCGCAGATTGCAAAGCCTTGTCATAATATTTTGGATGATCTACAAAAACAATATCGCCTGGTTCTACAACGTGAATTTCATTCATTCCCATTACTGGAAAATTATCATTTCCTATGTATTGGCAAGAAATAATCGAAGCAATTTCGTTGAGCGGATATGTTTTTGGAAATTTCATTTATTTTTTTGTTTCAGGTTTCAAGTTTACAATTAAACTCTTTCGATATATTTACCAGTTGCGGTATCAATTTTAATTTTGTCGCCTTCATTTATAAATAAAGGAACATTTACTGCTGCTCCAGTTTCTACTGTTGCTGGTTTTGTAGCATTAGTAGCTGTATTTCCTTTTACACCCGGTTCAGCATAAGTTACTTCTAAAATGATAGAAGCTGGCATATCTACAGAAAGTGGTAAATCTGTTTCGGTATTTACTTGAATCATTACATTGGTTCCTTCTTTCAATAAATCTGGAGCATCCAAAACATCTCTGTTTAATGTAATTTGTTCAAAAGATTCGGTGTTCATAAAATGAAAATCAACACCTTCGTTATATAAATATTGATAGGTATGTGTTTCTACACGAACAACATCTATTTTGTGCCCTGCTGAAAAGGTATTATCTATTACTTTCCCAGTTGTTAATGATTTTAATTTTGTTCTTACAAAAGCAGGACCTTTACCTGGTTTTACATGCAAAAATTCTATAACTTTAAAAATATCGTGATTATATTTTATACATAATCCGTTTCTAATATCTGATGTAGACGCCATTTAATATAATTTGAATTTAATTTGTTTTATTTATTGATTTCCGCTGGTATATCCTTTCATGATACCTCGGGCAGAATTTTTGATGAATTGAATAATTTCATCACGCTCTGGAGTTGCTGGCATTTCTGCTTCTATAATTCCAACGGCTTGTGTTGTATTGTAATTTTTTTGATACAACATTCTATAAATGTCTTGTATTTCTTTTATTTTTTCGGTTGAAAATCCTCTACGACGCAATCCTACCGAATTGATTCCTACATACGAAAGTGGTTCGCGCGCAGCTTTTACATACGGCGGAACATCTTTTCTTACTAATGAACCTCCTGTTACAAACGAGTGGCTTCCTATTTGACAAAATTGATGCACTGCTACTAACCCAGCTAAAACTACATGATCGCCTACGGTGATATGTCCTGCTAAATTGGTATTGTTTGAAAAAATACAATTATCTCCAACAATACAATCGTGCGCAATATGACAATATGCCATAATAAGACAGTTTTTTCCGATTTTGGTTTTCATTCTATCAGTTGTACCTCTGTTAATTGTAACGCATTCGCGAATGGTTGTATTATCGCCAATTTCTACAATGGTGTCTTCTCCTTGGTATTTTAAATCTTGTGGTACAGCAGAAATAACAGCTCCAGGGAAAATATTACAATTTTTACCAATTCGAGCGCCTTCCATAATGGTAACGTTAGATCCTATCCAAGTTCCTTCTCCTATTTCAACATTTCCATGAATGGTTGTAAAAGGATCAATTACCACATTACGAGCTATTTTTGCGCTTGGGTGTACGTATGCTAAAGGTTGGTTCATATTATTTCTTTTTTACGATTTGTGCCATAAGTTCTGCTTCGGTTACCAATTTCCCGTTTGCATAGGCATATCCTTGCATGTGGCAAATTCCTCTTCTTATAGGTGATATTAATTCTAATTTAAAAATAAGTGTGTCGCCTGGTAAAACCTGTTGTTTGAATTTTACGTTATCAATTTTGATAAAATAGGTTAAGTAATTTTCAGGATCAGGTACTGTGCTTAATACTAAAACACCGCCCGCTTGTGCCATGGCTTCTATTTGTAAAACGCCCGGCATAACAGGTGCTCCAGGAAAATGTCCAACGAAAAACGGCTCATTCATCGTTACGTTTTTTAAACCTACTACACTGGTGTCGGTCATTTGCAAAATTCGGTCTACCAATAAAAACGGTGGACGATGTGGTAGCATAGACATAATCTTATTTATATCCATGAGTGGTTCTTTGTTTAAATCATAAACCGGAACTTGATTTTTTTGTTCTAATTTTATGATTTTAGAAAGTTTTTTGGCAAATTGTGTATTTACAAAATGTCCAGGTTTATTGGCAATAACTTTCCCTTTTATTTTTATTCCCACTAATGCCAAATCTCCAATTACATCAAGTAATTTGTGGCGTGCTGCTTCGTTTGGATAATGTAATGTAAGGTTGTCTAAAATTCCGTTTGGTTTTACAGAAATCTGATCTTTACCAAATGCTTTTTTCAAATTCTCCATGGTTTCAGGAGAAATTTCTTTGTCTACATATACAATAGCATTGTTTAAATCGCCTCCTTTTATCAAACCATTATTTAATAATGATTCTAATTCATGAAGAAAACTGAAAGTTCGTGCATCGGCAATTTCGGTTTTAAAATCAGCAATATGTTTTAGGGTTGCATTTTGAGTTCCTAACACTTTGGTTCCAAAATCTACCATTGTTGTTACGCTGTACTCGTCGTGTGGAATAATGGTTATTTCGCTTCCTGTTGCTTCATCTGTGTAAGAAATTACTTCTTTTACAACATAATAATTACGAGGTGCGTCTTGCTCTACGATACCTGCTTTTTCTAAAGCTTCTAAGAAATATTTCGAAGAACCGTCCATAATTGGTGGTTCTGATTCGTTGAGTTCTATAATTACATTATCGATATCTAAGCCAACTAATGCTGCTAAAACATGTTCTGATGTTTGGATTTTTACTCCTAATTTTTCGAGATTTGTACCGCGCTGTGTATTTACAACGTAGTTGGCATCGGCTTCTATAATTGGACTTCCTTCTAAATCTACTCTAACAAATGTAAAACCATTGTTTATAGGTGCGGGCTTAAAAGTTAGTGTTACTTCTTTTCCTGTGTGTAAACCAACTCCAGATAGAGTAACTTCACTTTTGATGGTTGTTTGTTTAACCATAATTTTGGATAAATATAGTTTATTTGTATTATTTATTATTTTTTAATTCCTCTAAATCGGCAACGATATTTGGTAAATTTCTGAAGTGTACATATGATTTACTCCAATCTCCATAATTGAAAGCTGGTGAACCTTGTACGGTTTCGTCGTCTTTTAAACTTTTTCCAATGCCTGATTGTGCTTGAATGCGAACTCTATCGCCAATGGTGATATGCCCAACAATTCCAACTTGACCACCAATCATACAATTTTTACCAATTTTGGTAGAACCTGCAATTCCAGTTTGAGAAGCAATTACCGTGTTTTCGCCTATTTCAACATTGTGTGCAATTTGAATTTGGTTATCAAGTTTTACTCCTTTTCTAATGATTGTTGAACCCAAAGTGGCTCTATCAATAGTGGTACAAGCTCCAATTTCTACATTATCTTCAATGATAACATTACCTATTTGTGGTACTTTACTAAAGCTACCATCTTCTTGCGGCGCAAAACCAAATCCGTCTGAACCAATAATAGTTCCTGAATGAATGGTACATTGATTTCCTATTTCTGTTTCGGAATAAATACGAACACCAGCAAATAGCACACAATTATCACCAATCGTTACATTATCGCCAATAAAAGTATTTGGATAAATTTTTACATTGGTTCCTATTTTTACATTTTTACCGATGTAACAAAAACTCCCCAAGTACAAATGTTCGCCATACACAACATTTTCGGAAATTACCGATGGCTGCTCAATTCCCGATTTCATGAGCTTAACTTGATTGTAATATTCTAAAAGTTTTGAAAAAGACTTGTATGCATCTTCAACTTTTATGAGTGTTACCTTTATGTCTTGTTCGGGTTCAAAGGTTTTATTTACGATAGCAATGGTTGCTTCTGTTGTATATATATAACTCTGATATTTAGGATTGGCGAGAAAGGTAAGCGAACCTTCGGTTCCTTCTTCAATTTTTGCCAATTTATAAACTTCGGCATTTGGATTCCCAACGACTTCACCTTCAAGAATTCCTGCAATTTGCTCTGCTGTAAACTTCATAAAAAATACTCGCTAAATTTAGAGTGATTTTGCAAAAATATAAAATTTAATTAAACCGTAACAGAATTAGTTTATTAATACAAAGAAAATGTAGTTTTCTTCTCTATTATTCTTGTTTTCAACCACTATCAAACTCTTAAAAATTATTCTATTTTTAATATAACAAACTTAATATTTCTTTGTACAAATTTTATATTTGCACTATGCAAAATTCGAATTTTCAAAAATTTAAAACCGATATTTCTCATCTTTCGTTACCCGAAAAATTTACGTTTCCGTTTTATTATGAACCCAATGAGTTGAGTAAAATTGCAGCTCAAGAACTACAAAATTATCTCGAAAATCAAACCGATTTTGTACATCATTTTGGTCTTGGCGAAAATCTCGATTCGCTAATTATTGGTAAAATGTTTGGTATTTTGGTGGTGCAAAATCAAGAAAATGAATTGGGCTACTTAGCAGCATTTTCGGGCAAACTTGCCGAAAGTAATTACATCAGTTTTTTTGTGCCACCCGTTTTTGACACATTAAAAGAAGATGGTTTTTATAAAATTGGCGAACAAGCGTTGAATAAATTAAATGATGAAATTAGTCAAAAAGAAAATGCATTTGAATTTCATCAAGCCATAAAAATTTGGGAGCAAACCAAAATTTTAGCACAAAAAGAAATAGATGCTCAAAAACAAAATATCAAAAACAAAAAATTAGAACGTGATAACAAACGTATCGAATTAGCACAACTTTCAGAAAACGATAAAATTATTATAGAAAACCAACTTAGCGAAGACAGCAAAAAAGAAAGCATAATTCTGAAAAAAATGACTAAATTTTGGAATTATAAAATTGCTGAAACCGAAACTTTTAAAAATAAATTTCAATCTGAAATTACTATTTTAAAAGAAATCCGAAAAAATAAATCGGCACAATTACAACAACAACTTTTTGCCAATTATTCGTTTCTTAATCAATATAAAAAATTAAAAAGTTTAGGCGAAATTTTCAATCAAAATCCGCCTGCTGGTGCTGGTGAATGTGCGGCGCCCAAACTCTTACATTTCGCATTTCAAAACAACTTACAACCCATTGCTATGGCAGAGTTTTGGTGGGGACAATCGCCAAAAAGCGAAGTGAGAAAACACAAACAATTTTATCCGGCTTGTACGGGCAAATGCGAACCCATTTTAAAACACATGCTGCAAGATATTCCGTTGGAGGATAATCCTTTTTTGGAGAATGCTGCAGCAGGCAAAGAACTCGAAATTATTTATGAAGACAACTATCTTTTGGCTGTAAACAAACCAGAAGAATTTCTTTCTGTTCCTGGAAAACTTGTTAGAGATTCTGTTCAAGAGCGAATGCAAACAATATTTCCTAATTCTTTGATTGTTCATCGATTAGATATGTCTACTTCAGGCATTATTTTAATTGCTAAAAATGAAGAAATTTATGTAAAACTTCAATCGCAATTTATAAAAAGACAAGTACAAAAACGCTATGTAGCGCTACTCAACGGTATAGTAAAACAAGATTCTGGTTTTATTGATTTGCCATTGCGAGTTGATTTAGATAATCGACCGTTTCAAATGGTTTGCTACGAACACGGTAAACCAGCGCAAACCAAATTTGAAGTGATTTATCGTAAAAATGGCCAAACGCTGGTTCACTTCTACCCTATAACCGGTCGCACACATCAGCTTCGAGTGCATGCTTCGCATCAATTAGGATTAAATTGTCCTATTGTTGGCGACGATTTATATGGTACCAAAGCCAATCGCTTGCATCTGCATGCAGAGCAAATAACATTTACGCATCCTATTACAAATGAAAAAGTTACGCTAACCGTAGAAAATAATTTTTAGATTTGTAACAAAGCTAAATTTCTGCACACTAATTAAACACAACTACTATTATTTCAAAATGAAGAAATTTTTAATTCTACTTTTCTTAACTCAACTATCTTATTCTCAAGAAAATTTTACTCGAAAAGACACACTTCGTGGCGGATTACGAATCGAGAGAACTTGCTATAATATAACTCGTTATGACATTAATATCAAAGTAAATATTGAAGATCAATTTATTTCGGGATACAACCAAATTTCTTTTAAAACGGTAGCACCTACTCAAAAAATACAAGTTGATTTATTTGATAATTTGGCTATTGATTCAATAATCTGGAATAAAAAACCATTAAAATACAATCGAGAATTTAACGCTGTTTTCATTGATTTTCCTAAAATTTTAACTGAAAACAACAACGAAAAAATCACTTTCTATTACTCTGGAAAACCAACGATTGCCAAGCATGCACCTTGGGATGGCGGCTTTGTTTTCTCAAAAGACAAACAAGGAAAACCTTGGGTTGGCGTTGCGTGTCAAGGTTTTGGAGCGAGTAGTTGGTTTCCATGTAAAGATTCTCAAACCGATGAACCCGATTTGGGAGCCACTATAAAAGTTGCTGTTCCAAATGGTTTGATGAATGTTTCTAACGGAAGATTTACGGGTTCGGAAGATTTAAAAAACGGCTATACACGTTGGGATTGGGAAGTGAAAAATCCAATCAATTCGTATGATATCACACTAAATATTGCTGATTATGAACATTTTGGCGAGAATTACAAAGGATTAGATTTGGATTATTATGTACTAAAAGAAAATATCGATAAAGCCAAAATTCAATTTGAACAAGTAAAGCCTATGCTCGATTGTTTTCAGGAAAAATTTGGCGAATATCCATTCAAAGAAGATGGCTACAAATTGGTAGAAACTTCCTATTTGGGAATGGAACATCAAAGTGCGGTAGCCTACGGAAATAAGTACAAAAATGGTTATTTAGGTTCCGATTTGTCGCGTTCTGGTGTAGGTTCAAAATTCGATTTTATCATCATTCACGAAAGCGGGCACGAATGGTTTGGCAATAGTATCACATCAAAAGATTTAGCAGATATGTGGATTCACGAAGGCTTTACGCAATATTCCGAAATTGTGTATGTAGAATGTACACAAGGCTACGAAAAAGCAATGCTTTATGCCAAAGGATTACGATTTAATGTACAAAACGATAAGCCAATTATAGGTCATTACGGCGTAAATAACGAAGGCAGCGGCGATATGTATCCAAAAGGTGCGTTATTATTAAATACGCTTCGTCATGTAGTAAACAACGATGTGCTTTGGTGGAATATTATTAAAGATTTTGCCACAACCTACAAATACCAAATCATTGATACAGAAACAGTTATTTCGTTTTTTAATAAGAAAACAGGCAAAAACCTTACGCCTATTTTCAATCAATATTTAAGATATACAACTATTCCAAAATTAGAATTAAAACAAATTGGTAAAAAACTGTATTACAACTGGATAACCAACGAGCCAAATTTTAAAATGTCTGTAGAAATTATTTGCAATAGCGAAACTTTAAGGCTTAACGCAACGAATAAGGAACAAAAAATAAGAGTAAAACCAAACAGTTTAAAATTGATTGAAAATACGTCGAAATTTTTTATAACTATTGAAAAGGTTATAACAGAATAATTTTTTGTGTTAAAAAATATCAATAAATATATTCTTTAGGAAAAGAATTTAAAGATAAAAAAGGTAAATTCAATTTCCAAATCATTACTTTATATTTTAAATAATCTTCAAAATGCAATTTTTTACTAAAACAAATAGTAAATTTTCGTGGCTTATTTTCAGGTAAATTTTGGAAATATTTTTCTAAATCAGAACTATTCATTTTTTTATCGTTTACCCAAACAAGATTATTGGTATCAAAATAAATTATTTCGCCCAACTTTGGTTTTTCTAAGTGAAATTTCACATTTGTAAAAGGCAAAAATGCCAATTCTTTTTTTGCAATATTTGAATACGAAAAGAAGTTTTTTGAATCTTCGTTTTTGTGCAAACTGGTTTCTTTTTTTGCTTGTAATTTTATAATTTCTGGAAACACCAACCGCAATGGTAAGCGCTTATCTATATGAAAAATCCAGTTGGTTGAGCTTATAGAATTATTTCTATTAACATCGGCAATCGTATCTTTTCCTTTGGTTTCAAAAAAAATATAAACCGATGAATAATCTTCCATTTCTTTTACAACAGTTGTAGATGCTTCCGCCAATTTTACTTCTTTTTTTTCTGAACATGAGAACATCAAAAATAGACAACAAAGAATTAGTATTTTTTTCATAATTAATTTGAAATAGTTAAACTTTTTAGACTTTTAGAGTCAAGATACAAGATAGTTAGATAACTGACAACCGATAACCAACAACGGACAACCGAAAACTGACAACCGATTACTCATAATTTCCCAAGTAATTTGATACATTCCATTGCTTCTTTTACATCATGAACCCGCAAAATATTCGAGCCTTTTTGAAGCGCTATTGTATTTAAAACAGAAGTTCCGTTAAGAGCATTTTCAGCAGTAGTATTCAGCGTTTTATAAATCATCGATTTTCGAGAAATTCCTGTTAGAATTGGCAATTCGAGCATTTGTAATAATTCTAATTTTGATAATAATTCAAAATTTTGTTCGATGGTTTTAGCAAAACCAAATCCGGCATCAAGAATCAAATCATTGATACCCAAACTACGAGCTTGCGCCACTTTCTCCGAAAAATAAAACAAAATTTCTTTTACAATATTCACGTAATCTGTATGGCTATTCATGGTTTGCGGTGTGCCACGCATATGCATCATTACGTACGGAACTTGCATTGTGGCAACCGTTTCCATCATCTTATCATCTAAATTTCCGGCAGAAATATCATTCACCATACAACAACCATTTTCGATACTTTCGCGTGCCACACGACTTCGAAATGTATCGATAGAAAGCATTGCTTCAGGAAAATTTTGATTGATTTTTTGTATAGCCGGAATTACTCGTTTCAATTCTTCTTCTTCCGAAATATCTTGAGCATTAGGGCGCGATGAATATCCGCCAATGTCAATAAAAGCAGCACTATCGGTAAGCATTTGTTCAACTTTTTGCAACAACACAACATCAGAATCATAACTTCCGCCATCGTAAAAAGAATCGGGCGTAAGGTTTACAATTCCCATTACTTTTGGAGTTGATACATTTAGTATTGTTCCTTTACAGTTTATATTCATGATTTAGAGTTAGAAGCTGTAAGATAGAAGCTTGAAGTTTCGTCTTTCAGAGTTTTGACTTTTAACATTCGACTAAAATTATTACTTTTGGAAAAAATTCTCAACAAAGATACTTTAATGAAAAATACTTCTCAAGAATTTGACAAAGTTATTGCTATTTGCCGCAGTTTATTCGAAAAAAAGATGAAAGATTATGGAAGTGCTTGGCGTATATTACGTTTGCCATCGCTTACCGATCAAATTTTTATAAAAGCCCAACGTATTCGCAGTTTACAAGAAAATGAAGTTCGAAAAATTGATGAAGACGAAACAGGAGAATTTATTGGAATTATTAATTATGCTGTGATGGCGCTTATTCAGTTGGAGCTTGGTGTGGTAGATCAGCCAGATTTGAACACCGAAAAAGCGTTGCATTTATATGATGAAAAAGTAGCGCAAACCAAAGCCTTAATGGAAGCCAAAAACCACGATTATGGCGAGGCTTGGCGCGAAATGCGTGTGAGTAGTCTAACCGATTTGATTTTGCAAAAATTATTACGTGTAAAACAAATTGAAGATAATCAAGGAAAAACGTTGGTTTCGGAAGGAATTGATGCAAATTATCAAGACATGCTGAATTATGCGGTTTTTGCCTTGATTTTAATGGAGTCGTAAAATCTTCCTTCTTGATTCTAAAAATCTAAATTAGTCTAATTATCGAAATAACATCTCATTAACAAAGACCTTTTAAAATTGAAATTACCTTTGTAAAAAAGAAATAAAATTATGCAAAATTCTACCAAAAATAAATTGGCTTGGGCTTTACGAATAATAGTTGCGTTGCTTTTTATTGTATCGGCTGTAGCCAAATTATCAAAAAGTCATGTATTGGATTCACCCTATTTCGCCATCTCTACATTCGAATTAAAACAATTAGAACCTCTCGGATTTTCGCAAGCAGTTGCACCATATTTCTCTCGAATTTTAATCGGAATCGAATTGGCTTTAGGTCTATTATTATTACAACGTAATTTTCTAAAACGATTCATCATACCTGTCACTATTTTGATGCTTTCGGTATTCATTGTGCACTTGGTATATTTGGTGGCAACCAACGGAAATACAGGGAATTGCGGCTGTTTTGGCGAATTAATTCCGATGACACCAGTTGAGTCAATCATCAAAAATATAATCGCAATCGGCTTGCTGGTTTGGTTGTATTTCTTATTACCAAAAGAAACCGAAAAGCATAATTTTTGGATATTAACAACAGGACTTTTCGCTTCGATATTATCGTTGTTTATGTTGGCTCCGATACGTCCGGCAGAAAGTAATTTTAGGATTTCGCCATTAGACGAAACAGTAAAAGATTCGGTAGTTGTTATTGATTCGGTGGTAACCAAAGTAGATTCGGTTAAAACTGGTGTTGCTGTTGTAGAAATCAAAAAAGATTCGGTAAAAAAAGAGGATAAGAAAGTAGCAGAAGATTTGATAAATCCGATGAAGAAAAAATCGGGTTATAGCAAATTTTTTCCAGCTATTGATAATGGTAAACAAGTATTGTGTTTCTTCGTTCCGGGTTGCGACCATTGTCGTGCTGCAGCTAAAGAAATCACAGAATTGAAAAGCAAAGACAAAAATTTCCCAGCCGTTTCTATATTGTTTATGAACGAAGAAGATTGGTTAATCCCAGAATTTTTTAAGGAAGCCGGAGCTAAATATCCATATAAAATTGTTGAAATTATTCCGTTTTATAGATTAATGGGAGATGCAGCTACACCTGCTGTAAAATATCTTTGGAATGGAAACGAAGTAAAATATTGGTACAATCCCGAAGGCGAACACATGTTTCACGGTAGCGAACTCAAACCACTTGTATCAAAAACTAAAGAAGAATTAAAGCTTAAATAGTTGATGGTTGTCTGTTTACTGTTGTCAGTTGTCTGCTGTCAGTTTTCGGTTTTCTAAATATCTTGAATATGTAAATCTAATTATCTGAATATGAAAAAAATAATCTTCCTTTTTGCTGCGCTATTTGGTTTAGCATCTTGTGCGCAAGAAAATACTGCCTTTTCTAAAAAAGCATTGAAAGAAAAATTAGTAACTCCCGAAGGGAAATCTGTTACATTTAAAGAAATCATTAAAAAACACAAAGGTAAAGTAACCGTTATCGAAATTTGGGCTTCGTGGTGTGGCGATTGCGTGGGCGCTATGCCCAAAGTAAAAGAAATGCAAAAAAACAATCCGAATGTAGATTATGTTTTTATTTCTATGGATAAATCGCTCGAAAAATGGCAAGCCGGAATTACAAAACACAGCGTTACTGGCGATAATTATTGGGTAAACGATGCGCAAGGAATGAAAGGCAGTTTTGGAAAATCTATCAATCTTGATTGGATTCCGAGGTATATCATTTTAGATAAAGCCGGAAATATTGTAACCTACCGTGCAATCGAAACCGAATTTGAACAAATTAATAATACACTTAAAACTTTAGAATAATGAGAAAAAATATCGTTGCTGGCAACTGGAAAATGAATAAAAATGCGCAAGAAACCAAAGCGTTAGTTGATGAATTAAAAACACGTTTGGCAAATGCTACAGCCGAAATTGTTATAGCACCACCTTTTGTAAATTTATCTTTAGCGAAAGCAGAACTTACCAATTCTAAAATTGTTGTGGCGGCACAAAATATGCATCAAGCTGAAAATGGTGCTTATACTGGCGAAATTGCAGCCGATATGCTAACGAGTATTGGTGTAAATACTGTAATTTTAGGACATTCAGAACGTCGTCAATATTTTAATGAAACCGATTCGATGTTGGCTTACAAAGTTGATACTGCATTGAAACACAATATGACAGTTATTTTTTGTATTGGCGAGGAATTAAAAGACCGTCAGGACAAACAACATTTTAATGTGGTTGAAAACCAATTACGCGATGGTTTATTTCATATCGAAAATAGTGCTTGGGCAAATATAGTATTGGCTTACGAACCTGTTTGGGCGATAGGCACTGGCGAAACGGCTTCGCCGGATCAAGCACAAGAAATGCACGCATTTATCCGCGAGACGGTACGTCATACTTTTGGTAGCGATATTGCCGAAAATCTTTCAATATTGTATGGTGGAAGTGTAAAACCCGATAATGCCAAAGAAATTTTCTCGAAACCCGATGTAGATGGCGGACTTATTGGTGGCGCAGCACTTAAAGCCGATGATTTTGTAACTATTGCCACTAGTATTTAATAAAACTTATTTCAAAATAATAAACCTAACAGAATTTGAATTTTGTTAGGTTTTCTTTTTGTAACAATTTATAAAAATTATTTAACTGAAAATTTTACAAAAAAACTTCAAACGAAAATAAATAAAACTCACAACCAACAACAATCAACCAACACCTAAAAACAATAATTCCTAATTCCCAATTTAAAAAGTATCTTTGCCAAAATTTTCTACCATGAAAACCTTTGACCAACTCGATCTACCTAAATCATTACAAAAAGCTATTGACGAAATGGGCTTGCAAACGCTCACGCCTATTCAGGAGCGTGCCTTCTCGCCTATTCTTTCGGGTAGAGATGTTATGGGAATTGCCCAAACGGGTACGGGTAAAACCTTGGCGTATTTGCTTCCTGTTTTAAAACAATGGAAGTTTCAAGATACACACTCTCCACGAGTAGTTATTTTGGTGCCAACACGCGAATTGGTGGTGCAAGTTGCCGAAGTAGTTGAAAAACTCACGCAATACATGTCGGTGCGTACATTGGGGATTTATGGTGGTGTGAATATCAATACACAAAAAAAAGCAGTACTACAAGGAATTGATATTTTGGTAGGTACACCCGGTAGAACCATGGATTTGGCTCTTGATGGCGATTTACGTTTTGATTGTTTGCAAAAACTGATTGTTGATGAATTTGACGAAATATTAAATTTAGGTTTTCGATTTCAGGTTACATCTATTTTATCCATGATGAAAACCAAACGTCAAAACATCTTATTTTCGGCAACCATGACCGATGAAGTAGATGAAATTCTTGACGAATATTTTGAATTCCCTGAAGAAGTTTCGTTGGCAGCTTCGGGTACACCTTTAGAAAAAATAAAACAACAAGCCTATAAAGTTCCCAATTTTTCGACCAAATTACATCTAATAAAACATTTACTCGAAAATGATGAATCGTTTAAAAGGATATTAATTTTTGCCAATAACAAAAAAGCGGTAGCACTTATTGATGCCATGTTGGAAGAACATTTTCCGGAGCAATTTGGTATTATTCATTCCAACAAATCGCAAAATTACAGGTTAAATACCATGCAGCAATTTCAAAATGGAGAAATTCGGGGCATTGTAACTACCGATGTTATGGCGCGTGGATTAGATATTCAGGATATTTCACATGTGATTAATTTTGAATTTACCGATATTCCCGAACAGTACATTCACAGAATTGGTAGAACAGGTCGTGCTGATAAAGAAGGTATTGCCTTGAGTTTTGTGGCTCCGAAAGAAGAAGAAATATTCATTGAAGCCGAAATGTTGATGAATAAAGAAATCGAAATTCTAGATTTTCCGGAAGAAGTTGAAATTTCAGATAAATTATTTGAATTCGAAAAAGAGAAAAAGAAAATCAAATTTTTACTGAAAAAACCCAAATTAGAAGGTGGCTCAGCTTTTCATGAAAAATCAGATAAAAACAAAAAAGTAAATTTGGGCGGACCAGGTAAACGAAATCCAAGAAAAACCAAACCCAGAAACCGCGCCGTTGAAAAAAAACGTGCTTCTAAAAAGAAAAAATAGTTATTATCTTGTTAATTACTTTATTTAAAAATCTATTTTTTTATTTTTGAAAAATTCTTTTAAACAATGAATTTCAAACATCCCGAAATACTTTATTTTCTGCCGCTTTTATTGGTGCCAATTTTGGTACATTTATTTCAATTACGAAAATTTAAAACCGAATATTTTACCAATGTTAAGTTTCTAAAAGAACTTATCATTCAAACTCGTAAAAGCTCTAAACTCAAAAAATATTTATTGCTTGCCACACGATTGTTGCTTTTGTTATTCTTGATTTTGGCTTTTGCACAACCGTTTTTTAAAGCCAAAGACAGCGACAAAGCACAAAACGAAATGTATATTGTTTTGGATAATTCTTATAGCATGCAAGCCAAAGGAAAAAAAGGCGAACTGCTAAAACGTGCTGTACAAGATTTATTAGAACATTGCCCAGAAAACACCAGTTTTTCGCTGGTTACTTGCACCGATAATTTTTGGAATGTAGATATCAAAGCTATTCAGCGCGAATTACAAAATTTGCAATATAGCCCGATACCCTTTGAGCCCGAAAGCTTGATTGCCAAAATAAAAGCACATCAATCGGCAAATGAAAAAGATATTGTAATTATTACTGATGCGGTTGGTTTAAAAGAAAAAAATGTAGAAACTTTTGCCAAAGACGACAACATTAATTATGTGTTGTACGAAGCAGAAAACACTAAAAATGTGAGTGTTGATAGCGTTTTTATCAATCATTCGTTAGATAATTTTTACGAAATAGGTGTCAAGTTCAAAGGTTTTGATGATGATTTTGAGAATCTTCCGGTTTCTGTTTTTAACACAAATAAATTGGTTGCAAAAACTTTAGTTTCCATCAATGAAAAAGAAAAGACAGTGAATTTCAACTTGCCAAAAGAAGATTTTAATGGTTATGTTGCTATAAATGACAATGGTTTGGAATACGACAACACGTATTATTTTAGTATCACAAAACCCGATAAAAACCATGTATTAGCCATTGGCGAAAGTGCAAAAAACACATTTCTTCAAAAAATTTACACAGCCGACGAATTTATTTTTACAAATACCGAACTTTCTCAATTAGATTATAATGCTATTGAAAAACAAGATGCTATCGTTTTAAACGAACTTACTGATATTCCGTCGGCATTGATTACCAATCTGAAAACTTTTGTTCAAAAAGGTGGCAACGTAGTGGTTATTCCAAACGAATCGGCAAATATTAGTTCGTATAATAGTTTACTATCGGCTTTAGGCGGACTTAGTTTGGGTAATCTTACATCACAAGAAAAAATGATTACAAAAATCAATTTCAATCACCCGGTTTTTACAGGTGTTTTTGAGAAAAAAGTAACCAATTTTCAATATCCAAAAGTAAAAAAATCATTTAGTATCAATAGTACTGCGCCATCGGCAATAAGCTATAATGACAACGGAACTTTTCTTGCCAATGCGTACAACAATATTTCATATGTGTACCTTTTTGCTGCTCCGTTAAACAAGATGAATAGCAATTTTCAAAATTCACCATTAATTGTTCCGGTGTTTTATAATATGGCAAAAAATAACGAAAATACCGGTGTAAATGCCACGGTAATTGGTGAAAACAGACCGCTTTTGGTTGATGCTCGTTTAGGTAAAGATGAAATTGTAACGATTAAAAACGAAAAGGAAAGTTTTATTCCGATTCAACAAATATTAAACAATAAAGTAAAGCTAACCATTAACGATAACCCAAAAATAGCAGGCAATTTTACTGTTTATTCTGGGACAAATGCCTTAGAGAATGTTAGTTTTAATTATAATCGAATTGAAAGTAATTTAAACCAAGTGAATGCTGGAGTTTTATCTCAATTTCATGAATTTGGCTCTATGCAAGAAATGTTCAACACTTTTCACGCTAATAGAACCGATAATATGATATGGAAATGGTTTATTGCATTTGCCCTTCTTTGCTTGGTTCTTGAAGTGTTGATTCAAAAGTTTGTAAAATAATCTAACAAAAAAATGCGATTAAAATCATTCTGAATAATTTATGTAATCTTTTTCATTAAAAATTGCTTGTAGAATTAATTTTACATTTTTGATGAAATTTTTTTTAACTCATTGATTACAAGTACACAATACGCGACAAAAAATTATCTAATTGCGCAATTTATTTGAACTTAAAGCTTATCCAATCAAATCTATTTTTCCCTGTTTTTTGATGGTTTTACGAGTTAATTCGTAAATACATTTATAAAATAAATATATTTTACTATACAACATTTGTTATAACAGATATACATTTGTATAGAAAAATATATCGTTATGCATCTCCGTAATACACTTTTATTATTGTTTGCATTAGCCTCAATATCCTGTTTTGGATTTGACTTTACTGCTACGTCACAACCCGCAAGTTGCCCTGGAAAAGGACACATAAACATGACTGTGTCGAATACAACCCAAAACGGATTTATAACTTTTTATTTATACAAATTACCGGATACCATTACACCAATTGGCATCACTTCCAATCTTACTTTTAACAACTTAATGGCTGGCGATTATTTGGTTGTAGCTTCTGAATCTGTGGGAACTACAACAAGTACTCAACAAATTCAACTCACAATAAGCAATGAATATATACCACTACAGGTTGAAAGCAGTAACATTATCGCAACAAGTACGCTTTGCTCGCCAAATAGTAATTTATCTATAACACCTACATCGGGTAATCAACCGTTTATGTTTGAAATTATTAGTGGGCCACAAACTTTCCCATTACAAGTTTCTAATACTTTTACTAATTTGGTTCCTGGAACTTATGCTATAAAAGTTTGGGACGCTTGCGATAATGCACAAACGCAAACCTATACAGTTATCAATAATTTGCTTCCTGTAAAAGTAAGTAATCCTGTAGTTACACGCCCAAATCCTTCAGATTGTAGTTTGGTTAATGTAGCTAATACTATTACAGCTGCAACAAATCTAACGATTGCTTACCCATTAGTAATTGAATATACGGTTGATAATCCAGCTGGTGGTACTACTGTTTTTAACCAAACTATTACTTCAGGTAATACTACCAATACAACTATTAATCAAATTATTCCGAATTATACAAATTCGAATTATAGCTATACTCTTGTGATTACAGATAACTGTGGAATTACTGTAACAAAAACTTTTCAAATAAAACAACCACAACCATTTCATACCGAATCTATTTATAATTGTCTTAGTACTAATGGATATTTTACCTTAAAAATGCAACGTTCTACTTTGGTAGATGCTGTAATTTTAAGTGGTCCGGCAGGAGTATTTACATATCCTCATAACATTGGATCGCAAATTGTGAATGGTTCTGTTACTATCAATAACTTGCCTATTGGAACCTATATTGTTCAGCCTTATGATAATTGTGCTACTGTTTTAATTCCAGTAACTATCGTAATTCCTCCTTATTTAGACATCGGTTTTTCAAGTTCTGTTCGTCCGGGTTGTGGTCTTAGTTTAAGTTCCATCAATATAAATGGTAATGGCGGAACATTAGTAACTGCAACAATTACAAATGCTCCAGTTGCTTTTAGTAGTCAAAACACACTTCCATTTAATGTAAATAATCAAATCAGTTTGGGTAACGGACAGCTATATTTAGATAATTTACCCGAAGGTGATTACACTATAAGCTATGCTGATTCATGTCAAAAAACAGGTTCAATTACTGTGACCGCCACAGGATATAAAGTGTTGAGTAGTAATATCAATATCGTTCCTGGTTGTGGAAATTTTGATATTGCAATGAGCTACAACATTAATTCTAATACTGGAAAAAAACTTTGGCTACAAAAACTCATTGATCCTGCCAATAACATTTGGGGACATCCAGACTTTCCTCATTCTGGAAACGTGTATAATGATGGAGATGTTCTAACTCTTTTAACGGCTAAAGATTTAATAAATAATACTACAAATTATAACAATTCGTTTGGAAACGGAACATTTAGAATTCTTTGTACTTTTTTTACTTTTAATAATGGTATTAGTATAAATAACGGAAGTAATATAGACAAACAATGTTTAGAAGTTTTAAAAACATTTAACTATAACCAATCGTTGGAAATTATTGATGTATATCGATTACCAGGTTCTGCACCAAGTAGTTTGAATATTGTAGTAATTGCTACAGGATACGGCGTAATTCAATATTCTTTATATGATGCTAATAATAATTTAATTGTAAATAATGGTTCAAATAATGTGTTTATGAATCTTGCATCTGGAGATTACAAAATACGTGTGGAAGATAGTTGTAAAACGCTCACGCAATCTATTGGTCTTGCAGATTTAACAACTTTGATTGTTGTAAATACTCCAAACGATATGTTTACTTGTGATAGTAATTCGGTATTTAATTTAGATTCGCAAATTCCAACTATTTTAGGTTCGCAAAGACCAAATTTATATACTGTTTCGTTTTTTGAAACTTTAGCCAATGCTCAAAATAATAGCAATCCAATTCTAAATTCTAATGCTTATCGCTCTAATGCAACTGTACAAACTATTTATGTTCGTATAATATTTAATACGTTGCCAAATTATTTCGAAACTACAACTTTTAAATTATATACAGGTCAAACACCAGTTTTGAATATTAGTCCAAATTATCATGAATGCAATAATAATCAAATCACGCTCGATGCCTCGGTTGGAAACCTTTCTACCACTACTTATCAATGGATAAATAACGAAAATGGAAATGTAATTGGCACAAATTCTTCGCTCACAATTTCTGAAATTGGCATTACCAATATCACCGTAATAGCAACCAATTCCTACGGAAATATTGGAACTTGTACTAACACCAAAACTACTAATGTTACTCTTTCGATTATGCCCGTATTCGACCACATCGATTCTGTAGATTGGACAGAAAACGATAATTCTATAAGCGTTTTTACTACTAATAACTCAGCTTTTGAATATTCGATTGATGGAAATTCTTGGCAAACATCTAATACTTTTACAGGATTAGAGCCCGGCGTTTATACTGTTTCTGTACGTGATATATGGCATTGTGGTGAAATCAGTAAAACGGTTGCGCTGTACTACTACCAACGTTTTTTTACACCAAATGGCGATGGCGCAAATGATTATTGGTATATAAAATATTCCAACTTAGAACCTACAATGGATATTTCGATTTTTGATCGCTACGGCAGGTTAATCAAAAATTTTAAAGGCAATAATGGCTCTTGGGACGGAACGTTAAATGGCGAATTGCTACCTTCTGATGATTATTGGTTTTCGATAAAAAGAGCTGATGGTAGGGAACATCTTGGTCATTTTGCTATGAAAAGATAAACTGATTTAAAGAATTGAATCAGGAAAAATTTTCCCAGGATTTAGAATATTATTAGCATCAAACAATTTTTTGATATTTTTCATTAATTGTAAATGATATTCCGAAAAAGCGATATTCATATAATTTTTCTGTACCAAACCAATGCCATGTTCACCCGAAAGGGTTCCTTTTAGCGCAACAGTTAATTCAAAAATTTCTCTAATGCCTTTCGGAACTTCGGTTGTCCAATTTTCATCGGTCATGGTTCCTTTAATGATATTTACATGTAGATTTCCGTCGCCAGCATGCCCATAACACACGGATTGGAAACCATACTTCGCTCCTATTTCTTTAATTCCTTTGAGTAAAGTTGGCAATTCATAACGCGGAACAACTGTGTCTTCTTCTTTATAAATAGAATTTGATTTCACTGCTTCGGCTATACCTCTGCGCATTTTCCAAAGGGCATTTTTTTGATCTTCGGTATCGGCAAAAAGTACCTCATCAATTTCAAATTGTTCTACAACCGATAGTATTTTTTCGGCTTCTTGCATTAAAATTTCTTGATAATTTCCATCAACTTCTATTAACAAATGAGCTTCGTGTTCCGGTTTTATTTCCACACTAATTCCATCAATAAATTGCACTGCCCAATCTATAGCATCGCGCTCCATAAACTCCAAAGCACTTGGAACCACTCCTGCTCTAAAAATTGCAGAAACCGCTTCGCAAGCTTGTTCTGCCTTGTAAAACGGCACCAGCATCAAAACATTAAAATTGTTTAATGGTAGCAATTTCAACACAATTTTGGTAACAATTCCAAGAGTTCCTTCACTACCAACTAACAATTGCGTAAGATTATAACCTGTTGAATTTTTTAAAGTATTAGCGCCTGTCCAAATGATTTCTCCATTGGGTAAAACAACTTCTAAATTCAAAACATAATCTTTGGTAACCCCATATTTTACGGCACGTGCACCACCAGAATTTTCGGCAATATTTCCACCAATAAAACAGCTTCCCATACTACTCGGATCAACTGGATAGCACAAGCCTTTTTCGGCAACCATTTCACGAAGTACTTGTGTTATCACACCAGGTTCTGTGGTAACTTGCAGATTTTTCTCATCAATTTCCAAAATTTTATTGAACCGTTCCATAGACAATCCAATGCCTCCATGAATTGCCAATGCACCACCACTCAATCCGGTACGAGCACCAATAGGCACAACAGGAATTAAATACTGATTTGCTAACTTCATTATTTGAGAAATTGCCTCAGTATTAGCAGGTTTTACAACTACATTTGGAGGAAAAGACAAATCTTCGGTTTCGTCGTGACTGTATTTTTGTAACGATTCTGTATCGATAAAAACATAATTTTCGCCAACAATCGCCTGAAGATTTGATAGAATTTCGGAGGTTATCATATTCAAAATTTGGTACAGCTAAATTACATTTTTCTTCACTATATTTGTAGTAATGGAAGAAAAAAACAAAAAATCGGCATTAACAGAAAAGAACGGAATTGAACAACCCGAATCTATTAATCTGTCTTCTATTGAAAATATCAAATTACTTCGGAGAAAAAAAATTGACATTGAAGAGTTGATTTCCAAGATTTTATCGCACGATAAAGTAGCATTGAGTCGTTCCATTACTTTGGTAGAAAGCACAAATACTGAACATCTTGAAAAAGCAAATGACATTATCAATGCGTGTTTGCCACATGCTAATAAATCGGTACGAATAGGAATAACCGGCGTTCCTGGTGTTGGCAAAAGTACGTTTATAGAAGCTTTTGGAACGTATCTTACATCATTAGGGAAAAAGGTTGCCGTATTAGCAGTTGATCCCAGCAGTAGCTTGTCGCACGGCAGTATTTTGGGCGATAAAACCCGAATGGAAGATTTGGTAAAAGACGAAAATGCGTATATCCGTCCGAGTGCTTCGGGCGATACTTTGGGCGGCGTAGCACGCAAAACAAGAGAAACTATTATTTTGTGTGAAGCAGCTGGTTTTGATACTATTATCATTGAAACTGTTGGTGTTGGGCAAAGCGAAACTGCTGTTCATAGCATGGTTGATTTCTTTTTATTACTAAAAATTGCTGGTGCAGGCGATGAGCTTCAAGGAATAAAACGTGGTATTATGGAAATGGCAGATTTAATTGTTATCAATAAAGCTGATGGGGATAATATAGCCAAAGCCAATCTTGCCAAAACCGAATTCAATAGAGCTTTGCATTTATTTCCTGCAAAAAATAGCGGTTGGATTCCAAAAGTTACAACATGCAGCGCTTATGAAAAAACAGGAATTGATGCAGTTTGGAAAACTATTTCAGGATATTTTGAATTAGTAAAAAGTAATCATTATTTTGAAGAAAAACGCCAAAATCAAAATCAATTTTGGATGGTAGAAACTATTAATGAACAACTTAAAAATAGTTTTTATAATAATACCTCTATTAAACTTGAATTTGAAAAAATAAAAAAAGCCGTGCAAAACAATGAAATTTCACCTTTTGCAGCGGCTTTAGAGTTACTAACTTATTATAACCAATCTAAATAGGAAGATTTCACCCATTTCATTTCTAAACCAATTCTGCTCCAATCGCCATCAATTTCTGAAACAAAAACTTCGGTTTCTTTTGATAAACTTGCCACTTTTTCAAACTGCGTTCCTGCACCTGATCGAACATTGAGAACATCGGCATTTACAACAGCACGCATCACTTTTACCGTAAATCTGCCTGAAACCCAATGTTGCGCTGAACTTGAAATACGACACCAGCCGTTATTTGTTTCATAAACCCGAATTACTGTTGCCAAACCGATAGCGTCTCTACCCGATACTCTTGCAGCATTTGAATTTGGTGCAACTCGAATATTCAGAAAATCGGCAGTTACAATTCTGTATTCCAAAACTGGACTTGATGGTTGTGGTGCTTTTAGTTTATCGACTTCTGTTTTTACTAAAGGTAAAAATTTTGTTTGGCAATCGGCAACTTTATTACCACCAAAAAAGTTTGTACCCGGACACGTTTTGTTGTTTTTTGTACCATTATTTCTTTCACCAGTCGATAAATTAAACCAATGATGGTACACAATTTTATCGGTATTAACTGGAATTGAAAATTTATTGGCAAGTAAAGCCGTAGCTTTAATAATAGCCGTTTTTTGTTCTGGTTTCATAGCATCTTTTCCCAAATCAAAATTTCCGAGGTTTTCTATACAAATCGCTCCCGAATTAAATCCTTTAATTCCTGCCGGAGCAAGTTCCATACTTCTGCCTGTCATTACAGTTCCGTCTGGAAAAATGGTGTAATGCTGTGCAATATCAATAAATCCATTGGTTCCTACGTGATAATCTTTCATTCCTTTTTGAAGTTCGAAATGATTATTTCCGTTAAAATGCTGATAACTTGGCATAAAAGTATGGTGTTGCTGAATGTAGAGTACAGTGCGACCTACTCGAAGGTTTTTTAAATACGCCTCAAATTCATTGAGAGTATAAAGCGTAAATCCAAATTTTGTTTTCATAATGGTTTAATTTATAAGTTGCTATTTAAATTCTAATTATCTCTTATAGCATGCACGGTACAGGTAATTGTGTGTTGTACTCCTGCTTGATCTGTTGAAGTACCATTAACAGTTAAATCTATATAATCTCCAACGGCACCTATATGAGTTGCCACAATTTGCACATTGCTTGGTAGGCTAACAGTTGGAGCAAAAAATACAGCAGCCAAACCATCTGTAAACTCTCCTGTAAAAGTAGAAGCTGTATAAGTATTTCCAACAATAGGATTCGTAAGAGAACTAATTGAAACCACACCCGTTGAACCACTACCAGCATAAATATAAAACCCTTGAGTAGTTGCATCCCCGTTCGCTGTAATATTACTTATTAAAGTTATGGTTGGATTATTATCTATTTTAAATGATACATATTCATTAGTAGTTGTACAAGTTTGAATAATGCCTACATTGGTAGTTGGAGCTGCAGTTGTAAAAGTAGTTTCAGTACTAACCTGTTGAGTAGTAAAATCTTCTCCAAATACTCTAAATTGTTGCCCTACGCTACAAGTATTATATGTATAACTAAAATTTCCGTTAGTAACTGGAATTATATTATATAAATTAAAATAATTGGATGTTGTAAGACCTGTTAGTATTATTTGACCATTGGTTACATTACCTCCAGAACAATTCTTCAGTGTTCCAACAACAGTTACTAAACTTGACCCTGATGGATTATTTATTATAATTGTGGGTAAAGTATTGTTTGAACCAGAAGCAAATGGACCAATAGTTGTTGTAGAAATTACATTTCCACAAGAGTTATAAATTTTCATTGTAAGTGTTTCATTGGCTGGTATTAAACCTGTAGCATTTCCCGCAGTATCAGTTTGTGTTCCTCTTTGTCCATTTGAACTACTAATTAAACTAATTGTAAGATTTGAGATAGATTGCCCAGAACTATTTTGAGCATGAACATTAAGTGTACAAAAATCAAGTGGTGTATCGCAATTCCACCAAGAAAAATGCGAAACATTACCTACATATTTATTTCCTACTTTGGTAGCACTGCCTTCTTCTCGCCACATTCCAATAGATTCATCAAAACTCCAAAGTGGTATTGTAGCTGGTGCTGTTGCTAATTGTGTAGCATCTATTTCCATTGTAATTTCGGCAGTATGTCCATCAGCAATATTTAATTTTTGCCCACTACTTCCTGTTAAATCTACATACATCATACCCAAGGTTTCTAAAATCTTAGCTTCAGAATTACTATTGGTTGCTAATAATGAACCAGGCATTATTTCTTGCAAATACGTGTTTGACGGTTTTAAATGATACATCGCTACACTCACGCTTCCACTATATGCGTGTCCATTTTCATCTTTAAAGGAGCCATCAAATTTTACTTGAGTTCCGTTGGGTAATAATACTGTGCTGTTTGAACCAGAGTTTATGCTGCTCACAGGAACCTTTGGTATCATCATAATGTTTACTCTGTTTAAACCCGTTGTAGGTACCAAAGTACGTGAACCAGTTATAAAACCCGATTTTGTAACTCTTACAAAGGCAAATTTTTCTCTTACAGATGCCCCTTGTAAAGTAAATAACCCTTTGGTATTGGTTTGTGTCGATGCTGATCCGACAGTTACAGTAGCGCCCACAACAGCGTTTCCGCTTGTGTCTAAGATTAATCCGCTGAAATCTCGGTTTACAGAAGCTCCATAATTATAACCAGTGTTCGGAGTGTTGTCATCATTACCTCCGTTTGATGAATCATCTGGATTACAACTCATTATCATAGTTGCAATACATAGCATTAAAATTTTAAATTTTGTTTTCATAATTATTTAATTTTTAAATCACTATGCAAAGTTGTTGATAAAGTAAAAATAAATCTACAGGAAAAACACCCTATTTGATACAGGAAAAACACCCTTTTTTTTATTTTAGATTATAAAGATTAACTTTAATTAAAAACAAACCCGCTACAATGAAGACTGTAGCGGGCTGAATTATTAATCGATTCTATTCTTATTTCTTTTGCAAAATGCACAACAAACAAGTGTTTCTACTTCCAAAAGAAAATAAAACACCTGCTCCTACTCCTATTCCATTATTATTTTTTGCGACTTCATTTTGGAGAGAAGCAGCCATTAATATATCATCAATACTATAGTTTCCTCCTATCTGATTTTCGCTTGGTTGAAGTGTGGTTGTTGTGGTCTTAAATTTTGGATTTATAGCATAGTTTCCTTCTATCCATAACCCTACATTTTCAGATAGCCAATATTGCAAACGTAGTCTTGGGATAAATCCAATGCCCGATGCTTTTGTTTCGGTTTGCGAATAGATGTCTTTATTTCCTGGGAAAAAACCATCTGTATATGATTGATTTACAGTGTAACTATTAATCTTTTGATTCACATAAGCCAAATCTACAATAGGTGAAAATAGCATTTTATGGGCTATTGGAAAATTAAATTGTGGTCCAATTCCAAAACTAATTCCTGATAATTTGGGTTGGTTATCTACAGAAATAGTTGATGCATAACCTGCTATTGGTAGCGCTGAGAAAGATTTTTTTTCATTACTTAAAGCATAACTCACAAAACCATGCAAACCAAATCCCAACTTCTTATTTTGACAAAATGGATTGTAAATTCCCAAATTAATATTAGTTGAATTGCCAACACCTAAGGCTTCAGTTTCAGAATTAGCAAAAGTCATTCCACTACCCAAACTTATTGTTGTTTTCCTAAGCAACTCAACATTTCCAATATATTTTTTTTTCTTCTTAACTAATTGCTGCGCATTTATTACACCGGATAATAACATAGTTACTGTACAAAAAACAAATGTTTTTATTTTCATGACTTTGATTTTAATTTAAAAAAACAAATTTGAGTAAATATAAAATATTAATCTACAGGAAAAACACCCTTTTTTCAATTTATAATTTAAAATGATTAATTTTTGAAAAATCACATATTCTTAGGATTATCTTAATCTAAAAATTTCAAAAAAATCTATTTAAAAAACTATACAATAATATAGTTATAAAATTCGTGGTTTTGCTTACTTTTGCGCCCACGTAAAATATGACATTTTGACATTTTTATAACGATTGGCAACACTTTTGCTTTATAAAAACAAAAATAAAGACAATTATGGATATTGAAAATACAGAAAAAGATAAGTTAGAAAATGAAACTGTAAATGAAAACATTACCGCAGAAAACGAAATAGAAAACGCAAAACAATTATCTGCAGAAGAAAAATTACAAGAAGATTTAGCCAACGAAAAAGATAAGTTTTTACGTCTATTTGCTGAATTCGAAAATTATAAAAAACGAACAACCAAAGAAAGAATTGATTTGTTTAAAACCGCAAATCAAGAAGTTTTGCAAGCCATGCTTCCTGTTTTAGATGATTTTGATAGAGCTTGGAACCAAATTTCAAAATCAAACGATGAAAATTTGGTAAAAGGTGTAGAACTAATACACGACAAGCTAAAATCTACTTTAATCTCAAAAGGATTAGAAATTGTAGATATCAATGTTGGCGATGATTTTAATGCCGATTTTGCCGAAGCAATTACTCAAATTCCTGCACCTTCAGATGACCTCAAAGGCAAAATTGTAGATGTTATCGAAAAAGGATACAAACTGGGAGACAAAATTATCCGTTTTCCAAAAGTAGTTATAGGAAACTAAACCTTGCTGTTTTATCTCAATAGTAAATTGAGATAATTACTAATATTATCACAAATGAAAAAAGATTATTACGAATTATTAGGTGTAACCAAAAGTGCAACACCCGAAGAAATAAAAAAAGCCTATCGCAAAAAAGCCATAGAGTTTCACCCAGATAAAAATCCTGGCGATAAGCAAGCCGAAGAAAACTTCAAACTTTGTGCCGAGGCATACGAAGTTTTAAGTGATTCTAACAAACGGGCTCGCTATGACCAATACGGACATCAAGCTTTTGAAGGAGCTGGTGGATTCGAGGGTATGAACATGGACGATATTTTTAGTCAATTCGGCGATATTTTCGGAGGCGCTTTTGGTGGTGGTTTTTCTGGATTTGGTGGCGGATTTGGCGGTGGCGGTCAGCGTAAAGTAAAAGGAAGTAATCTACGAATAAAAGTAAAACTCACACTTGAAGAAATTGCAAATGGTGTTGAGAAAAAAGTAAAAGTAAAACGAAATGTACAAGCGCCTGGCGTAACTTATAAAACCTGTGGAACTTGTAACGGACAAGGACAAGTCTTAAAAGTTACCAATACTATTTTAGGCAGAATGCAAACAGCTACAACCTGTTCTACCTGTGGTGGCGCTGGTCAAGTAGTAGATAAAAAACCTGCCAATAGCGATTCGCATGGTATGATTTCTCAAGAAGACACCGTATCCATTAAAATTCCTGCTGGAGTTGTAGATGGTATGCAATTAAAAGTTTCTGGCAAAGGAAATGATGCACCAGGAAATGGAATATCGGGAGATTTAATTGTAGTTATCGAGGAGCAAGAGCACGAAAAACTCAAACGTGAAGGCGAAAACTTACATTTTGATTTGTATATCAGTTTTTCGGAGGCTGCTCTTGGTGTATCAAAAGACATCGAAACGGTAACAGGAAAAGTTCGTATAAAACTCGAAGAAGGTATACAGTCGGGCAAGATACTACGCCTTAGAGGTAAGGGAATTCCAAATATAAATGGTTATGGTAGTGGCGATTTGCTCATTCATGTTAATGTTTGGACACCAAAAAAACTCACCAAAGAACAACGAGATTTTTTCGAAAAAAATAGCGTTAATGAAAACTTTGTCCCCAATCCGGAGAAATCCGAAAAATCTTTTTTTGAAAAAGTTAAGGATATGTTTTCATAAGTGTAAAATAATTTCTACATTTGACCCATTACTTGTAATAAGTAATTCTTTTTCATAGCAATTTTTCCCATCTTTATGTTTTTTCGTAAAGGTGGGTTTTTGTTTTTATTAACAATAATTTCACTTGGAATAACTACTTTTACAGAAATTATTTTTTAAATGGAATCAATACTTGAAGTAAGAAATGTTGTAAAACAATATGGCGATTACACCGCACTCAATAGCATTTCATTAAACATTCCCAAAGGCAGCATTTTTGGATTATTAGGACCCAATGGCGCCGGAAAAACATCACTCATCAGAATCATTAATCAAATAACATTACCCGATAGCGGCGAAGTTATTTTAGCTGGCGAAAAACTAAATCCAAACCATGTTTCGATTATAGGATATATGCCCGAAGAACGTGGCTTATACAAAACCATGAAAGTGGGCGAACAATGCTTGTATTTGGCGCAACTCAAAGGAATGCCCAAAGCCGAAGCCAAAAAACAATTACATTATTGGTTCGAAAAATTTGGAATTCAAGAATGGTGGAATAAAAAAATTCAAGAACTATCCAAAGGTATGGCACAAAAAGTTCAATTTATTGTTACTGTGCTGCACAAACCCGAGTTACTAATTTTAGACGAACCCTTTTCGGGATTTGATCCTGTAAATGCCAATTTGATTAAAGACGAGATTATTGAACTCAACAAGCAAGGCACATCGATTATCTTTTCTACACATCGTATGGAAAGTGTAGAAGAAATGTGCGATTACATTGCACTCATTCATAAATCGAATAAATTATTGGATGGCAAAATAAACGACATCAAAAAACAATTTAGAACCAATACCTATCAAGTTGGTATTCTTACCAATAATGTAGAAGGATTGATGTACGATTTGTCGCAAAAATTTACAATGGAACAAACTGATTTCAAATCATTAAATGATGAATTAAAATTAGAAATTTCGCTTGGAAATCATGCACCAAACGAACTTTTAAACACTCTTTTACAACGCGGACAAGTAACGCATTTTGTTGAAAAAATTCCAACCATCAACGATATTTTTATTCAAACAGTAACTCAGGAATAATTAATGAAGAAACTTTTATTAATAGTATTTATTTTTATGAGTTTTGTTTGCAATTCTCAAATTGGGTTTTCTTATAAAATTAGTAAACCTTATTATATTTTCAATTTTTTGGAGACTGCAAATTCTTGCCATAGTTGCTCTTCAACCTATACAAATTATATCAATTCTTCATTAATTAATAATGCGGAATTCAATAAGATAAAATCTGATTTTAATAAAATAAATACCAACTACTCATTTACTATTAATAACTTACCATCAAACCGAAAAAACAATCGATATATTCATGATTTAATTGTTTCTAATCTTATAAATTCTGAAACTATTACTGAATTTCGGAACAAAAGCTTTGGCATTTTACCAAATTACGATTTACAATCTTTGGTTAGCAATTTAGAAAAAGCCGAGGAATTTTATAACAAATATGTTTGGGAAAAAAGCGAAGCAAAAACCTTAGAAATTATTAATCAAGCAACAACATATAAGGATATAATAAATAAAATTTCTCCAAAGATTGCGCATTTTTATAATACTTCAATGTTTTCGGATATTCCATATACAATTGCATTTTATCCAATTCCGGTTCAAAAAGGAAATTCTACAGCAACACCTCATACTAATAGCCTTTCCATTGGTTTTTTAGCTGAAAAGCAAGAAGATTTACCTGGAGTTCTTGGTGTTGCAATTCACGAAATGAGTCATGTATTATACAACGAACAAAGTGCTGATTTTCAGAATGAACTTACTAAATATTTTAAAGAGAATAAATCTGAATATTCTGACCTAGCGAATAATTTTTTTGACGAAGCACTGGCAACCGCAATAGGAAATGGATGGGCATATAAAAAAATGCACGGAAAATTAGACGGTAATGACTGGTATGACAATACTTACATTAATGGTTTTGCTCACGAAATTTATCCAATGGTTGAAGAATATCTTGAACAAGGAAAACAACTTGACAAAACTTTTATCGATAAATCAATAGCGTTATTTGCTAAAAAATTCCCAGAATCTATTTATAGTTTTGATGTTTTAATGAATAATGTAATTATATATTCAGATGAAGAAGGCAACGAAAAAGCAAATGAAATTTTGAATCTTGTAAAGTCTAAATTCAAAATGAGTCATTACGGAATGTCTTCGCCAATTTTACATGAATATAGTTTAGAAGATTTAAGGAACAGTACTTCAACGCAATTCATTATCATTAATAAAAATGAAAAGGAGAATATGACAAAACTTTCTGAAATTTTTATTCAACTAAAAGGATTAAAATTACAAGAGAACGCAGCATATACTTTTAAAGATACTAATAGAGTTGTAATACTTATTAAATATGATAAATCTACAGATTTAGAAACATTGATTAACAAAATAAAAGAGCAAAAATATTACAACCCAAAATCTATAATACAAACTAAAATTTAACGGATATATATGAACAAACTTTCACTTATAATACAACGCGAGTTTTTGGCAAAAGTGCGCAACAAATCTTTTATTGTGATGACATTTTTAAGTCCGTTGCTTTTTGTTGGAATTGGCGTATTTGTTGGTTATTTAAGCACTATGGATGCCGACCAAAAAACCATAGCCATACACGATGAAACTGGTCGATTTTTGCACGATTTCAAATCTGACAAAGAATATAAATACATCGATTTATCGAAAATTGATATAAAAACCATCAAAGACAGCATCATAAACGAGCATTATGAAGGCTTGTTGCTTATTCCAAACAACGACAATAAATTGCTTGAAAAAAGCGTGCAATACATCTCAAACGAAGATCCAAGCGCCATGTATCTTTCGGATATTGAAGATATTATAAACAAAAGAATTACCGAAGAAAATTTTAAAGCACAAGGCATTGATACTGTAAAAATCAATAATGCCAAATCAAATATTAGTATCAAATTATCAAAAGCCAACGGAGAAGCTTCTGTAAAAGGAATCAACGAAATGAAAATTGCTTTAGGCGGTGCATTTGGTTATCTAATTATGATGTTTATAGTGATTTATGGTAATATGGTCATGCGTAGTGTTATCGAAGAAAAAGTTTCACGAATCATCGAAGTTATTGTGTCATCGGTAAAACCATTTCAACTGATGATGGGAAAAATCATAGGAACATCGTTAGCTGGAATTGTTCAATTTTTAGTTTGGATGATTTTGGGCGGAATTGCTATGTTTGTAATGAGCTCGGTATTTGGTGCCAATTTGGGCGCGCAATCAACTGTAGATGCACAAACCATACAAGTTGCCAAAGATTCTATGGGTAGCGATTTTCAGGTACTACTGCAAGAAATCAGCGAATTACCTTTATTTACATTAGCTATTAGTTTTATCATTTATTTTATTGGTGGTTACTTTTTATACAGTTCATTTTACGCTGCTATTGGTGCCGCTGTAGATAACGAAACCGATAGCCAACAATTTTTACTTCCTATCATAATGCCATTAATATTAGGTGTTTATATTGGGTTTTTCACAGTAATTAAAGATCCGCATGGTAGTATTGCTACTTTCTTCTCGATGTTCCCACTCACCTCGCCTATCGTCATGCTTATGCGAATCCCGTTTGGTGTGCCTTGGTGGCAAATTTTGGTATCAATTTTGTTGTTGTTTGGCACATTTATTTTGGTTGTTTGGTTTGCTTCCAAAATATACCGCGTTGGAATTTTAATGTATGGCAAAAAACCAAGTTGGAAAGAATTAATACATTGGATGAAATATTAAAAACAGTTTGAATTCTGAATAATTAATTATGTCAAAAATCCTAATCATAGAAGACGAAGCTTCAATTCGTAGAGTTTTAGTTAAAATTCTTTCGGAAGAAAACGAAAATTACAAAGTAGACGAAGCCGAAGACGGTGTACAAGGTTTAGATAAAGTAAAAAACGAAGACTACGATTTAATATTATGCGATATTAAAATGCCAAAAATGGATGGCGAAGAAGTGCTTCAGGAAGTTAAAAAAATAAAACCCGAAATTCCGATGGTCATGATTTCTGGTCATGGCGATTTAGAAACAGCAGTAAACACCATGCGTTTGGGTGCGTTTGATTATATTTCGAAACCACCCGATTTAAATCGACTTTTAAACACGGTTCGCAATGCGCTCGACAGAAAACAGCTTGTTGTAGAAAATAAAATTTTAAAGAAAAAAGTTTCTAAAAACTACGAAATTGTAGGCGAAAGCGAAGCCATACATCATGTAAAACAAATGATTGAAAAAGTAGCTCCAACTGATGCTCGCGTTTTAATCACGGGTCCAAATGGTACAGGAAAAGAGTTGGTAGCTCATCAATTACATCAAAACAGCGAAAGAGCCAATGCGCCAATCGTGGAAGTAAACTGCGCTGCCATTCCGTCGGAATTGATAGAAAGTGAATTATTCGGACACGTAAAAGGTGCGTTTACTTCGGCAGTTAAAGATCGTGCTGGTAAATTTGAAGCTGCCGATGGCGGAACTATTTTCCTTGACGAAATTGGCGATATGAGTTTACCTGCACAAGCCAAAGTTTTGCGTGCATTACAAGAAAATTTAATTCAACGTGTGGGTGCCGATAAAGACATCAAAGTGAATGTTCGGGTGATTGCTGCAACCAATAAAGATTTGAAAAAAGAAATTGCCGAAGGAAGATTTCGTGAAGATTTGTATCACCGATTGGCAGTTATTTTAATAAAAGTTCCGGCGCTAAATGATCGTAGAGAAGACATTCCGTTATTGATAGAACATTTCTCTGCTAAAATTTCAGACGAGCAAGGAAATGCTAAAAAAACATTTTCTAAGGAAGCCATAAAATTATTGCAAGAATATGACTGGACAGGAAATATTCGCGAATTACGAAACGTAATCGAAAGACTCATCATTTTGAGCGGTAGCGAAATTTCGGAAACCGATGTAAAACTATTTGCCAGTAAATAAAATTGAAAAATTAAGTCTGAATTTATGTTCTTAAAATTTTTCAATCATTTAATCAAACAAGAATGAATTTAAAAAAAATCAATCCAAAGCTACAACAAGCATTAGTTGATGCGCAACTTACCGAACCTAACGAGGTACAATTAGAAACTTATGCAACCATAAAAAGCGGCGCCGATGTTGTAGTTCAATCAGGTTTGGGAACAGGAAAATCAATAGCTTTGGCATTACACACCATTCAAAAATTAGATACTCCGTTTCAAGTATCGCCACGGGCTTTAATCTTTTGTAATGATAAAGAAAAAGTTTTCGAAATGGTTGAAATATTCGAAAAACTAAACAAATACAACAAGTTACGAATTTATCATGTACACGAAAAATCAAATTTTGATGATGATAAAAATCAAATTTCAGCAGGAATCGATGTTTTGATAGGAACACCAAATCGACTTAATGAAATGTTTTCTTCGGCTGGTTTTGATGTAAACCGATTATTGCTTTTTATGGTTGATGATGCCGATATTCTTTTTAGAAATAGATTAGAACCCAAAGTGGTGCGGATTTCGGATAGTATTGCTAAAGTGCAACGCATTTTCTTTTGTTCGGAAATAACCGAAAAAATAGAAATCGTAGCCGATAAGATTATGATAGATCCAATATTCTTTGAAAATTAAATAACATTTTTGAAAATCTAAAACAAGTTTCAAAACAGTGTTTTAGATTTTTTTGTGCAAAAATTATTAATATCGGATAAATATATTTTTAAATGTTTCCGATATTAAAATACAAATGGTATCTTTGTAGAAAATTTGAATCATGTGGAAAATAGATTTAACATTTAGAGAAGAATTTCAAACCACTTTTGATAGATTGTTTGATAAAAAAGAAATGTTGGTAAAAGCTAGGCCGCTACCTACATCTGCAATCGCAAAAATAAAAGAAGCTTTAACTGTAGAATGGACATACAATAGCAACAGTATCGAAGGTAATACTCTAACACTTCAAGAAACTCAAATGATTTTAAAAGAAGGAATTACCGTAAAGGGAAAATCGTTGCGTGAGCATTTTGAAGCAAAAAACCACGAATTGGCTATTGATTATTTGTATTCATTGGTAAATGATAATTATGTTTTGCGCAGTATTGATATGCTCTCTCTTCATAATTATGTAATGCGCTCTATAGAAGAAGATTTTGCAGGCAGATTAAGAAACGGTGGTGTTAGGATTTCTGGTGCCAATTTTTTGCCACCAAATGCCAACAAAGTCTCTGGGCTTATTGATGAATTGGTTGATTTTATCAATACAAATCCGCTAAATTTAAACGATATTGAATTGGCTGCAATTTTTCATCATAAATTTGTTTGGATACATCCTTTTTTTGATGGCAATGGTAGAACTGTTCGATTGGTTATGAATTTGTTATTGATGCGAAAAGGTTTTCCGCCGGCTATTATTTTAAAAGCAGACCGAAAAAAATATTATGAAGCTTTAAATATGGCTAATAATGGTAATTATCAAAAATTGGTGTTACTTATGTGTCAAGCTGTAGAAAGATCTCTTAATATTTATTTAAGTGTTCTACCAAATAATGACAATGAGTATGACTCTATTTCTAATATTGTAAGTGAGCCAAGCGATGCTTATGGTTTTTCGCAAGAATATATAAGTTTACTGGCACGCCAAGGAAAAATTGACGCTTACAAAGAAGGGAAAATTTGGTACACTTCTAAGAAAGCTATCGAAGAATACATTAGCAACAGACAAAGAAAACGACTACTTAGTAACGAGTAGTTGTTTTATAAAATTTCAAAAAAATTATATAAAACAGTTCATTAAAAATAATTTTTTGAAAGTTATTTTTTTGTCTTAATTTTATACTGTAATTTGTAATTTTATTTATCATGAAAAAAATCATTTTCTTTTTTCTATTTTCTTTATTTGCATTTTCACAGAATACTAATGCAAATGGTATTGATTTTGATATGCCGGCTGAAGTTTCTAATGCGTTTAGCCAACAGTTTCCCAATGCCAAAAAGGTTAATTGGAACAGAGTATATCGCTCTTTAGACAATAGTTCGCAAGAACGTTTTGAGGTAACTTTTAAAATGAATAAGTCTAATTATTTAGTGAGTTATATTAAAGACGGAACAGTAAAGGCTATAGAAAAATCGTTAAAACCATCACAACTTCCAGATCAAATTTTAAGTTATTTACAAACCAATTATCCAACATTTAAAATTCAAGAAGCTTCAGAAGTTGCTTTAGAAAATGGTGATACTAATATTGAAATTGGTCTTCAGGACGATGCTGGGTTTTCGGTTGCTGTTTTTGACAAAAACAATGATTTTTTATTTATAAAACAATCGGAAGATTAATATTTCAATTTTAAAACTCCGTTGAAATGTTCATCGGAGTTTTTTTATGCAAAACCGTGTACGATGTTTCAGGTTAATTCCTAAATTTGTTTTTATAAATAAAACATCAAAAGATGTATCACTCAAAAATAATAGGACTGGGATATTATGTTCCAGACAATGTAGTAACCAACGAAGATTTATCTAAAATAATGGATACTTCCGACGAATGGATACAAGAACGCACCGGAATTAAAGAACGAAGACATATCATAAAAGGCGAAGACACCACAACTTCGATGGGAGTAAAAGCAGCACAACAAGCTATAGAACGCTCTAAGTTGGAAGCAAAAGACATTGATTTTATTGTGTTTGCAACCATTTCTCCCGATTATTATTTTCCAGGTCCAGGTGTTTCTTTACAAAAGGAATTAGGTTTGGGAACAGTTGGAGCGTTGGATATTCGCAACCAATGTTCTGGGTTTATCTATGCACTTTCTATTGCCGACCAATATATCAAAACAGGAATGTATAAAAACGTTTTGGTTGTAGCTTCCGAATTACAATCGTTAGGATTGGATATGACAGATAGAGGACGCGGTGTTTCGGTAATTTTTGGAGATGGGGCAGGGGTAGCCGTTGTTTCTCGAGAAGACGATTTGAGCAAAGGAATTCTATCAACACATTTGCATTCAGAAGGCGAGCATGCTAAGGAATTAGCAGTATTAGCACCGGGTATGGGCGGTAGATGGGTGAGTGATATTTTGGCAGACAATAACCAGGAAGATGAAAGTTATTATCCGTATATGAATGGGCAATTTGTATTTAAAAATGCAGTTGTAAGATTTTCGGAAGTTATAAACGAAGGTTTGCAAACCAATAATTTACAGGTTTCAGATATTGATATGTTGATTCCGCATCAAGCAAATTTACGAATCTCGCAATTCATTCAACAAAAGTTTAAATTGACCGATGATAAAGTCTTTAACAATATTCAAAAATACGGAAACACCACGGCAGCCTCTATTCCTATTGCTTTGACAGAAGCTTGGCAAGACGGCAAAATCAAAGAAGGCGATTTGGTAGTTTTGGCAGCTTTTGGTAGTGGTTTCACTTGGGGAAGCGCCATTATCCGTTGGTAAAAAAAAGGAAAAACTTGTTATTTATTATACAAAAACCGCCTCGAATGAGGCGGTTTTTGCTTTTAACTAATTTATTAATTATTTCTTGATAACACGTATAGTTTTGGTTTCAGCTCCTTGCGATACGATTACATTGTAAACGCCGCTTGGTAAACTGTTTCCTAACTCATACA
>Ga0209792_1000342_pt1 | contig 39433 bp, 36 predicted proteins | sample EBPBio142005_DNA_FD_185860 | JGI IMG/M metagenome (GOLD analysis project Ga0209792, IMG submission 185860) | Wastewater treatment Type I Accumulibacter community from EBPR Bioreactor in Madison, WI, USA - Reactor 1_6/14/2005_ DNA (SPAdes)... | ecosystem: Engineered > Bioreactor > EBPR >... | reverse complement strand
GCGCGCGGCGCGCAACGCGGTCGAGGTGGCGGGTTTCGACGGGGTCGAGATCCACGGAGCGAATGGCTACCTCGTCGACCAGTTCCTGCGTTCGGGCTCCAACAAGCGCGATGACGACTATGGCGGTTCGATCGAGAACCGTTCCCGTTTCCTGTTCGGGGTTGTCGACGCCGTGATCGATGGCGTGGGAGCTGGCCGCACCGCGATCCGCCTGTCGCCGGTCACGCCGGCCAATGACGCGTCCGATCCCGACCCGCAGCCCCTGTTCGAGCATGTCGCGCGTGGCCTCGGACCGAAAGGGCTTGCCTATGTCCACATCATCGAGGGGGCGACCGGCGGGCCGCGCGATTTCCAGCAGGGCGCGAGCCCATTCGACTGGGCGGCGTTCAAGGCGGCCTATCGCGATGCGGGCGGGCAGGGCGCGTGGATGGTCAACAATGGTTATGACAAGGCGCTCGCCGAGGACGCGGTCGCCAGCGGGCGGGCCGACCTCGTCGCCTTCGGCAAGCTCTTCATCTCGAACCCGGATCTCGTCGAGCGCTTCCGGCGCGGGCTGCCGCTGAACGAGCCGGACAAGGCGACGTTCTACGGCGGCGGCGCGAAGGGTTACGTCGACTATCCGACCGCGGCCTAGCCGCGCCGCATCCGGCCGGGCGGGCTGCCGAACGCCGAGGCGAAGGCGCGGCTGAAGGTCGAGGCCGAGGAAAAGCCGGTGCGCGCGGCGATGTCGGCCATCGGCTCGGAGGTATCGAGCACCAGCCGGCGCGCCGCGTTCAGGCGGAGACGCAGCGCATAGGCGCCCGGCGTCTCGCCGAGCGACCGGTCGAACAGCAGTTCCAGCGCCCGCGTGGACAGCCCGACGCGCCGCGCGATCGCCGCGACGGTCAGCGGCTGGTCGACATGGCTTTCCATCAGCCGGATCGCCTGCGCCAGCCTCGCGTCGCGGGCGCGAAGCCGGCCGAGCGAGACCAGCGGCTGCGCCTCGGCGGCGGCATGCGCCTGGTCGTAGATGAAGACGCTGGCGACATCGAGCGCTACCGCCGGGCCGAGCCGCGCGCGCACCAGATGCAGCATAAGGTCGAAGGTCGGCGACGCGCCGCCGCTGGTAAAAACCTGTCCGTCGATCACGTAGCGGTCGGGACGCACGTCGGCGTCGGGAAAGCTCGCGGCGAAATCCTCCAGGTCCTCCCAGTGCGTCGTGGCCGAGCGCCCGGCCAGCAGGCCGGCATGGCCGAGCAGCCAGCCGCCTGCCTCGATCCCGCCGACCTCCTTGGCCTGCGACGCTGCGCGGCGAAAGCCGGCGATGAGTGGGCTCGCGGTCTCGTAGCGCGTGCCGAAGCCGCCCAGCGCGATCAGCACGTCGGTGCGCTGGCGCGGATCGAAGGCGCCCGACACGGCGATCGGCAGGCCCGATGATGTGAGAGGCGGCTGGCCGTCCGGCGAAACGATCGTCCAGTCGAACACCGTCCGGCCCGACACGCGGTTCGCCGCGCGCAGGGGGTCGACGGCGGAGGCGACACACATGAGGGATGAACCCGCGAAGGCAAGAATGCTCAACGTCAGCGGTTCGTCGCTTTGGACGAAGATTGAGGCGTGTTCGCTTTTTGCCATTGATGCTTCGTAAAATGCAAAGCGTATCGATGCAAGGCAGGGGATGCTGGTGGCATACAAGCTTGGAGGAGCGCCATGCCACTCGCCATGAACCGCGAGGTCTTCATCACCGCCGCCATCACCGGCTCGGGCGGCACGCAGGACCGCAGCCCGCATGTGCCCCGTTCGCCGAAGCAGATCGCGGATGCCGCCATCGACGCGGCCAAGGCCGGCGCGGCGATCGTCCACTGCCATGTGCGCGATCCCGAAACCGGCGCGCCGCGCCGCGACGTGCATCTCTACCGCGAGGTGACCGAGCGCATCCGCGACGCGAAGGTCGATGTCGTGCTGAACCTCACCGCCGGCATGGGCGGCGACATGGTGTTCGGCGATGTCGAGAACCCGCTGCCGCTGAAGACCAAGGGCACGGACATGGGCGGCGCGACCAACCGCATGGAGCATGTGCGCCAGTGCCTGCCGGAAATCTGCACGCTCGACTGCGGCACGATGAATTTCGCCGAGGCCGACTACGTCATGACCAACACGCCCGGCATGCTGCGCGCCATGGGAGGCATGATGACGGCGCTCGGCGTGAAGCCGGAGATCGAAGCCTTTGACACCGGCCATCTCTGGTTTGCCAAGCAGTTGGTCGAGGAAGGCGTCTTGAAGCCGGACGCGCTGGTGCAGCTCTGCATGGGCGTGCCGTGGGGGGCGCCGGACGACCTCAACACCTTCATGGCGATGGTCAACAACGTGCCGAAGGAATGGACCTTCTCGGCCTTTGCGCTCGGCCGCAACCAGATGGCCTACGCCGCGGCCGCTGTTCTCGCCGGCGGCAATGTCCGCGTCGGACTGGAGGACAATCTCTGGCTCGACAAGGGCGTGCTGGCGACCAATGCGCAACTGGTCGAACGCGCGGTGACGGTTATCGAGAACATCGGCGCTCGCGTCATCGGCCCGGACGAAGTGCGCAAGAAGTTGAACCTGACCAAGCGCGCGCCCGTCGCTGCGAAGGCGGCGTAGGGTCGGATGTCATCGCTCGACAATCCATCGCGAAAAGCGCCGCAATGCTTTTCCAAGCATGTCAGCGATGTTCGAAAACTTGCTTGGCGTCATGCTGGTGAGCTTACCGCTGCTGCTGGGAGCGCCTCTCGCGGCCATGGATCGTTGGCGGCTAATGGCTTGGGTAGGTTGGGGCCTTCTGGTTGCTCTCGGCCTGCTGCATCTTTTCTGGGCCGGCCCCCGATTTCACAACGCCAACTCAACAAATCAAGCGGTCGGAAGCCATTTGATCTGGTTTTCGGTTGCCGCACTGTGCCTCTGCGCCAGCCGACCGATCTGGAATCCTGCCGGATTGGCAGGAATTCCAGCGCGAGCAATCGTTTGTCTGGCTTTGCTGGCATTTCTGGTGGAGTTGTTTGGAAAATTGCCCTTGCTGCCAACCATTTAGACGGGGACATTTCATGACCATGAAAAAAGCAGCCTGCATCGGCGGCGGCGTCATCGGCGGCGGATGGATCGCGCGCCTCGCCTTGAACGGCATCGACGTCGCCGTGTTCGACCCGCATCCCGAGGCAAAGCGCAAGGTCGACGAGGTGATGAAGAATGCGCGCCGCGCCTACAAGCGCATGGCGACGAAGGGCCTGCCGAAAGAGGGCAAGGTGACCTATGCCAAGTCGATCGCCGACGCGGTGAAGGACGCGGACCTGATCCAGGAAAGCGTGCCGGAGCGGCTCGAAATCAAGCTGAAGACGCTGGCCGAGATCGAGGCTGGCGCACGCAAGGATGCGCTGATCGGCTCGTCCACGTCGGGCTTCAAGGCGACCGACATGGCCAAGGACATGAAGCACCCGGAACGCTTCCTTGTCGCCCATCCGTTCAACCCGGTCTACCTGCTGCCGATCAACGAGCTCGTGCCGGGCGAGAAGACCGGCAAGAAATTCGTGGAACGCGCGCGCGAAGCCTATGATTCGATCGGCATGAAGTGCGTCGTCATCAACAAGGAGATCGACGCCTTCGTCGGCAACCGGCTGCTGGAAGCGGCGTGGCGCGAGGCGCTGTGGCTGATCAAGGACGGCATCTGCACGGTCGAGGAACTCGACGACATCATGCGCTACGGTTTCGGCCTGCGCTGGGCGCAGATGGGCATGTTCCAGACCTACCGCATCGCCGGCGGCGAAGCGGGCATGCGCCACTTCATGGCCCAGTTCGGTCCGGCGCTGGCCTGGCCGTGGACCAAGCTGATGGATGTACCCGAGTTCAACGACGAACTGGTCGACATGGTCGCCTCGCAGTCCGACGATCAGTCCGGCCAATGGTCGATCCGCGAGCTGGAGCGCATCCGCGACGACAACCTCGTCGGCATCATGGAAGCGCTGGCCAAGGCCGAGAAGGGCAAGGGCTGGGGCGCGGGCGAACTGCACAATTCCTTCGTGAAGAAACTCGGCAAGGCGTCGAAGGCGAAGGTCTCGAAAGCGGCCGAGAAGGCGAAGGCCGGGAAGCTGAAGAAGGTTGCCGGGAAGAAATGATGACCCGGCCGTTGCCCCCACCCCTTACCCCTCCCCTCAAGGGGGAGGGGGTCGCCGGCGTCGCAGAATCCCCCTCCCCCTTGCGGGGAGGGGTACGGGGTGGGGGTATGCTCAAGCCAAGCATCGGAGGCTTCGCATGAACTTCGCCCTGACCGAAGAGCAGCAGCTCATCGTCGATACGACGCGCGCCTTTGTCGAGAACGAGCTTTATCCGCATGAGGCCGAGGTCGAGCGCAGCGGCAGGCTGGAACTCGACCTGATCCGCGAGATCCAGAAGAAGGCGATTGCCGCTGGCCTCTATGCCGCCAACATGCCGGCAGAGGTCGGCGGGGCTGGCCTGGATACGCTGACCTGGCTGCTCTACGAAAAGGAACTGGGCCGCGCCAACTACGCGCTGCACTGGACCTGCGTCGCGCGCCCCTCGAACATCCTGCTCGCCGGGACCGAGGAGCAGCGCCAGAAATATCTTTATCCCTGCATCCGCGGCGAGACGTGGGACTGCCTCGCCATGACCGAACCGGGCGCGGGGTCGGACCTGCGCGGCATGAAGGCGACCGCCCGCCAGGACGGCGACGACTGGGTGCTGAACGGCACCAAGCACTTCATTTCGCATGGCGATCTAGCCGGCTTCGCCATCGTCTTCATGGCGTCGGGCGAGGAAGACGGGCCGCGCGGCAAAAAGAAGAAGATCACCGCCTTCTTCGTGGACAAGGGCACAAAAGGCTTCAACGTCCGCGACGGCTACCGCAACGTTTCGCATCGCGGTTACACCAATTCGATCCTCGAATTTGACGACTGCCGCCTGCCCAAGGAACAAATCCTGGGCGAGGTGCATCGTGGCTTCGAGGTGGCCAATTCCTGGCTCGGCGCGACGCGCCTGCAAGTGGCGTCCACCTGCCTCGGCCGCGCCGAGCGCGCGCTTGGCCACGCGATCGCCTATGCCGCCCAGCGCGAGCAGTTCGGCCAGCAGATCGGCAAATTCCAGGGCGTCTCGTTCAAGCTGGCCGACATGGCGATGGAGCTGAAGGCGGCCGAACTGCTGACGCGCGAGGCCGGCTGGAAATACGACGCCGGCACCGTCACCGACGAGGACATGGCCATGGCCAAGCTGAAGGCGACCGAAGTGCTCGCCTTCATCGCCGACGAGGCGATCCAGATCCATGGCGGCATGGGCCTGATGGACGAGCTGCCGCTGGAGCGCATCTGGCGCGACGCGCGCGTCGAGCGCATCTGGGAAGGCACCAGCGAAATCCAGCGGCACATCATCTCGCGGGCGTTGCTGCGCGCGGTAGGCGGCTGAGATGGCGTCGGCGGGCATTCGCGAGACCGATCTCTATTTGCCCGTGAAGCACCTGCTCGAGCGGCAGGGCTATACGGTCAAGGGCGAGATCGGCGCAGCGGATGTGGTCGCCGTGCGCGACGGCGACGACCCGGTCATCGTCGAACTGAAGGCCGGTTTTTCGCTCGCGCTGTTCCACCAGGCGGTGGAGCGCCAGGCGTTGAGCGACAGCGTCTACGTCGCGGTGCCGCAGGGCAGCGGCCGCGCCTTCTATGGCTCGCTTGTCGCCAACCGCAAGCTCTGCCGCCGTCTCGGCCTCGGCCTGATCACGGTGCGGCTCGCCGACGGCCATGTCGATATTCATTGCGATCCGGAACCCTATCGGCCGCGCCAGTCGAAACCTCGCAAGGGCCGCCTGCTGCGCGAATTCGAGCGCCTCGTCGGCGACCCGAACGCTGGCGGCGCGACCCGGCGCAACCTCGTGACGGCCTACCGGCAGGATGCTCTGCGTTGCCTTGTGCTGCTGAACCTCCACGGGCCGACCAAGGCGGCGCTGGTCTCGAGCGGCGCGGGCGTCGCGCAGGCGCGCCGGCTGATGACCGACAATCATTACGGCTGGTTCGAGCGTGTCGCTGTGGGCATCTACGCGCTCAGCCCGAAGGGCCAGCGCGCCGTGACTGACTATGCGATCGAGATCGAACGACTGACCGTGCACCGGGCGGCCGATCCCTCCGGCGGCAAAGCAGCCGCATGACCCGCCTCGAACGCCTGCTGCGCCCCAAATCCATCTGTGTCGTCGGAGGCGGCGGCTTCGGCACGAATGTCGTCAAGCAGACGCTGAAGATGCGGTTTCCCGGCGATGTCTGGGTGGTGCATCCGACGAAGGACACGGTCGAGGGCGTGGCGGCCTACAAGACGATCGCCGACCTGCCGGGTGCGCCGGACGCGGTGTTCATCGGCGTCAACCGCAACCTGACGATCGATGTGATCCGCCAGTTGCGGGCGAAGGGCGCGGGCGGAGCGGTGTGTTTCGCGGCGGGCTTCCGCGAGACCGGCGATTACGATGCCGACGGCGACCGGCTGCAGAACGAACTGATCGAGGCGGCGGGCGACATGCCGGTCATCGGGCCGAACTGTTACGGCCTGATCAACTATGCCGATGGCGCGCTGCTGTGGCCTGATCAGCATGGCGGCAAGCGCCTTGCGCCCGGCGAGCGCGGCGCCGCGATCATCACTCAGTCGTCCAACATCGCCTGCAACCTCACCATGCAGGCGCGGGGCCTGCCGGTCGCCTACCTCATGACCGCCGGCAATCAGGCGCAGACCGGCCTGTCCGATATGGCGCTCGGTCTGATCGAGGACGATCGCGTGTCATGCCTCGGCCTGCATATCGAGGGTTTCGACTCGGCCGCCGGCTTCGAGCGGCTGGCCGCGAGGGCGCGGGAGCTTCGCAAGCCTATCGTCGCTATGAAGGTCGGCAAGTCCGAGCAGGCGCGTGCCGCCACGGTGTCGCACACCGCTTCGCTCGCAGGCTCCGATGCGGCGTCCAGCGCTTTCCTTAAACGCATCGGCATTCCGCGCGTCGAGACTATTCCATCCTTCCTCGAAGCGCTGAAGCTGCTGCACGGCATCGGCCCGCTCGACGACAATACGCTGTCGTCGATGAGCTGTTCCGGCGGCGAAGCGTCGGTCATGGCCGACAGCGCCGAGGGCAGGGGTGTTCGTTTTCCCGCGCTTTCTCAGGCGCACAAGGCGCGGGTGCAGGACGCGCTCGGGCCGCTCGTCGCGATCGCCAATCCGCTCGATTACAACACCTACATCTGGAACAACGAGCCGGCCATGACGGCGGCGTTCTCCGCGATGGTGTCGGGCGGCTTCGGCCTCAACCTGCTGGTGCTGGATTTCCCGCGCACCGACCGCTGTTCCGACGCCGACTGGTGGCCGACCGTGAACGCGTTCGAGGCCGCGCTGAAGGCGAATGGCGCGCGCGGCGCGATCGTCGCCTCGATGGGCGAGAATCTGTCTGAAGCCCATGCGGAAGAATTGTTGCGGCGCGGCATCGTGCCATTGCTCGGCATTGCCGAGGCAATGGATGCGATCGAAGCGGCGGTCATGGTCGGAAGGGCGTGGCGCGCGCCAGCTCCCTCCCCCTTGAGGGGGTCTGAAGGACGGCCCGAAGGGCCGGGTGGGGTAACCTCCACCCGCATATCGCCATCTTCGCTTCAACAAACATCGAGACCGTCTCTTGCGGCCCCACCCGGCCAGACTGCGTCTGGCCACCGTCCCCTCAAGGGAGAGGGAGCTTCTGCGCCCGACGAAGCCACCGCCAAATCCATGCTTGCCGCCGCCGGTTTGCCAGTGCCCCAAGGCGTCCGCGCCGCCAACGCCGACGAAGCTGTCGCAGCAGCCGAAACCCTCGGCTATCCCGTCGCCGTGAAGGCGCTGGGCGTCGCGCACAAATCCGAAGCCGGCGCGGTGAAGCTCAACCTGCGCGACGCGGATTCCGTCCGCGCGGCGGCGCAAGCGATGGCCGGCATGGGCCACGGCCTCTATGTCGAGCGCATGGTGACGGGCGGCATCGCCGAACTCATCGTCGGCGTCACGCGCGATCCGCTGTTCGGGCCGGTCATGACGGTCGGCACCGGCGGTGTGCTGGTCGAACTGCTGAAGGATTCCGCGACCCTGCTTCTGCCATCGTCGAGGGATGAGATCGATGCCGCGCTGCGCTCGCTCAAAATGTTCCCGCTGCTGGACGGCTATCGCGGGCGGACGAAGGCCGATGTCGCCGCAGCGGCCGACGCCATCGCGAAGATCGCCGATTTCGCGCTGGCCAATGCCGACCGGCTGGAGGAACTCGACGTCAATCCGCTGATCGTCTGCGAACAGGGAGCCTGGGTCGCGGACGCGCTCATGGTGTTCAACCGAGAGGAGTTGATCTGATGTCCGTCATCACCACCCGCACCGAGGGCGCGATCCTCGAAGTGACGCTCGATCGTCCGAAGGCGAACGCGATCGACCTGAAAACCTCGCGACTGATGGGCGAGACGTTCAAGGCGTTCCGGGACGATCCGGCGCTGCGCGTCGCAATCGTCAAGACCGCGGGCGACAAGTTCTTCTGCGCCGGCTGGGACCTGAAGGCCGCCGCCGACGGCGATGCGGTCGACGGCGATTATGGCGTCGGCGGCTTCGCGGGCTTGCAGGAACTGCGCGAGCTCAACAAGCCGGTGATCGCCTGCGTCAACGGCATGGCCGTCGGCGGCGGCTTCGAGCTGGCGCTCTCCTGCGACCTGATCTACGCGTCGGACCATTCGTCCTTCGCGCTGCCGGAGATCAAGGCCGGCACGCTGGCCGACGCCGCGACGATCAAGCTGCCGAAGCGCATTCCCTATCACGTCGCGATGGACCTGCTGCTGACCGGCCGCTGGATGGATGTCGCCGAGGCGCATCGCTGGGGCCTCGTCAACGAGGTGCTGCCCAAGGAGAAGCTTGAGGACCGCGTGTGGGAGATCGCGCGCCTGCTGGCCTCCGGCCCGCCGCTGGTTTTCGCCGCGATCAAGGAGACGGCGCGCGAGGCGGAAGGCGAAAAATTCCAGGACATTATGAACCGCGTCACCCGGCGCCAGTTGCGCACGGTCGACGTGCTCTACGGCTCCGAAGACAATCTCGAAGGTTTCAAGGCGTTTGCCGAAAAGCGCGATCCGGTTTGGAAAGGCAAGTAAGTGACTGATTATACAAAACTCGTCGACGCCGAGACCTGGGCGTTCATCGACAAGACCAACTCGTTCTATCCGCCGGGCAATGTCGACTTCTCGATGGAGACGCAGCGGGACCAGTACGACACGATGTGCCGGGCCTTCCACGCCGGATATCCGAAAGGCCTGACGGCCGAGACGACGATCATCAAGACGCCGGCTTACGACATCCCGATCCGCATCTACAAGGCCGCGAAGCCGGATGCGACCGCCATGGTCATCTACTATCACGGCGGCGGGTTCACGCTGGGCGGGCTGGAAAGCCATGACGACGTCTGTGCCGAGATCTGCGACCGCACCGGCTACGAGGTCGTGTCGGTCGATTATCGCCTGTCGCCCGAGCACATCTACCCGGCCAGCCATGACGACGGCTACGCGGCGTTCGAATGGGCCGCGAAGGCCTATCCCGACCGGGCGATCCTGATCAGCGGGGACTCCGCCGGCGGCAATATCGGCGCGGCCGTGACGGGCCGCTACCGGCGGCATGCGCATGCGCCGATCGGCCAGGTGCTGATCTATCCCGGCCTCGGCGGCGACCGCACCCGCGGCTCCTACATCACCCATCCCGACGCGCCGCTGCTCAGCCTGCGCGACGCGGCCTACTATCTCAAGATGCGCACCGGCGGCGCCGACGTCTCGAACGATCCGGGCTTCGCGCCGCTCGTCGACACGGATTTCTCCGGCCTGCCGCCGACGGTCATCATCACCGCCGAATGCGACCCGCTGTCGTCCGACGGACCGGCCTATCGCGACGCCATCATCCGGGCGGGCGGACAGGCCGCGAATGTCGAGGAAATGGGCCTGGTGCACGGCTATCTGCGCGCGCGCCATTCGGTGCGCCGCGCCCGCGAGAGTTTTTCGAGAATTGTCGAGGCCATCCGGGCCTTGGGCAAAGGCGAGTGGATCACGTTTTAGTCCCACGGTCGCAATCAGGCGCTGCGGTTTTTGAATCAAAGGGAGAAAGTACCATGACGACCGAACTCGACTATCTCAGCCGCCGCGTCGCGGCGGGCAAGCTGAGCCGCCGTGACTTCCTCGGACGCGCCGCTGCGCTCGGCGCGACGGCCGCCTTCGCCAATGGCCTGCTCACTCACGCTGCCCGGGCGCAGGGCGCCGTGAAGGGCGGCACGCTCAAGGCCGGCCTCGTCGGCGGCGAGTCCACCGACGGCCTCGATCCGGCCGAGATCAACAACCAGGTTAAGGGCGCGCTCGCCCGCTGCTGGGGCGAGAAGCTGGTCGACGTCAATGCCGACGGTTCGCTGCGCGCCACTCTGGCCGAAGAGCATGGCGCCAGCGACGACGCCAAGACCTGGACCTTCAAGATCCGCAAGGGCGTGACGTTCCACAATGGCAAGGAACTGACCGCCGAGGACGTGCGTGCCACGATCGAGCGGCACGCCGGCCCGGAAAGCAAGTCCGGCGCGCTCGGCGTGCTCGGCGACATCGATACGCTGAAAGCAGAGGGCGATAATTTCATCGTCACGCTGAAGCAGCCGAACGCCGACCTCCCCTACCTCATGTCGGACTACCACCTGATCATCCAGCCGAATGGGGGCAAGGACGCGCCCGAGGCCGGCGTCGGCACTGGCCCCTACAAGATCGCCTCGCACGAGCCGGGCGTGCGCGAGGTCGGCGCGCGTTATGACGGCTATTGGAACTCGGCGAATTTCGGCCATGCCGACCAGGTCGAGATCCTCGTCATCAACGACTCGCTGGCCCGCACCGCCGCACTGCAAAGCGGCCAGATCCACATGATGAACCGCGTCGAGCCGAAGGTCATCGAGCATGTGAAGCGGATCCCGAACGTCGCGATCCGCAACATCGCCGGCAGCGCGCACTATGTCTTCGCGGCGCAATGCAACACCGCGCCATTCGACAACAACGACCTGAGGATGGCGCTGAAATATGCGATCGACCGGCAGGAGATGGTCGACAAGATCCTCGCGGGCTACGGCTCGGTGGGCAACGACATTCCGGTCAACAAGGCCTATCCGCTGTTCTCGGACGATATCGAGCAGCGCGCTTTCGATCCGGAGAAGGCGGCGTTCCACTACAAGAAGTCGGGTCACAGCGGGCCGATCGTCCTGCAGACCTCGGAAGTCGCGTTCCCCGGCGCCGTCGATGCCGCGCTTCTGTTCCAGGCGAGCGCCGCAAAGGCCGGCATCACGCTCGACGTGAAGCGCGAGCCGGGCGACGGTTACTGGGCTCAGATCTGGAACAAGGCGCCGTTCAGCGCCTCCTACTGGGTCGGCCGTCCGACGCAGGACCAGCAGTATTCGACCGCCTATCTGTCGACGGCCAAATGGAACGAGACGCGATTCCTGCGCCCCGATTTCGACAAGCTGGTCAATGCGGCGCGCGCCGAGCTCGACAACGACAAGCGCAAGGCGATGTATCGCGACATGGCGGTCATGGTGCGCGACGAGGGTGGAGCGATCATCCCGGTCTACAATGACTGGATCGACGCCGTGTCGAACGCGGTCGGCGGCTACGAGCCGCATCCGGCCGGCGAACTGATGGGCGGCATGGCGCTTTCGGCCTGCTGGCTGACCGCCTGATACGAACCGTCGTCCGGGCCGGCAATGCCGGCTCGGATGCTCTCCGGCTTGCCGGGACTTGCAGTACGCGCCCTGTCGGCGGAGCAGCTTTCGGCGTGATGGAAACAGAGCCGTTCAATCCGGTCGAAACTTGCTCTATTCGTCGTCAATGACCGATACGAAGCCGATCGACCTTTCCTCTCGCCCTGCGATCCTGACGCTCAACAACGCGTTTGCGCGCGAAACGTCATGGCTTGAGCCGGACCGGTTCGACCATCTGCTGGGACAGGCCTATCTCGCCTTGAGGGTGGGCGCGGCCGACGCCTTCCTGCTCGCCTTCGACGAGGGCGCGGACTACGACTCCGCCAACTATCTCTGGTTCCGCGCGCGTTATCGGCGCTTCGCCTATGTCGACCGTATCGTCGTCGCGGAGCAGGCGCGTGGCCAGGGGCTGGCGCGCCTTCTCTATGAGCGGCTGTTCGAACGGGCGTTGGCGGACGGTCACACCATGATCGCCTGCGAGGTCAATTCCGATCCGCCCAATCCCGGCTCCGACGCGTTCCACGCGGCGATGGGTTTCGCGCCGGTCGGCGAGGCGACGATCCATGGCGGCGGGCGTACCGTGCGCTATCTCGTGCGGCCGCTCGTCGATTGATCGTGGGAGCACCTCTTCGCCGCTATCTGGTCAGCGTCGACGTCGCGATCCGCAATGCGGATCAGGTCATGGCGCTTGCCCGCTATGATGCGTTTCTTGCCGAGCTTGGGCTTGAGGTAGGAAAACTACGGCAGGCTAGGGCCTATGCGAAAGGCGATGTGAACAGCCGGGTCTTCGGAACCGCCGCCATCTGGTCGGTGGACTTTGCCGGCGTCGTCGCACGGATGCGCAGGGTCGACGCCGCGATCTTCGGCAGATCGCCCGCGAAGCCGTCGCGCTATTTCAAGGTCTTGGCCGGAGCGCCCGCCGGTGCGGAGATCGTCGGGCCGTCGTCCGACGACCCTATCGGCGATCCGGATATCGTCTGGGTGAACATCGAGGCGGAGGACAGCCCGGAATGGGACGCCCGGCTCACCGCGTTTCACGACAAGGTCTAACGACCGACCGACCGGGCGATGCTCCACTCCAGTCATCGCCATTCGCTGCGGAGGAATGCGTTGGCGACAGCAACCCCAGCGGAATGACGAAGGCCCAGACCGAGTAGAGTGACTCCCGCCTGCCGTCCGTGCCCGCCATGACGAAGACGATGAAGAGGAAAGGCGCCTGCAGCGCTATGAGCGCTTTGACGGGCCATTTCATGGAATGCGCCTCGCGCGGAACCGACCGCGTCGAGAATATCGTGGCAATGTAAAGGGCGGCTTGCTCGGCAGCCGGCGACTGGTCGCCGGCCATGTCAGGACACAAAACTTTTCGCCTTCATCGTCGCCGGTATCTTCACGCCGAGCCTTTTGAGGATCGTCGGCGCGAGCTGGAGCTGGTCGAGCAGCACGTCTTCCTTCGGCCCCTTGCCCTTGCCGAAATAATAGAGCGCGACGTCCTGCATCTCGTCGTCATGGCCGCCATGATGGCCGCGATTGGTCTGGCCGTGATCGGCCGTCACGATCACCTCGTAGCCGGCCTCCAGCCATTTCGGCAGGAAGGCCGCCAGCATCGAATCCATCACATAGAGCGCGTGGTCCATCTCCCCGCAGTCGTGGCCGAAACGGTGACCCATGGAGTCGAGCGTGCAGGTGTGGAGGATGCCATAGTCGATGCCGTGCCGCATGCAGAGCATGGTCAGCGTCGCGAACAGGTCGACGTCCGACGGCGTCATCTGGTTGTCGTGGCCGTAGCCGGTCATGGTGTGGAAGCGGCCGTGGGTGATCGGCGAGCCGGGCTCGTCATATTCCATGTCGCGCACCAGATCGAACGGATAGCGGTTGAAGAATTCCGACCAGTAGGAATGCGTCACCGCGCCCGTCTTCCCGCCCGCCTTCGTCACTTCGGAGAAAATATCGGGCTGCGAGACGCGGTGGCGGATTTCGTTCGACAGGACCTTATGCTCCTGCGGCGTCACGCCGGTGTGGATCGACGCGTAGCAGCAGGCCGACGTCGACGGCAGCACCGAGCGCATCCGCCATTTGCGCGCATCGCCCGACTGCACCCAGCCTTCCAGATTGCCCATGAAGGGCTTCCAGTTGCGCCACGGCAGGCCGTCGAGAATGATGAGCAGGAGCTTTGAGGAGAGGGGCATAAGTAGGCTAGTCCTCGATATGCGATGCGATGTCCATGCGCTGATGGAGAATGCGGACAACTATGACGATGCCGGCATCTTGCCGGTAGACGATGAAATGTGACCCGATAGTCGCCTTGAGATATTTGCCGGCGAATCCAGGGATGAGCCTTCCTCTGACGTCGCCCGAGGCAATACGACGGCACGTGTCGACAATCCGGCCGGTGTAAAGGTCCGCTTGGTCGCGCCCCCATTTCTCAGCCGTATAAAGGTAAATTTCGATCAGATCGCCATCGGCCGCCGGCGCGAAAATATAGCTGCTCATTTGGCGACGCGTGCATGCATCCGTTTGAGAAATTCGTCGAAATCGAATGGCCGGGGCTCGCCGCTCTCTTCACCCTCGATGATCGCCGCGCGCAGCCGTTCGATCTTTTCCTGCCGCTCTTCCAGCAGCTTCAATCCTGCGGAGACGACCTCGCTCGCGGACGAATAATTGCCATCTTCGATTTGCTGCTCGATGAAATCGGCCGCGTGTTCGTCGAGCGCCAATGTCGTGTGTTTGTTCATACGACCAGTTTACCAGAATCCGCCGAAACCGCCAACGAGAAGCCGCGTCAGTTCCCCCCGGCTTCCATGCGGCGGCCCTTGATCGCCTTCTCCAGCCAGCCGATTTCCATCTCCGGCACGGACGACAGCAGCAGGTCCGTATAGGCGTCGAAGGGCGGCGCGAGGACCTTCGACTTCGACCCGTAGCGCACCACCTCGCCGCGATACATGACCGCGATCGAATCGGCGATCGACTTCACCGTCGCCAGGTCGTGCGTGATGAAGAGATAGGCGACGTCCTCTTCCTTCTGCAGGCCGAGCAGCAGTTTCAGGATGCCGTTGGCCACCAGCGGGTCGAGCGCGGAGGTCACCTCGTCGCAGATGATCAGCTTGGGTTTCGCCGCCAGCGAACGGGCGATGCACACGCGCTGCTTCTGGCCGCCCGACAGTTCGGCCGGATAGCGGTCGACGAAGCCCTTGCCCATCTCGATCTTGTCGAGCAGTTCGGCGACGCGGCGGTCTCGCTCGGCGCCCTTGATACCGAAATAGAATTCGAGCGGGCGGCCGATGATCGTGCCCACGGTCTGGCGCGGATTCATCGCCACGTCGGCCATCTGGTAGATCATCTGCAATTCGCGCAAATCGTCGCGTTTTCGGTCCTTCAGCGCGTTCGACAGGGTGCGGCCGGCAAAGGTGATGCTGCCCTGTTCCGGCGGCAGGAGACCGGTGATCGCGCGCGCCAGCGTCGATTTTCCCGAGCCGGATTCGCCCACGACCGCGAGCGTCTGGCCGGGATGGATGTCGACCGAGACGTTCTTCAATACCTTCACCGCGCCGCCGCCATAGGCCGCCGTCACGTTCTTCACCGACAGGAGCGGGTTCGCCGTCGGCTTGTGCTCCTCATGCTCGATGTGATGCACGGAGACCAGCGCGTTGGTGTATTCCTGCCGCGGTTCCTTGATGATCTGGCGCGTGCCGCCCCATTCGACCAGCTTGCCGTGGCGCAGCACCATGATCTCGTCGGAGACCTGGGCGACGACGGCGAGGTCGTGGGTGATGTAGAGCGCGGCCACGCCGGTGTCGCGGATCGCATCCTTGATCGCGGCCAGAACGTCGATCTGGGTGGTCACGTCGAGCGCGGTCGTCGGCTCGTCGAAGACGATCAAATCGGGCTCCGAGCACAGCGCCATCGCCGTCATCACGCGCTGGAGCTGGCCGCCCGACACCTGGTGCGGATAGCGCTCGCCGATCGTGTCGGGGTTGGGCAGGCTGAGCTTGCGGAACAGGTGCTTTGCGCGCTTCTCCGCCTCGGCGCGCGTCGCCGTGCCGTGCAGGACGGATGCCTCGACGACCTGGTCCATCAGCCTGTGCGCCGGATTGAACGCCGCCGCCGCAGACTGGGCGACGTAGCAGACCTCGTTGCCGCGCAGCTTGCGCACGCCTTCCTTGCCGGCCTTCAGGATATCGCGGCCGTTCAGGATGACCTCGCCGCCGGTGATCTGCACGCCGCCGCGGCCATAGGCCATCGATGACAGGCCGATCGTGGACTTGCCCGCGCCGGACTCGCCGATCAGCCCGAGCACCTTGCCGCGCTCCAGCGTCAGGGACACGCCGTCGACGATGGTGACGAGGCGCGGCGTCTCGCCGGGCGGATAGACTTTCGCCTCGATCTTGAGGTTCCTGATCTCCAGCAGCCGGCCTTCGGACGACGGCTTGGTGCGGGTCTTCTTCGCCATCAGCCGCGCCCTCCCTTGAGGCTGGTCGTGCGGTTGAGGATCCAGTCCGCGACAAGATTGACGGAAATGGCGAGCGCCGCGATCGCGCCGGCGGGAATGAGGGCGGCGGGAATGCCGAAGACGATGCCTTCCTTGTTCTCCTTGACCATGCCGCCCCAGTCGGCGGCCGGCGGCTGCACGCCCAGGCCCAGGAAGGACAGGGCGGACAGGAACAGCACGGCGTAGATGAAGCGCAGGCCGAGTTCCGACACCAGCGGCGACAGCGCGTTCGGCAGGATTTCGCGGAAGATGATCCAGCCCGTGCCTTCGCCGCGCAGCTTCGCCGCCTCGACATAGTCCATCACGTTGATGTCGACCGCGACCGCCCGCGACAGGCGGAAGACGCGTGTCGAATCGAGCAGGCCCATGACAAGGATCAGCGTCAGGATTGTCGACGGCAGGACCGAGAGCACGACGAGGCCGAAGATCAGGGTCGGGATCGCCATCAGGAGGTCGACGAAGCGCGACATGATCGTATCGAACCAGCCGCCGATGACCGCCGCGGCGAAGCCGAGGATCGAACCCAGCGTGAAGGACAGCGCGGTCGCCAGCGCCGCGATCGTGATCGTCGTCTGCGCGCCGTAGATCATGCGCGACAGCAGGTCCCGGCCGAGATTGTCGGTGCCGAGCAGATATTTCGACGACGCGGGCTCCCAGACGCCGCCGACGATTTCGCCGAGGCCGTAGGGCGCGACCCATCTGGCGAAGACCGCGACGAACAGGAACACGGCGCACAGGAACAGGCCGATCAGCGCGCCGGGAGGAATGAGCTTGAGATTGAGCATCACCGCTCCTGCTATTTCGGATGCCGCAGGCGCGGATTGGTGAGGATGCCCGCCACGTCGGCCACGATGTTGAGGCCGATATAGACGGCGGCGAAGATCAGTCCGACCGCCTGCACGACAGGAACGTCGCGCTTGGCGACATGGTCGACCAGATATTGCCCCATGCCGGGATAGACGAAGATCACCTCGACAACGACGACGCCGACCACGAGGAAGGCGAGGTTCAGCATCACGACATTGATGATCGGCGCGATCGCGTTGGGGAAGGCGTGCTTGCGGATGATGTCGAACTGGCCAACGCCTTTCAACTCGGCCGTCTCGACATAGGCCGACTGCATGACGTTGAGGATCGCCGCGCGCGTCATGCGCATCATGTGCGCCAGCACCACGAGCACCAGCACGAGCGCCGGCAGGACGATGGCGTGCAGCTTGGCGAGGAACGGCATGCCGTCATAGACGGTCGAGATGCTCGGGAACCACTGCACCTTCACGGCGAGGAACAGGATGAGCAGGTAGCCGATGAAGAATTCCGGCAGCGACGTGGACGCAAGCGCGAAGCCCGAGATCGCCTTGTCGATCGGGCCGTTCCTGTAGCGGACCGCCAGCAGGCCCAGGACGATCGAGATCGGCACCGCGACGATCGCCGCCCAGAACGCCAGGAACAGCGTGTTCCAAAGGCGCGGCGGCAGCGTGGTGGCGATCTCCTGCCGGGTCGTCAGCGCGGTGCCGAGATCGCCGGTCAGGATGCCGCCGAGCCAGGCGAAATAGCGGACATAGGCCGGCTGGTCGAGGCCGAGCTCGGCCCGCAGATTGGCCAGCGCCTGCGGCGTGGCGGCCTGCCCGAGAATGGATTGGGCCACGTCACCCGGAAGGATTTGCGTGCCGGCGAAAATCAGCACGGAAACCGCCAGCAGGAGCCCCACGCCCAGCGCCACGCGCTGGGCTATCAGTTTTACGATCGGCGACATGGCAGGCCCTGTATCAGGCCTCGAGCCAGCACATCAGCAGCGCGTGGCCGTTGCACATCTCGGCCGCCGGATTGCTCTTCCAGCCTTGTACGCCCTTGCCGGTCGCATCGATATACTGGTTGAAGAACGGCACGATCAGGCCGCCCTGGTCGCGCATCATGACGGCCATGTCGCGATACATCGCCTTGCGCTTGGCCTCGTCGAGTTCGGCGCGGGCGGTGATGACCATCTTGTCGAAATCGGGGTTCTTCCAGCGCGTGTCGTTCCAGTCGGCGCTCGACAGGTAAGCCGTCGAATACATCTGGTCCTGCGTCGGACGTCCGCCCCAGTAGGACAGCGAGAAGGGCTGCTTGTTCCACACTTCCGACCAGTAGCCGTCGCCCGGCTCGCGCTTGATCTCGATGGTGATGCCGGCCTTGGCGCAGCTCTGCTGGTAGAGCTGGGCGGCGTCGACCGCGCCCGGGAAGGCGACGTCGGAGGTGCGCAGCAGGATCGAGCCGGAGTGGCCGGACTTCTTGTAGGCGGCAGCCGCGGCTTCGGGATCGAACTTGCGCTGTTCGATGTCGTCGGCGAACAGCGGATAGGCCGAGTTGATCGGGAAGTCGTTGCCGACCGAGCCGTAGCCGAAGAGGATTTTCTGGAGAAGCTCCTCGCGGTCCATGGCGAGCTTCAACGCCATGCGCAGATCGGCATTGTCGAAGGGCGCCGTGTCGCAGAACATGTTGAACGGATAGAAGCCGCGGCCGGCGACGTTCTGGATGGTCACGCCCGGCACGCGCTTGATCAGCTCCACGATCTTGGGTTCGACGCGGTTGATCATATGGACCTGGCCGCCCTGCAGCGCGGAGGTGCGCGCGGTGGCGTCGTTGATGACGATGATCTCGACCTGGGCCGCATGGCCGAACCGGTCGCCCTGCCAGTAGTTGGCGAACTTCTCGCCGCCCATGCGGATGCCCGGTTCGTTGACGGCCACCTTGTAAGGCCCGGCGCTGATGCCTTCGTTCGGATTGTCCTTGCCGCCGTTCGGCTGGATGACCAGGTGGTAGTCGGCCATCAGATAGGGGAAGTCGGCATTCGCCTCCTTCAGCGTGACGACGACCGCGTCGCCATCGATCTTCATCGTTTCGATGCCTGCCAGGATGCCGAGCGAGGCCGACTTGGAATTCGGGTCGCCATGGCGTTCGAGCGTCGCCTTCACGTCCTCGGCCGTGACCGTCTTCCCGTTGTGGAACTCGATGCCCTTGCGGATCTTCATCGTCCAGGTCTTGGCGTCGGACGACCCGCCGATCTCCTCGGCGATGCGGTTTTCAAGCGTCGTGCCGTCGGGCGACATCTCGACCAGGAGTTCGCCCCAGCACTTGCCGAAATTGAACGTCACCTGCGAGAGATTGAGCGCCGGGTCGAGGACGTTCGACGATTCGCCGCCCTGGAGGCCGGCCTTCAGGAGGCCGCCCTTGACGGGCGTCTGCGCCTGCGCGGCGCTGGACAGAAGCGAATTTGCAAAGGCCGCGGACACGCCGAGCGCGGCGGCCCGCCCCAGAAAGTCGCGGCGGTTCAGCTTGCCGGCGGCGACGCGACGGCTCAGGAATTCCAGCTCATTGGACATGATAGCTCCTCACTCGAATTGTTCGCCCTGGGCCTGATGCGGCCTCTGATCTTTGGACCAATATTGGCGTTGTTTATGGGACAACGGCAAGGCCGAATACGACATTCCGTGGCGTAATTGGTTTCCGGTGGGTAACGGCTTGATCCTTCCTCCCCGTTCGCGGGGTCCGAAGGACGGTGAGCCCGCGGTTCGACACGGTCAGGTGGCCCGAAGGGCCGGATGAGGACGGAGCCAACATCTCAGAAGTTCGCGCCGCCCCTCCCAACCGGGAGCGTTCTTTGAAGAAGCCGAGCCGCTGAACCCGAAAGGGTTTTTCGGCGTGGCCAAAGCCCAACTCATCGTTGCAGGGGGCAGGCCCATCAATTCAGCGGAATGTCGTTGTCCGTCTTGCCGGCCTGATAGGCCGACGAAAGATCGTCGTAGGCACGGGCGATCGAATCGGCCCGCGCCGTCAGGCGGTCGCGCGACGGCTGGTCGAGTTCGCGGATCATGCGCCGGATAGACCGGCCGGTCCAGAATGCGTTGCTCGCATTGTAGCCGCCCGGATCGAGGGTGAAGACCTCTTTCAGGATCTTCAGGTCATGCGGGATCGCAAAGGAGTCGCGAGAATCCTCGTGGCTGAACAGATAGTAGAAATTGTCGAAACCGGTCCACGTGATCGCCGAGAGGCAGAGCGAGCACGGTTCGTGCGTCGCGAGGAAGACACAGTCCTTCGTGTTGGGCCGCCCCGCCTTCGGAAGCTCGTAGAAGCGCTTCAGCGCATGGACTTCGCCATGCCAGAGCGGGTTCTCCAGCTCGTTGTTTGTCTCCGCGATGACGACGGAAAGATCGGATTTGCGCAGGATCGCCGCGCCGAACAGCTTGTTGCCCCTGGCCACGCCGGCCTTCGTCTTCGGGATGATATCGTGCTCGATGACGTCGAGCAGGCGGCTCACCAGATCGGCGTCCGTCATCTGAAACCTGCCGGCAGTTCGACGGTCCACGGTTCTGCGAAATGATGTTCCTCGAGGTTCTTCTCGGCGCCGGCCCTGTCGACGACGAGAAAATCCTGCGCCTCGCCGATGGGTGTCAGCACGCCGTGCCACAGATTGCGCGGATAGTTCACGCCCTGGCCCGCGCCGGTCAAAAATGCGTGCGGCTTGCCGGGGCCGTCCGGCGTGTCGTGCGCCACGACGACCAGGAACGGACGAGGCGACAGCGGCATGAAGGCCTGGCTGCCGAAGGGATGGCGCTCCACCATCGTCAGCTTCAAAGGGAAATCGTACGGCGTCGCCTTGAAGACCGACAGGATCACGCGGGCATCGGCGCCGGTCGCCTCGGCGGTCGCGAGGTCGTGGTAGCGCTCGCACTTGCCTGCATTGATCGGGTAGTGATTCTGCCAGCCCCCGGCGTCCAGAACCTGGCCGAACGGCGCGAAGGCGTCGCGGGTCAACGGTTTGGCGATGATGGTGCGAGTCATCGGCCCACCGCCTCGAACCGATACCCCCACCCCTTACCCCTCCCCTCAAGGGGGAGGGGGATTCTGCAACGGTGACGCCCCCCTCCCCCTTGAGGGGAGGGGTAAGGGGTGGGGGTAAATTGCTCGAACGCCGCCACTACCGCTTCCACAGTTTGGGATGCCGGTTGACGTCCTTGTAGAGCAGATAGCGGAACGGCCCCGGACCGCCGGCGTAGCAGGCCTGCGGGCAGAAGGCGCGCAGCCACATGAAGTCGCCCGCCTCGACCTCGACCCAGTCATTGTTCAGCCGATAGACGGCCTTGCCCTCCAGGACATAAAGACCGTGCTCCATCACATGCGTTTCGGGGAAGGGGATGATGCCGCCCGGCTGGAAGGTGACGATCGTCACATGCATGTCGTGGCGCAAATCGGCCGGATCGACGAAACGCGTCGTCGCCCAGCGCCCGTCGGTGTCGGGCATGGCGAGCGGCTGGATGTCGTTCTCATTGAGGAACAACGGATCGGGCTTGTCCAAACCTTCGACAACTTCATACGCCTTGCGCACCCAGTGGAAGCGGGCCGGTGTCTCGCCGGTAGCCTTCAGCGTCCATTTGGCGCCAGCCGGCAGATAGGCATAGCCACCCGGCGTCAGCCGGTGGCCCGTCCCGTCGATCCAGACGGTTATCTCTCCCTCTACTACGAACAGCACGCCTTGTGCGCCGGCATCCGGTTCTGGGTTGGTGCTGCCGCCGCCCGGCTGAACCTCCATCACATATTGCGAGAAGGTCTCGGCGAAGCCCGACAGCGGCCGGGCGATGATCCAGGCCCGCGTCCTGTCCCAATGTGGCAAAAAGCTCGCGACGATGTCCGAGAACTCGCGTTTCGGAATGACCGCATAGGCTCCGGTGAACACCGCGCGGTCGGTGATCAGGTCCGTCTGCGGGGCGAGCCCGCCTTTCGGGGCGTAGTAGGTGCGGGTCATGACGGCAGCAAATCCCTGAGCCTGTACCATGCGATGCGCTCGACCTGCTTGCAGGCCTTGGCGAACTCGACGTCGCGGCTGTTGGCGATGCGGGTCTCGAAGGCGGCGAGGATCGACGCCTTAGTGTTGTCGCGCACGGCGATGATGAACGGAAAGCCGAACTTCTCGACATAGGCCGTGTTGAGGCGCGTGAACGTCTCGCGTTCCTCGTCGGTCAGCGCGTCGAGACCGGCGGACGCCTGTTCGGAGGTCGATTCCTTCGTCAGGCGTTTCGCCGCCGCGAGCTTGCCCGCGAGGTCCGGATGCGCCCGGAGCACCGCCAGCCGCTCGTCCTCGCTCGCCGAGCGGAAGGCGCGGCAGAGCGCATTGTGCAGACCGCCGGCACTGTCATGCGCGGGGCCAAGCTCAAGCTCGAAGGCGCGCTCGGCGACCCAGGGCGAATGTTCGAAGATCGAGCCGAAGCGGCTGACGAAGTCGGCGCGGTCCATGCGCGATGGCCGCAGCGCCGCTGGATTGTACGGATGATGCTCCCGCCAGTGCCGCGCGACGTCGATGCGCCGCGCGATCCAGACATTCTTGTGCGACCTGACGTAGTCGATGAAGCGCTTCAGCCCCGCGACGCGGCCGGGCCGCCCGATCAGCCGGCAGTGCAGGCCGATATTCATCATCGATGCGCGCCCGGCCTTGCCCTCGGCATAATGCGTGTCGAACGCGTCCTTCAAATAGGTGAAGAACTGCTCGCCGTCGGTGAACCCCGCCTGGATGGCGAAACGCATGTCGTTGGCGTCGAGCGTATAAGGGATGACGAGCTGCGGCGCGATCCCGTTGCCGTGGCCGTCATGATCGAGCCAATAGGGCAGGTCGTCGTCATAGGTGTCGGAAATATAGGCGAATCCCCCTTCCGCGCAGGCGAGTTTCACGGAATTGACCGAGGTGCGGCCGAGATAAAGCCCCTGCGGGCGTTCGCCGACGACTTCCGTGTGCAGCCGGATCGCCTCGGTCAGATCGGCGTTCTCGGCCGCCTCGTCATGATCGCGATAGTCGATCCAGCGGAGGCCATGGGTCGCCACCTCCCAGCCGGCATCCAGCATGGCTGCGACCTGGTCCGGCGACCGCGCCAGCGCCGAGGCGACGCCATAGATCGTGACCGGAATGCCCGCCTCGGTGAACAGACGGTGCAGCCTCCAGAAGCCGGCGCGCGCGCCATATTCGTAGATCGACTCCATGTTCCAGTGGCGCTTGCCGGGCCAGGGCTGCGCGCCGGTGATTTCCGACAGGAAGGCTTCGGACGCCGCGTCGCCGTGCAGGACGTTGTTCTCGCCGCCTTCCTCGTAGTTCAGCACGAACTGCACGCAGACGGCCGCGCCGCCCGGCCATTGCGGGTCGGGCGGGTTCGCCCCGTAGCCGCGCATGTCGCGCACATATCTTTTCGGCTGTGTCATTGCCCCACCCTAGCAAAGGCGAACGGTGCGATTCCCCGGCATTTTCTTGAAAGTCCTTTTCGTGCGCGCGGGTTCGCCAAGACCCTATAAGTTTCAGATTATTGACGGCCAATCCATAGGCGGCGATGCTGCCGCAAACAGGAAACGGACGAATGGCAGGCAGCGGTAAGCTGACAACCCACGTTCTCGACACCGCGTCGGGCAAACCGGCCGCCGGGCTGACCATCATGCTCTACCGGGTCAGCGGCAATTCCCACCGCAAGATCAAGACGGTGGTGACCAATTCGGACGGACGGTGCGACGCGCCCCTGCTCGAAGGCAAGGATTTCCAGACCGGGCAATACGAACTTGTCTTCTGCGCCGGCGACTATTTGCGTGGGAGCGGGATTGACCTGCCCGACCCGGCCTTCCTCGATCAGGTGCCGATCCGGTTCGGCATGTCCGAGCAGACGCACTACCATGTGCCGCTGCTGATCTCGCCCTACGGCTACTCGACGTACAGGGGAAGCTGAGTGGCCAAGCCCGTGAAGACGCGTTCAACCATCCGTTTTCTCCTGAACGACGAAACGGTGGAACTGGCTGACGTGCGGCCGCACGACACCGTGCTCGACTGGCTGCGGCTGAACCGCCGCCTCGTCGGCACCAAGGAAGGCTGCGCCGAGGGCGATTGCGGCGCCTGCACGGTGCTGGTCGGACGGCTGCGCGACGGCGGGCTGGTCTATGAATCCGTCAATGCCTGCATCCGCTTCCTCGCGACGCTCGACGGTTGCCATCTCGTGACGGTCGAGCATCTGCGCGGCCACAATGGCCGGCTGCATCCGGTGCAGCAGGCGATGGTCGATTTCCACGGCTCGCAATGCGGCTTCTGCACGCCGGGCTTCGTCATGAGCCTCTATGCGCTCTGGATGCGCGAGCCCTGGCCGTCGGACGCCGACATCGAGAGGGCGCTGCAGGGCAATCTCTGCCGCTGCACCGGTTATGACGCGATCGCCAAGGCGGCGAAGCAGATTTCGACCTATGGCGTCGCCGCCGATTGCGAGCTTGCCGCCGAACGCGGCCGCACGGTCGATGCGCTGCTCGAACTTCGCGACGGCGCGAGGGTCGAGATCGGCGAGGGCAAGCAGCGCCTGATCCTGCCGGGCAGCGTCAACGACCTCGCCGCCATTCTGGAAGAAGAACCCAACGCGCGCATCGTCGCCGGCTCGACCGACGTCGGCCTGTGGGTCACCAAATTCATGCGCGACATCGCGCCGGCCGTCTTCATCGGCCATCTCGACCGGCTGAAGGGCATTTCGGAAAAGGACGGCGTGCTGACCATCGGCGCGGGCGTCACCTATACCGAAGCGCGCGACGCGCTGGCGGCGCGCATCCCGGCGCTCGGGCCACTGATCGACCGGATCGGCGGCGAGCAGGTGCGCAACATGGGCACGATCGGCGGCAACATCGCCAACGGGTCGCCCATCGGCGACACGCCGCCGCCCTTGATCGCGCTCGGCGCGACGCTGACCCTGCGCAAGGGCGACGAGCGGCGGACCATCCCGCTCGAGGAATTCTTCATCGCCTATGGCAAGCAGGACCGGAAGCCCGGCGAATTCGTCGAGGCGGTGCATGTGCCGCTGCCGAAGGCCGGCATCCATTTCGGCGTGCACAAGGTCACCAAGCGGCGCGACGAGGACATCACCGCGGCGCTCGGTGCATTCTTCGTCGAGACCGACAAGTCCGGAACGGTCGTTTCCGTCCGCATCGCCTATGGCGGCATGGCCGCGACGCCAAAGCGCGCCGCGCAGGTCGAGGCCGCTTTGACTGGCAAGCCATGGTCCATGGCGAGCGTAGAGGCGGCGCTGCCCCTGTTCGAGAAGGATTTCACGCCGCTGTCCGACATGCGCGCCTCGGCCGACTACCGGATGACGGTGGCGAAGAACCTGTTGAAACGCTTCTTCCTGGAAACAACCGGTACGTCGAAGCCGATCACGGTGAACCGGGAGCGCGCGGCGTGACCCATCACAAGCCCAACCTGCGCGCCGAGAAGATCAAGGGTGGCGTCGCCACCGACCAGCGGCACGACTCGGCCCACAAGCACGTCACCGGCACGGCCGTCTATATCGACGACATGCCGGAGCCCGCCGGCCTGCTTCACGCCTGTCTCGGACTCTCGGACGTCGCGCATGGTCGCATCGTGTCGATCGATCTCGACGCCGTGCACAAGGCGCCGGGCGTGATCGACGTGCTGACGGCGAAGGACATGCCGGGCTCCAACGACATCAGCCCGACCGGCCGCAATGACGAGCCGGTGCTCGCCGACGGGCTCGTCCAGTTCCATGGCCAGCCGATCTTCGCCGTGGTGGCGAAGACGCGCGATCAGGCGCGCCGCGCCTGCCGGCTGGCGAAGATCGAATATGAGGAACTGCCCTTCGTCACCGATGTCGGACAGGTCGATCGCCGCACCGCGAAGGTCGTGACGCCGGGCATGAAGCTGGAGCGCGGGAACGCCGCCTCGGCCATCGCCGCCGCGCCGCATCGCCTCCGAGGCGAGATGCGCATCGGCGGGCAGGACCATTTCTATCTCGAAGGCCAGATCGCGCTCGCCATTCCGGGCGAGGATCAGGACGTCACCGTCTACTCCTCGACGCAGCACCCGAGCGAGGTGCAGCACATGGTCGCCCATGTGCTCGGCGCGCCGAGCCATGCGGTGACGGTCGAAATCAGGCGCATGGGCGGCGGGTTCGGCGGCAAGGAGACGCAAGGCAATCAGTTCGCCGCGATCGCGGCCGTCGCCGCCAAGCGGCTGAAACGCGCCGTCAAGATCCGCCCGGATCGCGACGACGACATGACCGCCACCGGCAAGCGGCATGATTTCCTGGTCGACTACGATGTCGGCTTCGATGATGACGGCAACATCCTTGGCATCGACTACCATTACGCCGCGCGCTGCGGCTTCTCGTCCGACCTGTCAGGCCCGGTGACCGACCGCGCGCTGTTCCACTGCGACAATTCCTATTTCTACCCGGCGGTGAAGGCGACGAGCGCGCCGCTCTACACCAACACGGTCTCGAACACGGCCTTCCGTGGTTTCGGCGGCCCGCAGGGCATGGTCGGGGCCGAGCGCGTCATCGATGAGATCGCGTTCGCGCTGGGCAAGGACCCGCTGGAGATCAGGAAGCGCAATTTCTACGGCATCGGCTCGCGCGACGTGACGCCCTATCATCAGCCCGTCGAGGACAATATCCTCGAGCGCATCGTCGGCGAGCTCGAGGCGTCCAGCAACTACCAGCGCCGCCGCATGGAGATCGCCGCGTTCAACGCCAATTCCGACATCGTCAAACGCGGCATCGCGCTGACGCCGGTCAAGTTCGGCATCTCGTTCACCGCCACCCATTTCAATCAGGCCGGCGCGCTGGTCCACGTCTACACCGACGGTTCGGTCCACCTGAACCATGGCGGCACCGAAATGGGGCAGGGGCTCTACGTCAAGGTCGCGCAGGTCGTGGCGGAGGAATTCCAGATCGACATCGATCAGGTGAAGATCACCGCGACGACGACCGCCAAGGTGCCGAACACGTCGGCGACGGCCGCTTCATCCGGCACGGATCTGAACGGCATGGCCGCGCAGAACGCGGCGCGCCAGATCAAGGACCGCCTGATCGATTTCGCCGCCAGCAAATACGCCGTGCCGAAGGATCAGGTCGTCTTCCTGCCCAACCGTGTGCGCATAGGCAATCAGGAGATCGCCTTCACCGAACTGATCAAGCAGGCTTATTTCGCCCGCATCCAGCTTTCGGCGGCCGGCTTCTACAAGACGCCGAAAATCCACTGGGATCGCGACAAGGGCCGTGGCCATCCATTCTACTATTTCGCCTATGGCGCGTCCTGCTCGGAGGTGTCGATCGATACGCTGACGGGCGAATATGTCGTGGAGCGCACCGACATCCTGCACGAGACCGGCCGCTCGCTGAACCGCGCCATCGACCTTGGCCAGATCGAGGGCGGCTTCATCCAGGGCATGGGCTGGCTCACCACCGAGGAACTGGTCTGGGACGACAAGGGCCGGCTGCGCACGCATGCGCCGTCGACTTACAAGATTCCCCTGGCATCGGATCGGCCGAAGATCTTCAACGTGGCGCTGGCCGACTGGGCCGACAATGTCGAGCCGACCGTGCACAAGTCGAAGGCCGTCGGCGAGCCGCCCTTCATGCTGGCTATGTCGGTGCTGCATGCGCTGTCGGACGCCGTCGCGAGCGTCGGCGGCCACAGGGTCTGCCCGCGCCTCGATGCGCCTGCCACGCCGGAACGCGTGCTGACGGCCGTCGAGCACGTGCGGCGCGAGGCCGGCGCATAGCTCCCGGCCCGTTGATGGCTAATATAGCCTGATGACCGCGCTCGCCGTCCTCGAACGCTTCCTCTCCGCGCAACCGGCGCTGGCGATGGTGGACGTCACCCGCGCCCGGGGCTCGACGCCGCGTGAGGAGGGCGCCTGGATGCTGGTTTCGCCTGGCGCGACGATCGGCACGATCGGCGGCGGCACGCTTGAATTCATGGCGATTGACCGCGCCCGTGCCGCGTTGGCAGGCAGGATCGCGACGGACGAGATGGACGTGCCTCTCGGTCCCGAGATCGGCCAGTGCTGTGGCGGACGCGTCGAACTCTCCATCCGGTTGATGGACGATGCGGCGCGCGAGGCGTTGCTGCTGCGCGAAAGGGCCGCCGATGCGCGGCTGCCGCACATTCTCGTTTTCGGCGGCGGCCATGTCGGCCACGCGCTGGCCTCCGCCTTCGCTCTGTTGCCGGTGAAGGTGACGGTGGTGGAAACCCGCGCGGAAGCGCTCGAAGGCATGCCTCCTGCGATCGACATCAAGCTGACGCCGGTCCCCGAGGAGGTCGTGCGCGCGGCCCAGGCCGGCAGCGCGATCGTCGTGCTGACCCACGACCATTCGCTCGATTTCCTGATCGTCGCCGAGGCGCTGAAGCGATCCGATCTCGCCTATGTCGGCATGATCGGCTCGAAGACCAAGAGGGCCACCTTCCGGAGCTGGTATCTGAAGGAAGCCGGCGGAACGGAGGCCGATTTCGGACGGCTCGTGTCGCCCATAGGCGGCGACGGGGTGCGCGACAAGCGGCCCGCCGTCATCGCCGCGCTCGCCGCCGCAGAGATCATGACGGCGCTTGTCCGGTAGCGATCCGCCGCCGGCCGCCGAAATGTGGCGGAACATTGTCGGCGCTGCGCGGTTATGCCTCCACAGAAAAGGAGGCTTTCCATGCATGGCATCATCTATCTGATCGGGCTCATCGTCGTCGTCCTGTTCATCCTGTCCGCGCTCGGCCTGCGCTGACCAGACCGGAGAAATTCGTCATGGCAATATCCGAAGCACCCGCCACGGTCGTGGTGGACAAGACGCCCACCGACACCGTCTCCTATTTCGATTGGCCGGCCATCCTTGCCGGCGTGGTCATCGCGAGTGCGATCTCCCTCATCCTGCTGACCTTCGGTTCAGCGATCGGACTGTCGATGACATCGGCCCGCGAAGGCCAGTCTGCATCGCTGTTCTGGATCGGCATCGTCGGCGGCCTCTGGGTCCTCTGGGTGCAGCTCGTCGCCTCGTCGGCCGGCGGCTATCTGACCGGGCGCATGCGCCGCCGCACGGGCGACGCCACCGAGGCGGAGTCCGATCTGCGCGATGGTTCGAACGGCCTGGTGGTCTGGGGGCTTGCGACGCTTGTCGCAGCCTTTGTCACCTATGCCGGCCTGACCGGTGCGGCGAATGTCGCCGCCCAGACCGCCGGTGCGGCCGCCGGCGCGGCTGCGCAGGTAGCGGCGGTCACCGATCCATCCGAACTCCTGATCGATCGCACATTGCGCGGGCGTCCGGATGCACCAGCCATATCCGACGCCGAGAGGACGGCGATCGGGCGAATTCTGGTGGGTGCCGCGACCAGCGAGCAGGGGCTCGATCAGGCCGACCGCGACTATCTGGCCGGCGTCATCGCTGCTCGGGCCGGCATCTCGCAGGAAGAAGCGTCGACCCGGATCGACCAGGTGATCGCGCAAGCCAAACAGATCGAGGACGATGCCCGTGCGGCTGCGGAACGAGCGCGCCGCGCGTCGATCGTCGCCGCTTTCATGGCGGCGGCGTCGCTGGCTCTGGGCGCGGCGGCAGCCTATTTCGCCGCGACGCTGGGCGGCAACCATCGCGACAGGAACGTAGTGGTGGAAGGCTGGTACAGGCCTTGGTAAGGCTACATGCAACGCATGAAAAAGGGCCGCATCTGCGGCCCTTTTTGCTTTGGCTGGTGAGCCCTATTCCTTTTCCTGCACGTGCGATTCGAGGAACCAGAGCAGCTTGTCCAGCGTGCGCGAATAGGCCGTGAAGATGTCTGCCGTGTCCGCATCGCCGGCCTCGTCCGCCTCGTCGATCGCCTGACGCGCCTGTTTTGCAGCCGCCGCATAGCGATCGATCAATGCTGCCAGATGATCCTTCGTTTTGGTGATCTCGAGCGGATAGGGCTTCAGCGGCGTCGCGTTCGCAACGGACTGGATCGTGCCGAATGCCAGTCCCCCAAGCTGAACCGCGCGCTCCGCGATCGTGTCGACATGTTTGTCGACCTCCTTGCGGAACATGTCGAGCATCTCGTGGATCGCGATGAAGTTCGGACCCTTCAGGTTCCAATGCGCCTGCTTGGTGATCAGCGCGAGGTCGATCGAATCCGCCAGGCGGGCGTTGAGCAGGTCGATGGCCTTCTTCTTGGCGTTCGATTTGAGGTCATTCTTGGTGGCGATGGCGTCCATCACGGTTCTCCTGATTGGCAATGCGGCAGAATAGGTTTCGCGCATCGCTTGATGACGATTGCGCGCAGAGCAGCAACGGCAAGGCGTCGCGTTCGTTCCCGTGACGATGGCCGTTGGCCTATCTGCCTTTCAGGATATCCCGGATCATGCGCTGGCAGCGCTCGGCCATGAAATCGAGAAGCAGCCGCACCTTCTGGTCCTGATAGTTGCGGTGCGGGTAGAGCGCCGCGAGCTGCACCGGCGGCGGCGGATAGTCGGCCAGGATCACCTTGAGCCTCAGGTCACGCAGGAACGGCTCGACCTCGAAACGCGGCTTGTTGATGATGCCGTGGCCGGCGAGCGCCCAGCCGGTCAGCACATCGCCGTCGTCGGAATCATACGGACCCCGCACGTCGATCTTCGCCCAGCCATCCGGCGTTTTCAGTGTCCAGAAATGTTCGCGAACGCCCGGGTACCGCAGCATGAGACAGTCGTGGCCGCCCGTCACCAGATCGTCGGGCGTCGCGGGTTCGCCGCGTCTTTCGAGATAGGCGGGCGAGGCGACCAGCACGCGTTCGCATTCCATGATGCCGCGCATCTTCAGGCTCGAATCCTCCAGTTGCCCAAGCTTGAAGGCGACGTCGATGCCCTCCTTCATGATGTCGACCTCGTGGTCGGACAGCCGAAGGCGCACCTCGATGTCGGGATAGCGATTGCGGAATTCGGGAATGCCCGACGCGATCAGCCGCCGCCCGAGGCCGAGCGGGGCGGTGACGCGGATCGTGCCGCGCGGCTTGCCCGATAATGCGCTCACCGCGGCTTCCGCCTCCGCCACCGCGTCGAGGACCTTTCGCGCGCCCTCGTAGAAAGCGCGGCCGTGCTCGGTCGGCGTCAATTGCCGGGTGGTGCGGTTGAACAGCCGCACGCCGAGATATTTTTCCAGTTCCTTGATGCGGTTCGAGGCCACGGCCGGGGAGATGCGCATGTCGCGCCCGGCCGCCGACAGGTTCTGCAATTCGACGACGCGAACGAAGACGGCGATGTTGTCGAGATAGGCCACGGCTCCTCCTCGATCATTCCTATGCAATCGAATGGCCACTTTCCAGATTTTTTTGAAAGTCATCGGGCAGGCCGACCCTTTCGGTTTGCCGCGCAGATTCTACAGTGGACCGAGGAAAGGGACCTGCGATGAACGACTATGCGATCTTATGGGAATGGCTGTCCTTCGGCGTGCGCTGGCTGCACATCGTGACGGCGATCGCCTGGATCGGCTCGTCCTTCTATTTCATCGCGCTCGATCTCGGCCTGCGCCAGCGGCCCGGCCTGCCTGCCGGCGCACATGGCGAGGAATGGCAGGTCCATGGGGGCGGCTTCTACCACATCCAGAAATATCTCGTGGCGCCGGCCGAGATGCCGGAACATCTCACCTGGTTCAAATGGGAAAGCTACGCCACCTGGCTGTCGGGCTTCGCCATGTTATGCGTGGTCTACTATGCGGGCGCGGACCTGTTCCTGATCGACCGCAACGTGCTCGACGTGTCGCAGCCGGTCGCGATCCTGATCTCGCTCGCGTCGCTGGCGCTCGCCTGGATCTTCTATGACCTGATGTGCAAGTCGCCGCTGGCGAAGAACGACACCGCGCTGATGCTGGTGCTCTACGTGTTCCTGGTGATCATGGCCTGGGGCTACACGCAGGTCTTCTCGGGCCGCGCGGCCTTCCTGCATCTCGGCGCGATCACCGCGACGGTCATGAGCGCCAACGTCGCGCTGGTGATCATCCCCAACCAGAAGATCGTCGTCGCCGACCTGATCGCGGGGCGAAAGCCCGACCCGAAATACGGCAAGATCGCCAAGACGCGGTCGCTGCACAACAACTACCTGACGCTGCCCGTCATCTTCCTGATGCTGTCGAACCACTATCCGCTGGCCTACGCCACGGAGTTCAACTGGGTGATCGCCTCGCTGGTGTTCATCATCGGCGTCCTGATCCGGCACTACTTCAACACGATCCACGCCCGGAAAGGCAATCCGCACTGGACCTGGGGCGCTTCGGCCGTCCTGTTCCTGATCATCATATGGCTGTCGACCGTGCCCGCCGCCCTGACCGGCGAAAAGAAACTGTCGGCGACCGAGCAGAACTTCATCGCCTCGACGCATTTCCCGGCGGTGAAGGACACGGTGCTGTCTCGCTGCTCGATGTGCCACGCGGTCGAGCCGGCATGGGAGGGCGTCGCCTTCGCGCCGAAGGGCGTGCTGCTCGACAGCGACGCGTCGATCGCGGCGCATGCGCGGGAAATCTATCTCCAGGCCGGACGCAGTCATGCCATGCCGCCGGGCAATGTCACGCAGGTGACCCCGCAGGAGAGGGCGCTTCTGGTGGCGTGGTTCGAGGAAGCGCGGTGAGAAGCCTTAGCGTGTTGTCATTACCCCCACCCCGTACCCCTCCCCTCAAGGGGGAGGGGGATTCGCTGATGGTAACGCCCCCCTCCCCCTTGAGGGGAGGGGTACGGGGTGGGGGTAATTTTCGCGCAGGCTTCGAAAGCTTGCAGCCATGACCTCGCTTCTCATTCGCGGCCGGACACTGACATTCCTGCGCGAGCCGCAAGGCGCTGACGATCACGCATCCTATGCTTATCATCAGGACGGCGCGGTGCTGGTGCGCGACGGCAGGATCGTCGACACGGGTGCCTATGATGCCGTGCGCGCACAGGCCGGACCGGATGTGGAAACCATCGACCACCGGCCGCACTTGATCCTGCCGGGGTTCATCGACGCGCATCTGCACTACCCGCAGATGCAGGTGATCGCGAGCTACGGCGCGGAACTGCTCGACTGGCTGTCGACCTACACTTTTCCGGAAGAGTCGAAATTCCGCGATGCGCAGCATGGCCGCCGCATCGCGCGGCTGTTTTTCGACGAGGTGATCCGCCACGGCACGACGACCGTCGCCGCCTATTGCTCTGTCCACAAATCCTCTGCGGAAGCCTTCTTCGAGGAAAGCCACGCGCGCAACATGCTGAACATCGCCGGCAAGGTGATGATGGACCGCAACGCGCCCGACGCCGTGCTCGACACGCCGCAATCCTCCTATGACGACACCAAGGCCTTGATCGCCCAGTGGCACGGCAAGGGCCGCCAACTCTACGCGATCACGCCGCGCTTCGCGATCACCTCGACACCGGCGCAGATGGAGATGGCGCAGGCGCTCGCCGCCGAACACCCCGACTGCCACATCCAGACGCATCTGTCGGAAAACCACGCGGAGATCCGCTGGACGGAGGAGCTTTATCCGGACGCGATCGACTACACCGACGTCTATGCGCGCTACGGCCTGCTGGGCCGCAAGACGCTGCTCGGACATTGCATCCATCTCTCCGAGCGCGAGGCCGACGCCATGTCGGACGCCGGCTCGGTCGCCGTGTTCTGCCCGACCTCGAACCTGTTTCTCGGTTCCGGCCTCTTCGACTACCGGCGCTACCGCAACCGCTCGAAGCCGCTACATATCGCTACCGCCACCGATGTCGGCGGCGGCACCAATTATTCGATGCTGCGCACCATGGATGAGGCCTACAAGGTCATCGCGCTGCAGGGCGAGAAACTGAACCCGTTGCAAAGCTTCTGGCAGTTGACGCGCGGCAATGCCGAGGCGCTGTCGATCGCCGATCGTGCCGGCACGCTGGAGCCCGGTACCGACGCGGACTTGATAGTTCTTGACGCTAGGTCAACACCTGCGATGGCGATCAGGATGGAAACTGCGCAATCGCTTTTGGAGGAGTTGTTCCTGCTCCAGACGCTTGGGGACGACAGGGCGGTCAGGCAGGTCTTTATTGCCGGAAAGGCGGCCAAGAACTGACCCGGCGCGGGGGAGGGTGCGACAGATGGGGAAAGGTCCACGTCAGACACGACTGATCGGCCTCGTCGGCGGCATGAGTTCCGAGTCGAGCACGCTCTACTACCAGTTCATCAATCGCGAGATGCATCGCCGATTGGGCGGACACCACAATGCGCGGTCCGTACTCTTCACTCTCGATTTTGACGAACTCAATGCTGCGGCGGCCGCCGGCCGCTGGGAAGTCATCGCGGAGCGCGTCGCCGACGCGATCGCGTGCCTGAAGCGGGCCGGCGCCGAATTTGCGATGATCACCTCTGTGACTGCGCACCGGGTCGCCGATGAAGTCGAAGCGGTCTCCGAACTGCCCTTGCTTCACATTGCGGACCCGATGGCCGCCGCCATCCGCCGGGCAAAGCTGTCGACGATCGGCCTGCTCGCGACGCGCTACACGGTCGAGCAGGACTTCCTGAGGCAGCGGCTTGAACGAAAGCACGGACTTTCGATCATCGCGCCGCCGTCTACGCAGCAGGACGAACTGCAACGGATCATAATTGACGAACTGACCGCCGGCATATTCTCCAAGCAGTCGCGCGCCACGCTCATGCGGATATCGGCAGGACTGCGTGACCTGGGGGCGCAGGGTACGATCCTCGGTTGCACCGAACTGCCTCTGCTTGTTGCGGCGGACGATATGCCGCTGCCGACGTTCGACGCAGCGCTTCTGCACGCCCGTGCCGCGGTCGACCTTGCATTGGGCGGTGCGCTGTACGATGAATGACCCGTGGCGCCGGCGGGCGCCACGGGAGGAACCATGCCGCGCCTCGCCGCCAATCTCTCGACCATGTTCGGCGATGCGCCGTTCCTCGACCGGTTCGCCCGCGCGGCGAAGGCCGGCTTCCGCGCCGTGGAGTTCCAGTTTCCCTATGCATTCGAGGTGGCCGACATTCGTGCGAGGCTGTCGGACAGCGACATGCAGCTCGTGTTGTTCAACACGCCGCCGGGCGACTGGGACAGCGGCGAGCGCGGACTGGCGGCGCTTCCGGGCCGCGAGAACGGTTTCCGCGACGGTGTCGCGCGCGCCATCGACACCGCGCTCGACCTCGGCTGTCGGCGCCTGCATGTCATGGCGGGGCTCGCCGCGCCGAATGCCGACGCCCCGGCGATGCGCCGGACCTTCGTGGATAATCTCCGCTATGCGGCGCAGTTCGCCGCCATGTCGGAGATCGAAATCCTGATCGAACCGATCAGCGCAGAGTCCATTCCGGGTTATTTCCTGACTTCCATTGATCAGGCGGCCGATATCCTCGACGAGGCAGGTGAGGAAAACCTCTTCATCCAGTACGACCTCTACCATCGCAGCTTCGCCGGCCCCGAACTCATCGGCCCCTATCAGGCGCATGCCGAGCGCATCCGGCACATCCAGATCGCCGGCTGGCCGGGCCGGCACGAGCCCGATATCGGCGAGCTCGCCTGGCGCGAGACGCTCGAGGAACTGGACGTGATGGGTTACGACGGCTTCGTCGGCTGCGAATACGTGCCTGCCGGCCGCACCGAGGACGGGCTGGGCTGGGCGCGGCCATGGCTCGGCCGATGAGCGGATTCGACGCACGCGCGCTGTTCGCCGGCATGTTCGACGCGGCGGTCGCCGCCGCTGATCCGGAGCGCGTCATCCGCGATTTCCTTCCCGAAAAACCGAAGGGCCGCACGATCGTCATCGGCGCCGGAAAAGGCTCGGCGCAGATGGCGCGCGCCTTCGAACGCGCATGGGCCGGTCCGCTGTCGGGGCTTGTCGTCACGCGCTACGGCTATGCCGCGCCCTGCGAGCGCATTGAGGTCATCGAGGCCGCGCACCCTGTGCCGGACGAGGCCGGCCTTGAAGGCGCGCGCCGGCTGTTCGAAACGGTCGGCGGCCTGACCGAGGACGACCTCGTCGTGGCGCTGGTCTCCGGCGGCGGGTCGGCATTGCTGCCTTGTCCGGCCGGGTCGCTCACCCTGGCGGACGAGATCGCCGTCAACCGCGCGCTGCTGGCGTCCGGCGCGCCGATCGCGGCCATGAACACGGTGCGCAAGCACGTTTCCGCGATCAAGGGCGGGCGGCTCGCCGCCGCGGCCTTTCCGGCGCGCGTGGTGTCGCTGATCGTGTCCGATATTCCCGGCGATCAACCGTCGCTCGTTTCGTCCGGGCCGACAGTGCCGGACGTCTCGACGCGCATGGACGCGCTCGCGATCGTCGAGGCGTATCGCCTCGATCTGCCGGCTGCGGTCATGGCTCACCTTCATTCGCCGACCGCCGACGCGCCGCGTCCAGACGATCCCCGTTTTGCCCGGAACGAGGTCCATCTCATCGCCTCCGCCGCACGCTCGCTGGACGCCGCCGCCGAGATCGCCCGTGGAGCCGGCCTTGAGGCCGTGATCCTGTCCGACGCGATCGAAGGCGAGGCGCGCGAGGTGGCGAAAGTTCATGCCGCCATCGCCCATGAGATTGCGGCCAAGAACCGCCCCTTCGCCAAGCCTGTCGCGATCCTCTCCGGCGGCGAGACGACGGTGACGCTGCGCGGGGACGGGGGGCGTGGAGGCCGCAACGGCGAATTCCTGCTGTCGCTCGCCATCGGCATCGCCGGCGATGAGGGCATTCATGCCTTCGCCGCCGACACGGACGGCATCGACGGGTCCGAACAGAACGCGGGCGCGTTCGCGGACTGGACGACCGTATCGCGGCTCCGCGCAAAAGGCCTCGATCCCAGCGCGCTGCTCAACAAGAATGATTCCTGGGGCGCGTTCGACGCGCTCGGCGACCTGTTCGAGCCGGGTCCCACGGGCACGAATGTCAACGATCTGCGGGTGGTCATCGTCCGATAAAGCGCGCGGCACATCTACCGCATCAGGGTCCTGACCGCCCTCATATCCTCCACAAAGCGCTCCCGTTCCCTGGCCTTCATCCCCGCGTCCGGAATACGCAGCAGATAGGACGGATGGACCGTCAGGAACACGCGCAGCCCGTCGTCTCGGGTCATGGTCTGCCCGCGCATTTTCGTGATTGGAACGGCCTTGCCGAGCAAGGACTGGGCCGCCGTCGCGCCGAGCGCCACGACGAGGTTCGGCTTGATCAGCGCAAGTTCATGGTCGAGCCACCAGCGGCAGGCCTGTATCTCGCCGGCATTCGGCTTCGAGTGGATGCGCCGCTTGCCGCGCGGCTCGAACTTGAAGTGTTTCACCGCATTGGTGATGTAGGTTTTTTGACGGTCCATCCCGGCTTCCTCGATGATGGAGTCGAACAGGCGGCCTGCCGGGCCGACAAAGGGCTTGCCGGCGATATCCTCCTGATCGCCGGGTTGTTCGCCGACGAACATGACCCGCGCCTTGTCTGGCCCTTCGCCGAACACGGTCTGCGTCGCGTCCCGCCACAGCGGACAGCGGCGGCAGGAGTCGGCGGCGGCACGCAGGTCCGCGATCGTTTTCGCGTCCGCGCCATCGCCGGCGTCCTCGGCCGTCCGGTTTCGCCAGTGTTTCTCTTGGATCGGCTCGTGATGCGGGGCGGGCATGGTGGGCATCCTCTCGATCATCTCGCGCGCGGATTTTTCCGCGCCGGCGATCAGTTCAGGAATGAGCGAGGCCTCGGGCAGGTTCCGCCAGTATTTTTTCGGCATCTCCGCCTGCATCGCCTTCACCTTCAGCCGGGCGGGATTGAAGATCGAGCGGAAATAGGTCCGCCACAGCTCCTCCGCCGCGTCCTCGTCCGGCGCGTCCGATTTCGATGCGCCGGGACCGATCAGCAGCCGCACGCCGTCCCAGTCGGCCGTCGCGCGCGGCGTCAGGATCGTCCAGCGCATGCCGGTGAAACGCCGCACGAAGAAAGGCGCGTTGCGCTCGACGATATGGTGCTGCGGCTCGAACCAGGCCACATACCGGTCGCCGGCCTCGTCACCGATTTTCCTGAAACGGACGAAGGCGCGCATCTTGTGGATGTCGCGCCGCACCGACTTCTCCATCTCCTCGATCCGCCGCACGTCGGCATCGGTCGCGACGGAAAGCAGATTCGGCTCGCGCTGGAGCCGATGAAGAATTCGATAGAGCAAGCCGAAACGGCCGGCGTCGCTGTGGCAGATCACCGCTTCGGCGAGTTCCATGAAACGCCGGGGCACGCGGAGGGGCGCGGTTTCGGCGCGGCCTTCCGTTACTCTTCTCTTACCCCCACCCCTTACCCCTCCCCGCAAGGGGGAGGGGGATTCGCCGACGTTGACGCCCCCCTCCCCCTTGAGGGGAGGGGTAAGGGGTGGGGGTAACCGGAAGTCCGCTCCAAACAAATCGCCGCCGTCGTCGCATTCAACCGACCAAACAATGTCTGCCGGCCGCACACCCGCCAACGCCATCGCCCGCGCGGCATCGCGCCAGCCGTCGAAGTCGGCTGGAGACCGCAGCGCGATCGAATGCTGCTCGGGTGCAGCCTGCTTCGCCAGCGCCATCAGAACAGCTCCAACTGTCTGGCAGGCGGCGCCACCGCGATGCGGAGATCTTCGGAATCAATCGCGCCGCCGGGCGACCAGCCTTCGGCCACGATGAAGGGCCTGACCTTTGCGATCGACGCGCAGACGCGCCCGATATCCTCCAGCCGCAGCCTCTGGTGAGGACGTGACGACAGGATGCGCTTCACCGCCTTGGCGCCCAGACCCGGCACGCGCAGAAGCATCTCGCGCTCGGCCCGGTTGACGTCGACCGGGAACATGGCGCGGTTGCGCAGAGCCCATGCCAGCTTCGGGTCTATGGCGAGGTCGAGCATGCCGTCGCGCTGGTCGGCGAGGATCTCGCCCTGCTCGAACCCGTAGAACCGCATCAGCCAGTCGGCCTGATAGAGCCGGTGCTCGCGCATCAGCGGCGGCTTCTTCAGCGGCAGCGCAGACGATGAATCCGGGATCGGGCTGAATGCGGAATAATAGACCCGCCGCAGATGATAGCCGCCATAGAGTTTTGCGCTGGTCTTCAGGATCGTGTCGTCGCTCGCGCCGTCCGCGCCGACGATCATCTGCGTCGACTGGCCGCCCGGCGCGAAGCGCGGCGTCTTGCCCGTTCGCATGGCTGGCTCCGCCATCTCCTCGATCCGGGAGCGCAGTCCCGCCATCGATTTGCGGATGGTTTCGGGCCGCTTCTCGGGCGCCAGCCGCTTCACGCCCTCGTCGGTCGGCAGTTCCACATTGATCGACAGGCGATCGGCATACAGCCCCGCCTGGTCGATCAGATCCTGCGGTGCCTCGGGAATCGTCTTCAGGTGGATGTAGCCGGCAAAGGCGTTGTCGAGGCGCAGCCGGCGCGCGATCTCCACCATCTCGGCCATGGTCCCGTCCGGCGAGCGGATGACGCCCGACGAGAGAAACAGGCCCTCGATGTAATTGCGCCGGTAGAAATCGAGGG
>Ga0209792_1000341_pt1 | contig 39482 bp, 37 predicted proteins | sample EBPBio142005_DNA_FD_185860 | JGI IMG/M metagenome (GOLD analysis project Ga0209792, IMG submission 185860) | Wastewater treatment Type I Accumulibacter community from EBPR Bioreactor in Madison, WI, USA - Reactor 1_6/14/2005_ DNA (SPAdes)... | ecosystem: Engineered > Bioreactor > EBPR >... | reverse complement strand
ACGACCGACGAGGTCGTCGAGGCGGAGCGGCTGGGCTACGACACGGCGTGGATTGCCGAGCATCACTTCTCGACAAGCTACGGCATCATGCCGGACTGCTTCGCCTACATGGCCTATCTCGCGGCCAAGACCAGCCGCATCAAGCTCGCCTCGGGCGTGATCACCCTGCCGCTCTACGACCCGATCCGGGTCGTGGAGAATGCGAACTTCGTCGACATTCTCTCCAACGGTCGCGTAATGCTGGGCATCGGCTCGGGCTACCGACCGTACGAGTTCGAGGGGCTGGGCAAGGACTTCGAGGGCCGTCGCGACATGGTCGAGGAAGCCGTCGGGCTGATGTTCGATGCCTTCCATCGCCATCGCTACACGCACAAGGGCAAGTACTTCAGCGGCACCGTCGCCGAGCCGTACGAGATGCTGCCGCAGCCCATCCAGATGCCGCATCCGCCGCTCTACATGGCCGGCGGCACCGACCGCTCGATCGGCTACTGTGGTCGCAACGGCTTCGGCTTGATGCTCTCGACCCTGCCCGGCGTCGAGACGCTGGCGGCGCAAACGGCGCTCTACAAGCGCGAGCTCGCCCAGGCCAGCGACGAGCGGCGCCGAAATCCCGCCGCCGGCCAGATCGACATCGCGCGCTGGGTCTACGTCGCCGACACGGATGCCGAGGCGCGCGCCGATACCGAAGAGGCGATCGTCCGTCACATCGCGCATTTCGGCAGCAATGGCACGGGCGGCTATCTCGGTTCTGTCTCCGAGAAGGGGACCCAGCTCACCTACGACGATCTCCTGAGCACCACCCTGTTGCACGGCTCGGCCGAGACGGTGACTGCACGCCTGCGCGAGATGCAGGCGCGCACCGGCATGACCTCGCTGCTGCTGCACTATCCGCCCTACTATGGGCGCGAGAAAGCGATGAAGAGCTTGAAACTGTTTGCCGAACGCGTGATCCCCGCCTTCCGTCCCCCGGCGCGACGCGTCGCTGCCGCCGAATGACCGCCAACGCGCCGGCGGCGGCGCGCAACCACACGTCGCTCGGCGCAATCTACATCATGCTCGCCATGCTGGGCTTCGCCAGCATGGACACCATCACCAAGTGGATGGTGGCCGACTATCCGATCGGCCAGATGATGTGGACGCGCTACGCCGTCTTCTGCGTCTTCGCCTGGCTGGTCGTGCGCAAGCGCGGCCTCAAGTCGGCGTGGCGCACGACTCGGCCTTGGCTGCAGGGCGGCCGCGCCGTGCTGGCCGTGGTCGAAAGCGCGGTCTTCGTGCTCGCTTTCCGCTACCTGCCGCTGGCCGACACGCACGCCGTCGCCGCAACCTCGCCGCTGATCGTGATCGCGCTCGGTGCGCTTTTCCTCGGTGAACGTGCCGGCCCCGCGCGCTGGGTCGCGGTCGCCGCGGGCTTCGTCGGTGTCCTGTTGATCGTACGGCCAGGCTTCCGCGAACTCGACTGGGCGTTGTTGCTGCCCCTGCTGGGTGCCGCCCTCTGGGGCGCCTATCAGATCCTCATCCGCCTCTGCTCGCGCACCGATTCGCCGGACACGACGCTCGTCTGGTCGGCTTTCGTGGCCTTCGGCGTCACGACCCTGGTCGGTCCCTGGCAGTGGAAATGGCCCGACGCGCAGGGCTGGGCGTTGCTGATGGCCATCGCCTTGCTGGGCGCACTGGCGCACTACGCCCTCATCAGGGCGCTGGACTACGCCGAGGCAAGCGCCGTCCAGCCGTTCAGCTACACGCTGCTGGTGTTCGTGGCGGTCCTGGGGGCCGTGGTGTTCGGCGACATTCCCGACGGCTGGACGATGGCCGGAGCCGCCGTGATCGTGGCCAGCGGCCTCTACACCTGGCACCACGAGAGGCGGCGCCAGGTGCGATAGCCGGGGTCGCTACTTCTGGCGAACCCACTGATTGCAGGCCACGACGGCCGAGCCCGGCAGAACGTGGCGGTAGCAGACGTCCATCGTGTTGGCGTTAACCACGACGCCGTCGATATAGCCTTCGCCGTTCACGAAATAGACGGCCTTGTTGTCGGCCGCGATCGAGCCGATCAGGCGCTCGCCGGCACGCTGCGACGAAGAGATGCTCCCCCATACGCGCCTGCCCTCCTGACCTTCGATGCGCACCGTGAAGGTTTCTTCACGCAAGCGGTAGAGGTTCGCCGCCTTGGCTGCCGCACCCGGCGGGTGATGACCGGCCGGCCCATCGACAATCGCCTCGCCTTTGCCGACCCAGGTTCCCTTGAGGTCGGGGACCGCCGTCGCAGCGGGAGCGGCTTGCGCTGCCGGAGCCACGGTGCTGGCCGGCGCGGCGGTCTGCGCGGCGGCTGCGCCGGTCAGGAGCAGGGCTGCGCCAAAGGCGAACGAAAGAATGGAAGGCTTCACGAGGAGTCTCTCCTTTACTGGTACCCGGCCTGTATTTGGGTCATCGGGGCCACGCGCGAAGCGCGACCAATCCGCCATCGATCGGCAGCATCACGCCTGTCACCCAGCGCGATTCGTCGGAGGCAAGATACACCGCACCATGGGCGATGTCCCATGCGGTACCTTCGACCTGCATGGGGACCATCTTCTTGCGTCGGTCGCGCGCCTCGGCGCCGAGATGCGCCACCATCGGCGTGTGCACGGAGCCGACGATGATGCAGTTCGCACGAATGTTCTGGGTGGCGTAGTCGGCCGCCACAGACATCGTGAAGCCATGCAGACCGGCCTTCGCCGTCGCATAGGCGACCGCACCGGCGCTGCCCATCAGACCGACTGCACCTGCGATCGACGACACCATGATGATGGAGCCACCACCGCCTTGCTTCATGCGCGGCAGGCAGGCCTTGGAACAAAGCATCGTCGTCGTGAGATTGGCTTCGAGGACCTTGTTCCAGGTTTCGAGCGTCACCGTCTCCGGCGTGCCTGGCCCGCCGATACCTACATTGTTGTGCAGGATGTCGAGGCGGCCGTACTTCTTCATCGCGAAGTCGGCCATCGCTTCCGCGGCGTCGAGCTGTGCGACGTCGCCGGCGAACACCGAAGCCTCGCCGCCCTCGTCCTTGATCTGCTTGGCCAGCACTTCGGCGCGTTCGGCGCTGCGGTTCACCAGCACGACCTTGGCGCCCTCGCGTGCGAACAGGATGGCCGTCGCCATGCCGTTGCCGACACCTTCGCCGCGCGGCGCCGCCCCCGTTACCACCGCCACCTTGTCCTTCAGCCGTCCGGCCATCATTCTCTCCCGACAGATTAAATTTGCCGCGACGAGAGTAGCATCGAATGAGCAGGGAAACCCCGGAGGCGCTGGTCGATCGCTATTGCGCAGCGTGGAATACAGCGGACGGCGCCGAACGACGCGCGATCCTCTCGTCGGTGCTGACCGACAGCGGACTCTACGTCGATCCATCGGTGCGCACCGTCGGCATCGAAGCGTTCGCCATCCACATCGACGGCGTTGTCGCCCGCAATCCCGGTGCACGGATCTCGCGAACCGGCCCGATCGACTCCCACCACGAGGTGCTGCGCTTTCCGTGGAGCAATCGTCTGGCCGACGGCAAAGTCCTGCGCGCCGGAGTCGATTTCTGCATGCTCGCGGCCGACGGCAAGTTCCAGTCGATCGTCGGCTTCTTCGATCCTGCCGCCGGCAACAGCTAGTCGCGCAGATAGGCCGGATAGCTGGCGCGGATTTCCGCGAGATAGCCCAGGGTGCCGGAGAGATGCTTGCGCAGCGACTGCTGCGCCTCCTCCGGCTGCTTCGTCTCGATCGCCTGCACGATCATCTGGTGATGCAGCACGATGTCCTGCGCCTTGCCGGGCGTCGGCAGGTGCAGGCGGCGCAGGCGGTCGATATGGCCGCTGCGGCTGCGCACCAGGTTCCAGAGCTCGCGCTTGGCCGCCGCCGCATAGAGTTGCCAATGGAAATCGTTGTCGGAGGCCATGAAGGCCGCGAAGTCGCCGGAGTCGGCGAAATGCTGCTGCAGGGCGATGGTGCGGTTGAGTTCTTCGATCAACGCCGGGTCATGGGCCAGCGCCAGCGTGCGCACGATCTCGAGTTCGAGCGACTGACGCAGGAAGTGCGCCTGCTGCGCGGCCTCGACGTCGATCTTGCTGACCACCGTGGCGTGCTGCGGGAAGACGTCGACCAGGTCCTCCTCGTTCAGCCGCATCAGCGCGTCGCGGATCGGCGTCGAACTCAGCCCGAACTCCCTGGCGAGCTTGGTGCGCGACAGCGTCTCCCCCGGCGGCAGGACCAGCGAAACGATCATTTCGCGCAGCCGTTCGAAGACCTGCGGAGCGGCCTGCCGGTCGCGGTCGAGGCGCTGGGAACTGGTCATACTCGGCATTTCTTGACCACTGATGCACTAGTGTATTAGCTCAATACAGGAGGAAACACGATGGCCGAGCACAAGACAAGCAAGCAAGTCCGGGATGCAGCCTCCCTGCGCAGCGCGCGCTGGTTCGCGCCGGACGACCTGCGCGCCTTCGGCCACCGCTCGCGCGCCATGCAGATGGGCTACGCCCCCGAAGACTGGGTAGGCAAGCCGGTCATCGCCATCCTCAACACCTGGTCGGAAGCCCAGCCCTGCCACATGCACTTCAAGAGCCGCGTCGACGACGTGAAGCGCGGCATCCTGCAGGCCGGCGGCTTCCCGATGGAGCTGCCCGCGCTTTCGTTGTCGGAAAGCTTCCTGAAGCCCACGACCATGCTCTACCGCAACCTGCTGGCGATGGATGCCGAGGAGCTTCTCCGCGGGCATCCCGTGGATGGAGTCGTACTCATGGGCGGCTGCGACAAGACCACGCCCGCCCTCCTGTTAGGCGCCATCAGCATGAACCTGCCCGCGATCTACATGCCGGCCGGGCCGATGCTGCGCGGCAACTGGAAGGGCAAGGTGCTGGGCTCGGGCTCCGATGCCTGGAAGTACTGGGACGAGCGCCGCGCCGGCAAGATTTCCGACGCCGACTGGGTCGACGTTGAAGCCGGCATCGCCCGCAGCTACGGCACCTGCATGACCATGGGCACGGCTGCCACCATGATGGCGATGGCTGAGACGCTCGGCATGTCCCTGCCCGGCGCCTCGTCGATCCCTGCCGCCGACGCCAATCACATCCGCATGGCCTCGGAGAGCGGCCGGCGCATCGTCGACATGGTGTGGGAGGATCTGACACCCCGGAAGATCCTGACCCGCGACGCCTTCCTGAATGCCATCACCGTGGCGATGGCGGTCGGTTGTTCGACCAATGCCATCATCCACCTGATCGCAATGGCGCGTCGTGCCGGCCAGGATATCGGCCTCGACGATTTCGAGCGCGCCAGCCGCAAGGTGCCGGTGATCGCCAACATCCGGCCCTCCGGCGACAAGTATCTGATGGAGGACTTCTTCTATGCCGGCGGCCTGCCGGGCCTCCTGGAACAGATTCGCGATCACCTGCACGTCGATACACTGACCGTGACGGGCGAGACGCTCGGCGAAAACATCAAGGGTGCGGAGATCTACAACGACGATGTGATCCGCACCGTCCAGAACCCGATCTATGCCGAAGGTGCGCTTGCTGTCTTGAAGGGCAACCTGGCGCCCGATGGCTGCGTCATCAAGCCATCGGCCTGCGCGCCGAAGTTCCTGAAGCACACCGGCCCCGCCCTGGTGTTCGACGACTACCCGTCGATGAAGGCCGCAATCGATCGCGACGATCTCGACGTTACGGAAGACACGGTGCTGATCCTGCGCAACGCCGGCCCCCAGGGCGGTCCCGGCATGCCGGAATGGGGCATGCTGCCGATCCCGAAGAAGCTCGTGCAGCAGGGCGTGCGCGACATGGTGCGGCTCTCCGACAGCCGCATGAGCGGCACCAGCTACGGCGCCTGCATCCTGCACGTCTCGCCTGAGTCCTATATCGGCGGTCCGCTGGCACTGGTCCGCACGGGCGACATGATCTCGCTCGATGTCGACAGGCGCACCATCAATATGAACGTCTCGGATGAAGAACTGGCCCGGCGCCGCGCCGCGTGGAAGAAGCCTGAACCGCGTTACGAGCGCGGCTATGGCTGGATGTTCACCAGGCACATCAAACAGGCCAACGAGGGTTGCGACTTCGACTTCCTCGAAACCGGCTTCGGCGCGCCCGTCAGCGAACCGTCGATCTACTGAGGAGCCCACGATGGCGTTGACCGCGGCGACCCGCGACAAGCTCCGCACGATCAGCACGGCGACGGTCGCCACCGCTTTGTTCAAGCGCGGCTTCCGCACGCAATTCATTCAGAACGTGCATCCACTCTCGCCCGACCAGCCGGCACTGGTCGGCGAAGCCTTCACTCTGCGCTACATGCCGGCGCGCGAGGACCTGAACCAGCTCTCGGTGTTTCGCGACCGCAGCCATCCGCAACGCAAGGCGGTCGAGGACTGCCCGCCCGGCGCCGTGCTCGTCATGGATAGCCGCAAGGATGCGCGCGCTGCGTCGGCCGGGTCGATCCTGGTGACGCGCCTGATGAAACGCGGCGTCGCCGGCGTCGTGACCGATGGCGGATTCCGCGATGCCGCCGAGATCGGCAAGCTGGGTTTCCCGGCCTACCACCAGCGCCCCAGCGCGCCGACCAACCTCACCCTGCATCAGGCCATCGACATCAACGTGCCGATCGGCTGCGGCGATGCCCCGGTCTTCCCGGGCGACGTGATCCTGGGCGACAACGACGGCGTGATCGTGATCCCCGCCCATCTTGCCGACGAGATCGCAGACGAGGCCTTCGAGATGACCGCCTACGAGGATTTCGTCACCGAGCGGGTCAATGCGGGGCAAGGCATCTTCGGCCTCTATCCGGCAACGGACGAAAAGTCCCTCAGCGATTTTGCGGCCTGGCGCAAGGCAAAGGGCCGCTGACCGAACATCCGAAGACAAACAGTAACGACGAGTACAGGGAGTAAACGAACATGAGATTGCTGAGCATCGTGGCCATCGTCCTGGCCGCACTCGTCGGCTTGCCGGCACAGGCCGCCGACTTTCCCGACAAGCCCATCACCGTCATCGTCCCCTTCCCTCCCGGCGGCTCTTCCGACGTGACGGCACGGCTTGTGTCCAAGAAGATGGCGGAACGCGTGGGCCAGTCGATCGTCATCGACAACAAGGGCGGCGCCAACGGCTCCATTGGTGCCACGGCGCTGAAGCAGGCCAAGCCCGACGGCTACACGATCCTTATCGGCTCGATCGGCGTCTTCGCCATCAATCCCGCCCTCTTCAAGGATCTCCGCTACGACCCGATGCAGGATTTCGATCTGCTGAGCGTCGCCGTCCGCACGCCGAACGTGCTGGTCGCCAACCCGAACTTCCCGGCCAACACCGTCGCCGAGCTGGTCGAGTACCTGAAGAAGAATCCCAACAAGGTAACGTTCGCCTCGTCGGGCACCGGCTCGTCGGATCATCTCACCGCGGCGCTGTTCCTGCAGAAGACAGGCACCACCGGCACGCACGTGCCGTACAAGGGCGGCGGCCCGGCCATCAACGACCTGATCGCAGGCCACGCCAATGTGTCGTTCCAGAACCTGGGCGCCATTGCCCCGCATGTGAAGTCGGGCAAGCTGAAGGCGCTGGGCGTCACGAGCAGCCAGCGCAATCCGACGCTGCCGGACGTCCCCACCATGGCCGAAGGCGGCGTGAAGGACCTCGAGGTCTATTCGTGGCAGGCCGCCGCCGCGCCGAAGGGATTGCCGCCGGCGGTGCGCGCCAAGCTCGAAGCCGAATTGGCAGCGTCGGCCCAGGCGCCAGACATCAAGCCGCAGTTCGAAGCGATCGGCTTCGAGGTCGTCGCCACAAACGGCGAACAGTTCAAGAAGTTCCTGACGGACGAAATCGCCCGCTGGAAGAACGTGATCGACACCGGGAAGATCGCCGCCGAATAGGCGGTCAAGTCTTCCAGTAGCCCGGCAGCTTCGCTGCCAGCCATTTGGCGAGGGCCGCGTTCACCTCGACTGGCTTCTCCTGTGCCATCCAGTGGCCGGACTGCACCACGACCTCGGTGAGATCGGCGCAGTCCCGGCGCATCGGATCGGCGAGCTTGGACTGCATGGTCTCGCAGGTCGTGTCGTAGGCGCCGTGCAGGAAGAGGACCGGCATCGAGAGCTTGCCGCCATTCTTCGCCCTCTTGGCATAGGCGCCGTTGGCCTTGTGGTTCATGTACCAAGAGTCCGGCCCGAAGAAGCCGTTGCGCGTCAGCGCGGCGGTGTAGGCGGCCATGTCCTGCTCGGTCAGCACATCCGGATCGCGCGGCACGTCCGGGCACGCGCCGCCGCCGAACCAGCCGCCGGCCACACGCACCATCGAGGTCGGCGCCGGCTTGCCCACGCGCGTGGGGTCGCCCTTGCGGAACAGCGCCTTCACGACGTTGCCGATATTGGCCTCGAAGCCCTTGCAGGCCTTGTCGAAGTTCTCCTCGTAGAAGAACTGGTAGTCCCACTGGCCGGCCGGGAACTTGTCGGCGGGGTAGAGGGTGCGATCGATCAGCGGCACCATCGCATCCAGGGTGAAGCCCTCGGCGAGATAGGGCACGCAAAGGCTGGCGACGCCGACGGTCTTGTCGGGATGGTGCGCCGCCAGGTTCCATACGACCGGGCTGCCCCAGTCGTGACCGATCCACACCGCCTTGTCGCGGCCGAGCGACGCCAGCAGCTCCAGCATGTCGGCCACGATCTCTTCCTGCGCAAAGTCCTCGTGGCGGGTGTAGGTGTCGGAGCGGCCGTAGCCGCGCATGTCCGGTGCGACGCAGCGGAAGCCCAGGGCTGCAAAGGCCGGAAGCTGATGCCGCCACGACAGCGACAGTTCCGGCCAGCCGTGGACGAAGATCAGCAGCGGCGCATCGTTGCGGCCGCAGGCGAGATAGCCCGTGGTGTGACGGGCAGTCTTGAGAATGTGTTCGGTTACCGGGAATGTCATGGCGCAACTCTGCTGTGAACTTGTTCCAGCGGCAACCAATTCCGCCTGCCAATCAGGCCTTGCCGGCTGCCAATGGCCAAGCCGTCTTGACGGTGTATTCGATGATCGGGAATGTCGCGGAAAGAGAGGATTCCATGGAAATCGATACCGGCACGACCGAACTCCTGTGCAGCGTGCGCGACGGCGTGGCGTTGATCACCCTCAATCGCCCCGAAGCGCGCAATGCGATGTCCGACAAGTTGACGCCGGCACTGCGCATGCAGATCAAGGAACGTGGCGACGACCCCAATGTCGGCGCTCTGTTGATCACCGGCGCCGGCACGGCCTTCTGCAGTGGCGGCGACGTGAAGGGCATGGGTGGCCGCGGCCCGCGCGGACAGATGAGCTACGAGGAGCGTCTTGCCGATCTGCGCTGGCGTCAGGCCCACCTCACCGGCGCGCTGGTCGCCGTGCGCAAGCCGACGATTGCTGCCCTTCCAGGCGCGGCCGCGGGTGCGGGCCTCGCCATCGCGCTCGCCTGCGATATCCGCATTGCCGCCAAGTCGGCGTTCGTCAGCACCGGTTACGCCAAGATCGGCCTTTCCGGCGACTACGGCATTTCCTGGCTGCTCACCCGGACCATCGGTTCCTCGCGGGCGCGCGAACTGATGTTCACCGCCGAGCGCGTCGATGCCGAGCGTTGCGAGCGTATCGGTCTGGTGAACCGGGTCGTCGAGGATGCCAAGCTGCAGGACGAAGCCTTCGCCTTCGCCAAGTCGCTGGCCGAAGGACCGGGTGTGGCGATGCGCAGCATGAAGGACAATCTCGACGACGCGCTGCATATCGACTACCCGACCGCGCTCCATCGCGAGGCCGAGCGCCTGGTTTCGGCTTCCCGCACCGCCGATCACAAGGAAGCGGTGCAGGCGTTCGTCGAGAAGCGCAAGCCGGTGTTCAAAGGCAGGTAGCCATTACTTAAGCCTTGGCGAGGTCATCGACGACAGCTTCGATAAACCTCTACCCAACTAAGTCCGCTAAGCCAGGATTCGACTTCGGGCATCGTCGAGTATCCCCTTTGCTCTAATCGTTCTATCTGCCGCGTACCGCCCGTGAATTCAGGCGTGAGCCAATTAGAGCTTCCACGATCTTCTCTTCAAGACGCCGTGTACTGTCTTGCTTCATGACGGGTAGATCCAAAGACCGAGCCGTTTGCTCCAGTTCCGAACGACTAAGTTGAGCCTCACTAATTATGTTGAAGCCCATTTCAGTTGATTCTACCTCTCGCAGCTCGTCCCGTAATTTGCTGTAGTTGAATTTTTGGGCATCTCGCTTCTCCAGAGCCATCTCCACTTGCCGTGATGAATACGCGGACCTTTCAAGTTTCAGAGTGGCGCGACCTTGCGCAAGAGCAGTCAACTCCTCGTCACTCAGACTTGCGATCGTTTTTGCAATCGCCCTGAGGGCCGCATACGCAGGATTCTTCGCAGCAGATTTAGAAGAGGCCATATCTACAATCCTACCACCGCAACGAAATCATTCGTCACTTCTTCCAAGCCATCCACGACGCTTTGGTGACTGTCGTTATTGTAGCCATGGAGAACTACCGGAATGCCATACACAGGCGCATCCGCGAACAATGTATCATTTCGTTTGATGTAATTTTCGAAGACTGGCGTCGTCGTGTTCCTCTTTAGCTGGCCCATAAAGGCTCTCTGCGCGGCTATAGGTTGGTTGCCGTACTCTTGAATCATAGTGAAGACAATTCCGACGGCCTTCGGGTCGATCTTATCGACAGCATCGCCGGTATCGATTTCAGCATAATCATTGTAGTCTTTGGTGAGTTTCTCAACATTTCTCATCAGGTAATCGATACCTAGCGTCGACAACTGATCGGGACGGGTGGGAACCATAATGAAATCGCTTGCTACAATTGCAGTCTTTGTAACGATGTTGAAGTTTGGCGGGCAGTCGATAAGCACGACGTCGTAGTCTTGAAACGCATTCTCCTGCAGCCCCACCGATAGCCGTCGATGAATATTGATGAAGTTCAGTTTCGCCTGCGCGAGGCTCGCCCCACCGAGCTTAACAGCAAGATCGAGATCAACATTTATAAGACCAAGGTGAGAGCAGATGATGTCCATGCTCCCTTTGCCAGACAATTTTTCTGCGATGCGCTTAGGCGTGTAGACAAGGCTCGACAATTCGATCGGCTTTCCTTTTTCGAACGCATCGAACCATGACTTAATCGTCAGGTGATCGGCAAAATTCTTGATCCAGTCATCCGGCTTAATGAATGAGAACGTTAGCGATGCCTGCGCATCCAAATCAATAAGCAGCACTTTTTTGCCACGCCATGCGAGCTCTGCGCCGAGATTAGCGGTCAGCGACGTTTTACCAACTCCACCTTTGTAATTAATGATCGAGACAACTCGCATGGCGCTCTCCCCTCTTTCTTTTTGACTTGATCCCGTTCTACGCAGGCGCCTAATCCGAACGCCCGCTCCGTCTTCTGTCGCCTTTCGCTCCGCCAGAAAAATAACTCCGGCTTTCGTCAACGCACCTTCCATGGCCAAAAGCGTCGCCGAAATTGGTAGGGCTTGATCGGTTTCGAAGCGATTGACGGTTGAGATTCCGACGTTCGCGGCTTCGGCCAAGTCGCGAGTAGTCCATCCTAGCGCGGCACGAGCCATCCGACATTGAGCGGGCGTCATATGAACATATTATACTCATATGAGTATTTTATAAAAGACTTGCGCATGAAATTGTCCGGACGACAGCTGTTGACTCGTCCGAAGTTCAGACCCGTACCGCCATCTTGCCCTTGTTGCGGCCTTCGAACAGGCCGATCAGCGCCTCGGGCGCCTTCTCGAGGCCGTCGACGACATCGACGACGGCCTTGATCTTGCCCTCCGCGACCCAGCGGGCGAGTCGCGTCTCGGCTTCGGCGCGCTGATCGTAGAAATCCATCACGATGAAGCCTTCCATCCGCAGCCGCTTGGTCACGACCAGCCCCGGCACGGCCATGGGACCCGGCCCCGGCTTCTCGACGTCGTATTGCGAGACGTTCCCGCAGCAGGCGATGCGGCCGCGCAGGTTCATCAGCGACAGCGCCGCGTCGAGCACCGGCCCGCCGGTATTGTCGAAATAGACATCGATGCCATCGGGACAGGCCGCTGCCAGCGCGCGACGCACGCCTCCCGCCTTGTAGTCGACCGCAGCATCGAAGCCGAGCTCACGCACGATCCAGTCGCACTTGTCCTGGCCACCCGCCGTGCCGACGACGCGGCAACCGACGAGCTTGGCGATCTGGCCCACCATCGTGCCGACCGCACCAGCCGCCGCCGAGACCAGGACCGTATCGCCGGGCTTGGGCCGCCCCACTTCGAGGAGGCCGAAATAGGCCGTGAGGCCGGTGACGCTGAGCGGGCCGATCAACATTTCCAGCGGCGCCTTGACCGTGCGCTTGGTCAATCGTCGCGCCGGCCGCACGGCATAGTCCTGCCAGCCCCAGTCGCCTTCGACGATGTCGCCTTTGCCGAACTCCACGACATTGGACTCCACGACCTCCCCAATGGTGAAGCCGTTCATCACCTGCCCCGGTTCCAGCGCGTCGCGATAGGTCTTGCCCATCATCCAGGCACGGTTGGCGGGATCGAGCGACAGCATGCGCGTGCGCACCAACACCTCTCCGGCGCGCGGAGCAGGAATGGCCGTCTCGGTCCACTGGAACGTGTCCTTGCCGATCTTGCCGGCCGGCTGCTTGGCGTAGAGCCACTGTCGGTTCATGGCTTCCTCCTCGGCTTACTCCTGAGGGCGATCAGTCCTTGTAGTTGGCGGCCCGCTTCTGCAGGTTCGACATGATGGCCTCGACCTGATTGGGCGAGCCGATCAGCTTCTGCTGCTCGACCGACTCCATCATCAGGCCCGCTGCGGCATCGATGGCGACCGCCGCATTCAACAGCCGCTTGTTGGCGCGGATCGCGTCGGGGCTCTTGGAGGCGATCTCCTTTGCCGTCTCCAGCGCCGCGGCGCGCGGATCGTCCACGACGCGCGTCACGAAGCCCATCTGCTGCGCCTCGACACCGTTGAAGATGCGGCCCGTATAGGTGAGTTCGCGCACCACATCCTCGCGCGCGAGGTGGCGCATGAGCTGCGTGCCGGCGAGATCGGGCACCAGGCCCCATTTGATCTCCATCACGGAGAACCGCGCATCCGGGGTCGCGTAACGAATGTCGGGACCCAATGCGATCTGGAAGCCGCCGCCGAAGGCCACGCCATGCACGGCCGCGATCACCGGCACCGGCAGCTCGCGCCACAGCCAGGCGCATTGCTGCGGCCGGTTGGCGATGCCGTGGGTGCGCGTCGCGAGGTCGCGCACGCCCGGCACGCCGTCCTGCTTCATGGCGGCAAAGCTGCCCATGTCGAGACCGGCACAGAAGGCCTTGCCCTCGCCCGACAGTACGACGCAGCGCAGGCCCTCCATGGTCGCAAGCTTGGCGCCGGCTTCGATGATGCCCTCGAACATCGCGTTATCCAGCGCGTTCATCTTGTCGGCGCGGATCAGACGGACGTCGGCGACGCCGTCCTTCAGGTCGATCGAGACACGGTCCTTCATTTTTCACTCTCCGATTTGAGCCATTCGCGCAGACGGCGCTTCACTTCGTCAGGTTCAAGTCTCTTGGGCGGCGCGAGGCTGCCGTCTCCCTGCTTGGGCCACATCAACACGGCAATGCCGCGCTGCACGTCGGCATAGCTGCAATCGTCGGGCAGCCGGTCGAGCAGCGCCCGCACCTCTGCTTTCACGTTGACCTTCTTCTCTTCGCTCATCGCGTCGCCATCAGCCAGACTCCCTGCGCCACGTAAACCGCCCCGAGCCCCAGGATGACGCGGCGGGTCCAATGATAGAACTGCCGATCCGACATGCGATCGAGAAAACTGCGCGACAGGGTCGTGCCCAGGATAGCGAAGCAGGCGGCATAACCCATCACCAGCCATTGCTCGGGATCGCGGCCGGCTGGCCCTTCGATCACCATGGCAAAATAGGTGACTTTGGTAAGATGGCCCAGCACCTGCGCCGCGGCCTTGGTGGCGACATTGACCTGCCGCGACATGCCGGTGCGGACGTAGAAGATATCGAGCAAAGGGCCGGTGACGCCCGACACGAGTTGGATCGCGCCACCGATGGCGCCCGCCAGGAAGGCCTGGCCGCCGCGCTCAATGTTGGGCGCGATACGCTGCGGTACAGCCAAGGCAATGAACGGCATCAGACCGACGGCCATCAGCACCAGCGCCTTGTCCGGCACGAAATCGAAGAAGGAGAAGACGATCAGCGACGCCCCGGCACCGGCGCCGAACTGCAGGACGACACTCCACTTCACATGATGGCGCCACAGCCAGGCGCGCCAGCTATTGGCCGCGATCTGGATGACACCGTGAAACACCATGGCGACCGGCACCGGCAGGAACAGCAACAGGAAGCCGATCAACAGCATCCCGCCCGCCATGCCGAAGATCCCGGAAATGAACGAGGTCACGACGGCCACGACCGCCAGAGCGGCCAGGACGGGAAGCGTAAACATCGCTGTGCGGCGTAGCGCACGTGGCAGAAGGTGTCGAGGACCGGATAGGGTGCGCGCCATGTCCGACACCGATCTCCTGTTCACCCCGGCCGCGAAGGCCGCCGCCCTCATCCGCGACCGCAAACTTTCGCCCGTCGAATATGTCGACGTCGTCCTGAAAGCGATCGATCGCGCCCAACCCAAGCTCAATTGTTTTCGCGTGGTGATGGCCGAGGAGGCGCGACGCGACGCCAGGAAGGCCGAGGAAGCCGTCACGCGCGGCGAAAAGCTCGGGCCGCTGCACGGCATCCCCGTGAGCATCAAGGACCTGGTCGACGTGAAAGGCGTGCACACCCGCCACGGCTCGGCGATCTTCGAAGACAATGTCGCCCAGGCCGACGATGTGCTGGTGCAGCGTCTGCGCGCCGCCGGCGCCATCGTGGTCGGCAAGGCCACGACGCCGGAGTTCGGTGTGAAGGGCCTGACCGACGGCCCCTCCTTCGGCGTCACGCGCAATCCCTGGAACCTCGAGCGCACGCCGGGTGGCTCCAGCGGCGGTGGCGCGGCGGCGGTTGCCGCCGGTCTCGGCCCGATCTCGCTCGGCACCGACGGCGCCGGCTCGATCCGCGGCCCCGCCTCGTGCAGCGGCCTCGTGGGCCTGAAGCCGACGCTCGGCGCCGTGCCGGCCGACACCACGCGCGATGCCTTCGGCAACAATGTCTTTGCCGGACCGCTCTCGCGCACGATCACCGATGCCGCGATCATGCATTCCGTGCTGGTCGGCCCCAGCGACAAGGACCCGTGGTCGCTCTCCGGTCCGTCGCAGCAGCCGCTGTCACCCAAGCTCGCCGGCCGCGATCTCTCGGGTGTCCGCATCGGCTACATCGAACTCACGGCCAATCCGCGGATCGCCGCCGACGTGCGCGCCAACACGCGCGCTTCGCTCGCGGCCTGGGAGGCGATGGGTGCGGTGGTCGAAGAAGTCACCGAAAAGATCGACTGGATCGAATACGAAGGCCGCGTGCTCTATCAGGCGAACTTCGCCGTGTTCTGTGCGCAGTATCTGCCCAAGTGGCAGAACCAGATGGACCCGGTGACGCTGGCGTTCATGGATCGCGGTGCCAAGTTTAGCCTGGCCGACTTCCGCAACGCCCAGTTCGCGCGCACCGCCCTGTTCCGCAAGATCCAGTTGCTGCTGGCGCGCTACGACTTCCTGGTGACGCCGACCAATGCGCGCACCGCGCTCGACGTGACGCACGACGCCGCCAACGACGAGGTCGTCATCGACGGCGTGAAGTGCGGCATCACCCGCCAGGGCTGGACCTCCTACCAGTACCCGTTCAACCTGACCGGCCATCCCGCGCTGGCGCTGCCCTCGGGTTTCGGCGCCGACGGGCTGCCGACCTCGGTCCAGATCGTCGGCAAGTGGGGCGCTGAGACCGATGTGCTGCGGCTCGGGGCGCTGCTCGAAGACGCGAAACCCTGGGCGCAGCTTCGGCCATCGGGATTTTGATCGTGCCGATACTCGACGACCGGGAATAGCGCCCGATCGTCCACCGCTTCCCTGGAGACCGTGTCGGTGCTAGCTTCTGCCGCATATAAAAAAGATGGCTGGATCAACCAAGCCATCAAGGACAGGGCGGAAACAGGGAGACGACATGAAACTCGCAGCAGTTCTCGGACTGGCGGCGTCAATCGCCATTGGCTGCAGCGGCATTGCCGCGGCACAGGCGCCAACCAATCTCGACACGAAGAAATTCAACGTGATTGGTACGTGGAACTTCCTCAACATGTTCAAGAAGGTCGAGCAGCCATTTTGGAGTGAGCAGCTTGCGGCCGCTTCGGGCGGCAAACTGACCGGCAATCTCAAGTCGATCACCGAATTGAACCTTAAGGGCACCGAAGTTCTGCGACTGCTCAAGACCGGAGTCTATGACGTAGTTCACGCCCTTCCAATCTACGTCGACGACGGTGCCGCCGTGTTCGAGGCGTCGGACCTGTCGGGCGTGGCGACCAGCGTCGCGCAACAGCGCGAAATCCTGGATGCCTGGATGCCCGAGATGCAAAAGACCATGCGCGACAAATTCGGCGCGCTGATCGTGTCGACCTTTGCGTTCCCTCAACAGGTCTTCTTCTGCCGGGACGAAATTTCCAGCCTGGCCGATCTCAAGGGCAAAAAGGTGCGTGTGCAAGGCGTCTCCCAGTCCGATCTGGTCAAAGCGCTGGGCGGGTCTGCGGTCACGATCCCCTTCGGTGAAGTCGTGCCGGCGCTCGAGAAGGGCGTGGTCGATTGCGGTATCACGGGCACCCTGCCGGGGTACCAGGCGAAGTGGCCTGAGGTCGTGAAGACAATCGTCGACATGTCGGTGGGCTATACGGCCGGCTTCGTCGCCGTGAACCTCAACAGCTGGAACAAGCTTTCCAAGCCGACCCAGGAATTCATGATCGCCCAATTCAAGAAGGTCGAGAATGCGTCCTGGGCGAGCGTCGAGGCGGACACCAAGGAAGGTATCGCCTGCAACACCGGCAACGGCGCCTGTTCGATCGGCACGCCGGCGAAGCTCAAGCTCGTGACCCCTTCAGAGGCGGATCGCGCTGCCGTCAAGAAAGCGCTCAACGATGTTGTCCTGCCGGGATGGGCCAGTCGGTGCGGTGCGGACTGCGCGGCAAAATGGACCGAGATGGTCGGCAAGCGCTACGGTCTTTCGGCCAAGGCCAACTGAACGGTATCGCGGTTCGCACGCCATCGGGCAACCGGCATGGAACGTCTCTGGCGCGGCGCCTCGGTTGCCGCCCTCTGGGGAGCATGGGCCGGCGGGAGCATGATCCTGCTGGCGTCCATCGTTGTGACGGTGGAAGTCGTCAGCCGCAAGCTGCTGGCCTTTGCCTTCTCGGGTTCCGACGAGATCGCAGCCTATCTGTTCGCCGTCGGCACGTCCTGGTCGCTGGCGCACGTGCTGGTGACGCGCGGCCATGTCCGCATCGACGTTCTCTACGGCGCGCTGGGCGCCCGGAGCAAGGCGGTGTTCGATCTCGTCGCCATCGTTGGCCTCGTGGTCCTCGTGGTCGCCATCTTCGACAGTGCCGGAAAGATATTCCTCGACAACCTGGCCAGCGAGACCCGCTCGAACACGCCGCTGCGCATTCCGCTCGCCTGGCCGCAGGCGCCGTGGTTCGCAGGCTTCGCCCTTTTCCTGATCGCCACCCTGCTGGCTTTCCTGCGTAGCGTCCGGGCCTTGGTGCGTGGCGATCTCGCGACCGTCTCGGCGACCATCGGCGTGCCGTCGCAGGACGAGGAAGTGAAGGGAGAACTCGGCGCTCTGGGCATCGATACACCGAATGCACGGGAGAAGCGCTGAACATGCTCGGAACGGCCCTGCTCCTTCTCGTCGCCTTGCTGGCCGTCAGCATTCCGGTGGCCGCCGTCATGGGCGTCCTCGGTCTGGCGCTCAACCAGTTCTTCTCGTCGATCCCGCTCTATCTGGCGATGGGCGATATCGTGTGGAACGCGAGTTCGGAATACATCCTGATCGCCATCCCGATGTTCGTGATGCTGGGCGAGATCCTGCTGCGATCGGGCATTGCCCATCGGGTCTATGCGGCGATCGCGACCTGGCTCTCCTGGCTGCCGGGCGGCCTGATGCACGCCAATATCGGCACTTGCGGGATGTTCGCAGCGACGTCGGGGTCGAGCGTGGCGACAGCGGCGACGGTCGGTGTCGTCGCCTTGCCGCAGATCAAGATCCGGCGCTACGACGAATCGCTGTTTCTGGGCACACTGGCGGCAGGCGGCACGCTCGGCATCCTGATCCCGCCCTCGATCAATTTCATCCTCTATGGACTGCTGACCCAGACCTCGGTTCCCCGCCTTTATCTGGCCGGTATGATCCCCGGCCTGTTGCTCACCGGCTTCTTCCTGACCATCGTTCTGATCTACTGCCTGGTGACGCCGTCCAAGGGCGGAACGCCGGTGGAGAGCAGTTGGGGGCAGCGGCTGCGGTCCCTGAAGGATCTCGTCGCACCGCTGTTCATCTTCGCCGTCGTCGTAGGCTCCATCTACGCGGGCTGGGCGACGCCGACGGAAGCCGCGTCGATGGGAGTGTTCGCGGCGCTCCTGCTGGCGGCCTGGGAGCGCGCCCTCTCCTGGGCGATGATGAAGGCCGTGTTCGAGGGAACGATGCGGACCACCGCGATGATCATGCTGATCATCATCGCCGCACAATTCCTGAACTTCGTTCTCGCCAACATCGGCATTACCGACGGTGTGGCCAAGGCCGTCGAGTCGCTGGGGCTTGGCAAGTTCGGCACCATGCTGCTGCTGATCGTGTTCTATCTGATCCTCGGTTGCTTCATGGAAACGATCTCGATGATGATCCTCACGACACCGTTCGTGTTTCCGATCGTGGTCGGCCTGGGCTGGGATCCGATCTGGTGGGGAATCGTGCTGACCATCCTCATCGAAGCAGCGCTGGTGACACCGCCGGTCGGCCTCAACCTCTATGTCGTGCAGAGTCTGCGCACGACGGGCGCCATTGCGGACGTCATCAGGGGGGCGTTGCCGTTCGTGGGCGCCATGTTTGCGCTGATCTTGCTGTTGATGGCCTTTCCCGACATCGCCCTGGGTCTGCCGAACTGGGTGATGGGCCGCGCGTAGCGCCAACGAGCTCCCCGCCGCAGAAATTCTACCAGGCAGAGGCGACTGCCGGCGGCCTGCCGATCATTGGTTGCGACAACGCCCGGATCGCGTTCTTCTACGTTCGCCAGAATGAAATCAGGAGGAATCCATTCCATGCGTGTCCTTGCAGTTATTGCAAGCCTCGTCGGCTTCTGGGCCGGCACGGGTCCGGCTCATGCTCAGCTTCCTGACAAGCCCATCAAGATCATGGCGCCCTATGCACCGGGCGGAAACATCGACGTCACGGCGCGCATCATCGCCGACAAGCTGCGCGAAGTGCTGGGCGTCACGGTGCTCGTCGAAAACAAGGCTGGCGCCAGCGGCATGATCGGCAGCGACGTTGTTGCCCGCTCCGCCCCGGACGGCACGAGCCTGCTGGTTTCGGCCAACTCGCTGGTCGCCGTTCCGGCGATCTACGGCAACGCACCCTACGACTGGCGCACGGCCTTCACGCCGATCAGCCATATCCAGCGCGTGCCGGCAGTTCTCGTCGTGACGCCCAGCTCGCCGATCAAGACCATGGCGGATTTCGTCGCCTTGGGCCGCGACGGCAAATTCGCCATCGCCGATTCGGGCGTCGGCACGACCAACCATCTCGCCATCGAGCTGATCGGCGAGGCGACCGGCGGCAAGTACACGATCGTGCACTACAAGGGCAGCGGCGCGGCCTCGCTGGACGTGATCGCGGGGCAGGTCACGGCCCAGGTCGACCAGCTCAACGCCGCCATCGGCCATATCAGGGCCGGCAAGCTGCGCGCCATCGCCGTGTCGTCCGACAGGCGCGTACCGCAGCTTCCGGATGTGCCGACCATGAAGGAAAGCGGCGTGAAGGGTCTCGAAAACTTCACCTTCTCCACCTTCACCGGCCTGTTCGGTCCGGCCAAGATGCCGCCCGAGGTCGTGGCGAAATTGAACGAAGCGATGGTCAAGGTGCTGAAAGACCCGGCCGTCGTTCAGCGCTTCGCCGAGCTTACGGCCGAAGCCTACCCAACTACGCCGCAGGAAACCGCGGCCATGTTCGATGCCGAAGACAAGACCGTCGTACCTCTGATCAAGAAGCTCGGCATCAAACCGGAGTAACGCAAAGCAATGACCTGGCTTCCCCCTGCCATCGCGCCCATCGTCCTGTTGTTGATCTCCAATGTCTTCATGACGTTTGCCTGGTACGGGCACCTGAAGTTCACCGACAGGCCCCTGTGGCTGGTGGTGGTGGTGAGCTGGGGCATCGCCTTCGTCGAATATTGCTTCGCCGTGCCGGCCAATCGCTGGGGGCACGCGGCCTATTCGGCTGCCGAGCTGAAAACCATGCAGGAGGTGATCACGCTGAGCGTCTTCGCCGTCTTCTCCGTGCTCTATCTCGGCGAACGCTTCACGCTCAACCACATGGTGGGCTTCGCGCTGATCTGCGCCGGCGCCTTCTTCGTCTTCAAAGGCCCGCTGCCGACATGAGAGGATGATTGCGTCCTCTCCTGCGTAAACCCTTTCGGACAGCAACGACGGTGATGTTGCGGAGATGATGAGGATCGGGCGACGAACAGAGATGGCGGTGCTGGCCGCCATCCTCGTGCTCGCGGCGATCCTGCGGCTGTGGCGGCTCGAAACCAACGGCTTTGGCAACGAATACTACGCCGCCGGCGTACGCAGCATGCTGCAGGGGCTGCATCTCTTCTTTTACAACGCCTTCGATCCGGCCGGTCTCGTCTCTCTCGACAAGCCGCCGCTCGCCTTCTGGATTCAGACCATCTCAGCGCGGCTGCTGGGCTATGGCGGTTGGGCGCTTCACCTGCCGCAAGCCTTGGCCGGAATCGCCTCGGTGGCCCTGCTCTTTGCGTTGGTGCGGCGCTTCGGCCGAACCGCGGCCTTTCTTGCCGCTCTCCTGCTCGCGCTCACCCCCATCGCCGTCGCAACGGACCGATCGAACAACACCGACTCCTGGCTGGTGCTCTTCCTTCTGCTCGCGGCATGGCTCGCCTTGCGCGGACGCGGCCTCTCTTTCGTCTTTGCCATGGCGGCGCTTGGCCTGGCCTTCAACGTCAAGATGCTGGCAGCCCTGATCTGCGGCCCTGCGCTCCTGGCCGGTTGGTGGCTCGACAGTGAGCTCAATTGGCGACAGCGGTTGGGTTGGCTGGCGGCGGGCGCCGCCACATTCGCCGTCGTCGCCCTGTCGTGGGCCGCTGCCTTCGACCTGACGCCACCGGAGCACCGGCCGGTCGCCGGCAGCAGCAAGAACAACTCGATGCTGGAACTGATCGTTCAGCACAACGGGCTCGAACGCTTCGTGCGCACCGCCCCCGACAGACCCGATGCTGCACAGCCTCGCCGCTTCGTGGCCTATGACGCCGTCCCGACCGGACCCTTGCGCCTTGCGGAGCCTATGCTCGCCGGCCAGTTCGCCTGGACGCTGCCGCTTGCCATCCTGGGCGCGGCGCTCGCATGGCGCCGTCGACCGGCAGCCGTTGCGCTCTGGTCGGTCTGGGTGCTGGCCTACGGCATCGTCTACAGCGCCGCCGGCGGCATCTTTCACATCTACTATCTCGTCACCCTGGCACCGCCGCTGGCCGCTCTTACCGGCGTCGGTTGCTACGAACTGTGGCGCCGTGGGCCACGCTTTCTCGCCCTGGGTCTGGCGGCGACCGCGCTCTGGCAGGGCTACATCACCGGCGGAACGTTGGGCTGGCTCAGCCCGTGGATGGGCTTTCCCGCCGTGGCGCTGCTCGCCGCCGCCGGGACTCTCTTCCGAGGCAAACGGCCACCGGCGGTCATCGGCGGCGTCGCCTTGTCGATCCTCCCGGTTTTCTGGGCACTCAGCCCGATCTTCTCGCCGGGCAATCTCACTTTGCCCTCGGCCAGCCTGCCGCGCTGGCTCGGCAGCGACGATGGCCGCGGCCCGATCCTGTCCCGCACCTATCGCTCGCTGACCGACGACCCCAAGCTGATCGCCTTCCTGAAGGAGAATCGCGGCTCTGCGCGCTTCCTCGCGGCCACGCCGACGGCCCTGCTGGCAGCACCGCTCATCATCCGCACCGGCGAGCCAGTACTCCCCTTCGGTGGTTATCTCGGCAACGACCCGATCATGAGCGTCGAGGCATTCGCGGCCCGCGTCCAGCGCGGCGAGGTGCGGTACGTTCTGCTGGGCACGGCGCGACGGCCCGCCGATTTCGAAGCCTGGGTGATCGGGAACGGCAAGCCGGTCGACGCGGCCCTATGGCGTTCGCTGCCGCCAGAGCCACGCCGTCTGCTGAGGCTCTACGATCTGGCGCCGCCGCAACAGCAACGCCCGCGTTAGTCGGCCGCCTTCGCCGCGGCTGCCGCCGCCAGGATCGCCTGCTTTGCCTTCTCGCCGACACGGCGGTTGCGGCGCTTGATCCACCACATCAGGAAGCCTGTAACGGCGAAAACCGGGATGATTACCCCCGACACGAACACCAGGAACTTGTAGATCCCGCCGAGCCCGAGGCCGTAGTGCAGGCCGCGCTGCCAGGCCACGATGGTCTCGCCCGTTGTCATGGTCCTGGGATCGAAGACGTCGATCACCGCCTTGCGATAGGGATCGATGATCACCGTGATGACCGGCGCACCTGTCTCATGGCCCGGCCGGACGAATCCGATGCGCATTGCCTGATCGGGCCGGATCGACAGGAAGGCATTCAGAAAGCGTGCATCGGGCACGCGCGTCTTGGCGAGCTCGACCGCCTCGTCGACGCCCATCGGCGGCGTGCCGCGCATCGGCTCGACCCTTGCCTGGAACATCGCCGCGCGCATGTCGCGGCCCGGCCAGACGCTGTTCACGGCGGCCGAGATCTGCTGCGGGAAAGCGAGATAGACGCCGGTGAAGTTCACCAGCATGAAGATCGCCAGGCTCCAGATGCCGACGGCACCGTGCAGTTCGCGGTTGAGGCGCAGGCCTTTGGCTTTGCGGCGCACCACAAAGGCGGCCTTCCACTGACCCGGCCTCGGCCACCAGAGATAGAGGCCGGAGCAGCCCAGCACGAGCAGCGCCACGCCCAGCCAGCCGACCAGCTCACGGCCCAACCCACCGGGAATGAAGAGATGGCCGTGCAGGTCGTGGAAGAAGCGCACCCAGCCGGTCATCGCCTGCTGCGTCTCGACGATCTGCAGCGACACCGGATCGATCAGGATCTGGAGGCTGCCCGCGAACGGGCTCTGCGTCGGGACGCGACCCTGCGCCTGCCCATCCTGCTGCTGTCCACTTCCTTGCTGCCCGCGGAACTGCGGACGTTCGTTCGCCATGCCGGGACGCGACAACCGCACGGCCGCCGGTTCGCCAAGCTCCGTCGGCCAGCGCACGGCAATCGGAATACGGCCGGGATCGGTGGTCGCAGCCTTCGCCGCTTCGATCAGTTCGGCCGGCGAGCGCCACTCGCCCACCGTCCTGACGTCGGGCTCACCCTGCCCCAGAAGGTGTTCGATGTCGTGCGCGTAAACCAGGACGGCGCCCGTCACGCCCATCATGACGAGCGGCAACAGGAGGGTCAGGCCGATCCAGAGGTGAAGCTGCAGTAGCCAATAGCGCACGGTGCGGCGCTGCGGCTTGGGACTGGCCGCCATCGACCTATCCCGCTCCCAGGGCGCGCGAAACCTGATAGGTCACCAGCGCTGCAATATAGGCCAGCGCCAGCATGTAGAAGAAGGTGACCCACATCCACGTCCAGCCGCCGGTCTCGCGGCGGATCACGGCCAGGGTCGAGGCGCATTGCGGCGCGAACACGTACCAGGCGAGGAAGGCGAGCGCCGTGGCGAGACTCCACTGGCTGCTCAATACCTGGCCGATTTGCGCCGCAGCTTCCTCGCCGCCGCTGATAGCGTAGATGGTGCCCAGCGAGCCGACGGCCACCTCGCGTGCGGCCATGCCGGGAATGAGAGCGACGTTGATCTGCCAGTTGAAGCCGAGCGGCGCGGTCAGCGGCTGAATCGCCGAGCCGATCATCGCGGCGAAGCTGTAGTCGATCGCCGGGTTGGTTGCGCCTGCCGGCGGCTGCGGAAAGGAAGCGAGCAGCCAGATCAGGATCATCATGGCGAGAATCGTCGTGCCGGCGCGCTTGAGAAAGGCCATCGCCCGCGTCCACAGGCCGATGGCGAGACTCCTCGCCCGCGGCATCTTGTAGTCGGGCAGTTCGAGCATGAACGGCTCGCCCGGCTGTCCCTGCCAGACCAAGCGCTTGACCACGAACGACACGGCGAGCGCGCCCGCAATGCCGATGGCGTAGAGCCCGAACATCACCAGCCCCTGTAGGCCGACGAAGCCCCAGACCTCGCGGGCGGGAATGAAGGCGCCGATGATCAGCGTGTAGACCGGAATGCGGGCGGAGCAGGTCATCAACGGCGCCACCAGGATCGTCGTCAGCCGGTCCCGACGGTCGTCGATCACGCGCGTCGACATGATGCCTGGAATGGCGCAGGCGAAGGACGAAAGCAGCGGGATGAAGGCGCGCCCATGCAGGCCGGCGCCGCCCATGATGCGATCCATCAGGAACGCCGCACGCGCCATGTATCCCAGGTCCTCGAGCACGAGGATGAAGAAGAAGAGGATCACGATCTGCGGCAGGAACACGATCACCGCGCCGACGCCGCCGATCAGACCGTCCTTCAGAAAACTTCGCGCCAACTCCGGCAGCGGCAGTCCCTCGACAAGGCTGCCGAGCCACTGGAAGCCCACCTCGATGGCCTCCATGCCGGGCTCGGCCCAGGCGAACACGGCCTGAAACATCACGAAAAGGATCGCGAGCAGGATGATCAGCCCGGCGACCGGATGCAGGAGAACCTTGTCGACTCGGCTGGTAAGACTGTCAGGGTCGCCCGGTCCGCGCACGACCGCCGCGAGGATGCGGTCGGCTTCGCGCTGGGCGCCGCGCAGAGCACCGGCATCCGGCGCCCGCCACGCGGATATCCCGCTGACTTGCTGCTTTGCAATCTGACGGTCGATCTCCGCCAGGAGGGCATCGGTTCCGCCGCGGCGCACCGCGACCGAGCTCACCACCGGCACGCCCATCTCGCGCGAGAGGCGGTCGACGTCGATCTCGACGCCGCGGCGGCGCGCTATGTCCATCATGTTGAGCGACAGCATGACGGGACGGCCGACCTGCTTCAGCTCGAGCGCCAGCCGGAGCGCCAGTCGAAGGTTGGAGGCATCACCGACGCAAACGATCAGGTCGGGCGTCACGTCCTTCTGCGCGTGCCCCAACACGACGTCGCGCGTGATCTCCTCGTCCGGCGAGCGGGCCCGCAGCGAATAGGTGCCGGGCAGATCGACGATGCGCACGGGACGGCCGGCCGGCGTCACGAGCGGCCCGACCTTCTTCTCGACCGTCACGCCAGGATAGTTGGCGACCTTCTGGCGACTGCCCGTCAGAGCATTGAACAACGCCGTCTTGCCGCAATTGGGATTGCCGACCAGAGCGATGACGGGCGACGGGAGCGCAGGCGAAGCATCGGACAAGGCTTAGGCCTCCGTACTCACGAGAATCGCCATTGCCTCGCGACGGCGCAGCCCGATGGTCGTGTTGGCGATACGCACGGCGATGGGATCGCCGCCGAACAAGCCCTGATGTAGGAGCTCGACATTGGCGCCTTCGACGAAGCCCAGCTCGATCAGGCGACGTTCGAGTTCGCCCGCCGGCAGGCCTGCGCCGCCGCTTTCTGTATCGATTGCATGTATGCGACCGCGAAAGCCCACGCGGGCCGCGCCAAGTGCTATGGTTGGACGGGTGTTCATTGCGAGTAAGTCGTAATAGCACCGAAGAAGTTGGCTCGCTAGCGTGAGGTAGTAGAAGAATGGCAAACATCGTTCTGGCGCATGGCGCCTGGTCGGCAGCATGGGCATGGAAGAAGATGCGCCCCCTTTTCCGCGCCGCCGGGCATGAGTTCTTTTCGCCGACCTACACCGGCCTTGGCGCCCGAGCCCACCTCGCTGCGCCTGCGGTGGACCTGTCGACCCATGTCCAGGACGTCGTCGGCGTCCTCGAGTTCGAGGACCTGAAGGATGTGGTCCTGATCGGCCACTCCTATGGCGGCATGGTCGCGACGGGGGTCGTCGACAAGGCACGCAGCCGTATTGCACGCGTTGTGTATCTGGATGCGTTCGTACCGAAGGACGGCCAGAGCCTGTTCGACCTGGTCGGCCCCAAGGCCGAAGGCAACATGCGCAAGGGCGCCGAGAAGGACGGCGACGGCTGGAAGCTCCCCGTCAACCCGATGCCGCCCGACACCGCTCCCGAGGATGTCGCCTGGGCGAGCCCGCGCCGGCGGCCGCAGCCGATCAAGACCTTCGAGCAGAGGATCAAGCTCGAATCGACAGAGGCACCGCCGCCGCGCCACTTCATCTATGCCAAGCGCAACATGCCGGGCGATGCGTTCCGCCAGTTCGCCGACCGCGCCCGCAGCGAGGCCGGCTGGACCTGCGACGAGATGGACGCCAGCCACAATCCGCACATCACCTGCCCGCAGGAGCTGATGGCGCTGCTGACCAAGATCATGGCGTCTGCATAAGGAGACCGTCACATGAGCGCCGATCTCGCCTACTCGATCCTGCGCCAGCTCGGACGCGAGAAGCGTAGCGACGATCGGCTCTCGATCACCGGCAGGGACGATCCGATATTCGTCACGTCCTGGCGGATCGGCCAGGCGGGATCGGCCGCGCTCGGCGCGGTCGGCCTTGCCGTCTCCGATCTCTGGAGACTGCGGACCGGCGCACCTCAGTCGGTAAGTATCGACACGCACGCCGCCGCGGCGTCGCTGCGTTCCAACACCTATGTGCTGCGCAACGGCGAGAAGCCCGTGTCGTGGGACCCGCTCACCGGCCACTATCCGACGCGCGACGGGCGGCACATGTTCATCCATACCAACCATCCGCATCACCGCGCGGGCTCGCTGCGCATCGCCGGCGCCAAGGCGGAGACGCGCGAAGCGTTGGCCGCAGCCGTCGCCACGTGGGACGGCCAGGACATCGAAGAAGCCATTGCCGCGGGCGGCTGTGTCGGCGGCCTGACGCGCAGCCGCGAGGAATGGAATGCCCATCCGCACGGCATCGCGATTTCCAGGCTGCCGTTGATCGATATCGTGAAGATCGGCGACGCGCCGGCGCGGCCCTTGCCGAAAGGCGATCGCCCGCTTTCCGGCGTGCGCGCCTTCGATCTCACGCGCGTGCTGGCGGGCCCGACCAGCGGTCGCGTGCTGGCGGAGAATGGCGCCGATGTGCTGCATGTAGCGGCGCCTCACCTGCCCTACCAGTCCGAACTGCTAATGGATACCGGCCACGGCAAGCGCTGCACCTGGATCGACCTCCTCACACCGGCCGGCGTCGAGACCATGAAGACGCTCCTCCGAGAGGCCGACATCTTCACACAGGGCTATCGGCCTGGCACGCTGGCCAGCCGCGGCTTTTCGCCCGAGCAGGTCGTAACCCTCAAGCCCGGCATCGTCTGCGTCAGCCTCTGCGCCTATGGCCACGAAGGCCCGTGGGCATCGCGGCGCGGCTTCGACTCGATCGTACAGAACGTCACGGGCCTCGCCGCCACGCAGGGTTCGCTCGACAAGCCGCGCAACATGCCGGTGCAGGCGCTCGACTATATCGCCGGCTATCTCGCCGCCCTGGGCGCCATGATCGCGCTGGCGCGCCGGGTCGAGCAGGGCGGCTCCTGGCTGGTGCGCGTATCGCTGGTCCAGGTCGCCCATTGGCTCGCGAACCTCGGCACCGTCGATGCCGCGAAGGGCATCGCCGAACTTCCCGAAGGCGAGCTCTCGCCGCTCCTCACCGAAAGCGTCGGCCCCTTAGGCCGGCTGCGCCACCTGAAGCCGGTCGTCCAGTTCGGTACGACACCCGCCTACTTCGCAAGACCTGCCGAGCCGCTCGGCGCCTCTCCGGCGCAATGGGCGTAGCCGGGATTGGGGACGACGAGGACGCTGCAGCCGGCGCAGAATCGGATTCCCTGAAAGTTCGGCTCAGTACTCCGCAACCGACTCAATCGCGCACTCGGCGAAGCTGACGAGAAGTTCAACCTCGACCGTGAGCGGCGGCACGGCGCTGCTCCATCCGACATGCAACGAGAATGATATTGCCAAGGAACGCCCGGACGCATTGCGATTGTATCGACTTCACGATTTCTCCCGGCGACCGGGACTCTTCACTTTGAAACCGGCACCCGAGACTGTATTGCAGCTCGAACCTCTGACGTTCCGCACGTCGCCGAGATAGTGGAAGTGTTCATGTCCGACATTCTCAAGACAGAAGCCCAACTCGAAGCGATTTACGGCAAGCCGGCCGAAGCGGCGACCGTCAAGGAAGTGAACTGGATCACGCCGCACTACCGCGCCTATATCGAGGCCGCGCCCTATGCGGCGCTGGCGACCTCCGGACCGGAAGGGCTCGACTGCTCGCCGCGCGGCGACAAGCCGGGCTTCGTGCGCGTGCACGACGAGAGGACGCTGATGCTGCCCGACCGGCGCGGCAACAATCGCATCGACTCGCTGCGCAACATCGTGCGCGATCCCAAGGTGGCGCTGCTGTTCATGATCCCGGGCATCGGCAACACGCTGCGTGTGAACGGCCGCGCCCACCTCAGCGTCGAGCCCGGCCTGCTCGAATCCTTCGCGGTTGAGGAAAAGGCGCCGCGTTCCGTGACCGTCATCGAAGTCGAGGCCGTCTATTTCCAATGCGCCCGCGCGCTGGTGCGGTCCGAGCTCTGGAACCCCGAACGCCATGTCGATCCCAAGTCCCTGCCCAGTGCCGGCCAGATTCTGGCGGCGCTCAGCCAGGACCGAGTCGGCGGCGAGAAGTACGATCGCGAATGGCCGGGCCGGGCTGCGGCCACGATGTGGTGATCCGCGAACGCCAACCGGCCGACGACGAAGCGATCCGTCGGCTGAACGACGCCGCCTTCGGCGGCCCGCTCGAAGCGAAGATCGTCGAGGAGCTGCGCAGGGCGAGATTGGCCGTCATCGAGCTCGTCGCTGTCGAAGAGGACGAGATCGTGGGTCATATCCTCTTCAGCGCGCTCAAGGTCACCTTCGGCGAAGAAATCATGCCGACGCTCGCGCTGGCCCCGATGGCCGTCCTTCCCGGCCGGCAGCGCGACGGCATTGGCAGCGACCTCGTTCGGCACGGCCTCGCCCTCGCCCGTCAGCGCGAATGGTGGGCGGTCATCGTCCTCGGCCATCCCGACTACTATCCACGCTTCGGCTTCTCCGCGGCGCTCGCCAAGCCCCTCGCCGCGCCTTACACCGGCGAGGCCTTCATGGCGCTCGAACTGGTGCCCGGCGCCCTCTCCGGTGCAGACGGACGAGTCGTCTACCCGCCGGCTTTCGACGTCGACGTCTAGGCGGCTGCGACGGCGGCAGTCGGGGCGACTGGCTTCGCTTCGAGAGCATCGATGAAACGACGGCAGTAGACCTCCGCCGTCGTACGCATCACCTTCTCCTTCAGGGCGAGATGCCGTTCCCTGCGCTCCTGCAGCGGCATGATGAGCGCCAAGTTCATGGCGTCGGCAATCGCGTCGGGATCGAACGGATTGACGATCAGCGCCTCACTGAGTTCCTGCGCCGCACCGGCGAACTGCGACAGCACCAACACACCCGGATCGTCGTCGGATTGCGCCGCGACGAACTCCTTGGCGACCAGATTCATGCCGTCGCGCAATGGCGTTACGACGCCGATGCGGCCAATGCGATAGAGCCCCGCCAAGGTCGCACGGGGCGCGGCGCGGGTGGAGTAGCGCAACGGCGTCCAGTCGAAATCCGAATGCCGCCCGTTGATCCGGCCTGCCAGCCTGTCGAGTTCGACGCGCAGCTTGCGATACTCGTCAACCTCCTCGCGCGAGCGCGGACAGATTTGCAGGAAGTGGATCTGGCGCTTGTGCTCCGGATGCTTCTCGAGCAGCCGCCCGAATGCCTCGAAGCGGTGCGGGAGCCCCTTGGAATAGTCCATGCGATCGACACCGATCGCCAGGGCGCGGCCCGACAGACTGCCGTCGACCCGTTGCACCAGCTTCTCGCCGGCGGCGCGTTCGGCATCTTGGGCGAAGCTCGCGGCATCGATGCCGATCGGATCGGCAAAAGCACGCAAGCGACGGCCGTTCAGCCGGATCCATTCGCCCTCGACAGCCGCCCCCAGCATGCGCTGTGCACAGTCGCGAAAGTCGCGCGCATGTTCCTCGGTCTGGAAGCCCACGAGATCGTAAGCGCAGAGATCCGCGACCAGCTCGCGCGCCACCGGAATCGCCTCCAGCATTGACGGCGGCACGAATGGTACATGCAGGAAGAATCCCAACCGGCCATTGAAGCCCTGCTCGCGCAACAGGCGGGCGAAGGGAATCAGATGATAGTCGTGCGCCCACACCGTATCGTCCGGCTGCAGGACAGACGCCAGTGACGTCGCGAAGGCGCGATTGACGGCGAGATAACCCTCATAGTCCTCGCGACGGAAATGCATCAGGCCCAGCCGGAAATGCAGCAATGGCCACAATGCGCCGTTGGCGAAGCCGACATAGAAGCCGCGATGCGCCTCGGCCGTGAGATCGACGGTGGCATAGGTCACACCGCGCGCCTCGACGATCGCCGGCTGCAGCGATGGGTCGGTCGAAAGCCGCCCGCTCCAGCCGAACCACATCGTGCCGGGCGTCAGCAGGTCGCGCAGGGCGACGGCAAGGCCGCCAGCCGTGGCGCCCCGTGCCTTGGGAATGGGAACACGATTGGAGACGATTACGAGGCGTGCCATAGGCCCTCCTCCCAGCTCCTCGAAAGCCGCATTGCCGACAGGATCAGCCCGACCTGCGAGTAGGTCTGCGGGAAGTTCCCCCACAGCTCGCCGGTCCGCGGGTCGACATCCTCCGACAGAAGCCCGACGTGATTGCGTCGGGCCAAAAGATTGTTGAACAGTTCGAGTGCCTCCTCGCGTCGACCAACGCTTGCCAGCGCATCGATGTACCAGAAGGTACAAAGCAAGAAGGCATTGGACGGTTGACCGAAATCGTCGGCCTCGATGTAACGCATCAAAAAGCCGTTCCGCATCAGCTTGCGGCTCACCATGTCGAGCGTGGCGTGGAAGCGCGGATCGTCGGATCGCACCAGGCCGATCTCGGGAAACACCAGGCTCGACGCATCGGCCATGTCGCGATCGAGTACGCCCGACAACCAGCCTTCCTGTGTCGTGGCGCGCTGCAGGATCTCCTGGCGCAACACCCCCGCCTTGGCGAGCCATTCACGCGACTCCGCGTCGAGCCCGACGCGCCGGGCGATCAGGCCGAGACGATGCTGGGCCGCCCAGCACATGGCCGCCGAGAAAGTGTGCACCTCCTCGCGTTCGCGATATTCCCAGAGGCCCGCGTCGGGCGTCAGCGCGGCGCGATGGGCCTCGTTGCCGACCGCGCAGAGCTTGCGATAAAGTTCGACATCGCCCTGACGCGGCAGACGCTCGTCCCAGAACATCTGCGCCGCCGTCAGCACCATCGAGCCATAGACATCGTTCTGCTTCTGGCCCACCGCGGCATTGCCGATGCGTACCGGCCCGTAGTTTCGGTAGCCCGGCAACGTCTTGACCAGCCGCTCCGCGGTGTCCGTGCCGGGCGCGATCGGGAACAGGGGCGCTACGTTGTGCACCTCGCCGCGTGTGCTGCCCGCTTCGACCACGTCGATGATGAAGCGCACATAGCTTTCCATGGTGCGCGTCGCCGAAAGCCGGTTGAGGGCCGTCACGGTGAAGAACGCGTCGCGCAACCACGTGAAGCGATAGTCCCAGTTGCGCACCGTGCCGGCCGCCTCGGGCACCGAGGTGGTGAGCGCTGCCAGCACTGCGCCAGTATCCTCGTAGCTGCAGAGCTTCAGGGTGATCGCCGCGCGGATCACGGCGACCTGCCAGTCGAACGGAATATTGAGATCGCGTACCCAACCCTGCCAGTAGACCTCGGTCTCGCTGAGGAAGGAACGCGACAACGCATCGACATTGTCGGTGATGCTTTCGTCGGCGCCGACGATCAGCGTCATCGGCCGATCGAGGGAGAATTCCGTCTCGTGCAGGACATAGTTCAGCGAGGCATCGGTGGTGAGACGTTGCACTGCCGTATCGCCATAGTAGCGAATGTGATTGCTGCCGACCGTGACCTGCGCCTTCTGCGCCCCGTAGGCGAAGCTCGGCCGCAGGCGCAAGGTGACGCGCGGCCGCCCCGCTACCGGCTCGAGGCGCCGAATCAGCATGGGCGGTCGAAACATGCGCCCGAAGCGACGGAAGCGTGGCGCGAAGTCCAGGATGCGCATCGAACCGCCGGCCCCGTCGATCGTGGTCTCCAGGATCGCCGTGTTGGGTACATAGCGCTGACGGCTCTCCTTGGCGCCTTCGACGAGGGCGTCCATGAAGCCGGTTTGCGGATCGTTGCCGCCCAGCAGGGCGTTGAACACCGGATCGCCATCGAGCCGCCCCAGCCCATGCCAGACATGGCGGCCGTTGCGGTCAATCAGGCTCGCAATGGAGCAGTTGCCGATGACCCCCAGGTCGAGACTGCTCATGCCGAGGCTCCGGCCGGCAGCCGCTCCGGCAGCGGACCGCCGCTCAGGCGCTCGGCATTGCCCGCGAGCCAGCCGCGCACCAATGCAGGGTCGCCTTTGAATTCATCGGCGACGCGCAGGCCCTCGCCGCCGAAACGGCGGGCCGCGCTCATGCCGGCCTCGTCGGTGAAGTCGTCGCCGACGAAGATCGGCCGACGGCCACGGAAGGGGCTATCGGCCATGAGTCGCTCGACCGCGACACCCTTCGAGGTCGCACGCGGGCCGATCTCGACGGCCTCGCGTGCTGGAATAAGCCTGAACAAGGGATGGTCGTCCGGCACCAGGGCGCGCACCGCCTTCCACACATCGTCATGGCGCTCCGGCGCCAGCCGATAGTGGACCGCAAATCCATGCTGCTTGGGCTCGACGAGGATGCCTGGCCAGCGCTCCGTCAGCTCCTTGAGTGAATCGCGCCAGGCGTCCGGTACGGCGAGATCCGCCGGCATTTCTTCGGTAGTCCCGTCGTTGAAACGCAATCCGACGCCGTGCTCTCCGGCAGCGGCGCTCTTGAACGGCTTCAGGAGCTGATCGATGGTGACGATCGAACGGCCGCTGACGATCGCCAGAGCACCGCCCAACAAGGCGCGAAGATGCTCGAGCAGAACCGGCAGCGATGGCGGCACCACGACCGTCTCAGGCGTCGCCGCAATCTCGAGGAGTGTGCCATCGAGATCGAGGAACAATGCAGTCATACGGTCGAAATCAGGAGCCATCAAAACGCCTTCCGCGCCGGATTGTCTTTGTTCGGGCGCGAAGGGCCTTTGACCGTTGCGCGCCGCGTTCGGGCCGTCCCGAGTGAGCAGCCGCGCCTTATGCGCAGAGGTTCAACGTCTCGGAACGGGGGTAGTTCCCGAAAAAGCCGCGGTCGTGTGGCGAGATTGTGGCAGACTGCAAAGATGTTAGCGAAGTGTTCCCATCTTCCGCCAGAACGGCTTGCCACATTCGTAGGCTGCCGCAGCGGGCGAGATGCCGGCTTCACGCAAGCTGCGGGCGTCAAGTTCGGCCAGATAACGCCGTGCTTCGATTCGCCCGCGCCACAATATGAGCATTGCTGCCATGCGCGAGGCCAGGGTCGACCGCGGCGCGGCCGGCGTAGCGAAACTGTGCGGCTGATGGACAAAACTGTTGCGGGACTGGACGCTCATCCGAACCCTCCTTGGGCTTGATGAGGCGAAGATGCGTGCCGCAAGTCGCGCTCTCAATTGCATGGCAGGTAATGAGGGAGCCGCGCTAGTCTCGCGATCCGCGAACCATCGGAGACCGGGTCCATGCTTCCCTGCCAGCGCGCCTTGTTCGACATTCCGCGCGACGTCTGTTTTCTGAATGCAGCCTCGTGGAGTCCGCTGCCGATCGCCGTGCAGGACGCCGGACGAGCTGCCGTGGGCCGCAAAGGCCAGCCATGGAAACTCGCCGGCACTTTTCAGAGCGAACAGTATGAACGGGCGCGCAAAGCCGCAGCGGCGCTGATCGGCGCCGATCCCGCAGATGTCGCCCTCATTCCGTCCGTCGGCTACGGCGTTTCGACAGCCGGCAAGGTGATGTCGATCCCGCGCGGCAGTCGCGTGCTGGTGCTACAGGACGACCACACCTCGCCTGTCCTGGAATGGATGAGCCGAGCCGAAGCCGCGGGCTTTACCGTCGAGACCGTCAAGCAGCCGGCCGATGGCGACTGGACGTCGGCGGTGCTCGAAGCGATCGAGCGCAAGGACGCCGCGCCGCTCGGCCTGGTTTCGATCTCCTCGGTGCACTGGTCGGATGGCGGCGCCCTCGACATGCCGCGCATCGCCAAGGCCGCAAAGGCCAAGGGTTCGGCGCTGCTGGTCGACGCCACGCACGATGTCGGCATCCGCCGCATCGACGTGAAGGCCCTCGATCCCGACTTCCTGATTTTCCCGACCTACAAATGGGTGCTGGGCCCCTATGGCCGTGCCTTTATGTATGTCGCAAAGCGGCATCAGAAGGGCGTGCCGCTGGAGCAGACGGCGCCGGCGCGCAAGGCGGTCGCCGCCGAAGACACGATCTACTTCCGCGATCTTGCCTATGCCGAAGGTGCACGGCGCTACGACATGGGCGAGCGCGACCATTTCATTTCCATGGAGATGGCCGCCCTCGGCATGGAGATGATGGCGGGCTGGGGTAACGACCCGATCACGGCGCGGCTCTCCATGCTGACCGACCGGCTTGCCGATGGACTCGCCAATTCAGGCGTGCGCGTGATCGACAAGAAGCTGCGGGCACCGCATGTCCTCAGCCTGCAGTTCCCCAAGGGCATGGCCGCGGATCTGCCGCAGAGGCTCGCGGCCGAGAATGTCTACGCCGCGCCGCGGCTCGGCCGTCTCAGGATCAGCCCGCACGTCTACAACGACGAGCAGGATGTCGACCGCTTCGTCGACGTGTTCAAGAAGGTGGCGCTCTAGCTCAGAGGTGGCGCGTCTCGGCAGGTGGCTTGGACCAGTCGTTGTTCGCGCCGTCCTGGAATACGATTTCGCGCGTCGCGAACTGCAGCGGCGCGTCGCCGTCGAGGCAAGCCACGTTGATGGCATAGAAGACGCCACCCAGCTCTTCCATGTTGCCGCGACCGAACGGCTTGATGCCGCACTGCCGGCAGAAGCAGTGGCGAATGGTGCCGCTGCCGAAGCCGTACTCCGTCACCATGTCGGCGCCCTTCACGAGGCGAAAGGCATCCTTCTTTGCAATTGTTTTCCAGAAGCGGCCCTTGGCGCAGATGGAACAACTGCAACGGCTGGTCTCGGCAGCAACATCGAGGTCGTATTCGAAACGCACGGCACCGCAATGACAGCCGCCTGCATGTGCTTTCATCATGGGGGTTCGCCTTCCAACATATAGTTAACCTTTTGGTAAAGTGTTGAAGGAGCGATGTCCGCCTGTCAAGCTCGCGGCCAGGAGCAGGAAGGGGCTCGTATGCGTAACTCTCGCCGACAGTTTCTGGCCGCGGCATTCGCTGCGCCCTTCCTGGCGCGCAGCGCCGCGGCGCAGGGCAAATATCCCGAGCGCCCGATCAAGATCATCGTTCCCTTTCCGCCCGGCGGCGGCGTCGACCTGACGGCGCGGCTCATGATGGAGCCGCTATCCAAGGAACTCGGCCAAACCATCGTGATCGAGAACAAAGGCGGCGCCGGCGGCATCATCGGCGTCGAGGCGATGTCGCACAGCCCGCCCGACGGCTACACGCTATCGCTAACCGGCGCCGGCACGCTCACCGCAGGCCCACATTTGCGGGCAAAGATGCCCTACGATCCGCAGGCGCTGGTGCAGATCACGCGTCTGGTGCGCATGCCCTTCATCATAGCCGTGCGCAATGAGCTGCCGGCGAAGACGCTTCCGGAATTCATGGAGCTGGCGAAACGCCAGGAGCTGCGCTGGGCCTCCGGCGGCATCGGCACCAGCCAGCATCTCGCGGGCGAGCTCTTCACCCAGATGTCGGGCCTCAAGATGGTGCATGTGCCCTATCGCGGCACGGGCCCGGCGCTGAACGATCTGGCTGCCGGCATCGTCGATGCCTATTTCGGCGATCCCGCGACCCTGGGCCTGATCAGGAGCGGCAAGGCGCGCGCCATGGCCGTCACGTCCCCCGAACGCTGGCCTGTCCTCCCCGACACGCCGGCCATGGCCGAGGCGGTGAAGGGCTATCAGGCCGAAAACTGGTACGGCCTCGCGGCCCCTCCCGGCACGCCCAAGCCGATCGTCGACCGGCTCAACGCTGCCGTGGCCAAGGTGCTGGCCGAGCCCGACGTGAAGAAGAAGTACGACGAGAACGGCCTTACCCCAGCCGTGCTTTCCCCGGCCGATTACGTGGCCTTCCTGAAGCGCGACTCCGTCACGTGGGGCGACGTGGTGCGCAAGGGCAACATCAAGCTCGACGAATAATGTCCGCACGTCTGGCCGTCGATATCGGCGGCACTTTCACCGATGTCGTGCTGGAAACCGGCACAGCAGCCCATGCCACGAAGATCCTGACCACGCCCGACGCGCCGGAGCGCGCCGTGCTGGAGGGCGTGCGCGCCATCCTCGCCGAAGCGAAGTGCCGGCCAGGCGATGTCACTCTGGTCGTGCATGGCACCACGCTCGCCACCAATGCGCTGATCGAACGCAAAGGCGCGCGTACGGCGCTGGTGACGACGGCAGGCTTTCGCGACTCCGTCGAGATGGCATGGGAGCACCGCTTCGAGCAGTACGACATCTACATGGAGCGGCCCGAGCCGCTGGTGTCGCGCGACCTGCGCTTTGGCGTGCCCGAGCGCGTCGCCGCCGACGGCGCCGTCCTGCTTGCCCTCGACGAGAAGGCCGTGCGCGCCGTTGCCGCCGACCTCCGGAAGGAGAAGGTCGAGGCAGTCGCCGTCTGCTTCCTGCACAGTTTCACCAATGAGGCACACGAACGCCGCACCGGCGCGATCCTGGCCGAGGAGCTGCCGGGCGTGGCGATCTCGCTGTCCTGCGAAGTCTGTCCCGAGATCCGCGAGTACGAGCGCACCTCGACCACCATCGCCAACGCCTATGTGCTGCCGCGCATGGCGGGCTATCTCGGCCAGCTCGAAGCCGACCTGAAGCGCGAAGGCATCGCCGGCCCGCTCCTGCTCATGATGTCGTCGGGCGGCATCACGACTGTCGAGACGGCCCGGCGCTATCCGGTGCGGCTGGTCGAATCCGGTCCGGCTGGCGGCGCCATCCTGGCGCGCACCGTCGCGGCAGAAAACGATGCCCGCAAGGCCGTTGCCTTCGACATGGGCGGCACGACTGCCAAGCTCACGCTGCTAGACGATCTCGAGCTGCAGCGTTCGCGCCAGTTCGAGGTCGCGCGCGCCTACCGCTTTATTCAAGGTTCCGGCTTGCCGGTGCGCATTCCCGTCATCGAGCTTGTCGAGATCGGTGCCGGCGGCGGCTCCATCGCGCGGCTGGATGCGCTGGGTCGCCTCCAGGTCGGCCCTGACTCGGCCGGCAGTGTACCCGGCCCGGCGAGCTACGGCCGCGGCGGCACCGAACCCACCGTTACCGATGCCGACACGGCACTGGGTCGCCTCGATCCCAAGCGCTTCGCGGGCGGCGCCATTCCGCTTCATCGCGACAAGGCCGAGGCGGCATTGCAGTCGCTGGCCGGCCCGCTCAAGACGGATGCACAGGGCGCGGCGGCCGGCGTCGCGGAGATCGTCGACGAGACGATGGCGAGTGCGGCCCGCGTGCACGCCGTCGAGAACGGCAAGGACACGGCCGACCGCGACCTGATCGCTTTCGGCGGCGCCGCGCCGCTGCACGCCGCGCGGCTCGCCCGCAAGCTCGGCATGAAGCGGGTGATCGTGCCGGTCGGCGCGGGTGTCGGCTCGGCCTTCGGCTTCCTGCGCGCGCCGATCGCCTACGAGGTGGTGCGCACGCGCCATGTCCGGCTCGACATGTTCGACGCCAAGATGCTGAACGAACTCTTCGCCGCGATGCGCCTTGAAGCCGAGGCCGTGGTGCAGCCGGCGGCACCGGGCGAAAAACTTGTCGAGCACCGGCAGGCGTTCATGCGCTATCGCGGACAGGGACACGAGATCGCGGTCCCTCTTCCCAACGAACCTTTCAGCGCAGACGCCACACGTGACCTGCGTCGACGCTTCGAGGCGACCTACGAAACGGTGTTCGGCCGCGCCATTCCCAAGCTTGAGGTCGAAGCGCTGACCTGGACCCTGTCGCTCGCCACCGACCGGCCGCTGCCGGCGCCAGTAAAGGCCGTTGCCGCCCTTGCCGCACCGGCGCCGTCGGGCCATCGCGAGGTGCTGGATCCCGCCAGCGGCAGGCGCGAGCAGGCCGCGATCCACGAACGGACCGCGCTGAAGCCCGGCATGGTGCTCGACGGACCGGCCCTCATCGTCGAGGATGGCACAACCACCGTCGTCCCCAGGGGCTTCGCGGCCCGCCTCAATTCTGCAAGCCAGATCGTACTGGAGGATCGCGCATGAGCACTCCAACGGATATCCGCCTGCAGGTGATGTGGAACCGCCTGCTTTCCGTCGTCGAGGAGCAGGCGCGTGCGCTGGTACGCACCGCCTTCTCGACCAGCGCGCGCGAGGCCGGCGATATCTCGGCCGGCGTGTTCGATCTGGAAGGCCGCATGCTGGCCCAGGCCGTCACCGGCACGCCGGGCCACGTGAACTCGATGGCGCGCAGCGTCGTCCACTTCATCCGCGAGTTCCCGGTCGAGACCATGAAGCCGGGCGACGCTTATGTGACCAACGATCCGTGGAAGGGCACCGGCCATCTCTACGACATCGTCGTCACCTCGCCCGCCTTCCACAATGGCAAGCTGGTGGCCCTCTTCTCCTGCACCACGCACGTGGTCGATATCGGCGGCCTCGGCCAGTCACCCGACGGCCGGCAGGTGTTCCACGAAGGGCTGTTCCTGCCGCTGCTGCCGCTGATGCGCGAAGGCAAGATCGATGAAAGCGTGATGCGCATCGTGCGCGCCAACGTGCGCGAGCCGGTGCAGGTCGAAGGCGATATTCATGCCCTGATCGGCTGCAACGTCATCGGCGAGCAGCGGCTGTCGCACATGATGGCCGAACACGGCATCTCCGATCTCGACGAACTCGGCACGCACATCATCGACAAGAGCCGGGCCGGCATGGTGGCAGCCATCGCCAAACTGCCGCGCGGCACCTGGAAGGGCCATATGCGGATCGACGGCTACGATGCCCCGATCGACCTGCACGCCGCCGTCACCATCCATGCCGACCATATCTCGGTCGACTATGCCGGCACGTCGGGCTCGTCGATCTACGGCATCAACTCGCCCATGTGCTACACGGAGGCCTATACGGCTTT